>Ga0326728_10023055_pt1 | contig 11463 bp, 9 predicted proteins | sample MB3enrmetagenome_FD_207602 | JGI IMG/M metagenome (GOLD analysis project Ga0326728, IMG submission 207602) | Lab enriched peat soil microbial communities from McLean, Ithaca, NY, United States - MB31MN | ecosystem: Environmental > Terrestrial > Soil > Wetlands > Peat | place: USA: New York... | reverse complement strand
CGGCGAAATAGCAGTATAGTATTGGACACTCAGTAAGGCGGGCGCCTTGGCTAAACAAAGGCGCGGCTTGGCCAACACAGAAAGCGGGCTCGACGGTCTCTAGCGAGGCTGTTTCGGTAGGAAGGAACTCAATCTCTTAGGAGGACACATGCGGTTCTCGGGTTTTGTTTTGACATTGGTCGGCCTCGTGCTGACTGCGGCTCAATCTTTCGGCACGCCGACGGTAGCGTTTAAGGAACCCGTCACCTACAGCACAACGGTCTTTGGGGCCAATTCTGTGGTTTCGGTCGATGTCAACGCCGACGGTTACCCCGACAACGTTGTGGCTACGAATAATGGTGTGGCCGTGTTCATAAACAACGGTGACGGAACGTTTCAACCGGCGGTGGTCTACTCAACTAACGGCTTGTTATCCAACTCGGTGGCCGTCGTCGACGTAAACGGGGACGGTTACCCCGACATCATCGCCACGAACACGTGTACGCAAGACGCACCCCTCTGCTACGGCATCGCCGTGCTCCTGGGCAATGGCGATGGCACCTTCCAATCAGCTGTGAACTATGACAGCGGCGGACTGGAAACCGGGGCGATTGTCGTAGGAGACGTAAACGGGGATGGATATCCGGATTTGATCGTGGCCAGCAATTGCCAGGAATTCACCTGCGCCGGCGGTACGTTAACCGAACTGCTGAACGTCGGCTCCGCCAACCCCGGAACGTTCCAGAAGTACACCACGCTGTCGGATGCCAAGGCGCCACTTGCGCTCGGCGATATGAATAACGATGGCATACTGGACCTGGTGACGTCTGCGGGCGTGTCGTTAGGTAACGGCGACGGAACTTTCCAGTCGCCAATCGCGTCCATAGTTCCCGGAGCGATTTCGATCACTCTGGCGGACGTCAATAACGACGGCATACTAGACGTAATGGCCGTGGTTCCCACCAGTAATACCCTGGGAAAAGTGTCGGTGCAGCTCGGTAACGGCGACGGGACACTCAAGAACTCCGTGCTCTTCGCAACGGGCTCGACGAGGAACGGAACGAATCCTCTGTCGGTCGCAGTGGCAGATTTCAACGGCGATAACAAGCCGGATTTGGCCGTGATCAACGAGTGCATAAACTACACGGGTCTTGGGTGCTTGCTGGGCTCTACGATCGGCGTCCTCGCGGGCAACGGTGATGGCACCTTTAAAACGGCGGTGGCCTTCCAGACCGGCGGCTATGAGGGCACCTCGGTGGCGGCGGCAGATGTGAACCAGGACGGCAAGCCCGATCTGGTTGCCTCAAATGCCTGTGTCATCCAAGCCTACACTTGTTCCACTGACGGCGTTGTCGGGGTGCTGATCAATAGCTTCACCGTGGCAACCACCACGACAATCACCTCGTCGCTGAATCCAACGATTCCGGGAACGCCGGTGACGTTCATGGCTACAGTTAAGTCCGCGGGTAACGTCAGTCCCATTCCGGATGGATCAAGCGTGACGTTCACCGACAGCGTCGGGTCGGCGACGCTTTGCTCAACAATCACCACAGGCGGGGTTGCGTACTGCACCGCAGCGTTTAGCACCGTCGGGAACCACGTCATCACGGCTACTTATGCCGGCGATCTCTATCACACTGGCAGTTTCGGAAAGGTGACCGAAAAGGTCAATCAGTATCCTTCGACAACTACAGTGACAGCCACGCAGGCGGGAGCAGGGCAGCCGGTAACGCTGAGCGCAACCGTTAGCTCGGGTGAAACCCCCTACCCGACGGGCTACGTGTACTTCTGGAACGGCCCTGCTAACACCGGTAAGTCCCTGGGGTCAGCAAACTTGATCAACGGGGTGGCAACACTTCCTGCGAAGCATTTTGCGGCCGGCCCATATACGTTCACCGGCGTTTACCACGGAGACACTCTGACGGCGACCAGCACCGGGTCGACGACGCAGAACGTTAACTAGTAATACAACAATCGGGGGACGTGGCGGCTTCGCCACGCCCCCGATTTCAAATTAAGACTTAGCACGCACCTACTGGAACAGCTCCCGACAGCGCTATCGCACGTCTTGTGTGCGGGGCTTTCACGCTCCAACCCCGCCTGCTCCTCGCTTGACGTCACAGCCGAAAAAGCATTTGTCCTGTAAACTTCTCCCAAGCAGGAAGTTGTCAAAACAAAGCAAGGAGAATTTCCATGCGTATCCTGAGAATCGGCTGGATTATTCCGGTGATCGTCGCTATCGTGGCCATGGCAGCAAGCCAGGAACAGGAAAAAACTGAAATCAAACATGTCCCAATGAAGCAGACATCGCCCGCTTCCGGCTCGGAAATGTATAAGGCGTACTGCGCCAGTTGTCACGGCCTGGAAGGCAAGGGAAATGGCCCCGCCGCCGAGGCGCTCAAAGTGCCCCCCACCGACCTGACCGCCCTGGCCGTCAAGAATGGCGGCAAGTACCCCTCGCTGCGCGTCTCCGCGATCATCCGCGGCGAGCAGGAGCTTGCGGCCCACGGCACCAAGGATATGCCGATCTGGGGCAATCTGTTCTGGAATATCAGTGGAGGTCACGAAACCGAGGTCCAGCAGCGGGTCTCCAATCTCAATAAGTACATTGAGGGCATGCAAAAGAAATAGTTTCCTCGACGGCCAGACTCCGGGAGGGGCGGAACTCTCCGGCGTGTTTCCGCCCATCCTTGTTGCCCAGTTCCCTTTCGTGCTGCTAAAGTGCTGCCGAAGCGTGTACGAGTCGCCGCACCGCCCCGGCCCATAGGCGTTTGATTCTTAACCATCGATCCTAGCCATGCCGCCTCGCCATCAACCCACGTGGCTCGCCCGCAATCGTCATTCTCCGCTCGTCCGCTACGGCGGAGCCCTCCTAGCCGTTTGGGTCGCCCTCAGTTTCTGGACTTTCTCCTCCGCGTTGCATCGTCATCCCACAACTCTGTTTCTCGCCGCCGTGCTCTGCACTGCCCGTTACCTCGGGTTCGGACCAGCTATTCTGAGCTCCTTCGCCTCCGCCGCATGCCTGGATTTCTTCGTGCTGGCTCCAACGTTCTCTTTAGCAATTGCCCAGAAGGTGGATGTGGAGCGCCTGGTGGTTTTTCTTGCGATTTCGGTCTTTGCCGGCAGCATGGCGCGCCAAAAAACTCTCGCTGAGTTGCGTGCCGACCGCGCCGCTCGCGAGATGGCCGCCATCGTCGAATCCTCGCCCGATGCCATTTTCGCGACCAGCCCCTCGGGAACCATCACCAGTTGGAACCACGCCGCCGAGCTGCTGTACGGATACACCGCGGAAGATGCATGCGGTATGCCGGTCGCCAATCTCGCGCCCCCGGAACGCCGCGATGAAGTCGAGCGCAACCTCCACACCCTGAATGCCGGCGGCCAAATCGAACCTTACCGTACTGAGCGTTGCCGCCAGGATGGATCTCGATGGCCAGTATTGCTCTCAGTTGCGCCTTTGTTCGACGCCAAAGGCCAGATCGTCGGCACCTCAGCCATCGCCCGCGACATCACCGCGGAAATAAAATCGGAAGAAGCTTTACGCCAACGAGAAAAACTTGCCACGGCGGGACGCATCGCGGCTTCGATCGCGCACGAAATCAACAACCCCCTCGAAGCGGTGATCAACCTCCTCTACCTCGCGCGCCACGATCCCAGCCGCGCCAGCCAACACCTGGCCATGGCCGAACGCGAGATTGGGCGAGTGGCCCGCATCGCGCAACAGACGCTCGGAGTCGTGCGCGATGGCAGCTCGCCCAGTGCCGTCATGCCCTCGGCCATCATGGATGAAGTTCTTGAACTTTATTCCCATAAATTGCTGCAACATCAGGTTCACGTCGTGCGGCGCTATCGCAGTACCCCTACTATCCTCATCAGTGCGGGAGACCTGAGGCAAGTGTTCTCCAACCTCGTGGTCAATGCCACCGCCGCCATCGAACGCAGTGGTTCTCTGCACGTCCGCGTGGCCCCCAGACGCCAAGGGCCAGATGGCCGCGCCGGCGTCCGCATCACCGTCGCTGACAACGGCAGTGGCATTCCCGCAGAGAGCCTCCCTCACATCTTTGAACCTTTCTATACGACCAAGCGCGACGCCGGAACCGGCCTCGGCTTGTGGATTTCCAGCCGTATCGTACAGGAAAACGGCGGTTCCATCCGCGTCCGCAGCCGCACCATCGGCCCCATGAAGGGCACCCTTTTTTCGGTCTTTCTGCCCTATCAGTGCGAAGCGGCCCATCTTACGGACCAACCTGTGACGGACCGACAGGCGGCGGACCTGCAATCTCCCAACCAGCAACTGCCGGAACAAGCTGCCCTGCCGATGTTGTCAAAACCAACACCGTAGTTTTTGACTTACCCTATCCCGCACACGTAAGATTCGCCCACAGTGATCGGCCAGACCATCTCGCGCTACAGGATCGTCGAAAAGCTCGGCGGCGGTGGCATGGGTGTGGTTTACAAGGCTGAGGACAACGAACTCGGCCGCTTCGTCGCTCTGAAATTCCTGCCCGATGACGTCGCCCGCGATCCTCAGGCTTTGGAGCGCTTTCGCCGCGAGGCGCGCGCCGCTTCGGCTCTGAACCATCCCAACATCTGCACCATCTACGACATCGGCAAGACTGGCGAAGGCAAGATTGGCGAAGGCAAGACCGGCGAAGGCAAGATCGGCGGGCAAAAGACCGGCGACCAATCCTACATCGCTATGGAGTTCCTCGAGGGCGCCACCCTCAAGCACCGCATCGGCGGTCGCCCCATGGATACGGAGGAAATCCTCTCCCTCGCCATCGAAATCGCCGACGCCCTCGATGCCGCGCACGCGAAGGGCATCGTGCATCGTGATATCAAGCCCGCGAACATCTTCGTCACCGACCGAGGCCACGCCAAGATTCTGGATTTCGGTCTGGCGAAGGTGGAACCGGGCCGTGCTTCTTCCGCGGATGCCGGCTCCGACGTCACCCGGACGCGCGCAGCCGACAGGCAACAACTCACCAGCCCCGGTTCCGCGCTCGGCACCGTCTCCTACATGTCGCCCGAGCAGGCCCGCGGCAAGGAACTCGATGCCCGCACCGATCTCTTTTCCTTCGGCGCCGTTCTTTATGAAATGGCCACGGGCCTTCTGCCCTTCCCCGGAGACACTTCAGCCGTCATCTTCAAAGCGATTCTCGACGCATCGCCCGTGCCCGCCGTCCGCCTGAATCCCGCCATCCCCGCCAAGCTCGAAGACATCATCAATAAGGCTCTGGAGAAGGACCGCAGCCTGCGCTATCAAAGCGCCGCCGAAATGCGCACCGACCTGCAGCGGCTGAAACGCGATACCGAGTCCACCCGCGTCCCGGCCGCCCCTTCACAAAGCGCTCCCGCACAACCTCAGCCCGCCGCGCCTTCGCGAAGACTCTGGCCCATCTTTGGCGTCATTGCTGCCATCGCAGCCATCGCTGTGATTGCCGCCGCTGTATGGTACTTCTACCCATCAAAGTCCTCTGCCATCGATTCCATTGCCGTGCTGCCCTTCACCAACGTCGGCGGCGACGCCAGCAAGGACTACCTGAGCGATGGCCTTACCGAATCTCTCATCGGCAGCCTCACCCATGTTCCCGACCTCAAAGTGAAATCGCGCAATTCCGTTTTCCGCTACAAGGGCAAGGACGTTGATGCGCAGAAAGTCGGCAGCGAACTCGGCGTCGCCGCGCTCGTCAGCGGGCGTATGACGCCCCACGGCGACACCGTCGACGTCAGCGCCGAACTCACCGACACCCGCAACAACAACGAGCTTTGGGGCCAGCACTACAGCGGCAAAAGTTCCGAGATCATCGCCCTCCAGGAGCAGATCGCCGGCGACATTGCCGCGAAACTGCGTTCCGGCATGAGTTCATCCGAGAAGCAGCAAGTCACCAAACAGGGAACACAGAATCCCGAGGCCTACGAGCTTTACACTAAAGGCCGCTATGCCTGGAACCGGCGCACGAATGCGGACGTACAGGCATCGATTTCATATTTCAATCAGGCCATTGCCAAAGACCCGAGCTACGCCCTCGCCTATGTCGGTCTGGCCGACGCCTATTCCGTATCGCCCGTCTATGGCGGATCGCCCAGCGAGGCCTATCCCAGGTCCAACGCGGCGGCCCGCAAAGCACTGGAACTGGATCCTTCGCTCGCGCGCCCTCACGCTGTTCTGGGCGCCAACATGATGGAATACGAGTGGGATTTTCCCGCCGGAATTGCCGAATACAAAAGAGCGCTTGAACTCGACCCCAACGACTCCATCGCACGCATGTGGTACGCCGAGGACCTCGCCAACATCGGTGGCCACGAGGCGGAGGCCATGCAGGAGATTGACCGCGCGCAACAGCTTGACCCGTTGTCTTTGATCGTTGCTACCAACACCGGGTTTGTGCGCGTCTACCTGCGGAGGTACGACGAAGCCATCACCGCCTGCGATAAGTTGGCCCATTCCGATCCGACCTTTGCCCGCTCGCATTGGTGTCTGTTCTACGCCTATTGGGGTAAGCACGATTACGCCAAAGCCGTCGAAGAGTTCAAGCTCTATGCCCAACTTTCCACCAGCCAGGACGACCTCGACTTCGCCAGCGCGCTGGAGCGGGGCTTTCACGCCGGAGGCTGGAAAACCGCCATCCGCCAGGCGCTGGAAGTGCGCCTCGCGCAGCGCAAACACGGCTACGCTTCACCCTTTGAGATTGCCACCTACTACGCCGATCTCGGCGAAAAGGAACCGGCATTTCAGTGGTTGGATACGGCCTACCACGAACACGATTATGGGATGGAGAGTCTGAAAACCGACTTCAAGCTCGATCCTCTCCACTCCGACCCGCGCTTCGACGAATTGGTACGCAAAGTGGGTATCCCCTAAGACCCCAGTTTTCCCTTGAAACCTTAACATTCCCAACCACATCCCCTCGCCAACTGGTACAGTCACTTCCGTAACTGAAGCGCCTCCTCGCGCCCGCCTTATAATCATGCAAATACCGCTTCTACGGGCACTTAGCTGATTTGGACACAATCCTTCAAATCGCCGCGTTCGCGTTCGGGCTGTGCTGGGGCAGCTTCCTGAACGTTTGCATCTACCGCTTGCCGCGCGGCAAGTCTGTAGTCGCGCCGCGCTCGGCCTGTCCGCATTGCGGCAACTTGATCCCCCTCTACCACAACATTCCGGTGCTCAGCTGGCTGATCCTCGGCGGCAAGTGCCGCTCGTGCAAGCAGCCCATCTCTCCGCGTTATATGGTTGTGGAACTGCTTACCGCCATCCTGTTTCTTGCCTGCTATCTGCACTTCGGACTAACGCTCGCCACCGTCAAATTTGCCGTATTTGGTTTCCTGCTGCTCGGGCTCATCTTTACCGATGCCGAAACCAAGCTCCTGCCCGACGCGCTCACCTTGCCAGGATTCGCACTGGGCATTGCCTTCAGCCTGCTCGTCCCCGTCCGCGACCTCGCCACTCGCATCATTCCGATTTTCGTTTCCACGGCGGCTGCCAGCCAGGTTTCCTGGAGAATCTGGTCGCTCGCCGATTCCCTGCTCGGCGCAGCCGTCGGCGCGTCGTTTCTCTATGGCGCAGCGGCCATCTATCTGCGCGCTCGCGGTGTAGAGGGCATGGGCTTCGGCGACGTCAAGCTGATGGCCATGATCGGCGCATTCCTCGGCACCAAGCTCACCGTCATGACAATTTTCACCGCCTCTTTGGCCGGCTCCCTGTTCGGCTTGAGCACCATGCTGGCGGTGTGGTTCCGGCGGCGGAAGCGCATGTCCGCGCGGGGAGTTTCGGCGCACGAAGCCAACCATCGAGCCTGGCATTCGGCGCTCCTGGTGTTGCGCTATTACCAAATGCCCTTTGGCGTTTTTCTCGGCGCCATGGCCATTATCGATTTCCTGTTCGGCGAGCGCCTGTTGCACTGGTACTGGCGGGTGCTCTGAAGGTTTTTTTCGAGCGGCGCGTAGACGCGGCCACTCTGACGAATTTTGCAATGCGGTCCGCAAATCCGGCCCGCGGGAGGATGGCGTTATGAGGCAAACGACAGCGACGACATGGATGGCAGCCGGTGCGCTGCTTCTTCTCGGATTCTCGGCAGCACCCGCGCGGGCTCAGTCCCAGTCGGGCGACAACTCCCTCGGCGACTATGCCCGCAGCGTCCGCAAGAACAAACCGGACGCAGGCTCGACCACCCATCACTATGACAACGATAACCTGCCGAAGACCGGAACCCTGAGCATCGTCGGCCCAGAGGCGCCCCCGCCCGATGCCGCCAAGAATGCTAAGCCGGCCGAATCCGATGCCGCCAAGGCCCAGCGCCAGAAGGCCATCGCGGAAATGCAACAGAAAATTGACGACCAGAAAAAGAAGGTCGACATGCTGACCAAGGAACTCGATATCCAGCAGCGCGAATTCCGCCTCCGCGTGGCTCAGTACTATACCGATCCCAACAACCGTCTCCAGAATTCCACCAAGTGGGACGACGAGAACAAGCAGTTCCAGGCTGACACGGAAGACAAGCAGAAAGCCATCGATTCGGCACGTTCGCAGCTCGACGAACTCCAGAAACAAGCGAAAGACGCCGGGATGGATCAGAAAACGACGGACAAAGATTCGTCCGATAAAGACAAGTCGGATAAGAACGACTCCAAAGACACCACCAAATCCGACAACAAGTAACCCCAGGAGGAGGGGCGCGCGAATCGGAGGGAATTCCAGCGCCGGCCCTCAGCCAGGCTATTTCACGGCATCGGCGTCGCCAGTGGTTAATGCAAGTCGGATGGACCGGTAGCTCGAAGCTCAGAGCTCAAATCTACTTCTGGAATCTGGCTTCTGGCCTCTACTTCTGACTTCTTAATTCTGACTTCTGACTTGCCCCCATCCGCTCCCGTATCTGCCGCACGTGATGCCTCCCGTGTACCCAATGAAACTTCCTCCACTCGTTTGCTGTCAGCGGACCCAGAACGGGATGGTCCATGATTTTGGTGCGCACGCCGAAACGCCGCTCGCACTCGTCCAGCCCCGCAGCCATTCTCTCCAGCTCAGCCAGAATCGTTCCCCGCACTTCGTCGCCCAACTCGCCCCGGGGAACCGCGCGCTCGGGAGCCTTCGCCCCTCCCGGCATATACCCCATCCCCACCACCACCAGCTTCTTGGCGCGGTGTTTCATGGTCACTTTGGTTGCCTGCGGCCTGCCCTCCGTCATGCACTTGGCAATCCCTTTGTTCGTGACCTTGTAAGTCAGATACAGGTGCTCCAGGATCAGCGCCGAGTTCCACTTCCCCGCCGGAGCCTTCTCCAAAGCCTCGCCCGAGGCGATCGCCAGCACACACTCCAGCTCCGCATGCAATCTCTCCAGATGCGATCCCATGCCATCCCTCACAGGTCTCTATCGTAACTTGAAACGCCGCTCTTTCGAGTACAATGATCGCGATCCTTACCGGCCTCGCAATATTCAACGGCGGAGAACCACAATGAAAAATTTCCTACTAGCAATCCTGGCTGCAACCCTGATGTGCGGCTGTTCCTCCGAGCCCACCAAGCCCGCAACTCCCCAGCCTACCCAACCCAAAGCCCCGGAAACCACCACCGGCAACGGCGCCTTTTTCAAGTGCTACACCGCGGCCCGCGGGTGGCACGGCGACGTGCAGGGATTCCGCGAGGAGTCCGGTCCGTCGAAAACCGGCGATGGCAAGGCCGCGGAGTGGCGCATCAACTTCGCTTCCCCGCTTCAGCGCGTGGCCAGGTCTTACACCTGGTCCAACGGCGACATCTCCCACAGCGGCGACGACACTTATAGCCCCGGCAACTCTTCTACCATGGTCTTTAACTTCCAGGCCCTGAAGACCGATACCGACAAAGCCTTCGCCATCGCCCAAAAGCATGGCGGGGATAAGGTGCTGGAAAAAACTCCAGATACAAATGTCTTCTACATGCTCGAATGGAACCACCTCACCAGTACTCTGCTCTGGCACGTAATCTATGGCCCCGACCGCGACAACCCGGTCCTGCGCATCGCAGTAAACGCCTCCACAGGAGAGTTCTCCAAGGTAGAAAAGTAGGCAATAAAACGTAGGGATTGTCTCCGAAGCCGGGCTGCCCCATCCTTGCGCGCTGTTTGCGCAAGGGTGGGATTCATCGGGCTTGAGCGCTGGCCTACACAACGCGGTGTTCGTTGTGTGGGTAAGTGGAAAGCCTTACTTGCTTGCCTTATCCCCGAGCTTTTCAACCGACGCGCGCGCATCCTTGGCAAACGGGCCTTCCGGCAGAATCTTCAGGTACTGCTCGAAGTTCTTGCGGGCCCCGGTTTTGTCGCCCAGCTTTTCCTCGCACACTGCCAGGCGGTAGGTCGCAACTGCATCATTGTCCTTGTAATAGAGCGCTTCCTTATAACGGTCGAGCGCGGCTTTGTAGTTCTTGCGCCTGAAGTAGTAGTCGCCGATATCGACGTCTTTCTGCGCCTTATACGGGTTCCACGGGTGCATCTCCTGCACGTCGCTGGTATCGCCCGGCGCACCCGGCACCAGATCCGAGACCGCTTCCTTGCTATCGGGATGATCTTTGGCATCATTCGCGGGCGGACTGATATCGGTACGGGTGTCGCGGCTGGAACTCTCCTGCGAGTCTTCTGCCTCGCCACCGGCCTGCACTGACGAATCCCTTGTCGAAGGGCTTTGCTCCGATGAGTCTTGGCTGGTTGACCGTGGAGAAGACGACCGTGGAGAAGACGAGCGTGGAGAAGATGAGCCGGAGGAAGACTCAGCACCAGTCGAACTCTGGCCGGAAGCAGTTTTTCCCGAGGTATTTTGCCCGGATGTGCCCGAGCCCTGTGTACCCGAGTTCACTGTGCCTGAGCCCGGTGCGCCCGAGCTTGAAGACTGCTGTTGCGCCAATGCGCAAACAGCACCGAAAAGAAAACAGCCAAGCAAACACCGCTTCATGTGCGACTATTCTAGCCCCTCTCCGTTAGATGCAAAAAAAGGCCGCCCATTCGTGGGCGGCCCTTGGCAAACCCTCGAGGGAGGGGGTAAGGCTTATAGAGACGGCGGATTCGCGGACGTTTGCGCCGACTTTTGTTCCGACGCGCCCGTATTGGTCATCAGATGGATATCGACGCGGCGGTTCTTGGCCCGGCCGGCGGAAGTCTTGTTCGTGTCAGCCGGTTTATCCTTGCCCAGGCCGATCAAATAGATCTTATAAGCCGGAACGTTTTTCTCCGAAGCCAGGTACTGAATCACCGCGTCGGCGCGGCGCTGGCTCAGTTCATAGTTATAGTCCGAGCCGCCCACCGAGTCCGTGCCGCCTTCCACCGTGATGATGTATCCCTTGGTAGTGGCAACACTAGCTGCGAGCTGATCGATGGCCTGCTTGGCTTCCTTGGTCAGATTGTCTTTATTGAAACCGAAGTGGACAGAGGTTTCCGCCACCGACTTGTAGTTGTCAAGGTTGACGACCGTGTTGGTCAGCGTGTCAACGCGCTGGTTGGCACTCGATGCAGTCGT
>Ga0326728_10023054_pt1 | contig 11464 bp, 8 predicted proteins | sample MB3enrmetagenome_FD_207602 | JGI IMG/M metagenome (GOLD analysis project Ga0326728, IMG submission 207602) | Lab enriched peat soil microbial communities from McLean, Ithaca, NY, United States - MB31MN | ecosystem: Environmental > Terrestrial > Soil > Wetlands > Peat | place: USA: New York... | reverse complement strand
CTGCCAAAGGAGGTAGAGCGTGAATACCCTCATTCGCAATGGCACGGTGGTGACCGCGCGCGAGACCAAGGCAGTCGACGTGCGGATAGAAGGCGGCCGCATCATAGAGGTTGGTCCCAACCTGCCGGCGAATTCAGCGGACAACGCGATCGACGCCACCGGCATGTACGTGATGCCCGGCGGCATCGACGCCCATACGCACCTCGACATGCCTTTCGGCGGCACTACGTCCGCCGACGATTTCGAAACCGGAACCCGCGCCGCGGCGTTCGGCGGCACCACCACCATTGTCGATTTCGCCATCCAGGCGCGCGGGACGCGCATGCGCGAGGCGCTGGACACCTGGTGGAAGAAGGCCGAGGGACGCGCCACCATCGACTACGGCCTGCACATGATCGTCACCGACCTGGGCAGTTCCGGCCTCGAGGACATGGACGACATGGTCAACGAGGGCGTGGCCAGCTTTAAGCTGTTCATGGCCTATCCCAACGTCCTGATGGTGGACGACGCCACCATTTTCAAGGCCCTTTCACAAACCGCCAAGAACGGTGCGCTCATCTGCATGCATGCCGAAAACGGCAGTGTGATCGACGTGCTGATCGCGCGCGCGCTGGCCGAGGGAAAGACCGCACCCATATACCACGCGCTCACGCGCCCGCCGCTGGCCGAGGCCGAAGCCGTGCATCGCGCCATCGCCATGGCGGAGATCGCCGGCGTGCCGGTCTACATTGTTCACCTCACCTCGGAGCACGCGCTCAACCAGGTGCGCGAGGCCCGCGACCGCGGCGTTCCGGCCTTCGCCGAGACCTGCCCGCAATACTTGCTGCTCTCCATCGACGAACTGGCGCGGCCGAATTTCGAGGGCGCGAAATTCGTTTTCACTCCGCCGCTGCGGCCCAAGGAGCACCAGCCGAAGCTGTGGGACGGCCTCCAGCACGACCACCTTCAAGTGGTCTCGACCGACCATTGCCCCTTCTGCTTCGCCGACCAGAAGATTCTCGGCAAGGACGATTTCACCAAGATTCCCAACGGCGGGCCGGGCATTGAGAACCGGCTGCAACTGATCTACCACTACGGCGTGAACTCGGGGAAACTCTCGCTGAACCGGTTCGTCGAGATCGTCTCCACCGCGCCCGCCCGCATCTTCGGCCTGTATCCGAAGAAGGGAGAGATTGCACCAGGGAGCGACGCCGATGTGGTGATCTGGGACCCCAATGCCATCCACACCATCAGCGCCAGCACGCATCACATGCGCGTGGATTACTCTATGTTCGAGGGCTTCGAGGTCCGGGGCAATGCGCGGACGGTGCTATCGCGCGGCGAGGCGATTGTGGATGCCGGCAAGTTTTTGGGGAAGGCCGGGCGCGGCAATTATCTCAAGCGCGCCGCGCGGGGCTGGGCCTGGAAGTAACACCGCGGCGTTCTGGGGGGCGCCCTTTGGGCCCGCCGCAATGAGAGAGGGGAGTGAGGGATGACTGCTGCCAATTTTGCCTTTGAAGTTGTAACGTCCTATGTGAATGGGACATGGGAGAGGCCACAGGGATGCACGTTTGGAACCGTGACCAACCCCGCCACCGGTGCCACCATCGCCAAGGTGGCCTACGCCGACGAGGCCGGTATCGACCGTGCTGTCCGCGCCGCGCACAAGGCGTTTCTGAAGTGGCGCGAGGTGCCGGTGGTGGACCGCGTGCAGGCGCTCTACCGTTACAAAGCGCTGCTGGAGAAGCACACCGTGGATCTGGCCGGCATTCTCACCCGGGAAAACGGCAAGACCGCCGAGGACGCCAGGGCCGAAGTCCGGCGCGCCATCCAGATGGTGGAAGTGGCGTGCGGCATGCCCAGCCTGATGATGGGCGATTCGCTCAACGACGTGGCGCACGGCATCGACTGTAAAACCATCCGCCAGCCCATCGGCGTCTGCGCCGGAATCACGCCGTTCAACTTTCCCGCCATGGTGCCTATGTGGATGTGGCCGTTCGCCATCGCCTGTGGCAACACGTTCGTATTGAAACCCTCGGAAAAGGTGCCGCTCACGCCCACCCGCGCGGTCCAGTTGCTCGACGAGGCCGGCCTGCCGCCCGGAGTCCTGAACCTGGTGCACGGCGGCCCTCAGGCGGTGGACGCGTTGCTGCGCCATCCGCTGGTGAAGGCTGTTTCCTTTGTCGGTTCCACCCCCGTGGCGAGGCACATTTACACCACCGCGGCCGCCGAGGGCAAGCGCGTGCAGGCCCTCGGCGGCGCCAAAAACCATCTGGTGGTAATGCCCGACGCCGACATGCCGAAGACCGTGGAGGCGATCATCGGCTCCGCATTCGGCGGCGCCGGCCAGCGCTGTCTGGCCGGCAGCGTGCTAGTGGCCGTAGCCGAGGCGGCCGGCCCGCTGCTCGACCTTCTGGTCAAGCGCACCAAGGCGCTGGCGGTCGGCGACGGCTCGCAGCCGGGAATCGAGATGTGCCCCCTGGTGACCTCCGGCCATGCCGAGCGCGTGGCGGGCTATATCGGCAAGGGCGTGGCTGAAGGCGCCGCGCCGCTGGTCGATGGCCGCGAGCTCAGGATAAACAGCGGCGGCTTCCACCTCGGCCCCACCATTTTCGACCACGTGACCCCCGACATGACCATCGCCCGCGAGGAGATTTTCGGCCCGGTGCTCTCCGTGATGCGGGTCGAGACGCTCGATGAAGCCATCCAGTTAGTGAACCGCTCGCCATTCGGCAACGCCACCGCGATCTTCACCACCAGCGGCAAAGCCGCACGCGAGTACTCCTCGCGGATCGAAGCCGGGATGGTGGGGATCAACGTGGGCGTGGCGGCGCCCATGGCGTTCTTCCCCTTCGCCGGCTGGAAGAACTCTTTCTTCGGCGACCTGCACGCCCACGGCAAGGATGCCGTGGCCTTCTACACCGAGCAGAAGGTGATCATGAGCCGGTGGTTCTGACTAGCTGCCTGGCGTGAACCGTGCGAGGGGTGCCATTTATCCCTCATCGAATCCACAGGTCTATGAACTCGCGGACCGGCTTCGCGGCGAGTTCCCGATCGCTGTCGAACAGGCCGAGGATTTGCTCCACCGTGCGCGGGGCGAACCGGGCGGCGATGGCGCGCTCGAATTTAGCGCGCAATGGCGGAATGGCTTCCGCCCGCCGGCGGCGGTGGCCCAGGGGGTATTCCACCTCCACTCGCGCGGTCGCAGTACCGTCGCGGAAAAATACGCGGACGGCATTCGAAATCGAGCGCTTTTCGGGGTCTAGATAATCGCGCGTGAAGCGGCCGTTCTCAACCACGCGCATCTTCTCGCGAAGCTCGTCGATGCGCGGATCTGCGGCGGCTTCGTCTTCGTAGTCCTCTGCCGCCAGGCCGCCCTTGAGGAGCGCGACCGCTACCATGTACTGGAGGCAATGATCGCGATCGGCCGGGTTTGCGAGCGGTCCGGTCTTGTCGATGATTCGCTTGCCTGCTTCCTGGGTTTCGATCTCGATCCGCTCCGTCGAGTCCAGCCGGTCCTTCAAAGTGGGATGCAACTGAACGGCGGCTTCCACGGCGGTTTGGGCGTGGAACTCAGCGGGACAGGAGACCTTGAACAGAATGTTCTCCATCACGTAGCTTCCCAGAGGCCGCGCCAGTCGGATCTCCCGGCCCCGGAAGAGAACGTCCTGGAACCCCCAATGCCTGGCCGACAGCGCCGATGGATAACTCGTCTCTTCGCGCAGGGAATGGAGAGCCAGCCAGACCCCGCGACTGGTGGCATCGCCGGCAGCCCAACTCTTGCGCGGGCCGGTGTTGGGGGCGTGGCGATACGTGCGCAGCGCACCGCCGTCGATCCACGCGTTGGAAAGAGCATTGACAACTTCGTCGCGCCCTCCGCCGAGCATGGCGGCCGCAACCGCCGCCGTGGCGACTCGCACCAGCAACACGTGATCGAGACCCACGCGATTAAAGCCGTTCTCAAGGGCCAGCACGCCCTGCACTTCGTAAGCCTGAATCATCCGCCTTAGAACATCCCGGACCCGGATGTCGCGTCCCTGGCGGCTCAGGTAATCGGCTACGGCCAGAATTCCACCCAGGTTGTCCGAGGGATGGCCCCATTCGGCCGCGAGCCAGGTGTCGTTGTAATCCAGCCAGCGGATCATGGCGCCGATGTTGAACGCGGCCCGCACTGGGTCAAGCTCGTATCCCGTGCCCGGCACGCGCGCTCCTCCCGCCATGCCGGCGCCCGGCACGACCGGCCCGAGCAGCTTCGTACACGACGGGAATCGGAGCGCTAACATGGCGCAGCCCATGGAATCCGCAAGCGAGAGCCGCGCCGTTTCCATCGCCTGACTGTCGGAAGCGGGATCGAAGGTAAGCACGTAGTCCGCTATCTCGGTGAGCAGAGGGTCGGGTGGAGGACGCCGGGCATCTCGAGGGTCTTCCGTCATCGCGTCAGGCCCGCGTCTCGATCGGCTGCCACTCGCGCGTCTGGGGCCCTGTGTAATCCGCAGTCGGCCGGATCAGTACGTTATTCGCGCGCTGCTCCAGAATATGGGCGGACCAGCCGGTGATGCGGCTCAGGACGAAGATCGGTGTGAACAACCGGGTGGGGATTCCCATCGTGTGATAGGCCGAGGCGCTGAAGAAGTCCAGGTTTGCGAAAAGCCGCTTCTCGTCCCACATCACCGCTTCGATGGCTGCGGAGACTTCGTAGAGCAGTGTATCCCCGGCTGCTTCCGAGAGCCGCCTGGACCAATCTTTGATAATCGCGTTGCGCGGGTCGCGCTCACGATAGACGGCGTGGCCGAAACCCATGATCTTCGTCTTTTGAGCCAGCAGCCCCTTCAGGGCCGTCCGCGCCTCGTCCGCCGATCGGAAGCGCTGGATCAGTTCCATGGCGGCCTCGTTGGCGCCGCCGTGAAGCGATCCGCGAAGCGTGCCGATCCCCGCACAGACGGCGGAGTAGAAGTCCGAAAGCGTCGAGGCGCAGACCCGGCAGGCGAAAGTCGAAGCGTTGAACTCATGCTCTGCGTACAGGATGAGCGAAGTGTTCATGGCCTGGCGGTGAAGCTCGCTCGGCTCTTGGCCGTGAAGCAGGTGCAAAAAATGGCCGCCCACCGAGTCCTCGTCCGTCTCGGTTTCAATGCGCTGGCCATCCGTCGCGAACCTGTGCCAATAGCAGAGCATCTCCGGGAAAACCGCCAGCAGGCGATCGGCCATGTCTCGCCCACGGCTGAAATCCCCTTCCGGTTCGAGCGCGCCGAGCATGGAACAACCGGTGCGCAGAATATCCATTGGATGGGCGTCATTGGGAATCCGCTCGAGTGTGTTCTTGAGCGCCTTCGGCAGGCCGCGCAGCCGCGAGAGCCGCAAGAGGTAGCGATCCAGCTCAGCGCGGTTGGGCAGCTTGCCGTAAATCAACAGGTATGCGACCTCCTCAAAGAGCGCGTGTTGGGCGAGTGTCTCGATGGGATAACCGCGGTAAGTGAGGCCGACGCCCGCTTTGCCCACAGTGGCGATCGCGGTCTGGCCCGCGGTCTGGCCGCGCAGCCCCGCGCCGGTTGCCTTGCCCCCGGATGTCTTGACGGCCTGCTCCTCAGCGTTCATGACCGCTCCTTTCCGGCGGACAGTTCGTCGAATCGGCGCTCATACTCGAGGTAGCGCAATACCTCGTAGAGTTCCGCCCGGCTCTGCATGGTGTCGAGCAGGTTCTTCTGCGTGCCTTCGGCCCGTAGTGTCTTGTACACGCGCTCGGCCGCGGCGCTCATGGCGCGAAACGCAGTGAGGGGGTAGAGCACCATGCGCACCCCGGCGTCCCGGAGTTCCTCCACCGTGAACAGCGGCGTCACACCAAACTCGGTGATGTTCGCCAGAATCGGCACGGAGAGTTCCGCGGTGAACTTGCGGTAGTCGTCGAGCGTGGCCGCGGCTTCCAGAAAAATCGCATCGGCGCCGGCATCGGCGTAACGGCGTGCCCGTTGGAGGGTCGCCGCCACACCCTCAGCGGCGAGAGCGTCCGTGCGGGCCATGATGACGAATGCCGGGTCCCTCCGGCCCGCGACCGCGGCTTGGACGCGATCCGACATCTCCTCGGCCGAGACCAGTTGTTTGCCGGGGCGATGACCGCAGCGCTTCGCTGGTGCCTGGTCCTCGATATGACACCCGGCTGCGCCGGCGCGTTCCAGTTCCCGAATGGCGCGAGCGATCATGGGAGCGGCCGGCCCCCAGCCGGTGTCGGCATCGACGAGCACCGGCAGTTGTGTAGCCCCGGTGATGCGCCGCACGTCCTCGCAGACGTTGGTCAGAGTGGTCAGACCCAGATCCGGCAATCCGAAGGAAGCATTGGCTACGCCCGCACCGGAGAGGTACAGCGCCCGGAAACCGGCGCGCTCCCCCAGCAAGGCGCAATAGGCATTGATGGCCCCGGCCAATTCGAGCGGCCGCTCCGCCTCCATCGCGGCTCGGAGGGCGGCGCCGGAGCTATAGGTTGGAAGGGATTGAGCCGACATGTACCCAGGGCCAGATTCTAATTTTATTATATGCTCGGCGGTCCCTTGCCCGCAGTCTCCAAACCGCGGAATGGCCCTTGCCTCGGCACGAAGCGCGCGCAAGGTCCGCGCGGGCACGCCGAAACAGCTACCGATCCTGATACCGTAGTCGGAAGAGGATGCCATGCCAACATGCACGCCCGTAGTACCGGGCCAGGGTCCCCAGAAACGGCGGGGCTGGCCGGTCATCCATGGGCTTCGGTGGTGGATCGTCGGACTGGTCTGCCTGGGTGTCGTCGCGAACTACCTGGCGCGCAATTCTCTTGCCGTCCTCGGGCCCCAGCTCAAGCTGAAGATGGGCTTTTCCACGCAGCAGTATTCTTACGTAGTCGCCGCGTTTCAGCTCGCCTACACCGTTATGCAGCCGGTTTGCGGCTGGGTCATCGACAGGCTGGGGTTGCGGCTGAGCTTTGCGCTCTTTGCCATCGCCTGGTCGGTTATCGGAGCTCTGCACGGCGCGGCCGGCGGCTGGCGGTCGCTGGCCGTACTGCGGGGACTGCTGGGCCTGAACCAGGCGTGCGCCATCCCCGCGGGTGTGAAGTCCGTGGCCGAGTGGTTCCCCGGAAAGGAACGGTCGGTCGCGGTCGGGTATTTCAACGCGGGGACATCCTTGGGCGCCATGCTCGCCCCGCCCGTGGTGGTGTGGCTGGCGCTGCGCTGGAATTGGCGCGCCGCCTTTGCGGTCACGGGTCTGGTAGGCATTTTCTGGTCCGCCCTCTGGTGGGCATTCTATCGCGCGCCGGCGGACCATCCAGCTCTGGGCGCGGCCGAGCGCGACCATATCCTTGCCGGACGCGTGGAAACGCGAGGCCCGCGTGCGTCCGCGCGCGACATTGTGAAGCGCCGCGGGTTCTGGGCCATTGCCATCCCCCGCTTTCTGGCCGAACCCGCCTGGCAGACGTTCAGTTTCTGGGTGCCGCTCTACCTGGCAACTGAGCGGCACATGGACCTGAAAGGGATCGCACTGTTTGCCTGGCTGCCGTTCCTGGCAGCGGAGTTCGGCGGCATCCTCGGCGGTTATCTCTCGCCGTTTCTCATGCGCCGGTGCGGTCTCAGCCTGATTGGATCGCGGGTGGCGACGGTAGGCATCGGGGCCGTCATCATGATCGGTCCGGGCTGTGTCGGACTGGCCGGCACACCGGGCGTGGCCATTGCCCTATTCTGTTTCGGCGGCTTCGCTCACCAGATCATTTCCGGTTTACTGAACACGCTGACGACCGACGTTTTCGCCCAAAGCGAGGTGGGCACCGCCAACGGGCTCACCGGAATGGCGTCCTGGACCGGCGGCCTGCTGTTCTCACTGTTGGTCGGCGCGCTGGCGGAACGCATGGGCTACGGGCCGCTGTTCGTATGTTTGAGTGTCTTCGATCTGCTGGGAGCGGCCATCCTGGTGTCGCTGCTCCGCCCCCAGTGGCGGGTTCCCGCGCTATGACCATACATTCTTCGGTGTCCAATCCTCCGCTGTTCCGCGTGGCCGACACGGCGCCGGGACGCATCGATCTGTCGAGTTCCACCGGCGCCGCCGCGCACCTTTTCATTCTGGAGCAGGATCTGATCCGGGTACTGGTGCTGCCTGACGGCAGATTGCACCAGCCTGCAAGCTGGGCCATCGCGCCGGGGATGGAGGACGTGCCGGCGGAGGGCCGCGACCGTTTTGACATCTCCGGCTTCACGTGCCCGCAGTTCAGCCTGGTGAAGCAGCCGGAACGCCTTCGGATCGAGACTTCGCGGCTGGGCCTGACGCTCGATCTGCGCGGGCTGTTCTGCCAGTGGGACCTGGGCGTGGAGGGGCAATGGCATGGCGTAGCCCGGGACCGGCCTACGCAGTCTTATAACTTCGGCTGGTGGGACGACAAGATCTATCATTACCTGGCCCGCGAGCGCGACGAAATGTACTTCGGCCTGGGTGAGCGGTCGGGGGAAACCGACCGCGCCGGAGGGCGCTTTCGGATGTGCAACATCGATGCCATGGGGTACAGCGCCAAATCCTCCGACCCGCTGTACAAGCACATCCCCTTCTACATTACCTGGAAGCCGCGGCTGCGGATGGCCTTGGGACTGTTTTACGACACCCTGTCGGACTGCACCTTCGACATGGGCCGCGAACTCGACAATTATCACGGGCTCTATCGCTACTTCGTCGCGGACCACGGCGATCTGGACTACTACGTGCTTGCCGGCCCCTCGGTCGCCGGCATCACCCGGCGCTTCACCTGGCTTACCGGGCGGCCTGCTCTCATGCCTCGCTGGTCGCTCGGCTATTCCGGATCGACCATGAGTTACACCGACGCGCCCGACGCGCAGAAGCGCATGGGTGAGTTTCTGGAGCGGTGCGCCGAACACCGGATCCCCTGTCAATCCTTCCACCTCTCGTCGGGCTACACCTCGATGGGCGGCAAACGGTATGTGTTTCACTGGAACCGCGACAAGTTTCCCGACCCGGCGGCATTCGCGCGCAGCTATCGCGACGCAGGCGTGCACCTGGCCGCCAATATCAAGCCCTGCCTGTTGCGCGGCCATCCGTTATTCGACGAGGCGCGGCAGCAAGGGCTGTTGCTGGCCGCCGAGGATGGCGAACCCGGCTGGCTGCAGTTCTGGGACGGCGTGGGCGCGTGCCTGGATTTCACCAACCCCCGGACTCTGGCCTGGTGGAAGGACAAGGTCAAGTCGGCCTTGCTCGACTACGGCATCTCCGCCACGTGGAACGACAACAATGAATTTGAAGTCTGGTCGCCGGGCGTGCTGGCGAACTGCTTCGGGCGGCCGCGTCCCGCGCGGGAGATTCGCGCCCTGCAGCCGCTGCTCATGATGAGGGCTTCGCGGGAGGCGCAGCGCGAGCACAGTCCCGGCGTCCGCCCCTTCCTGGTGACCCGTTCCGGCATGGCGGGCATGCACCGGTACGCGCAAACCTGGTCGGGTGATAACTTCACTTCGTGGGAAACACTGAAATACAACATCAAAATGGGCCTGGGCCTGGCGCTCTCCGGTGTTTCCAACAGCGGTCACGACGTCGGTGGGTTTGCCGGACCGCGCCCCGACCCGGAACTGTTCGTGCGCTGGGTACAGGCGGGGATCTTCCTGCCGCGGTTTTCCATCCACTCGTGGAATGACGACGGAACCGCCAACGAGCCCTGGATGTACCCGGAGGTTACCGGCCATGTCCGGGAACTGGTCGAGTTGCGGAACTGGCTGGCCCCCTACCTCTATCTGCTGCTCTGGCGATACCGAAGCGGTTACGAGCCGGTGATCCGGCCGACGTTCTACGACTTCCCGAACGACGACGGCTGCTATCGCGAGAATGACGACATGATGCTGGGACCCCTCCTGCTGGTTGCCTCCGTCGTGGAACCGGGCGCGAAACTGCGCAGCGTGTATCTGCCGCACGGGGCGGACTGGTGTGACTTCTGGTCCGGCAGAACGTTTGCAGGCGGCCAAACCGTCGAGCTGCCCGCTCCCTGGAACCGTCCCGTCTTGTTGGCCCGCGCGGGCAGCGTGATCCCCGTCAATGCGAACCAGCCAGCCATCGCTGCGGGTGAGTTGCGCGCTTTCCTGTTGTTTCCGCCGTGCCGGGGCCAAAGTTTCGGCGAGAGTTACGAAGACGACGGTGAGAGCGAGGCGTATCGGGAAAACCGTTATGGCTCCTGGCGCGTCGCCATGACGGGCGAAACCGATGTGTTGCGGGTGGACATCGCGGGCTTGGGCCGATTCGCCGCCGGCGCGGACGAGTTGAAACTGCTATTGCCCGAAACCGAACTGCGGCAGGTCGAACTATCGGGAGCGCGCCTGGCGGATGAGCGTTGCATCGACGGCCGGCGCTGCCTCAGCGTGCGGGGCGTAAAATCGTAAACATGCGATCCATCCCAAAAACGCGCTACGGAAAAGCGGAATGCAACCGCGAGCCGCCGTTATATACTCTTCAAAGAAGGAGATACGTATTGAATATGAACCGCAAGCTCATCTTCGTTCTGACCGTGGCGGCGATGGCGGCCGCTGGTTTGGCGCAGCAAAAGCAGCGCCCCAGCCCGCCCGCCAGCACCGAGGTGACCATCAACGGCAAGAAGATCTCCATCGACTACAGCGCGCCGTCGATGCGCGGCCGGCACATTTTCAACGGCCCTGGTGCGCTCCAGCCGGACAACACCATCTGGCGCGCCGGCGCGAACGAGGCGACGGTGTTTCACACCGCCGCGGATTTGGACGTCGGTGGAACGAACGTCCCGGCAGGGGACTATGCGTTGTACATCTGGCTGGACACGGGCAAGTGGAGCCTGATCCTCAGTAAGCAGCCCCTCATGGTCAACGGGCGGAAACTGTGGGGGATCGGCATGGGAGGCACGGGAGATCAGTCCACCCTCGACGAGAAACAGAGCCTGGGCCGCATTCCCATGGCCATGAACAAACCGCCAGCCCCGGTCGAGACCTACAAGATGACGCTTTCCAGCGAAGGCGGCAACCAAGGCAAGCTGACGCTGGAATGGGAAAACGTCGTCGCGTCGGTTCCGATCGCCGTGAAGTGACGCCCGCCTCCGCTCCACGACGGCGGCCCGGCGCGGCGCGCGCGCGGGCGCCGGCGAAGTCCCCATGCAAGTGCACGAGCTTAGCAGGCGCCCCTGCACGTGCGCGGGAGCCTAGCGGACGTGCTATCCTACCGGGCCCGACGGGCCGTAGCGAACGGTACGTCCCGTGCGAACGATGTGATCGATCCACGCGTTCAAGGAGGATGGAATACTAAAGTTGTGCATCGGCGCGCCGATGACGATGACGTCGGCGGCCAAGACCTCGTCGACGGCCTGGTCGGACAGTTTGATCGCCTCAGCAAGCGGGATCGGGTGCGCGCGCAAACCGAGCGGCAGCGCCTAGCGACGATGGAAAACGATCTTTACCGGCAGAGAATAAACCTGGCGCGGCTGACCGGTCTTCCACCGAACGAGGATTATGATATTTCCGACGAT
>Ga0326728_10023052_pt1 | contig 11465 bp, 8 predicted proteins | sample MB3enrmetagenome_FD_207602 | JGI IMG/M metagenome (GOLD analysis project Ga0326728, IMG submission 207602) | Lab enriched peat soil microbial communities from McLean, Ithaca, NY, United States - MB31MN | ecosystem: Environmental > Terrestrial > Soil > Wetlands > Peat | place: USA: New York... | reverse complement strand
CGGCGATGACGGGAGAGGGCTCGGCTCCGATGGTGCGCGACTCAGGACCTGCCGACGCACCGCCGAGCGCCGACGCTTCGTCGACTGACACGAATCCGGAGGTTGACGGCTCACGAGCCGCGGACGCGAGGCAAGTCGCAGACGCGGCAGCGACGTACACCATGAACGTCACATTCTATGGGTGGGATGACAACAGTCCCGTGGGTAATGAGATCGCCTACCCCTATGGGGAAGGCTTTCCGACCGTTCACAGCGTGGCTGGAGGGACTGGGTCGTACTCGGATCCGCTGACTATGGCGACCGATTCCGCCGAGCTTGCCGTGGGCACTCTCGTGTACATGTCGTTCGCTCAGAAGTACGCCGTCATGGAAGACGATTGCGTCGAGTGCGACTCGGACTGGTCAACGAGCGGCGTCCGCCACATCGACGTATGGATGAACAGCGACGGAACCGAAAGCGCGAGCGCGCTGTCGGCCTGCGAATCCCAATGGACGAATCCATCGGCGTCGGTAGAGGTTAACCCTCCAGAGAATCTTTCCGTGAACTTGTCACCCCTGTTCACGCCCACGACCAACAGGTGTGCGTCCGTCCCTTGAGGGCGACGTTAATTGCATGATCCGAAGGAAGGGATTATCGGAGAAGAGGCCTGTCGACGGTTCGTCCGCGCGATAGCGCTCGTCGAAATGCGTTGGCAAACGCGGCCTCGTCTTGAACGCGCATGTCGGTCGGTTCGCGCGCGTCATCGTTGTCCCACTGCTCATTCCACCATGAGAAACCACGAACCGAGGGCCACCGCCCGCTGACCAAGGCATCGAGCGCTCGCTCGGTCCACGCCGCGGCGGACGGAACACAGCGACGGGCCCGTTTCGTCGTACCAAACTCGAGAACGAAGACAGGCTTCGAGCGTGCCATGGCCTCCAGGCGCGCGACGGCCGGGTCGACGTACGTGGCGAAATCCGCGCAAGGGCCACCGACGCTTTGGGCCCCGTAGGCCGAGATTCCAAGCCAATCGATCGCATCGTCACCGGGATAGTATCCTTCGAAGCGATTCCACGAACTCGCCGGCTGATCGTCACCGTTGATGTGGAACACCCATAGGACGTTCTTCGCTCCCTGTGTGCGAACAAGATTGATGATGTGGACGTAGGCCTGCCGGAATCGCTCGGCCCCCGATTCCTTGCCGTTATGGCTGGCATTCCACGGAAACCATTCGCCGTTCATCTCGGTACCCCATTCTGCGAGAATCGGCGTAGCAAACGCGGCGGCAGCTCGGCCCCAGGCGGCGAGAGCGGCATCGTGTTTGCCAGCGATGATCGACACCACAGTGTACTTCGATTCGCGTGTCGTACGCCCGGTCTCGGCGACCGAACGCATCATCAATCGAATGAATGGGATCGAACCGCGGTCCCGAATCCACGCAGAGGTCCGCAACGGAAACGCTTCTCCGTGAGCCCACTCGTGACTGAAGTACACCCATGCGACGCGGTGTCCTACGGCAGTTTCGTAAGCGTCGACGTCGGATCGCACAATTGCGTCCTCCGATCCTGGGTCGGACGCGCTGCCGGGGAACACGGAGTGGTAGAGCGTGCCGCGTGGCGGCACTCCCAGCGGCAACGTGCGAGACGTGTCCATGGTTTCGTCGAGCTGCGCCGTGACGGCCGAACTGGACGCGGGGCGAGGCACCACCAAGGGCGAAGGTCCCTCTTGCGTGCAGCCGACAGTGATATAGGTCGCGAAGCAGAAGACCACGCGCGACGAGGGGGACCAGTTCACTCCGGAAGTGTGCCGACTTCTCTTCAAAATGTCGCAACGATTTCGACGTTCGCGACCGGCAACGAGCGCAGAGCGTACGATGGAACGAGCGGACCGCTCACCCTGTTCCACAGCCAGCCACCCGAAGCGGAGACGGTCAAGCCGTGGCTTACTCGGACCCGCGCGCCGACCGTCGCCTCGGTCGCATCCCCGACATTGGCCGCATAGACGATCTCGCTGGCGCTGAGTTTCGGGGTCAGCCACCTAAGAAACGCGTAACCGACGGTTGCGCCCGCCAGGGCGAGCGGCGCAAAGGTGCCGACACGAGCCAGGACGCTGACACTGCCAATGCGGTTGCCCGCGGCCAGACCGAGGTCGTGATCGTACGCGAAACCCATCGCATGCGGACTGAGCACCCAACGAGGGGTCGGCCGCCAGACGGGCTCCGCTTCGACGTACGCTTGGACGATGTCACGTCCGGTGGGTCCCCGCCCGTCTTCCCATCGAACGTGTTGGACCGACAAGGTGCCGTTCAACTCGAGCCCTGGCTCGGACTTGTTGCCTCCGTCGGAATCGAAATCGCGCTCGATCTCGAGTTCGCCGGACTCGCTCTCGATGTCGTCGGACGGCGGAGCATAGAGCCCTCCGAGCTCTATGTGCCACGGGTCGCTGGGGCCCCAAGCAATCCCCGCTCCCGCGAAGGGATGCCACTCTTCCTGGCTGACCTGCCCCTGCGACGCGACGTGCAGGAGAGCGCCTTGGGGGAAGACCGAAATCCCCGAAGCAATGGGGACATCGACGCGACCGTCGAGCCAAGTCACAACTCCGAGTTGGGTCAGGTCGAGGCTCGCTTCGACCGGATCTCGGTCCGATTCGCTTCTGTCGCTGGCGTATCCAATGCCAGGCAGGGATGCCAACACGACCGTTCCGACGCCTGCAAACAGTAACCGCGCGAGCGAGCTCGCGGCAGCCGGGTTCCGTTCGCGAGCCTTCACCGGTGTGTTCACGTTGCGCTGCAATACCAGAAGCAGCAATTCGCACACCAGGATCGACGCGCGTCTTGGACGCGGGGGATTCGATCGAGAACGTCGCCGAACCTCGGAGTGTTACCACGGGGTCACACGCAAACCGTCAATCGATGTCCACAGCGTCGCGTTCCGTCAGCTTGGGAATGGGCTCGAACGCAGGGAGCACGGATCTATCGCGTTGTGCGCGCGGTTCATAAAATGCACGCTCCCTTGAGATGCCTTCCACGACCCCGCCTCCCGTCGTTGTCGACGATACGGGGGACGACTCGGCGCCGGTCCATCCCGTATTCCTCGATCCTGCCGGCGTACGATGGACACGGATTCGCGCCGTGGCTGTCGCGATGGGCATTGCCCTGATTGGTCTTGGAGTGGTGTTCGCGCAGTCGTTGGTCCAGCGTCGCATGGGCGACGAAGTCGCGCCCAGCCATGTCGACCTCGAGGCTGCAGCGACCCGAGCGGCTGAGGCTGCATACGTCCCGGAACGGACCAACCCGTCGCAAGCGATCGCCATGACACCCGGCGGCGCCATGTGGGGGCCCTTTTCGCTGCCCGTTGGAAGACGAATCGGCTGGATCGACCCCGGCGATGACGACGCGATGCAGTCACTGAAACGCCACGGTTCGCAGTTGACCGACGTAGTGCTCGATGGGCTGTCGCTGGTCGGAGCTGAGGCGGAGGTCCAGGGCGACATAACGTTGGACGTCGTCGCGATGGCGCACGAGCGCGCGGTGCGCGTACTGCTCGCGGTCGACACATTCGGCGACGGCGCGGCCACCCCGACGGACGTCACCGTTGCTGCACACGCGGATTCCCATCGAGTGGACCTGGCCCAAACGTTGGCGTTGCGTGTCGAACAGATGGGCGCCGACGGGCTTGTCCTGTCACTCGCCGACGACGAAGTCGACGACGCGGACGGGGAAGTCCGCATTTCGTTGCTGAGGGCCGTGCGCTCTGCCCTGACACCGACTCAAACGCTCGCAATCGCCGTCGACGCCGATTTCGACGAGGCGACCCTGCGTCGCGAAGCCACGGCCGTCGATTTCGTGCTCGTTCACGCCCATCGCGAGGCCGACGATCACCGCCCGCCTGGACCCGTGGCTCCAAACGCCTGGCTCGACAGCGTGCTGAGCTCGGCGTCCGCCGCCGTGGAGCCCTCGAAGCTCGTACCCATGCTTGCGGTGCGCGCAGGGGCTCGGCCCATTGGCGGATCGGACGCACATCCGATGGGCGAACCGCAAATGACGACCTGGGCGCAAGCGATGACCAAGTCGGCCATGGCGGGAGTCGTCCCCCGCTGGGTCGAGTCACTTGCGAGCGCGATGATTGTCCTGCCGGGCCCCGAGGGGGTGGCTTCAAAATCGGGACTCGTGTTGACGCATCACCAGCCGGCGGAGGCCTCCGGCTGGCTCGTGTGGCTGACCGACGGAGCTTCGGTCGCCAATTCGATTGCGATTTCCCGAGAACACGGAATTTCTCACGTGGGATTGGACGAACTCGGTGGAGAGGATCCGAGGATCTGGCAGGTGCTCGCAGCGGAATCGACAGGCCCGAAGGCGATTCAAAGCGCGCTGTCCGAAGTCCCGCCCCCGGACTCGTGGCAGATCATTGGAGACGGAGTCGAAATGCGGGTCCGGACGGAATCGAAACCCGGGCATTGCGCGATCACCTTGAATGCCGACGGATTCGTGGCTTCCGAGCGCTTCGAGACTCTGCCATTGCAAGTTACGGTGGAGCGTAGGGCCCCAGTCGGCATCGGTCACGTGGCCCTGACGTTCGACGATGGACCAGACCCGGTGTACACGCCCGCGATTGCCGACCTCCTTGCTGAACACGGCGTCAAGGCAACATTCTTCCTCGTTGGGACCCGCGTCGAACGCGACCCTGAGGTTGTCCAGCGTCTCGTCGCGGCGGGACACGAGATCGGCAATCACAGCTTCTCCCATCCCGATTTTGGAGTCATCGCGCAGCGCAACGCGGATCTCGAAATTCGCGCCACCAATTTGCTTATCTCGTCCGTCACCGGGCGAACGACGCTTCTATTTCGACCGCCGTTTCGTGCGGACGACACACCCCAGAGCGCAGAGGACTTGGCGGGCCTCGTCGCCGCAATGCGCAACGGAATGACTGTCGTCGCCTCCACGATCGATCCGCGAGACTGGGAGCGACCCGGTGCCGACGCGATTGTTGAGCGTGTACTCAAGCAGGCTGCCCAAGACGGCTCGGGCGTCGTCTTGCTTCACGATGGCGGCGGCGACAGAGCGCAGACGGTCGAAGCGCTACGGGTGCTATTGCCAAGTCTGCGGGCGCGAGGGTTCGACTTCGTTCAGGTTCACGACCTGTTCGGGACCCGAGAGATTGATCACACCAATCCTCCGGTGCCCACACTCATGCAAGTGCGCGCCAACCAGGCGATTTGGTGGGGCGGCACATGGCTGCTCAGGACCCTGCGCCTGATTGCCCTCGGATCCTTGCTGCTCGTCGGGGTCCGGTTCGGCTCGATGACGATTCTGGCTGTGGCGTACGCAATCAGGCACCGACGGCAGCGCGATGGCAGCCCGCCTTCGGAAACGGCGAATGTCAGGCGCGCCGTGAGCGTCGTGATTCCGGCGTACAACGAAGAGCGTGTGATCGTCCGGACGATTCAATCCATTTTGGCGTCTCGCGACGTCGACCTCGAAGTGATTGTTGTGGACGACGGCTCCAGCGACAACACCGAAGAGGTCGTCCACTCCGCATACGGGAGCGATCCGCGCGTTCACTGCGCGCGCCTAGCCAACGGAGGGAAGGCACGCGCCCTCAACTATGGCTTCCGTCGTGCCGCGCGCGAAATCGTCGTTGCCCTTGACGCGGACACATTGTTCCGCCCCGACACGATCGCCCATTTGGTCGACGCCATGAACAATCCCCGAATTGCCGCAGTTGCAGGGCGCGCCGTCGTGGGCAACGTTCGCGGATTCATCGGGCGATGCCAAGCCCTCGAATATGTGTGCGGTCAGGCGATCGAACGCAGGGCATGGGCGGCGCTCGGCGTTGTGTCGGTCGTTCCAGGCGCTGTCGGCGCGTGGCGTCGCGACGCGGTTCTCATGATCGGGGGGTTTGCGCGCGATACGCTTGCAGAAGACTCCGATCTCACGCTCGGGCTACAAGTTGTTGGCTGGCGAGTCCAATACGCTCCGGACGCCGTGGCACTGACGGAAGCGCCGGAGAGTGTCCGTGCCCTGCTCAAACAGCGATTTCGCTGGACGTTCGGCGTGCTTCAGACGTTGTGGAAACATCGGCGCGCGCTCCTCAATCCCGTTGCCGGGCGACCCGTCGTTGGCTGGGTGCTCTTGCCAACCATCGTGACGTGCCACCTCGGCGTCCCCTTGCTAGCTCCCCTGGTCGATCTCGCCGGCCTGGCGGCCGTCTATCTGGGGTACGGCAGAGAGCTCATTCCCTATGCCATTGTGATGTTCGCGTCCGAGTTGCTGCTTGCGGCCACGGCCATGATTCTCGATCGAGCTCCGATACGCATTGCATGGGATTGGCTATTGCAACGTGTCGTGTACCGGTGGCTTCTGTTCTTCGCGCTCGCTCGCGCGGGGCTGGTCGCATTGCAAGGCGGCGCCGTCGGATGGAACAAACTGGCGCGCACAGGAACTGTGCAGGTGGCGAAGGGATTGGCATAATGAACGTCTGTCGTGTCGCTGCACTTGGAATCATGGTTGTCGCATGCACCGATCGCGAAACCCTGATTGAGCCCGCTAGGTCTCCGGTTCCCGTCGCAGCGACTGCTGACGCGTCCTCGATGCCTGCGCCCGTCGCCGTCCTCGCACCGATTGCCATGACGCGTGTGCCGGCGGCTTCCGATGATGCGGATTCGTTCATTGAACGCGCCGAGCGCGCGCTGAAGGCTCACGACTTGGACCGGGCCGATTCGCTCGCTCGGGAGGCGATCCGCCGCGACGACGAATCGCCGGATGCGTGGGTCGTGGTCGGCGACGTGGCGTTCGAGCGCAAACGACCTGCGGACGCGCTGGCGGCATACGATCGGGCATTGACCGTCGATCCGAAACACTCGTGGGCTGCGGTTCGCGCAAGCGATGCCCTGGGAGCGCTCGGTCGGTCCGAGGAGGCTCGAACCCGCTTGCGCGCGTTTATCGCCAAGAATGGGAATGCAGACTCGGACGTATTCGATGCGCTCGGCTGGGCGGAACTCGATTCTCAGGACATTGGCCGCGCCACGGACGCTTTTCGACACTCACTCGCGATGACCGGCGACACCGATGCAGATGCTTGGTATGGCCTTGCGGTCGTCGCCGCGGATGGCGATAACCCGAATGAGGTCGCGCGAATGCTTGCCCGCGTATTTGCGCTCGATCCCGGGCGACGCAGCGAAGCGCTTCATGATGAGGCGTTTGAGTCCGTGCGCCATTCCCAAGAGTGGAAGGCACTGTTCGAATAGTCCACGCGTACATCGCTCGTCGGTGGCAACCCCTGCGAACGAGGCGCCTGCTCGAGGAGATGTGCCCGTGGTGTCTTTTGGCCGATCCCTTCGCGATCCCGGCGTCGATCGTGCTCGCCTACGGGAAGAAGGCTCCGCGCGCTCGCCACCGGCCTTCTTCGGTTTCAACCGAAATTCACCGGCCTTCTATCCGTTCTTCGGCAAGGTCAAACCGTCTGCACTGCGTGCCCGACGCCGGCGGTGAATCCAGACTCCGGCGAGCATGACTCCGCCGACCCAGGCGAACTTCGGCGTCGAATCCATATTCGCCGCGGTAGTGCATCCGCAGCCACCACTTGGCGCCGAGCTCTGGTTGCTCACTCCGCCCTCGCCCACGCTCCCTGCGTCCGCGGTGGGAGTGCCGGTACCCTCGGTGCCGTCGGCTCCGCCCGACGTGACTACGTCCATACTGCTCGAATCGCCGACGCCTTCCGAAGCGGCGTCGTCATTCGCTCCACCCCCGCCGACTCCGCCACTGTCGTCATTCTCGCCACCGCCATCGGCTCCGCCACCGCCGCCTTTAACGGCACCACCGTCGGCTGCGGCGCTTGCGTCCTTCACGCCACCACCGTCGGCTGCGGCGCTTGCGTCCTTCACGCCACCACCGTCGGCTCCGGCGCTTGCGTCCTTCACGCCACCACTGTCGGCTCCGGCCGACGCGCTGGCATCCACGACGCTCGAATCACCACCGCCATCGCCCGTAGAGCCGTCATTCACGCCTCCACCACCGACAGCGCCGTCAGCGCCGCCGTCGGCTGCGGCGACTTCGTCGCAGGAAGCTTGGTCGCCGTTGTCACAATCGAATTGCACTCCATTGAACGGAACGACCAGGATCTTGCTGCCGCCCTGACTGATGCCGGTGGCGTTCTTGTTCACGTCCGTGACGGCAAAGGTGAAGTGAGTGGGGTGGCCATTCTCCACCACGACCCCCACCCGCTCCATGTTGTGCCATACATTGACCGTTCCGTCCGTGTACCGGAGCCAGTTTGAGTACGAATTCGCTGGCGATTGAGCGGCCTGGTAGGCGAGGCCCGTACTTGTCCAGTTGGTTATCCCATCCTTGGACATGATATGATAGGCTCTTTGTACAGGCCAATAATTGAAGACGATGTGGTAGTAGCCCCCGCTGTACCAGATACACTCATCTTCGGCGTCGTGGTTATCGTTATTCTCCAGGTTTGGAAGGACGCTATCGGTCTCAATCGTGTAGGTCCCCAAGACTTGGTCGCTGTCCATGACGCAGCCGGCGCGCGACGTGGCCCAAAATCGATTGTCTGGACCTACGGTGAACGTAAAATTGGAGGACGTACTCCCGCACCCGGTGTGCCCGTTGGTGGTGGTCGACGTAAGACCCAGCAGAGTCCACGGCCCATTGGGGGAGCTCGAGCTAAACATCTGGCCCGGAACGATCTCGCCCACGGAGAGCGTATACGGACTCGTGCCAGTGGGCGCAATGAGCGCGGTCAGGTTGTGCCCCTTGTCGGTGCCTTCTGCGTTCGCCGTATAACAATCGCCTTGGGAAACGTACGGCCCCATGACGTTGTCGCTGATGGCTTGCATGGGGATCGATTGCTCCCAGCCAGTCGTCCCTCCCGCTGGCGGGCCGAATCCATTGCTATGGAGCCAGTGGGTCGCATATAAGTGGTATTTCCCGTCGTTCCCGTATAGGATCTTCCCGTCCCAATAGAAATAAGTCTCCTGCTGAGGACCTACCCCCCCGTCCGCCCCGTTATCTTCGAGTCCGTTGGCGGGATCCCGCGCGCCGACGGTCGACGCTCCCCACACGGTCGTGGACAACTTGCCCACGATGGGCATCGGCTGAAAGTAATTGATCATGGGCTGCGGAGCCGCAGCAGCAGGGGACGCGACAAAGACGAAGGCGGCCGTCACGAGCGTTCTTCTTGCAAACCGCTTCATCGGAAGAACTCCTTCGGGTGACGTTTGGCAGCCGCCCGACAGCGTTACGCGCCGAGCGATCGCGCTCTGCGCGATCGGGTCACCGCAAAAATGCACCATCACTTCCGTGTGAGTGGCCGGACACGGTCCAAGTCGTGACCAAAACCGTCGTTCCGGTTCGGAACGGCGCGTGTGCAAACTACTGGCGCACGCGAGGCCAGAGTCCCGTCAGTCCTAGTCATTGCCTTACTCGGGCACCACGGGATTTTCCACCCCAGTTGGAATCGTAGTCCGAAGGTTAGCCTACGCGCCTACCCTGGCGACGAAGCTACTCCCCTCCCCCATCTCTCATTGCGCCTCCATTGCCCGCGCCGACGCCACTCCCGCGCCGCCCAGCCGCGATGGCCTCGCGCATCGCTGCCACCTCCGGACTTCGCTCCCCTTCTGCGTCCATTCGCGCTGCGACGTCGAGTGCTCTCTCGCAATCATCCCAGTTCTTCGCTTGGCACGTGCCGGCTGCCAGGCGCCGCTGCTCCGCGGCACGCTCCCGCAATTGCTCGATCGACGGAGGCGGCGAGGTCACGGGGATCGGTCGCTGCTCGACCGCGACGTACACCGCGATCGAGCTCGCCAAGAGCGCCGCGAAGCCTCCCGCGACGAAGTACCCTTTCGAGCTCAGTGCGCCCTGCGCCTTCTCGCGCGACTTCTGCACTCGCTTGCGCATGGCAGCCGCCGACGTGCCGCCCTCGGCCGCGAGCTCCGCGTGCGCCACGCCGGCGCCCACGTCGGACAGCGCCTCGATCTGTTCGTCCTTGAGCGCCTGGCGTATCGCCGCGAGCATGCGCTGTTCGTCGACCGGATCGATCGACGGCGCCAGCTCACGCGCGTGCTCGTCCGCCTCCGCAGTCAGTCCCTGGTTGCTCTTGCCGCGCCGAACTCGCCTTCGCGCCGCATCGACGCCCTCCGCGCTCGCGACCGGCCGTGCAATGGCGAGCGCCCCCGCGACATCCTCGGGGGGGCGGCCCGTGCGCCGGACGTGCTCGATGCACGCCAGCACGACATCACCAATGGCGTCTTCGAGATCCGGCTCGGCGCGGATCCCTTTGGACACAAGGATGGCGCGGACCACCTCGAGCACGGCGGGCTCGTAGAAGAGGCCGTCGGACATCGCAGACCTGACCTACCGCAGCCGGCAAAATAAATCGACGCCCGACCGCTCACAAAAATCGTCGGTTGGCGAGTATGGGGGTGAAGGGCGCGAAGGCCGGCTGAAACGCCGCGCTCCCCCGCGTCACTTCCCGGAGATTCGCCAGCAGCCCATGCGGGGCGGCCGGCGCCTCCGGCGTGACTCCGACCCGACGTGGATCGACGAGGGGTGCGCTTCGCCGCCCCCCTCGAGTTCCCCCCATCGACGAAAGGACCCGTGCGCCATGAACTTCAACCTGACCACCCCCGAGATCAACACCAGCGATTCGACAACAGCGCCGCGCCTCGACACGAGCGCAGGCCCGGACGACCTAACGCCCGTCAACGACAATCACACGCGCGGAGGTATCGCCGACACCACTCCGCTCATCGCGCACCCGGCCGTCGTCCGGTACATCCGGGCCACGCTGCGGCGCTTCCGCGTCCCCTCACTGCTGATGGATGACGCGATCGCCGATGTGCAGGCCGATTCGATCGAGGCCGCCCGCATGGGGCGGATGCCCTCCGATCTGGCGCAGTGGAAGGCGCTCGTCGCCAAGATTGCCACCCGCTGGGCTCTTGACCGACGTCGCAAGGCCAACGCGCGCGCCAAAGTCGACGCGGGCCTTTGCGACGACCCGGACGCCTACGAGCGCCCGACGCTCCACTGGGAGCGTCGAGACCCGGTGGACACCAAGAAGTACCTCGCTGTGATCGATGAGCTCTTCGAGTCCGGGCAGATGCCCGAATATGGGGCCGACATTCTATGCGACGAGGCCGATCAGGTGCCGCACGCCGAGATTGCCGCGGAGGTCGGAGTCTCCCAGACGACGGTCGACAACCGCCTGTCCCGAATGCGTAGGACATTCCGGGCTCGACTAAAGGCGCTCGGACTCCTCGCCATTCTTCTTCTGATGGTCGTCCTGGAACTGCCTGCGGGTGTGGTGTCGAGGCCTGCGCCCGAAAGCCACGCTGCCGAACCGGTGCCGTCGGCTCGCTGCATGCCCGGGTCGGATGCGGGTGCACCCTCAGGTTCAGAAAAATCGACATCTTCCGTCAGAGAAAATCGCGCCCTTTGCGATTAAGGAGATTGAGGGGAATGCGGTGACCGACGCTTCCCT
>Ga0326728_10023051_pt1 | contig 11465 bp, 10 predicted proteins | sample MB3enrmetagenome_FD_207602 | JGI IMG/M metagenome (GOLD analysis project Ga0326728, IMG submission 207602) | Lab enriched peat soil microbial communities from McLean, Ithaca, NY, United States - MB31MN | ecosystem: Environmental > Terrestrial > Soil > Wetlands > Peat | place: USA: New York... | reverse complement strand
ATGTGGTGCCGGATGAAAGACTACCGCCGTATCGCCACCCGCTACGACAAACTCGCCCGCAATTTTGCTTCCTCGGTGGCTTTGGTGGCCGTCATTATTTGGTGGGCTGATTGAGTCTGGAGCCTAATCCACGTCGAGTATATGACATCGTCTATCAGGCTCGTTCCGTTGTTGGCAAGAGAAAAGTACGGGATCGATCCCAGTTCGGCTGGATGGCCCGCTTTGGCGCGAAGTTGCCCGCGGGACGCGCGTGTGAGCGTCCGCTTCCGGGGCTGGTCAAAAAAGTTCCTGGTGGCTGTTTGGGTCGAATCTGGCCGATCACTACAGGCTGAACGAATATCGGATTTGTGGCCCTGTTCCCTTCAGAGCTGCCAATCCGCTTCCGGCCGGCTTTGGCCGATGCCCCCCGAGTCGACGAAGAAGGCGATCATAATTCGCCACCGGATGACGTTGCCCGACCCGTCCCTAAATACCAGCGATGACATCCGCCCCCCCCGCCATCCTGCTGTTCCGCAACGACCTCCGCCTGGCCGATCACGCCGCGCTGCAAGCCGCGATCGACACCGGCCAGCCGGTCCTGCCGGTGTTCATCCTGGACGACGCCGCGCCCGGTCCGTGGAAGCTCGGAGGCGCCTCACGCTGGTGGCTGCACCACAGCCTCGCCGCGCTACAGCAGTCGCTGAAGCAAAAAGGCGCCGACATGCAGCTGCGCCGCGGCGACACTGTCACCATCATCTCGGACATCGCGGCCAAAACCAAAGCCACCGACGTCTTTACCGGCGGCCTCGTCGATCCGTGGTCTCGCACAACCGACCAAACGGCGGCCGAGGCACTCGGCCAGCACGGCGCCAAACTGCACCGCATGCGCACCACGACCTTGTTCAACCCCGACGCCGTCCGCAACAAAACCGGCGGCCCCTACGGCGTCTACACCCCCTTCGCCAACGCCTGCCTCGCGCTCGGCGGCCCGAAACCGCCATCCCCCGCACCCGCAACCATCCGCGCCGCCGCCCTCCCCGACTCGGACACGCTCCATTCGTGGAACCTGCTGCCAACCAAGCCCGACTGGGCGGCGGGGCTGCGGGAGACCTGGACTCCCGGGGAGCACGGCGCCATGCAGCGCGCCGAAGACTTCCTGCAACACAGCCTGGCCCGCTATGACGCCCTCCGCGACCATCCGGGCGAGGACGGCACCTCGATGCTGTCGCCGCATCTGCATTTCGGGGAGATCTCCGCCGCGCAACTCTGGCACCTCGCCCACCGCCACCCCGCCGGCAAGGGCCGCGAAACTTTCATCCGGGAACTGCTGTGGCGGGAATTCTGCGCCAACCTGCTGTGGCACAACCCCGCGTTTCCCGACTCGCCGCTGAAGCCCGAGTTCGCCGCCATGCCGTGGCGCGACGACAAGCCCGCGCTGACCGCCTGGCAGAAGGGCATGACAGGCGTGCCGATCATCGATGCCGGGATGCGGCAGCTTTGGCAGATCGGCTGGATGCACAACCGCGTGCGCATGATCGTCGCCAGCTTCCTCATCAAGCACCTGATGATCCCCTGGCAGGAGGGCGAGGCCTGGTTCTGGGACACGCTGGTGGACGCCGATCTCGCCAGCAATGCGGGGAACTGGCAGTGGGTCGCGGGATGCGGCGCCGATGCCGCGCCGTATTTCCGGATCTTCAACCCGGTTCTCCAGGGCCTTAAATTCGATCCAGACGGCGACTACGTCCGCCGCTTCGTGCCGGAGCTGGCGGCGCTCGACGCGCGCCACATCCACGCCCCCCGGGACGCCCCGGTGGAGGCGCTGGCGCGGGCGGGGATTACCCTCGGCCAGACCTATCCGCATCCCATCGTCGATCTGGCGGAGGGCCGCGCCCGGGCGCTCGACGCCTACAACCGAATTCGCTCCGCCGCTTGACAGCAAGCGTCGCAACCAGTTGCCTGGACACAAGGGGCGTCCTATCTCATTGACACTTCAATGACGATGGCCGCCATACCCCCTGGTGCGAAGGTTCGAGTTGTCGGCGACGTCCATGGTGACGCCGCCGGTTTCGCGTACGCGGTGGCCACGGACCGCTTCATCGTGCAGCTCGGCGACCTCGTGGACCACGGGCCGGACAGCGCCCGGGCCTTACGGATGATGTTCGAACTGGTCGAGAGCGGCCGCGGGCTGTTCATTCTGGGCAACCACGATCTCAAGCTCGCGCGCGTCCTGTCGGGCGATCACGTGCGGGCCGATCCGGCGGTCATGGCGACAATCGGCCAGTTGGATGACACGCTGAAGAGGCAGGCGTTGCGATACATCGCGCAGGCGCCCGCCTGGGTGCTGGATAAGCCGGCACTGTTCGTCCATGGCGGGTTTCACACGACAATGTTGGAACAGCCCGCGCCGGAGCACGGGCTACAGCGCCCGCACGGCCCGGTGGCGCGGGCGTTGTACGGGGAGCCGACGGGCCGAATCCAGCCTGATGGCTATCCGGAGCGCAGTCTGCGCTGGGTGGACCGCATCCCCTCCGGCCTGACCGTGTATTGCGGCCACGATCGGCGCAGTTCGGACGGCAGGCCGTATATCCGGCACGGCGTCCTGGGCGGAAAGGCGGTCTTCCTCGATACCGGCGCCGGGAAGGGCGGCCATCTGTCGTGGATCGACCTGCCGTAAAACGGCAGGTTATTTCCGCGTGGCCTTCCAGCCCGGCACCCACCATTGCACGGGCTCCTGATCCTCGGCCGGCTCAATCCGCGCCTTCTTCTTTGCCGGCTCTTCGATCTTTACCCGCGCGGGGTCGCTGACCCGGGGCACCGCTACAGGATATTTCGCGACCGTCACCGCGGGTTCAACCGGGATTTTGCGCGGCCTGCCGACCGGCCTCTTTACGATTGCAACAACCGGCCCATCCGCTGTTGCCGGCGCTGCGCTCCTGCGCTCCGCCTTCGCCTCGCGTAAGGCGGCCTCGGCTTTCTGCCGGGCCTGACGCTCGGCCACCAGATCCGCTTCCGCCGTTTCGTGGCTTCGCTGGGCGGCCTCCAATCGGGTTTGGAGATCTCGGACCGTGGCCTGCGCCTCCGCCAGTGCCCGATCGCCGCGTTCGCGTGCCGCTTTTTCCGACGCCAATGCGCCCTCCGTTGCAAACAAGCTGCGCTCAAGATTGGTTTTGCGGGCCAACGCCGATCGAGCCGCCTCCAGCGCGGCGTCCTTTTCCTGGCGGGCGCGATGCAGCTTGTTGCGCAAATCCTGAATTGTCGCCTCGGCGTGGGCGAGTTGACGTTCAACATATTCGCGTGCCGCTGCCTGCGACCGGATGGCCTGGCGGGCGCCTTTAAGCGGATCATTTGAAGCAACCGGACCGGCGGCGGCATTGGAGCCGGGGTCGATTCCCAGGCTCCGGCGCATTCTGGCTTCGGCTTCGTCGATTTGCGGGGCGGGCTCTGCGTCAGGCAACATGGCAGATGGGTTCCGGCACTGAGTTGGGACTGATTAATCCAGGAGTACACAGCCGTGTGAGAGTATCGGTCATATTGGGTCCGGCGTCACGGATAAAAGGATGATGGTGTCATGTCAGGGGTTAACCCTCGGGAGGCCCGCATCCGGCCCGATTTAAAGCCGCTGCGGCTTTGAACATTGTTCCAGACACAGAGCGTAAATTCAAAAAGAACGTCTGCAACGCGAAACCGCCGGAGACGCCAGGGTTCTGGATACATCCACGGCTTACTGGGACCAATCTGAATACACTTACATTAACAATCCACCATTTTAATCCACCCTGATCGAGGTGCTCCGAGTCAGGACCAGAGTCGGAGGTCTTGATAATCGGGAATACAGGAACGCGCAAGCGGAGAAACAAATCAGCCCTCCGATGGCCTTGGTGAGGTGCGACCGGCTGGGCCGTCTTGTCCGAACCTTTCTGCCATCCCCCATACCGTGAATGCGGGCGCCAGTTATTACTGGCGCTGCCCAAACAAGCGCCAAGACGGGCGGTTTGGTCCCGAATCGGGCATGTGCGTGCAACCGGGAGCGGTTCCGGGGAACGGAACCCGATCAATCCAAGGCGTCGCATTCGCCGCCGCAAACCCATCGGCACTATCGGACCCGCAGATGTGCCTCGTGGGGCCAAACTGCGGGAAGGTCCGCCCCGATTTGGGCCGAATCAAAATGCTATTGGAGGCCCGCTCGGGACGGGCGCCAAGCCGTTCCGGCCGCCCCACGGCCGCCGGGCACGGGACGGCTAAGAGGAACACAGCCCTCGGATTGACGCAACGCTCCCGCCAACGGAAGCGCTTGGCCTGCCGAACCGCGAGCGACTCGCCAATCGGTCCCGGAGCCATATCCTGGCGCTGGAATAAGCCGGTATCCGGCAACGGCCGTTTCAACTTGCCGCGTTCGCAAGCTCTTATAAGAGTTGCCTGTCCAAACGGCTCCATCGGATTTCCGACGGCCATCTCCAGACCTGCCACCAGGGATATTGCCAATCGACGGGAAAGAGCAGTACATCGGCCCTGTAGGCGAGATCCCCTAACGGAACGCAGCCGATGGCGTCCATAAACCGGCTATCGGCGCTGTTGTCACGGTTGTCGCCAAGGGTGAAGACATGTCCCGCGGGAACATCGTATTTCGGCGTGTTGTTGACCCAGTCGTCGTACCTTTGCTGAAGGACGGGATAGCTGCGTCCATTTCGCAACGTCTCGATATACTGCGTTGCAGCCGTATGGAGGCCGCTGTCATTGACAACGACGGAAACCCCGGCGGAGCTAGACAACGGGAGATCGTCAATAAATACTTGTCCGTTTTTTAACCGAACGCGATCCCCGGGCAGCCCCAAGACGCGTTTGACCCGGAACGTCGAAGGATCTGTTGGACTTTTGAACACCACGATGTCGCCCCGCGCCGGCAAGGTGCCAGCCGCAATCGCCTCCGCCACGACAACGTCCCCGACCAGCAGCGTCGGCATGTCGGAAGCGGACGGGATCGAGAAGTTCCTCCAATGATCAAGCGTTTGCGGAGGAAGCGCAAAATGCAGTGTTATCATGACAAGCACGTATGCGATAGTCGCAAACCAGGTGGAATACATCCAGCGCGGTCGGCTTAGACTTCGATTGTTTCGTATGCGGCGTATCGCATCGATGACCGCCCCCGCCCTAAAGCTAACATAACCACGATCAGCAGTAGATAAGCCGGACATACCGCCGAAGTCAGCGGACGCGTTTGCAACGTCCGAAAACAGACGGTAAGCGCCAGACCGATGGCAAACAGGGCGACCCCGAGGCGCCACGACCCGGCATAGATCTGGCCCATCCCCGGCACAAGAAGCGACGGCAAACCACCCCATAAAGCTCGCCCCCATCCGGCAGGCGGCGCATCGCTCCCATCCATCGTCTGACCCCCCGGCGGCTCCCGGCCAGCCGATGTTCGCCGCTCGTTTTCAGTAGACAATGAGATCAGAAAATAGGCCGCAATTCAATCGGTGTTAATTCAAAGCCTAAACCTTCCCGGGATCTTCCAAACCGATCGCCCGCAGCCTCGCGCCCTCCTCGTCCCAGCCCTTGCGCTCCTTGACGTTCAGGAACAGGTGCACCGGACGGTCCAGCAGGCCGGCGAGGTCTTGCCGGGCACGCGCACCGATAGCCTTGATCTTGCTGCCCTTGTCGCCAATCAGGATGGTCTTGTGGCCAGGCCTGGCGACGTAAATTGTCACGTCGATCCGCACCGAGCCGTCCTTGCGCTCCTTATAGGACTCCGTCTCCACCGTGGCGCCGTACGGCACTTCTTCATGCGTCTGAAGAAATATCTGCTCGCGCACCGTCTCTGCCGCAAGCAGCCGATCGGGCAGGTCGGTCAGGTCGTCTTCCGGATACAGCCAGGGGCCTTCCGGCACCACGGCGGCCAGCGCGTCGGCCAGCGCGCGGATGCCCTCCCCGGTCTGCGCGCTGACCATGAATGTCTCCTCGAACTTCGCCAGCGCGGTCAGTGCCGCGGTCAGCGGCAGCAGCGACGGCGGCTCCACCAGGTCCACCTTGTTCAGCACCAGCCAGCAGCGGCGGCCCGAGGCGCCGAGTTGCGTCGCGATCTGCCGCACGTCCTCCCGCAGCCCGGCGCGCGCATCCACCATCAGCATGGCGACATCGGCGTCCGCGGCACCGCTCCAGGCCGCCGCGACCATGGCGCGGTCGAGCTTGCGCTTCGGCTTGAAGATGCCGGGCGTGTCCACCAGCAGCACCTGCGACTCGGCCCGCATCAGGATGCCCAGCACGCGGAACCGCGTCGTCTGCGCTTTGGGCGAAACGATCGACAGTTTCGCGCCGGTCAGCCGGTTCATCAGTGTCGATTTGCCGGCATTCGGCGCCCCAACGATTGCGACGAAGCCGCAGCGCGACGGGATCATGACGGCAGCCTGGCGAGCAATGCCTCGGCGGCAAGCTGTTCCGCGGCACGCTTGCTCCCGGCGGTGCCGGAGCCGTCCATATCCCCGACGGAGACCGTGATGGTGAACGAAGGCGCATGCTCGGGGCCGGAACGGCCGGTCACCGCGTAAGCCGGCAAACCAAGGCCCCGCTTCAGCGCCCAGTGCTGCAACGCCGTCTTGGCGTCCTTGGGCGGTTCCACCTGGCCGATCATCGCGGCGTTCCAGGCCCGGCGCACGAACGAGCGGGCCACATCGATTCCGCCATCCAGGTAAAGCGCGCCCAGGGCAGCCTCCAAAGCGTCCGCCAATACGGTGGCGCGTTTCGTCAGGCCGGCCTTGAACTCGCCCGGGCCGACGGACAAGGCCCCGGCCAAGCCGATACCGTCCGCCACCGTGGCCAGGACCGGCTGGGACACGAGATACGCGAGGCGGGGGCCAAGCTCGCCTTCCTGCTCGTGCGGGAAGCGTTCCGCCAGCCACTCCGCCATCATCAGGCCGAGCACGCGGTCGCCGATGAACTCGAGCCGTTCGTTGGAACCGTGCTTGCGCCCGTGGCTATGCGCGACGGAGCTATGGGTCAGGGCCTCCTTCAGCAAAGAAGGGCGCTTGAAGGTATGGCCCAGGATCGTTTCGAACGCTTCGCTCATTCCCGATCAGTGGTCAATGCACGGGTTTGAACAGCCGGCTCCACCGGATTTCAAACGGCCATTCCCAGAATTCGTACCATGGATATCTGGCATCAATCGAGAAGAACAGGATTTCAGCGCGGCCCACAAGGTTTTCCACGGGAACGAAGCCGACCGCTTTCATGAAGCGGCTATCCTGGGAATTGTCTCGATTATCGCCCATGGCGAACAGGTGATCGGCAGGCACGACGTATTCGGGGGTGTTGTTTGCATCGCCATCCTCCTGAAGCTTGAGGATGTCGTGTTTCACGCCGTCGGGCAGCGTCTCCTGAAACAGCTTACCGATCATCTTGATTCCGTTGTCGTCCGCGGCGTATTCGCCCTCCGGTTGACGGGGACACAGCTCTCCGTTGATGTAAAGCTGTCCCTCGCGGACCTGAATGCGGTCTCCCGGAAGGCCGACGATCCGTTTGATGTAATCGATCGAGGTGTCTCGCGGGTATCTGAACACCACCACGTCGCCGCGCTTGGGCAGCGCGCCGAAGATGCGTCCCGAAAACAGCGGCGGCGACAACGGCAGGGAATATCTGGAATAGCCGTAGCTGTATTTCGATACGAACAGGTAGTCGCCCACGAGCAACGTGGGAATCATGCTGCCGGACGGTATGTTGAACGGCTCGAACGCCACCGTTCGCACGCCGATGGCGATCAGCCCGGCGTAGAAGATGGTTTTGATGTTTTCGACCCAGGCATTGGTCTGCTGTCTGGGCTTGGCTTTGCTCGTCGCCATGGGGGCAGCGGTCTTTCACAACATACGGCGGCAGGGGCCGCGCGAAGCGGGCGGATCAAGCCCGGGCATCCGTGGTCTGTCAAGGAAAGGCGAAAGAATCCGGGACGGCGGAGACGATCACCTGGGCATAGGCGTATGGATATTCATCGGTCATCGTCAGGTGAATCCGCGCCGCCATGCCGGGCGGCGTGATCGCGCGCAAACGCTCCGCCGCGCCGCCGGTCATCTGCAATGTCGGCTGTCCGCCCGGCAGGTTGACGACGCCGAGATCGGAGAAAAACACGCCTTGCCGGAAACCGGTGCCGAGCGCCTTGGCGGCGGCCTCCTTCGCGGCGAAGCGTTTGGCGAAGGTGGCGGCCTGGATTTTTTCGGTCCGTCGCATCGCCTTGGCGCGCTCGGTTTCGGTGAAGACGCGTTCGAGGAACCGGACGCCATGCCGCTCGATCGCCGATTCGATGCGGCGAATGTCACAGATGTCGGAGCCGATGCCGAGGATCATGGGAGTGTCAGGCGTGTCATGGCCAACCCGAACCGTGTCATGGCCGGGCTTGGCCCGGCCATCCACGACTTTGCCGCGATCAGCACCGCAAGTCGTGGATGGCCGGGCCAAGCCCGGCCATGACACGGGGGGCGCCGCCCGTGCCTTGTGCCCGCCAAGTTAGCGCTCATGAGACTTGTCCGGCCAATGACGCGGCAAAAACCATCAACCACCCGTTGCCCGCTCCACGCCCTTGATCGACTTCAACCCGCGCAGCCCGACGATCACCTTGGACAAATGCGCGATGTCCCGCACATCGACATCAACCAATACCTCCATGAAATCCTGCTGGCGGTTGACGATCTTCAGATTCGTCACCGCGCCCTCCTGCTTGGCGATGGCATTCGACACATCCGCCAAAGCGGTCTGTTCGTTCGCCGCGATCACGCTGATGCGGGCGGTATGGCCCTCGCCCTTTCCCGCTTGGCCGTTCTTGCCAAGGGTCTCGTAATTCCAGTCAACGTCGATATACCGCTCGGGCGTCGCGGCGAAACTCGCCAGGGTCTGGCACTCGCGTCCGTGGATCGTGACGCCTTTGCCAGTGGTGACGATGCCGACGATCTCGTCGCCCGGCACCGGATGGCAGCAGCCGGCAAAGGTATAGGCCATGCCCGCTACCAGGCCGGTAACCGGCATGTCGTGGTCGTGCCGGGCCGGCAACCGCCCGCGCGGCAGCATCGGCGGCATCATCCGCGGGGCGCGCGGAGCCTGGCGAAGTTCGGGATAGGCGGCGTGCACCACGTCCTTGGCGACCAGGTTGCCGTTGCCGACGGCGATATACAGCTCATCGACCGTGGCGATCTTCAGCGCCTTCAGCGCCGGCTCCAACGCCTTCTCGGATCCGTCAACACCGGCCTGGCGGAACGCCTTGGTCAGCTCGACCCGGCCGGCATTGCGGCTTTGCTCGCGCTGCTCCTGGTGGATGAAGCGCCGGATGCGGGCGCGCGCCTTGCCGGTGACGACGAAGCGGTCCCATTGCGGCGACGGCGTGCCGCCCCGCGCCGTCATGATCTCGACCTGGTCGCCGTTCTCCAGGTGGTGGCGCAGCGGCATCAGCCGCCCGTTCACCTTCGCGCCGACGCAGGTATCGCCGACCTGGGAGTGCACGGCGTAGGCGAAGTCGACCGGGGTGGCGCCGCGCGGCAACTGGATCAACTGCCCCTTCGGCGTGAAACAGAAAACCTGATCGGCGTAGAGTTCCAGCTTGGTATTTTCCAGGAACTCATCCGGCGCCGCGGAGTCGTCGAGGATCTCCAGCAGGTCCTGCACCCAGCGGAAACGCTGCACGTCGGTGCCGTCCACCTTCTTGTCGGGCGCCTTGTAGACCCAGTGCGAGGCGACTCCGTTTTCCGCCACGTCGTTCATTTCGTCGGTGCGGATCTGCACCTCGATCTTCTGGTTGCGCGGCTGGCGCAAGGTCACGCCGGTGTGCAGCGACTGGTAGCCGTTGGATTTCGGGGTCGAGATGTAGTCCTTGAACCGTCCAGCGATCACCGGATAGGCCGAGTGCACCGCGCCGAGCGCCGCGTAGCAATCCGCCTTGGTCGCGACGACGATGCGGAAAGCCATGATGTCGGACAACTGCTCGAAAGCCACGTTGCGCCGGTGCATCTTCTCCCAGATCGAATACGGCGACTTTTCGCGTCCCGTGATCGAGACGACGTCGACGCCGCCCTCCTTGCAGACCTCGATCAGTTCGCGGCGGACGTCGTCGATCACGTCGGCGCCCTGGCCGCGGAGGAAGTTCAACCGGGCCTGGATGGTGGCATAGGCCTCCGGCTCCAGTTGCGTGAACGCCAGGGTCTGAAGTTCGGTCTTCACCGCGTCCATGCCGATGCGTTCGGCGAGCGGCGCGTAGATCTCCATCGTCTCGCGCGCAATCCGCCTGCGCCGATCGGCGTCCCGGACGAAATGCAGGGTGCGCATGTTGTGCAGGCGGTCCGCGAGCTTCACCAGCAGGACGCGGATATCGCGGCTCATGGCGAGCACCAGCTTGCGGAAGTTCTCCGCCTGCTTGGTGCGGTCCGATTGCAGCTCGAGTCGCGTCAGCTTGGTGACGCCATCGACCAGGGCGGCAATCTCCTTGCCGAACTTGGCTTCGATCTCGGACAGCTTGTAGGTGGTGTCCTCGACGACGTCGTGCAGCAGCGCCGTGGCGATCGAGGCAACGTCCAGCCGGTAGCCCGCCAGGATGTCGGCGACGGCGACCGGATGCGTGATGTACGGGTCGCCGTTGTCCCGGCGCTGGGTGACATGCGCCCGGTATGCCAGCTCATACGCCGCGTCGATCAGCGACGTCTCGGCTTTCGGGTCGTAATCCAGGATCTTCCGCGTCAGGTCGCGTTGCGAAATCAGGCCGGGACCCGAAGGCCCGGGAAGCACGCCAAGATCGCCCGCCGCCGAAGGCGGTGGCGGCAGGAACGGATTGGTCAAACGCGCGGGGGTCGGCGCGGACCGTTCCAGCTCGCCGCCGTATCCCCCGTCCTTCATGTGCGGACTACCGCGCGGCCCGGCCGCCGAGTTCCGCCTCGATGGCCGCTTCCAGATCTTCGGGCGACAGACCCTCATCCGCGTCCGCCGGCAGGCTGGCCGCCTCTTCCTCGGCGGCAACATCCTGCAGACCGAAAATATTCTGATCGGTTGGGATCAGGTCGAGCACTTCCTCATCCGCCGGCTCCGGCTCCGGCGCGCGCGACAGGGACTTGATCAAATCCTGCTCGATGCGCGGCAGCTCGATCGTTTCCTCGGCGATTTCGCGCAGCGCAACGACGGGGTTCTTGTCGTTATCGCGGTCAATGGTCAGCTCTTCCCCGCGGCTGATATTACGGGCACGCTGCGCGGCGAGCAAAACGAGCTCGAAGCGGTTCGGTACTTTTTGAACGCAGTCTTCAACGGTGACGCGCGCCATGCGCTCATCCTCCGGTTACGAGCTTCAGGGGAACCGCCCATTTAAGTGAGAGCGGCAACCTTTGCAAGTTATAACCCTGCAACGCTCAGGGCAATCGGGTGAATGAGTACGTGACAAACCGCTAAAGTGCTGAATCTATGCCGATCCTCGATTCGCTGAGCGGGGAACGGCAATGGACGGCGCGACAACGGACTGCGGTGCATTCGACGAA
>Ga0326728_10023049_pt1 | contig 11468 bp, 11 predicted proteins | sample MB3enrmetagenome_FD_207602 | JGI IMG/M metagenome (GOLD analysis project Ga0326728, IMG submission 207602) | Lab enriched peat soil microbial communities from McLean, Ithaca, NY, United States - MB31MN | ecosystem: Environmental > Terrestrial > Soil > Wetlands > Peat | place: USA: New York... | reverse complement strand
GATTTCCGTTCATCGCTCTTTAGTTTATCCCTATCTGGAAGCTCCACAGGCCTCAGCTGCCCGTGCCTGCTCACCTCATCGGCTGCGCCGCGTCTACTGGGGTGCGGATTGATTTTCTTCCCGGAGTGAAGATTCTGATGGCCAGCGATGCAGCAGTTCTCTCCACCTTTCCGGTTTTATCCCCAGGGTCTTTGGCGGTCCCGCCTGCCAGGAGGGTACAATCCTCCCCAGGCATGGCAGGAATGACCGCAAGCAACGGAGCCAACCCGGCGCAGAGCCGGATGCAGGGCAAGGTCCAGGACCGTGCGCCGGAGATGGAGTTGATCCGCGAGGCGCAAGCCGGTTCGCGGGCGGCCTTCGACGCTTTGGTGCGGCAATACGAGCACCAGGTGCTGCGCCTGGCCATGCACCTTACCGGCAGCGAGCACGACGCCGAGGACATCTACCAGGAGGCTTTCCTGAAGGCCTACCGGTACTTGGGAAACTTCCGCTTCGAGTGCTCCTTTTACACCTGGATCTACCGCATTGTCACCAATCTCTGCCTGGACCAGATGCGCCGCCGCAAGACCCGGCGCGAGGACCACGCGGTGGTGCTGGATCACAGCGGCGGCGAGATCGATCTGCTGGCTTCGGTCTCCGACGATCGCGCCTTTGCCAACCCCGCCCGCGAGCTGGACCGCAAAGTAATGGGCGAGAAGATTCAGGGCGCTCTGGGCAAGCTGACCCCGCGCGAGCGCATGGTCTTCGAGTTGAAGCACTACCAGGGTCTGCGCCTGCGCACCATCGGCGAGATGCTGAACACCACGGAAGAGACCGCCAAGAACACCCTCTTCCGCGCCACCAAGAAATTGCGGGCGCAGTTGGCAGAGTTGAGATAGACGCTGCGGGCATCCCCGCAGTTGGGGAGCCGGATGGTAGAAGCGCACGGGGCAATACAGGGCTTTGAGGCTGGAAGGACGTAGCGATGAATTGTGAATTGGCGCATGAGCGGATCGTGACCGCCGCCTACGGGGAGTTGCCGGACGAGCAGGTCCATGAACTGGAGCGGCACCTGCTGGGCTGCGCCGAGTGCCGTGGCGAGCGCGAGCAGTTGCAGGCGCTCAAGGTCCTGGCCGACGCCTACCCGGTGCTGGAGCCCGAGGCCAACCTGGTGGCGCGCTCCCGGCTGCGCCTGGATGAGGCGCTGGATGCCTTGCCGCCGCGCGGTTGGCTGGAGCGCCTCAGCCAGCGAATGCGCAATGCTTTCGCCAGCCTGACGGCAGCGCCGCTAGCGGCCTCGCTCTTGCTGCTGGCCGGATTGGGCGCAGGCAGCCTGGGCGGATTTCACCTTGCCCAGGTCCGGGCCGTACGTGCCGCCGCCGGGCAGACGCTTCAGGCCGCCCGAGTGCAGCCCACGGCCGCCCCGACCGAGATCGCCAATATCTCCAGCATTATCCGCCAGCCCAACTCGCACATGGTCGAAGTGCATTACAACCAGGTGGTTGCGCAGCAGATCCAGGGCTCGATGGACGATCCGGCGATTCGCCAGTTGCTGATGCTGGCTTCGCAGAGCGGCTCTTCGGCGGGCGTGCGCGACGATTCGGTGGGCCTGTTGGCGGCCGAGTGCCGCGCCGGCCACGGCTGCCAGGCCACCGGCATTCGCGATGCGCTGATGGTGGCCCTGCGCTACGACAAGAACGTGGGCGTGCGCGAGAAGGCGCTCCAGGGGCTGGAGCCATACGTCAGCCAGGATCAGCGAGTGCGCAATGCCGTGCTGGAGGCGCTCTTGAACGACTCCGACGCCCGCATCCGCACCGCCGCCATCAACATCCTGCAGCCCGTCGAGGCCGACACCAGCGTTCGCCAGGTGCTGCACTCGGTGGCGGACAGTGACGCGAACCCGCACATCCGCACGGTTTCGCGCCAGGTTTTGAACCAGATGCCCGAGATTCAGTAGCAGCTCTTCCCCTTACTCACTGCATCGATCGAACAGAGTGCGGGGGCTGGGGAGAGAAACAGGAGTAAAGCCATGATTCACTCGATGAGGCCTTTTCGTAGTTTGGTTGCCGGGTTGGTGGTGAGCGCTGGGATTGCCTGGGCGCCTGGCGCCGCGGCACAGGGCCGTACCCTGATCCAGTTTTTGCCGGGCTCCAGCCCCCTGCTGCTGGGCCACTCCGGCTCGCAGGGTTACCTGGGCGTGGATCTGGCCGACGTGGACAACGATAAGGCCCAGGCGCTCAAGCTCAAGGAAGTGCGCGGCGCGCTGATTACCCTGATCGACCACGACGCTCCCGCCGGGCAAGTCGGCCTGCACGTCAACGACGTGGTGGTGCAGCTCAACGGGCAGACGGTGGAGAGCGCGGAGCAGTTGCGGCGCATGCTGAGAGAGCTGCCCGCCGGCCGCAAGGTCAGTCTGGAGATCAGCCGCGACGGCAATCTGCAAACCCTCTCCGTGCAACTGGCCGACCGCCACGCCATGGAGCAGGAGATCTGGAACCGTCTGGGCAAGGGCGGCAGCGAAGACTTCACCCTGGGGCCGGGTTTCGGCATGATGCCGGGCGGGGCCGACGCGCCGCTGCCGGGCGGCTTCCATATGCCCAGCTTCGGCAGCGGGCTCAACGTGGGCGCGCTGGTCGAGCCGCTGACCTCGCAGATGGCCGAGTATCTGGGCGTCTCCAGCGGGCTGATGGTCAAGCAGGTAGCCCACAAGAGCGAGGCGGCCGCGGCCGGGTTGAAGGCCTTCGACGTGATCCTCAAGGTCGGCGCCGAGCCCATTGGAACCGTCTCCGACTGGGACCGCGCCCTGCGCTCCAATCTCGGCAAGCCAGTGCAGATCACCATCCTGCGCGACAAAAAGCAGCAGACCGTCACCCTCCAGGTAGATTCCAAACGCCACCAGGGCGAGCTGATGCCGGAGGGTTGTTTCGGCCAGGAGTCTTCCCAGATGGCCGGACTGGTTGCGGAGATCGAGCTGGATCGGCTTCCCGCGCGGGCCGAAGAGTTGCGCCGGCAGGCGGAGAAGCTGCACGAGCCGATGCAGCAGAGGCCGCAGATCGACCAGATGGAACTTGACCGACTGAGCCAGCAAATGGAGAAGATGCGGCAGAGCTTCAGGGCGGAAGATTTTCAGCTCGATTCCCAGCAGAGGGAAGAACTGAAGCGGCAACTGGAGCAGCTCCGTCGGAATCTGCCTCAGTTGCTCCTGGATCGCCAGCGCATGCAGGAACAGATGGACCAGCTCAAGCGGCAGATGGAAGAGCTGAAGGCGCAGGGCTTCGGCGACCATGTGTAGTAGCGTCGTCCGCTTGTCCCCCTGCCCTGAACGCCGCGACTGAAAAGGTGCGGCGTTTCACTCTTGCGCCATCTTTACTCCTCGATGGCCCCGTAGATCTCCCAGAGGAGAAACTTCTTCTTGAGCAGGAAGACGTAGGGCACCTTGTCCTTTTCGCAGATCAGGACGGCATGGATCGAGATCAGGTGGGGGTCTTCAAGATGAGTGTTGATTGCCCCCTCCTCGAAGCCGCGCACTTCGCCGTGCTTGTCGGTCAGCGCCTGCTGCACCTGGATGAGGCCATTCAGGCTCCCCGCGGCGCGGGTCTCGGGGGATAGCAACTCGTAGGCCGCGGCGTAGTCCTTTTTTACCAGCGCCTGGTTGTAAGCGTTGAAGACCGCCTGCGCGCTGTGCATCTTCCACATCGCCGGCCCGTAGACTGCCAGCAGAATCAGCACGGTAAAGATAGCGGCGACGATCAGCGCTTTCCTGATCTTCGCCCATTGAATTTCGACATCCTCATCGTCCATGCGGAAATCTCCTGCGGGCTATGGAGGAAAACGGCCTGTTCAGAAAATATACCGCAGCGGCGGAGGGAAAAATATCAGGCGGCGAAGCAATCCCCCGATCAGATCGATATGGCATTAGAAGATTAACGCAATCTCGTGGCGATAAAAGGGCCTGTCCAGGATGCGGCGCGGGCTCGATGCCAGCGAGAAAAACCGCCTGCCGCCGGGAAGGGGTGGGCGGAGCCTAGCTGCTTTGGCGAAGGCCCCGCGCACCTGCTCAGAACTTGGTTCCTCCGTTGAAGTCGGCGCTGATGGCGGCCTCCACACCGGCCATGCAGGCGGGATCGGCGAAGATAAGGCCCAACTCGCGGTTGTCGTTGAGCGAATAGGTCGAAAAATTCTCCGAACCCACGAAGAGTCTGGCTTGCGCCGTGCCGTAGTCGGCCAGCACGGTCTTGGCGTGAATGTAATAGCCGGTGCGGGAGCTGTAGGTGGCGATGCTGGCGCCCGCGCTCTTCAGTGTGTTGAGCACCGGCGAGTATTTCCCGCTCATGTTCTCCTGCACCAGGGTGACGGCTACGCCGCGCTTGAGCGCGCCTTCCACGGCGCTCTGCAGGCCGCTGTCGGCGAACTCCTCCTGCGAGATGAGCAGGGACTTGGCCGCTCCATCGATGAGCGCGAGCAGCGCGGAGCGGGAGTTGGTAGGGCTCCAGACAAGATTTTCGCCGGTGGGAGGGGTGATGGCGGTGCTGGTGAAATCGGCGTCGAAGGTAGCCTCGATGGCGGCGATGTCGGCGGCATTGTCGGTGAGAACGGCAAAGTCGCGAGTGGTGGCGTAGTCCTGTGGGGTGAGGTTGAGGGTCATGATGGCCGCGGTCTCGGCATCGACCGTAATGGTCTTCTGGTGCGTGCAGGCATAAGCCGGGTTGGCCCAATGGACGGCAACCTGGTTGGCTTCCAGGAAGTTGAAGGCGGTGTTGTTGTTGGCCTTTTCGTTGTTCTGGTCGAGGATGACCCGGACGGTAACGCCGGCGGAGGCCGCTTTGGCCAGCATCGATGTCACCGTGGTGTCGGAGAGCTCGTACATGGTCATGTCGATGGACTTCTTGGCCGAGGAGAGCAGATCGTAGATAGGGGTAAGGCCTTGATCGGGTTCGCTGACCAGGGTATAGGCGCCGGAGCCGGGGGTGGGCGTGGGATGAGGCGGGTTAGGCGTGGGGTGAGGCGGGGTGGGCTTCTTGTGGGCGTCGGGGGGCGTTTGCTGATTCATGGACCTCTCCTTTTCCTTCGTTTAGTTAGGTTCTACCGGAGCAGCCTCCGCCGGGGAGAAGCGAGCATTGACCGAACCCTGCGCGCAACGGAATCAGCCTTAGCGTGGCTTGGCCGCATCCAGGTGCGAACGGCGGAATTATAGGGTCATTATTGCGCAATATCCAGGGAAAACCGTTGCCAACGGGATGAAGCGCGCGCTGCCGGACAGTCCCGAGCAATCTCAGGATGAGCGGACGCTGGCAGGCAGTCGCCTGAACGCGGGAGGCTTGCCAGCAAGGCTCCTATTGCGGTGATGCCGGGTGGGCGCGCCATGTGATTGAATGGAAGAGATGGCTATTCCCCGGAGATCTACGCTGCGCGGACGCTGGAAGGCGGCTACGCGCAAAGTGCGCGAAGTTTGGATGGTGGGTTGGGCGCTGGCCCATACCGGCCACCCGGTGATGGCGCAAATTGTGCCCAACCGCTTCTGCAACCTCTCCTGCGGTTACTGCAACGAGTACGACAAGGTTTCGCAACCGGTGCCGCTCGAAGAGATGAACCGGCGCATCGACCACCTGGGCAAATTGGGCACTGCCGTCATCACCATCAGCGGCGGCGAGCCCCTGACCCACCCCGAGCTGGACGGCGTGATCCGCCGCATCCGCCAGAACGGGGCGCTGGCCGGCATGATTACCAACGGCTACCTGCTCAACCGCGAACGCATCGAGCGGCTGAACCAGGCCGGCCTGGACCACATGCAGATCTCCATCGACAATCTGGAGCCCGACGAGGTCTCCATGAAGAGCCTCAAGGTGCTGGACAAGAAGCTGGAGCTGCTGGCCCAGTACGCCGAATTCCACGTGAATATCAACTCCGTGGTGGGCGGCGGCATCAAGGAGCCCAACGACGCCCTGGTGGTGGGCCGCCGGGCTACGGCGCTGAATTTTACCTCCACCATCGGCATCATCCACGATGGTAGCGGGCAGCTCAAGCCGCTTAAGCCTCACGAGGCCGAAGTGTACTTCGAGATGCGCGCCTGGAAAAAGAAGAACTACTCGCGCTTCAACAAGTTCCAGGCGGCCATCGCGCAGGGTCAGCCGAACGTGTGGCGCTGCCGCGCCGGCGCCCGCTACCTTTATATCTGCGAGGACGGGCTGGTGCACTATTGCTCGCAGCAGCGCGGCTTTCCCGGCACGACGCTGGCCGAATACACCACTGCCGATGTCAGGCGGGAGTTCCTCACCGCCAAGAGCTGCTCGCCGCACTGCACCATCAGTTGCGTCCACCAGATCAGCTACATCGACCACTGGCGCGCGCCCCAGACCATGCTCACCCACCCCGGCATCGACCCGGCGGCCAAGGACCTGGTTCACATCCAGATCGGCTCCTGAGGCGCTGCGGCCTCGGTATTCTGTCCCATCTTGATACAGTACAGCAACGATTGTGTAATTCCCTCAAGTTGCCCTGCTTGCGACCGATAAGCTGAGTTGGGGGAAGTGCAGATGGCGACGCCGCTAGCGTCCATAGTCCCTGGGGTTGGATCGAGCACCGCAACGGCAGGGGTGCGCTATGTAGCGCGCCAGCCGATCCTCGACCTGCGCAGCCGGGTGCATGGATACGAATTACTCTTTCGCAGCGGACCGGAAACAGCCTTCAGCGGCGACGGCAATCTGGCCACACGCACCATGCTCGACAATACCGTGCTTTTTGGCCTGGAGAAGCTGACCGGCGGCCTGCCCGCCTTCGTCAACTGCACCCTGGAGTCGCTGACCGGGCAACTGGTGGATGTTCTCCCCCCCAGCATGACCGTACTGGAGATTCTGGAGACGGTCGAACCTACACCTGTCTTGATTGATGCCTGCCGCGAGTTGAAGATCGCCGGCTATCGGTTGGCGCTGGACGATTTTGTCTGGGAACCCCGCTTCGAGCCGCTGGTCGAGTTGGCCGACTACATCAAGGTGGACTTTGTCCTGACCGACGCCGCCGAGCGCGAGCGGCTGATGGCGCGCCTGGGCAGCAGGGCCATCGCCATGGTGGCGGAAAAGATCGAGACGCAACAGGAATACCAACAGGCGCGTGGCGAAGGCTTTACCCTCTTTCAGGGGTACTTCTTCTGCCGCCCGGTTCTGCTCAAGAGCCAAAAAATCCCCCCCAATAGCCTCTTCTACATCGAAATTCTGCAGATGCTGCAAAAGAGTCCCATCGAATTGCACAAGCTGAGCAAGCTAGTGAAACGCGATGCCTCGCTCACCTATCGTCTGCTGCGGCTGGTCAACTCGCCCATCTGCGCCATGCGCCAGGAAGTGGCCTCCATCGAAACGGCGCTGATCGCGGTGGGGGAAGACGCCTTCCGGCGCATTGCCACACTGGCCATCACCAGCGAGCTGAATTCCAGCCAACCGACCGAGGTGTTGCGCATGTCCTTTGTGCGCGGACGCTTCTGCGAACTGGCCGCCAGCCTCTGTGGCCAGCATCCCACCGAGCAGTATCTCTTGGGCATGTTGAGTCTGCTGCCCGCAATGCTGCGCCTCTCCATGGACGAATTGGTTCCTGCGCTGCCCCTGCGCGACACGATTCGCGAGGCGCTGCAAGGCAAGGCGATTCCCGAGCGCACGCTGCTGTTCTGGCTGGAGTGTCACGAACTCGGCGAATGGGAGAAGTGCGACTGCCTGGTCAGATCCCATGGGCTGGATCAGGCGGCCTTGGTGCAATGTTACGAAGATGCCCTGGTCTGGGCTGAAGCGGCCATTCACACCAACGCTTGACCGCCCCACGAATTCAAATTCCCATACGTTCTTTGAGGGTGCGCACCCGATCCCGCGCCACCGGGAGTTGGGTGTGCTGCGCGTCCTTGAGAATCAGCACCATCTTGCCGGCAAACCAGGCGTTGACCTCTTGAATCCAATCCACATTGACCAGCACGGCGCGATGTACGCGCAGAAAGCGGGCGGGGTCGAGGCGATCTTCCAGTTCGAGGATGCTGGAGTCCACCATGTGCTGGCGGCCGTTCACCACCGCGTAGGTCAGCTTCTCGTGGGCCATGAAGTGGGTGACGGTGTCCAGATCGAGGAAGGTAATGCGCTCGCCTACCCGCGAGGCGATACGGCGTGGAAAGGCGGGCCGCTCGCCGCGCAGCGAGGCGGCCATCTCGATCAGCAGCGCCGGCAGGTGGGGATCGCTCTGCCACGCTGCCGGGGGCGCGGGGCGCAGCCGGCCGAGCTTGCCCAAAGCGCGCTGCAACTGCTCCTTTTCGATGGGTTTGAGCAGGTAGTCGATGGAGTTCACCTGGAAGGCGCGCAGGGCGTACTCGTCAAAAGCGGTGGTGAAGACGACAAAGGGCTGCGCAGGCAGTCGCGCCAGCAACTCGAAGCCATTCATCCCCGGCATCTGAATATCCAGGAAGAGCACGTCGACAGCGTCTTTCTCCAAGCCGGAGAGCGTGGCCAGAGCCGCCTGGGGATCGGTGGCGCTGCCCACAATCGTCAGGCCTTCAAATTCGCCCAGCAGGCGGGTCAGCCGCTCGATGGCCAGCGACTCGTCGTCTACCAGATAAGCGCGCAGCGCCGTGTTCTCCATGGTCAACTCCGTGAGCCCAGGCTGGATGCAGGAAAAAGAAGCCGTACCGCGGTGTTGCTGCCTTGGCGCGCAACCTCCAACCGGCCATCCTCGCCAAAGAGCAGTTCCAGCCGTGCCGTCAAATTGCCCAGGCCGTGCTCCGGGCGGATGGCGTCGAGGGAGAAGCCGGGGCCGTCGTCGAGCACCTCCAAACAGATGCTTCCATGGGGAACCGGGCCGGCGGCGCCATCCAGCTTGAATCCCCTCACCTGGATGGTAGCTCCCTCGGTGCGCTGCGCCACCACGTGCTTGACTGCGTTTTCGACCAGCGATTGCAGCGCCAGGGGCGGCACCTGCGCCTCGCCGAGACTCTCCGGCACGGCAATTTCGTAGCGCAGCCGGGCGCCGAAGCGGGTTTTTTCGATCTCCAGGTAATCGCGCACGATCTTCAACTCCTGGAGCAGCGGAACTGTCCCGCTGTGGTTGGCGGTGAGCGAAAAGCGCAAGAGCGAGGCCAGCTTGCCCACCGTGTCCTCGGCCTTTTGCGGGTCGGAGGGAATCAGCGCGGCAATGGAGTTGAGGGTATTGAAGAGAAAATGGGGATGAATGCGCGACTCCAGCGAGGAGAGCTGCGCCTCGGCCAGCAGTTTATAGGCCCGCTCCTGCTCCACCTGGCGAGTGCGCGCTTCCAAGGTGGCGGCTTGCAGCTTGTAGCGCATGGTCTCGAAGGCGGAGATGCTCAAGCCGAACATGAGAGAGACCACCACGCTGAAAGGCGCGGAGAAACGGAATTCCGCCCAAAACTCCTGGCGGGGAACAAGATGAAGAATCTGGAAGACCAGCCCCGCGGCGAAACTGCCGGCGATGGCTAGGCAAACCAGAACCAATGCCTGCGCCAGAACAATCAGACGGGGGAATCGCGCGGTATAGCGAACAGAGAGGAAGGTCAGAATCACAAAGGAGGGCAAGGCAATGAGGGCGCAATAGGTAAACGCAAAGAGAAGCACACGACCGGTCTCAGGGAGCCGGAATCTTCCCAGGGAGAGAAAGAGTGCGACCACCAGCAAGGCGCATCCCGAGGCAATCAAAATGGCCCTGAGTAAGTGGGCGGCAAAGCCGCTGGAGGGGTTGCGCAGCGCGGCGGGCGCAGGCAGGTTTGGAAGCGTCGGAAAACTCATAGCTGAAAGCGAACCCCCATGGAAAACGCGGTAACGTAGGGCGTGGCGCCGTACTCGGAACTCTTGCTGCCGGTGGGGAATTCCCCATGCACATAGGAAGAGAGATGGTTGCCGAAGCGACGCGTGACGTCGAAGGCGGTGGTGGCGCTGTGGTCGCCGAGGTTGGTGACGACGTAGGCGCCCAGGTCCCACTCCTTCCATCCCGGCCGCTCGCGCAGCCGCGATTTGCTCACATCGAAGAAGGCGTAATGCTGGCGGCCGGCAAGCGGCGAGACGGTCGTATCGCGGAAGTAGACAGTATTGGGCGGCGCAAAGAACTCGGCGATGAAGCTGATGCCGCCAGTGGTCATGAATTTCCCGCCCACGAGCACCGCCGCCTGCTCGCGCCAGGCAGCCTCGCCGTGCAGTTCCCACGCTTGTCCCAAAACGCGTGTAAACGTAAGAGCGCCCTCGGTATCCCCGCCGCGGTCGTGGCTGGCGAGCAGCGACGTATCGAATCCATGCACCAGAACGTTATACCGGAAGGCGGTGGTGTCGTGCAGATTGCTCCGGCTGGGGGCGAGCATGGCGGAAGACCACGCCACTTGCAGCGCCTGCTGCCCGTGCACAAAATCGGCCTTCACCATGTCCCGGCCGACATTCAGATTGAGCCGGTCGGTGGGATTGGTGGGGTTGCGCGGCGGATCGAGTACGCCGGCCGCGGTGAAGGCGTAGCCCGTTCCCCAGCGCACCATGCGCCGGCCCACGGTGAAGTCGAAGTCCCCGGCGGAGAGCCCCACATAAGCTTCCTTCACCAGCAACTGATTTTTTGTGCCGGTGAACGGCTCCAACGCGGCATTTAGTGCAGTCGCTGCGGCGGCATTTCCGGGGGGAAGATCGAAATCCATCGCGGAAAGTCCGTCAAAGCTCTCGGCGCGGCCCACCGCGCTGCCGGCCAGGCTCCAGCGCGAGCGATAGCGCAGGGTGAATGCAGGCTCCAGGAGCAACTGGTTCTGCAACAGATTCACCGTCGGAGTAGTCAGAAGCTGGCTACCAGACGGCGGCAGCGGCGGTTGCAGGCTGGCGTCGACGGTGGCGTCGTCGATGACAGCCAACGAGGAACGGAAGTCGGCGCGCGGCGCTGCGGGCGTGGCGTCTTGGGCATGGGCAAAGAATCCCAACGAAGCCAGGGCGAGTATGACCGAAAGCCGCGGATTGAATTTCATCCCGACGAAGAGCAGTCCCATTCGCCAGGTTGCGTTAGGACCAGATTTGAATCGGTGTAATGCCTCCCGGAGGGAGGCAAGGAGAATAGCCCAGGACAAGCGCAGCGCAGTCCTGGGTGTGCGGCCAAATCTAGCCGCGCGCCCCGTAGGGCCGCTGTGAAACCAGGCATTGTTCTCACTTTTCATAGGAAGCTCCTCGACGACCTTCGGCGGTTCCAACCCCTTGCTGCGCGGATCGCCGCATTCGCGTCTCTTGCAGTTGCCGTCAATTCCCGCGGGAATAGACCAGCATCGTGTGCAAGTTGTGAAAAATCAGAAAGACTGCCGAGAGTGTCCCGTAAACCCAGGGGTTGAAGGGAACGCCCGGAAACAGCAGTTCATCGCCGATCAACGCGAGGCTGTCCCACCCATAGTTGAAAGTTTTACGGCGGTTCATCCCGATTCTGTGAGAATCGGGTTGCCACCCTTTTTCAAGGAGAACCGCCGTGAAGAAAGCCTATCGCACCATCCGCAATCAGGG
>Ga0326728_10023048_pt1 | contig 11468 bp, 13 predicted proteins | sample MB3enrmetagenome_FD_207602 | JGI IMG/M metagenome (GOLD analysis project Ga0326728, IMG submission 207602) | Lab enriched peat soil microbial communities from McLean, Ithaca, NY, United States - MB31MN | ecosystem: Environmental > Terrestrial > Soil > Wetlands > Peat | place: USA: New York... | reverse complement strand
CCTGGAACAGTTCGAGGATCGTTGTCAGATCGCTTACAACGACGAGAACATCGGCTTTGCGGCGGCGCAGAACCAGGCCATCGAGATGTCTTCGGGCCAATGGGTGCTGACGCTGAATCCGGACGTGCTGCTGCTGCCGAATTTCATTCAGTCGCTGGTGGACGCGGGCACGCACGACGAGCGCATCGGTTCGGTGTGCGGTAAGCTGCTGACCATTCTGGCCAGCTTCGACCTGCCGGATCGCCCGCTGGTGGATTCCACCGGGATTTACTTCACTCCCATGCTGCGCCACCTCGACCGCGGCAGCCAGGAAGTGGACAACGGCCACTACCTTAAACACGAATACGTGTTTGGCGCGACGGCCGCGGCCGCGCTGTACCGTCGTTCGATGATCGAGGACGTGGCCATCGATGGCGAGTTTTTCGACAGCGATTTCTTCGTCTATCGCGAGGACGCCGATGTCGCATGGCGCGCACAGTTGATGGGCTGGAAGTGCATCTACACTCCACACGCCCGCGGCTATCACGTGCGCAGTGTGCTGCCGGGCAAACGGCGCGCCCTGCCGGCGGTGATCAACATGCATTCGGTGAAGAACCGCTTCCTGATGCGCATCAAGAACATGACCGGTCACCTGTACCTGCGCAACTGGATGTCCATCACGGTGCGGGATCTGGTGGTGGTGGGTTGCTGCGTGCTTCGGGAGCAGAGCTCACTGCGGGCCCTGTTCTACATCGCGCGCAACTGGAGCCGGGTGATGGAGAAGCGCCGCGAGATCATGAGCCGCAAACGCGTCACCGACGACTACATTGCGGAGTGGTTCGCCTACCGGCCGGTAAGCAGGCCCGCGAAGGTGCGGGCGATGGCGCGCACGAAGGCGGCGCTGCGGGGCGCGGATTAAGACACTCAGTCACACTTCAGACAAACCGCTCCCTCTGGACGCGGCTCGGAAGCTGCGCTTTCTCGATTTCGTCCATCAGGGCGTGCATGAGGAACTGGTGGGCTTCCTGGATGCGGGCGGTGTCGGTGTGGCGGACGGTCACAGGGCAGTCGGTGAGCGCCGCCGCCTTGCCGCCGTCCCGGCCGAGAAAGGCGATGGTCTTCACATCCAATTGGCGCGCGGCCTGCAGCGCGGCAACAATATTTGGCGAGTTGCCGCTGGTGGAGAACACAACCAGCACGTCGCCGGGCTGGCCGAGCGCCCTGACCTGGCGGGCGAAGATCTCGTCGAAGCCGTAATCGTTGGCGATGCAGGTGAGCACGGAGCTGTCGGCAGTGAGCGAGATGGCCGCCAGCGGCGCGCGATGCTGCGTGTAGTTGCCCATCAGCTCGCCGGCAAGATGCTGGGCTTCGGCGGTGCTCCCACCGTTGCCACACAGCAGCAGCTTGTGGCCGTTGCGCAGCGCTTCGATACACAAAGCCGCCGCGTTCAGGAGCGCGGGTTCCAGATCCTCAAGCGACTGGAACACCCCAATCGCCTCGCGCAATCGCTCCCGATACTCGCTCATTTCACCTGCCCGATCATGGCCTGGTGGAAAAACTCGCCGCTGTCGGTGTAAGTGAAGTCCCACGACTTGATCAACTGCGGTCCCCACTCCGGATCGAAGTCCCAGGCGATCCAACTGATGCCTTTGCCCTCGAGATATTTGATGATCCCGGGCCCGTAGCCGTTTTCCAGTGTGGAGGCTTTTCCGCTGAAGCCGATTTCGGTGGCGATGATGGGGTAGCGCTCGGCGGCGAACCCGAAATCCTCTTCCCACTTAGGCTCCCACGGCTTCGGGCGCTTCATCGGATAAGGATGGGTGACATAGCCGACGCCCTCGGCGGCGATGGGGCTCTGGCGAAGCGGCGTCAGATCGTAGGCCCAGTCGAAGCCGGCGACGAGCGGAATCTTCGTGGCGTCGAAGGCGCGGATCACGGCGATGAGATCTTCGTTGGTGCGCTTCCAATCGTCCCAGGAAACCGGGCCCAGCCTGTTGGAGAACGTAGTCGGCTCGTTGAAAAGCTCATAAAACGCCGCGGTGTTGTTGCCGGCAAAGTGCATGGCGATGGTGCGCCAGAAGCGGAACGTCTCCTGCATGGACGTGTCGTACATGGGGTCCTGAAAGAGGCCGGTTTCAAGATTGCCGATGGAGTGCCAGTCGATGTCCACGTACATTCCGAGATCGGCGCACCAGTCCACGGCCTGATCCAGCAGGACGAAATATTCGCGCGGGGTCCTCTCTCGCCAGGCGACGGGATGCACGGGAATGCGCACCACGTGCGCGCCCATCTGGCTGACCTTGACGAAGAGATCCTTGTTCCAATGGCCCTGCTGATCGATCTTGTCGGGGTCGGCAATGGAAACGCCGCGAAACAGGACGGGATTGCCCTGCGGATCGACGAACCTGTTTCCGCGGACAGATATGAGCGGCAGCTTTTTGGCGTTGGGGTTGGGAACGGGGCGGCCGACGGGGCGCTCGTTCCACCACGGGTGAGCTCTCTTCTCGGTGGCTGATTGTCCAACTGCGTGGGTTGCGCAGGCGACGAGCAGGGCGCCCGCCAGCGATGCCGCTATCGGTATCCGCATCTGGCTTCCCTTGCAGTCTATCCTGGCGCGGGAACGGGAACACCGCTTCCTTTGGTCGCGGCTCAGCCCGAAGCGAGTAGGTTGTCGATGAGGCGAACGTCGCCGAGACGAATGGCGCCAGCGAGACGCACCGGGCCGGTGATATTTTCCACCGGTGCCATGCGGATGGGATCGGCCACTTCGAAGTATTCGAGCCGGACTGCGGGGTAGCGGGCGATGACTTCCGCCGCGAGATGTTTCAGTTCGCCGGCAACGCGCTCACCGTCGAGGATCCGCGAGCGAGCTGCGAGGAGCACCTGATAGAGCGCGACCGCCTGCCTGCGCTGATCGGGGCTGAGGCGGGCGTTTCGTGAACTGAGGGCGAGGCCATCCGGCTCACGGACGGTAGCGACTTCGACGATCTCCACCGGGAAGTTCAGATCGGCGACCATGCGGCGGATGACCGCCAGTTGCTGAGCGTCCTTCTCGCCGAAGTAGGCGCGGTCGGGTGCGACGACATGCAGCAGCTTGGCCACCACCGTGGCGACACCGCGGAAGTGGCCGGGTCGAAACTGGCCCTCCATGAACTCGGCAACCTCGCCGACATTGACGAAGGTCTGCGCTCCGGCGGAATACATCTCGGCCTCCGACGGCGCGAAGACAATGTCCACACCGCGAGGCTCGCAGAAGGCGAGGTCGGCTTCGAGCGTACGCGGATACTTCGTGTAGTCGGCGGGCTCGTTGAACTGAGTGGGGTTCACGAACACGGTGACCACCACGCAGCCACACTCGGCGCGGGCGCGTTCAATCAGGCTGCCGTGCCCGGCGTGTAACGCACCCATGGTGGGAACCGCACCGATAACCGCGCCGGCGCCGCGGGCCTCGCCAACGCGCGCGCGAAGTTCCGTGATGGTGCGCAACGTGACGAGGCTCATTACTTCGGAAACGCACCCGAGCGGACTTCTTCCACGTATTTGCGCGCCGCGCTCGACACCAGCTCGCCAAGCTGGACGTAACGCTTGGCGAAAGGCGGCGAGTACTCGCCCGACAAGCCGAACGCATCATGCGAAACCAGCACCTGCCCGTCGCAGGAGGGTCCCGCCCCGATGCCGATAGTGGGCACGGAGACGCGCGCGGTTACCTCGGCGGCGACTTCGGCGGGAATGGCCTCCAGCACGATGGCAAAGGCACCGGCGCAATCGAGCGCCACGGCATCGGCGACGAGCCGCTGGGCCTCCTGGGCGGTCTTCGCCTGCTTGCCGAAGCCGCTGAGCTGATGAACGCTCTGTGGCAGCAGACCAAGGTGCCCCATCACGGGAATGCCGACGGAGACGAGGCGCTCCACGACAGCGAGAACGGGCTGGCCTCCTTCGATCTTCACCGCCGCCGCGCCGCCTTCCTTGAGCAAACGGCCGGCGTTGCGGACGGCATCGGGCACGCTGACCTGATAGCTGAGGAACGGCATGTCCGCCACCACCAATGCATGGGTGACCGTCCGGGTCACGGCGCGAGTATGGTGAAGCATCTCCTCGAGCGTCACCGGAATGGTGGTCTCATAGCCGAGCACCACCATGCCGAGCGAATCGCCGACCAGGAGAACGTCGAGGCCGGCGGCGTCGAGCAAACGCCCGAAGGCCGCGTCATATACGGTCATCATGGCGATCTTCTCGCCGCGCGCTTTCTTTTCCCTGAGGTCGCGTATGCGGACGCGGCTCTTCCGTGCGGATGGCATGGGTCTCCTTCATCGTAGCGCCGGCGACGCTAACCATCGGCTGGAAACCAGCGTCTCAACTACACTGGAGGCTGGTATGACCCGACGAGAAGCGCTCGCCGCGTTCGCTTCGATTCCGCTTCTAACACGTGTGGCTCGCGGCGCGCCCACCGCGCCGGTGGCCATCGGGAAGTGTTCGTCGTACGGCGCAGGCGATGTTCTCGACGCCATGTCGGCGATGTGCGATCAGATTGGCGGGCTGGGTCGCATGGTGGCGAACAAGACGGTCACGGTGAAAGTGAATCTGACTGGCGCCCCATCGGACCGCATCAACGGACTTGCGCCGGGCCGTACGCACTACACGCATCCGCAGACGGTCATGGCGTTGTGCCATCTGCTGGATCGCGCGGGCGCGCGGCGCATCCGAATTGTGGAGAGCGCTTTCGGCACCAACGGCCGGCTGGAGGACTTCCTGCTTGATTCAGGCTGGAATCTGCACGCGCTCGCCGCGACGGCGAAGAACGTCGAATTCGAGAACACCAACGCCCTCGGCGGAGGCAAACAGTATCATCGCGTGAAGGTGCCGGGCGGCGGATTGATCTTCCCGGCGTGGGATCTGAACCATTCCTACGTGGAGACGGACGTGTTCGTCTCCATGGCAAAGTTGAAGAATCACGCAACGTGCGGCGTGACGCTCAGCATGAAGAACTGCTTTGGCATCACGCCGGCCTCCATCTATGGCGACGACGCGGGCATGGATGAACCGAACGAGAATCCGGCATCGGGCCGCTTTAATTCGTGTCATGCCGGATCCCGCGCACCGTCGAAAAGCGCGCCGCAGGAACTGAATCCGGCGTCGCCGCGCGATCCCGGCTACCGCATGCCGCGCATCACGGCGGAGCTCGCGTCAGCCAGGCCGATCCACATTTCGTTCATCGACGGCGTGGAGACGGTGACGGGCGGTGAAGGTCCGTGGGTGGGGAAGCTCCGACCGATTGCGCCGGGCGTCATGTTGATGGGGACCAATCCCGTGGCCACAGACACGGTGGCTACGGCGGTGATGGGCTACAATCCCCGCGCCCACAAGGGCGAAGCTCCGTTCCGCGATTGCGCCAACACGTTGTTGCTGGCCGAATCGCTGGGCGTGGGGACGGCGGATGTGAACCGGATCGAAGTGGCCGGCGTGCCCATAAGCAAAGCGCGCTTCCCGTTCGCGAGCTGAGCGGCAATGCCAGTCCTGCAGAAGAGCATTCGTCTTTCGACCAAAGGCCACTGCGATGTCATCGACATCACTTCACGCGTGGCGTCGATCGTCGCCGAGAGCGGCGTTCACGAGGGTATGGTGAACGTGGCGGGAAAAGGCTCCACGCTGGGAGTAACCACCATCGAATATGAACCCGGCGCGGTGGCCGATCTGCGGCGGGCGCTGGACGAGGTCGCGCCCATGAACGACAACTACTCGCACAACGCCCGCTGGGGTGACCATAACGGCTTCGCGCATCTGCGCAGCGCGCTGCTGGGCACGACGGAGACCTATCCGGTGCGCGATGGCTCGCTGTATCTGGGCACGTGGCAGCAGATCATCCTGTGCGATTTCGACGACTGCCCGCGGAATCGCGAAGTGACCGTAACGGTGTTAGGCGAGTGATGGCGGCATGCGTCTGCTGACGGCCCGTCTGGTGACAGCAATAGCCGTGCTGGCGATGCCCGCCCTCGCGGTGGAACTGAAGCCCGAAACCAGTCAGGCGTTCGATCGGTACACCGCATTGGCGGAACAGCAGCTCAACGCCGGCCCTTTCCTTTACGCCGACGCACACCCGCAAGCGAAAGCCTCGGCGCTGCGAGGCGAGACCGTGGTGACCGAGCCGAGGATCGACGGCGTCTCCGTGCCCGACGGGCTGATTCACGACTGGCTGGGCGTGCTCTTCATTCGCGGCGCGACCATCGACCGCGTGCGGGCGCTCATGCAGGACTATGACAACTACAAGCGCATCTACGCGCCGGATGTGACCGAATCGAAGCTGCTGGCGCGCGACGGCGACCGGTTTCGCGTGTACCTGAAGCTGTACAGGAAAGAGTTCCTGACGCTGGTTTACGATTCCGAGTACAACGTGCGCTACAGGCAGCCGGAGCCCGAACGCATGGAAATTGTTTCGCGCTCCACGCGCATCCAGCAGCAGGGCGACGATCACGGTTTTCTGTGGCGGCTGAATTCCTATTGGCGGTTTGAAGAAGCCGATGGCGGCGTGTACGCGCAGTGCCGGGCCATTTCGCTTTCGCGCGACATCCCATTCGGGTTCGGCTGGCTGCACGGTTTTCTGCAGAAGTTTCCGCGCGATTCGATGGTAAGCACGCTGGAAGCCACGCGGCGCGGCGCGGTCACTGCGGGCCGCGGCTCTGCCACCACGAATTGAGCAGTGTTGCGGAAAGGATGATCGCGCCGCCGGCCAACGCCAGGTCCGCCGGCCGCTCGCCGTGGACCAGCCACGTCCACACCGGGTTGAGCGCTGGCTCGAGCAGCAGCAGCGTGGTCGCCTCGAATGCGGGAACGCGGCGGACGCCCCGGGTCAGACAGAGATAGGCAAGACCGATCTGAAAAACGCCCAGCCAGAAAATGACCAGCGCATCCTGCCATCGCCACGCGGCCACGGGCAGAGCCATCGGCAGGGCGATTACACAGGCCATCAGATTGCCCATGAGCACAGCGACCATTCCGGCGGAAAGTCCTCCCGAGGCATGCCCACGTTCAGCCCAGCGCAATCCGGTCAGCGTGAAAGCGTAGGTCACGGCGGACAGCGCGCCCAGGACATTGCCGGCGGCCGGATTGGGCGCGGTGGCGGCGGCGACATCGCGGCCGGAAAAAAAAAGCGCCATGCCGCAGGCCACGCCAGCCATGAGCAACAGATCGGAACGGCGGATGGGCTCTTTCAACAGCAGCGGGCCAATGAGCAGGACGAAAAGCGGAGAGGCGCTTTGCAGGAAAATGGCGTTGGCCGCGGTGGTGAGTTTAGTGGCGCCCACGAAGAAGAGCAGTGTCAGCGCGTAGGCGAGGGCAATCGGCGCGTAACGCCATCGCCAGTTTCGGCGGGCCTCGGGGACGAGCAGCAGAATAGCAAGCGCGGCGACGCCGGAGCGGAAGCTGGCCACCTGCCACGGGTTGAGAGCCGCCGCTTTGATCGCGGCACCGCCGGTGGAGAACAGCAATGCCGCAGAGAGCACCAATAGACGCGCGCTCAGCGGCGAGCGGCTGGTGGACTGTGCGAGACTGTCACTCAATAGAGTATCTTCGCATGCAGCCGCTTCCGCTCGAAATCACGCCACGCGAAGTGCAGCAGCGCCTCGCGGCGGAGGAGCGGATTCGGCTCATCGATGTGCGCGAGCCGGCCGAGCACGCCATCAGCCGGATCGCCGGCGCGGAGCTGATTCCGATGGCATGGGTGCCGTCGCAACTGCAGCAGCTCGATGCCGCGGCCGACGATCACCTGCTCGTCGTCTTCTGCCACCACGGCGTGCGCAGTCTGAATGTGGTTCACTGGCTGCGCGAGCAGGGTGTCGCGGCATGCCAGAGCATGGCGGGCGGCATAGACCGCTGGAGCGGGGAAGTGGACCCGTCATTACCGCGTTACTGACGGGCCGCCTTGCCGCGGCTAAAGGAGGAATGCTTTGAGGTACACGATAAAGTTGCTGATTCTCTCCGGCCTCGCCTTCATATTCGAGCCGGGACTTCTGGTCACGTCCGTTTCCGCAAGTTCGGGTTCCAAATGCCTGTACGATTGCGAGACCCCAGTTTGCGCCGATTTCGGCAATCACAGCGCGGATTGCGAGAACACGCGCGCCCGCTGCCAGGCGCACTGTTCGCGTCCCGACGCCTACCAGGCCTGGGGAGCCATCGCCTACAGCAAGGCCGACAAGGGCTACGGCTCGGCGTACAACTTCGACACCAAAGACGGCGCGGCAAAAGAGGCCATGAAGAACTGTTCCCGGCACGGAGCAAACTGCGTCGTGTGGATGTACTTCAACCGGGAGTGCGGCGCCATTGCCGTGGATGGCAGCCACACCGGATGGGGCAGCGCCAATGCAAGATATTACGCAAAGGAGCGGGCCCTCAAGGAGTGCGCGAATAACGGTGGCCGGAACTGCGCCGTTCTCGATTCGGTGTGCTCGCAGTGAGACCGCGGCGCCAGCCGGGAGGCGCCGATCAATAGGAGCGAAGGATCGACGCCTCCACGCGCGTCACTCGGGTGCGCTGTTAACCTGTGTTACCGCCAGTGGTCGCGGTAACGGTCGTGTTCATGCCGTTCGTGCTCGCGCCATTCGCGTCGATGGTGTTCCCAATACCCGTGATCCCCATGCCCGTAATCGTAGTAACCGTAAGCAGGCGCCGGATACGTGTTGTACTCGTGTGGGTACGGATAGGGCTGCTGATACGCGTACGGCGGCGGATATGCCGGTCCGACGGCGACCCCGAACCGTACGCCGGCGCTGGCCTGTGGCGCTGCCACGAACATAAGGCCCCCCAGCAACGCCAACAGCGAAAGTCCAGGCCGTTTAATCATGCCGCGTCCTCCATTCCTGCTTATCTGGACGCGGCGCGGAAGATCTCGGATAACAGCCGGAGTATTAAAGTCAGCTCACGAACTACCGTAGCTCACCGTTGGCCTGGAAGCGAAATTCTCCGGCGATGAGATTGCCGGATGCGAGCGCGTCGCGAATTGCACCGCGATTGAGTCCCGCTTTCCGCGCTGCTTCCACCATCGCGCGCACCGCGTCGGCGGGCGGCGTGTCCGGCGGAAGGCGGAAGATCCACGGGATGTTTGTGGAGGTGAGCGTTTTATCGGAAGACAGTGCGATGAGCGGTACGAACGTCTTGACAGCGATCTGTTCGGCCAGATGAGCCGCTGCACGATCGGTGGCAATAATGCCTGCAACTTCGTCTTTGTAGACCAGATCCACCAACGCCGTGGACGACTTACCCCAGTTCTGGTCCGTGGCGACGGGGATGAGACGGAAGCCATCCTGCGGAATGGCGGCAACGAGCTTGTCCGCATTGGGCCCGAACACGCCGATGCGCAGCTCGCTGGTCTTCAGATCGCCCGTCGGCGGGCCGTTGAACGACACGCCATCTTCGCCGACACGCGCGTACGGCTTCGGCTCCGGAGTGGCGTACGCCGCCTGTTCCTTACCCATGGGTTCCACGCGGAACTTCACTGCGCCGCCCTTGCCTACGGTGCCGAGATACAGGGGCATGATGTTCTTGGCGTTCGGATCGAACTTCATGTGCCCGGTGACGCCGTCGTATTCGGTGATGCTGTACAGCGCATCGCGAATGATGCCGCGGTTCAGACCGGCTCGGCAGACTGCGCCCAGCAGCGCGTTCATCGTGTCGTAGGAAAGCGCCGAGAAGGCGTCCACCTTCGTGCTGTATTTCGCCGCGTATCGCTTCTGAAAGTCCACCCACACGGGATCGCCGCGGAAGGGATCGTACGGGTAAACGAACTTGAATCCTTCGGCGGCGGCCCCGGCGTTTTTAAACAGGTCGTCACCGTATGTGCGAAAGCTGCCGAAGGCGGGCTGCTTCATTCCGGCGTCGCGCATCTGCTTGAGAATGGCGCCGGCATCGCCCGCGTCGGCCCAGATCACGATGCCATCCACGCGCGAGTCCTGGATGACGCGCAACTGGCGGCGAAAGTCGGTGTCACCGGGCATGTACTTCTGCTCGATGATCACCGGATGGCCCAGGCGGCGCGAAGCATCCTTGAACTTGCCCACACCGAAACGTCCGTAGCGCTCGTTGACGCGAAGCAGGGCGACGCGTTTCAGGCCCAGTTCGGTGTAGATGTGCCGCGCCAGGGTGTAGCATTGCACGCGGTCGTCCTGAATGGTGGTGAAATACCAGGGAATAATGGTCTCGGGAATGGTGGGATCGGTGGCGGCGCTGTTGACGATGGGAAGCTCGGCGCGGAGCGAGACACGCAGCGCGATGTGCGTGGAATCGCCGCTGATGGAGCCGAGCATGGCCCACACCTTGTCGTCGTACACCATCTTCACAATCTCGTTGCTCGACGATCCCCACACCGCGCCATCGTTGTGCACCATCAGCTTGAACGGTTTTCCGCCATAGCCGCCGCGGGCGTTGGCCTCGTCAATGGCCATCTGCGCGCCATTCAGCATCGCCGTGCCCAGCTTGATGTCCTTGTGCTGGTAGATGGGCCCGAGGAAACCAATGCGCACCTCATCCACGTCGGCGGCAGGAACAGTGGGGACATCGCGCGCCGCGCCGTTGTATTCGACGAGCTTGGTGTAGTGGTAGTAATAGGCCTTTGTGTAATTGCTATACGGCCGCATGTCCTCGGGCTCGAGAGCATACGGCGTCAGCTCACGATTCGGCGGTGGTGGCGGCGGGTTCTTCCCGCACGAACACCAGTTCGCATCCGCGGCAAGCAGCGGACCGAACGCCAGCAGCGCAGCCAGCAGCGGCCACTTCATGGAATTACTCCTCGGCGTCTCGCTTGATAAACATCGCAATGGCTTCAATCTCGATCAGCAGCTCCGGCCGGCACAGGATGGCCTGGATGCCGGTGGAGGCGGGAAGCGGATTGAGGCCCTGCGCGCGGAAAAACTTCGTGCGCTCGTCGTTGAATGCCGCGTAGTCGCGTTCGATGTCGCGCAGATAGCAGGTGGTGCGGACGATGTCCTTCCAGCTTGCGCCCTCGGCTTCCAGCAGCCCGGTGATGTTGTGGTAAGTCCGCCGGCATTGCCCGCGAAAATCGCCGACGTGCACGGTGTCCCCACGCTCGTCGATGCTGGCCGTGCCGGAGATCAGCAGAATCACCACGTTTCCCACTTCCAGGCGCAGCCCGCGCGAAAAGGAAGAACCGTAGTCGGGCGCCTCGTCGAGTACTTTCAGATTGGTGATGGCCTTCTTCGTGATCTCCGTCGCGGTGGCCATCTGCGTCAGTGCTTCTTCAAATATGGTGCTCATTTTTTAGCGGTCTCCTTGATGCGAATTCCGTGGCTCAGGCCTTTGGCCGTGGCCACCCAGATGTCGTCGCCCTGAAAATCCATGGCAAATACGTAGTTGTGCGCGGGGGCGGTGGTAACCGGAATGTTCCACGTTTGTCCCTGGGCGTTGCGCACAATCATCTGCGGCGCTTTTGTGTCCAGCGCGGGCCGGTAGACGGCCCAGTTCTCTCCGTCGTAGTAAGCCAGTCC
>Ga0326728_10023047_pt1 | contig 11469 bp, 13 predicted proteins | sample MB3enrmetagenome_FD_207602 | JGI IMG/M metagenome (GOLD analysis project Ga0326728, IMG submission 207602) | Lab enriched peat soil microbial communities from McLean, Ithaca, NY, United States - MB31MN | ecosystem: Environmental > Terrestrial > Soil > Wetlands > Peat | place: USA: New York... | reverse complement strand
CGGGCGCCTGGGCGATCCTGTTCGTCCTCTTGACGATGTCGCCTTCCTTGATCTCGCTGTACTCACCGAAGATCACGGCGCCGATGTTATCCTCTTCGAGGTTGAGGACCATGCCGATGATGTTGTGGGGGAACTCGACGAGCTCTCCGGACATCACGTTCTCAAGGCCGTAAATCCTTGCTATGCCGTCTCCGACCGAGATGACGGTCCCCGTCTCCTGTAGGTCGATCTCCCGCTCGAAGCCCGAGATCTTCTGCTCTATGATCCTTGCTATCTCATCTGCCTTGACTGCCATCGCCTACTCCTTCAGCATGCTTTCGTTCAGCAATTCGAGCTGTTTTTTCACGCTCCCATCGATCCGGAATCCCCCGACAACTACCTTGATTCCCCCTATGAGGCTCGCATCCTGCCGCATGTCCAGTTGTACCTTCCTGTCGAGTCGTTTCGCAAGTGCTTCTTCGATTCTTGCCCGTACATCCCCTGAGACGGGGTACGGTGCGTAGCCGATCCCTTTCACCACGCCAGCCTTCTCGTCGACCATCCTCTCGAGGGCCTCGCAGATCAAGGGAAGGTAGTGCATCCTGTTCTTTTCGAGAAGCAACGTGAGGAAGGCGGAAGGCGCCGGCGATGCGCCCACGGCCTTGACTACGTCGGAAAGCAGCTCCTTGCGCCTCTCTACATCGAGAAGGGGAAGCGTGAGGGCCCGAGCGAGTCTCGGCCCGGCGTCGATCACCGAACGAATATCTCTCATTTGCCTCAGGTACTCTCCATACTTCCCGTCCTTCTCGCCTACGGCGAAGAGCCCTTTTGCATATCTTCTCGCGATCGACTGGCGTATCACGTGACGCTCCCGACGTTCGTTATGAAATCCTCGACCATGCGGTCGTGGTCCTCTTTCGTGAATCTTTCCCGCACCACCTCTTCCGCGGTCTTGATAGTGTGGGTGGCAACCTCGGCCCGGACGCGGGATAAGGTCTCCTTCATCTCCTGCTCGTAGGCAAGGCGGGCCTGCTCACGAATACGCGAGGCCAAATCTTGGGCCTCGGCGAGGATCTTCGTCCGCTCGGCTTCCGCCTCTTTCAAGGCATGTGCGCGAAACGCCTCGATCTCCTCCGGGAGCTTCGAGAGCTTCTCGACATAGAGGGCCTTGACCTCTTGCGCCTCCTTGAGCAGGCGCTCTGCCTCCTCTATGCGCTCCTTCACCGTCTCCCGCCGTTTTATCAGGTATGCCTTGAAGGGTTTCTTCACAAAATGGATAAGCACCCCCGCAAGGATAGCGAAATTGACGACCTGTATGAGGAAAGCAATTACCGGATGATGTTCGATAAGGTAGCCGCCAAACATTATGCGCCCCTCGCCATGATCTTTGCGACAACTTCGGTGACGAGCCGTTCGGACTGAGCCTTCAACGATTCAAGCGCGAGCTCCGCCTCGCGCTTGCACGCGTCCTTCACACTAGCCAGCTCTCCGGCAAGCTCCTCGCGCGCCTCTTCGACGGTCTTCATGGAGGCGGCGTGGGTCTGCCTCACGAGGCCCTCCTTCTCCTCCAGAATGGGGAGCTTCTTCTCCTTCAGCTTCTCGTCGTAGGCCTTTCCCAACCCTTCAGCCTCCTGTCTGTCGCTCTCCCCTTTAGCGGCCAGAGAGTCTATGGTGCCCTGCCTCTTCTTGAGGGCATTCAGGACGGGCCTGAAAAGGAAGAAATTGAAGAACACGAGGAGCACGAGGACTTGGCCGAACTGTATGAATATCGTGTAATCAGGGTAGATTTGCATGTTTCGTCCTTTTGGATTCAACTTGCCCTAAGAAACGAACGGTGCGCGTTTTTCATAACATGAAAAGGGCTACTTATGCAATGAAATTTCACGGGGGATCGTCACGAGGCTGACCCGGCGAGGACCTCCGTTATCCGCCCAAGATCTTCCCGCGAGTAGAATTCGATAATGACCTTCCCCTTGTTCTTCCGAAAGGTCACCTGCACTTTTGTCTTCAGTGCTTCCCTCAGAATTTCTTCAACGTGGGAAAAAGGCGAAGGTCTGAGGTGACGCTCCGACTTGCGTGTCCTCTCCAGATCCCTCACCGAGGCTCCCTCGTTGAGCACCCTCTTCACGTACTTCCTCTGTTCCTGCTCATCCCTTAGCGTTATGAGCACCCTGCCGTGCCCCTGGGTCAGCTTGCCCTGCACCATGAAGTCTCTGATCCAGTCAGGCAGCTTGAGCAGCCTTATGTAGTTCGACACGGAGCTTCTGTCGACACCGATTTTCCGGGCTAGCCCTTCATGGGTGTATTCGAATTCCTCCACGAATCGGTGATAGACTGATGCCACTTCGATGGGATTGAGGTCCTCTCTCTGGAGATTCTCTATCATGGCGAGCTCCAGGGCCTCGCGATCGTCCGCTTCCCTGATGATGGACGGTATCTCCTGCAGTCCCGCCATTTTGGCGGCCCGGAAGCGCCGCTCACCCACAATGATCTCGTAGACCCCATCTTTCCTTCGAACGAGAATCGGCTGGAGAAGTCCCTTTTCCTTGATCGAGGCAGCGAGTTCCTGAAGCGGCTCCTCCTTGAACTCGAGGCGCGGCTGCGCGGGGTTCACGAGTATCTCCTGGACGGGGATAAGGCTGACTCCCCCCTTTTCGTCCACGTCCTTCAGGATGGCTGACAGGCCTCTTCCAAGAGGGTCCTTCTTACGCATTTAGCTCTCGTTGTGGGAGATTTCTGCGGCCAGATCGAGGTAGCTTTCCGCCCCTTTTGAATTGACGTCGTAGAGGACGACGGGTTTCCCGTAGCTCGGGGCTTCGCTCAAGCGCACGTTCCTCGGTATCACCGTCTTGAATACTTTGTTCCCGAGATGGCGTCTCGCTTCCTCCATGACCCGGAACGAGAGATTGTTCCGCTTGTCGAACATAGTAAGAAGAACGCCGAGCACCTCCAGCTGCGGGTTGAGCCTTTTCTTGATGATGGTAATCGTTTTAAGGAGAAGCACGAGGCCTTCCAGGGCATAATATTCGCACTGGAGGGGGATGATGACGAAATCGCAGGCGGCCAGGGCGTTGACGGTGAGGAGTCCCAGGGAAGGGGGGCAATCGATAAACGTGTAGGGGTAGCGCTCCTTTACCCCGGACAAAACGCGTTTCAGCACCATCTCCCGTTCTTCCATGTCGAGGAGCTCGATCTCCGCCCCGATCATGTCGGGATGACCGGGCGCCAGTTCGAGCAAGGAGACCTCGGTGCCTACGATTGTCTTTTCTAAGGTCGTCTCGCCTATCAGCGCGTGATAGAGATTGGTACTGAGCTTCCCATAGGAGACACCCACACCGCTCGTCGCGTTGGATTGGGGGTCCATGTCCACGAGAAGCGTCCTGTGCTCCGCCACGGCGGTTGACGCCGCCAGGTTGACCGCAGTCGTGGTCTTGCCTACGCCCCCTTTCTGGTTGGCTATTGCTATGATCCTGCCCATGGTCAAGATACATTAGCACAAAAACGTGCCCCTATGAAACCTTTTTGTAAACAAAGAGTTGATAGTCCCTGTGGCACCTTGGCAATCTGTAGACCCGCACCTCCTCCAGAACAAAACCCTGCTTCTCGAGAGGCCTTTCGCCCGCCCCTTTGACCAGCATTGCCGAGCCCCCTTCCCTCAGGTGCCTTCCTCCCTTCACGAGGATATCCGACGCGCTCCCGAAGGCCTTCGCCAGAAGTATGTCGGCCCCTAGGGGCACCATATCCTCAATGCGCCCATGGAGGATCTCCAGGTTGCCAAGGTCGAGGAGCCTTCTTACGTGCCTCTGAAACTGGACTTTCTTGAGGCTCTTTTCCACCGACACGACCGCCATAGAGCGGCCAAGTATGGCCAGGGGGACTGCCACGACGCCGGCACCCGAGCCGATCTCGAGGACCCGATGGCGGGGCCCAATGCAGGTGTAAAGAAAGAAGGCATCGTAAATCAGCCTCCGGACGACGGCCTCGCTCCCTTTGAGCCCGACAAGGTTCATGCGCTGGTTCCATCGGTCGAGATAGCCGACGTAAGAGACGATACTCTCCAGCCCTCTTTCGTCAAAGGAGATTCCGAGATGGAGAAGGCCTTCCTCTATGAAATCTCGCGCTTCCTGCATGACAGCTCCGGCCCAGGGGGGACCCGCATTGGAGTAACGCCTTTTTTAGTTGCCCGCTTCGCCTCGCGGCAAGAAGGACCGGCTCGCCTCATCGCCTCTTTAGCCAAAAAGGAGCGTAAACTTAAGCGAAACCGACAGAGCTTTGACAAAGAGGGCGAGCCATACTAAAATTAGCATAAAATTCGAGTTTCTGTTATAGTGGATGATGCGAAAGAGCCTGCTAGTCCTGTCTATCATTCTTCTGCTCCTCCCCTCCTGTACAAAAAAGGCGGTCAAGCCCGTCGATAATCCGGGAGACCTCTATGTTCAGGGCGTGGAGCAGATGAAGAAGAAGAAATGGGAAAACGCAGTTGCCGACTTTGCCAAGGTGAGGGAGAGCTTCCCCTTTGATCCTATCGCCGTCGTTGCGCAAATAAAGCAGGGCGACGCCTACTTCGAGAAGAAGGACTATCAGTTGGCGGCTGGTACTTACGAGGACTTTGTGAACAGCTATCCCGACGATGAAAACGCCGCCTATGCGTTGCACCGTTTGGGCGAGTGCTATGAGAAGCAGGCCCTTACCGTCGAACGCGACCAGGCAATTACGTTGAAGGCTATAGAACGCTTCACTTTCTTGAAAAACCGGTATCCTGCGAGCCCCTATGCGAAAGACGCCGATGCGCATATCGCACAGCTCACGCAGAAGCTTGCGGCCCGCGAGTTCTATGTTGGGGAGTTCTACTACAGAACGGGCAGGTACAATGCCTCCATCCTGCGCCTTGAGTACTTCCTCAACACGTACCCCGGGGCCAAAGACAGAGACAAGGCCCTCTATTATCTCGTGCTCGATTACAGGGAGCTACGCGATCCCGAGAAGGCCCAACTTTATGTGGACAAGCTCAGGCAGGAGTACCCCAAGAGCAACTACTCCGTGCTCGCCACCCGAGAGCGACCTGTAGCTACCAAACAGGCCGCGGCTCCACACGCAGCCGCGGCTCCCATCGTCGTCGCCATGGATGCCCCGGTCGATCTCACGTATGGGGAAACCGGGAAAAAGGAGATTGACCTGAGGCCCGTCGAGGCGCCACCGGCGGAAGGGGTTGGTTCCCCTCCGGAAAATGCTGCGAAGGCCGCTCCTTCCGCTGCCGGGCTGCCGGCGGACAACGAAAAGGACGGTGCCAAGCGGGGAGAGGCGGAAAAGGGCGCCGCCATCCAGGAGACAGGGGCCGCGAAAGAAGCTGCAACCCCGGCGGAAGAACCGAAGAAAAGCGGCCACGAGGATGGGGACAAGCTGGGGACAAAGACGGGGGCCGTCAAGAAAGATGCCTTCGGCCTATCCAACCAAAAGAACCCTATCGACGTTGTTGCCGACACCATGGAAGCCTTCGAAAAGGGAAAAACCAACGTCTTCAAGGGCAATGTCGTGGTAAAGCAGGAGGGGTCCGGGCCCGGCCAAACCCTTTACCTCTTTTCGGACAAGGTAACCGCGTACAGGAGCGAAGAGGAGAACGACATCCAGAGGGTCGACGCAGAGGGCAATGTCAGGATCGTCAAGGCCGACAGGACCGCCACCTGCAAACAGGCGTTTTTTTACAACGACAAGCACCAGATCGTCCTCAAGGGGGATGTCGTCGTCTTCGAGGGCAAGGACAGGCTCACCGGTGACACGGTGACGTACTATCTCGACGAAGATCGAACTCACGTCGAGGGACAGCCCGACAAAAGGGCGCATGTGACCATCACTCCGAAGTAGAGCGTTCCGCCGAATTCATTCCCGTTTCAGGTGCCCTACCGGCCGGCTCCATCTTTTCCTTCGCTGCGCTAGGCTCCAGTCTCTCACCTCGTATCAGCCTCCTTCCCACTGGTCTTGCGGAACTCGCCCTCTCGCCTTACGGCGCACCGCTCCCTTCCGGCTAAAAAGCGAGGGTACCCGGGGGCCTCACCGTTTAAGCTACGCTCGGGAAAAGATTTTGCCGGGGCAATCGTCACTTAATTTTGCGGAACGCTCTAATCGTCTGAGGGGGAAATACGAAAAGCAAATCAAGGGGATTCACCCTTTGATTTGCTTTTCGTGAAGGTCGCCCCTTCGGCGCCTTCAAATGGCTAGGCTGGCAAGCCTTGGTGCCCTGATCTTGCTGTCAGCCCAGAGCTTTCTTGAGGAGGTTGTCTACCTGGCCCTTGGGGACTGCGCCGACGATCCGGTCTACCACTTCTCCTTTATTGAAAAGAAGGAGGGTCGGGATGCCCCTGATGCCGAACTTGGAGGGGGTGATGGGATTGGAGTCCACGTTGCACTTCATCACCTTCACCTTGCCGTCGTATTCGTCCGCAATGTTATCGACGATGGGCCCCATGGTCTGACAGGGTCCACACCAGGTAGCCCAAAAATCAACAAGGACCGGCAGGGTCGATTCCACTACTTCTTTTGGGAAGTCTGCGTCGTTCAATGGTAAAGTCTTGCTCATATGGTCCTCCTTCGGTTGGTGAAGCCTCGCCGACTGATCCTCGCCGGAATGGCCCCCTCGCCATTTCCCTAATGCTCCCCGGTCGGGGCTATTTTGTGAGTATTATAAGGCCGGCTCCATTCGATTACAACGGCGGTCCCAAAAGAGGCTCAAGCAGCCGCGAATGCTTTGGGTAAAGTATTATGTGGGGTGTGCCTTCAAAAAAGAAAGGCTGCCTTCTCCCTGCCGGTGAGTATGCCGACGTAGACATCCTCATCGGACAACTCGTTACTGCCCATCTCCTTCTTTACCTGGCTGCTTCCGCAGCTCGGACAAAACACATTGTCGCTCTTCAAGGGAAGGAAAACAGATCCGCATAGGTCGCACGCATATTCCTCAGGTATCATCAGCGCGTATCCTCCTTTTTTCCCTGCAATCGCTACGGTCCATGCAGAGCCTGTTAATCACGCAACTCGTCCTGTATCGACAATAATCACCAGGATGGGGGCAGGGGTCCTTTTCTACGTCTACTTCCTGGCTATATTTTTGGCAAAAGAATCTTATTTCCACTATAGCCTTTTTGAAGTCTCCCACATACTATGCCATATGGAGGGCATTGTCAAGGGAGGCTCGCCTGAAGGCTCCGAAGAGGCGCAGCTTCCGCCTCACCCCATCAATTCCGAGAGGATCATCTGGAAATTCTTCTCCGCGGCCTTGCGCCCTTTAAGCATTTCCCCGTGCCCGGGGACCAGATATTCGATATTGAGTCTCGCGAGCCTCTCTATGCTCTCCGCAAGGCTGGCCGTATCCCCACCGGGAAGATCGGTCCTTCCGACCCCGAGATAGAACAGGGTGTCCCCGGAGATCAGGGCCTTTTCTTTCTGATAATAGAGGCAGATAGAGCCGGGGGAGTGGCCGGGGGTCGGGATCACCTCAAAAGTCTTGTTGCCCAGGGTGAGCTCGCCTTGGTTGAGAAGGATCTGAAATGGCTTCCCGGGCAGTTGGGCGCCTGTCGCAAGAAAGAGCTCCCGTCCCTCCTCCTGCATGTAGAGGTATTCGGCCTTGCCGATGCCCCTGAGCACGCCTTCGCCGAATCTTTCCGTCGCCTCCAGATGGTCAGGGTGCCCGTGGGTGAAGAGGACCAGCTTGACCCTGCCTATGTCCACCCTGTCGCGCACCATGGCCTCTACCAGGTTGCCGAAGAGGTGGGTGTGGCCGGGATCGATGAGGGTAGGGACCGCGCCGTCAATGAAAACGGCATTGGCGTTATTCTCCTGTCGGGAGACCCAGGGATAAAAATAGAGGTCCTTCAGTATCCTCACGTAGCCCTCCTCGTTCCGGCGGCCTTTTGCGGACCCGATCGTGAGATCCGGCCTTTTTCGCGAGCGGCTCGCGCTTTTTCCCCTCCTGTTGCCTCTTCTACCCGCGCCTTGAGGGGGGCACCCTCTTTCAGGATGCTGAAAATACCGGCTAGATGGATCGCTCTTCCAGGAACTGCGTCTCTTGGCACTCACCGGGGCCGGGCAGGTGCTCGACCGGTTCCGTCAGGAAAAACCGGCCCGAGTCGATCCATCCCTTAAGAATGGACGCAATCTCCTTCGCCTTGGAATAGCTCGAGATGGGGAACGCGGATACTTCTTTGTCGTTCACCACTATGGAGCCCTCTTTCAGCCGGGCATAGGTCACCTCGCCGAGACTGGCCGGGATCCGGTTGGGGTAGTCGTTTCCATAGTCAACCACGGGCGCCACGAGCTCTTCATCGCTCCTCGACGTGAAAAACGCCATCTCTTCGTCCAATACGGGTATCGGCACACCGATCCCGACGAACATGGTTGCCCCGTATCCCGCAAAGCTCGCTCCTCTCAAGAACCGGGGGCTCATGAGCTTGGCGTCTCCGGTCGTCGCGAGCGTCCCCGCCCCGGCGCGCACGAGCCCTTCCGGTGTCCGCGGTGCGTCGGGATTGTGCTGGGTGCCCCTGCCCGCCACGTAGCCGACCCCGCCGCCCAAGAATATCCTCGTGCCCATGCCGATCGTCCTGTAAAGGGGGTCCTTCAAAAGCGGCGAGAGCTGCCCGGCGCTGCAGTAGTTCGCGTTCCCCAGATGCGGCTTGAGCAGCCCCATATACGTATGAATGACACGGTTCGTCACGTTCACCGCCACGTTGTAGTTCTGGTACGCATTCCGCGGGTTGTACAGAAAGGCCTCGTTGACCGTCTCGCGGGTGATGTAGGTTTCGATCTTCCGCCTGGGATAGCAGTCTGTCCCGTACGCATGCGCGACGAGCCTGAGGCTCTTTCCTGCCACGAAATCCTCGATGACGTGTCCCCCGCCGTAGGCAAACTCGCCGGGGTACACCTTGTTTCGCGGATCATCGTCGGGCAGCGCATTGACACCGATGTAGATGTCGGCTGCGGCGAGGCCGCAGTAACAAGGCACATCGTTCAGGTGACAGGTGCCCCCTCCCAGCTTTATCCTGGGCTTCGAGTGGCCGACATTCATGAACATGCCGCTCGAGCACATGGGTCCGAAGGTTCCGGTCGTCACCACGTCGATCTGCTCCGCAGCCGTCTTCGTACCCTTCTGCCTCACTACGTCAACCATCTCGTCCGCCGTGACCACTACGGCCTTGCCCTGCTTGATCCTTTGGTTTATCTCCTCGATCGTCTTCAATTGACCCTGCCTTTAGGTATTGCCGCCCTCTTTCAGGAAAGGGGCGAAGAGGTCGGTCGATAGGTAGCGGTCGCCCAAGTCCGGCAGCATGACAACAATAAGCTTCCCCCTGAATGCCTCTTCTTTTGCCACCTCCAGGGCCGCCCACATGGCAGCGCCCGAGGAGATGCCGCAGAAGATCCCCTCTTCTCTGGCCAGCCTCCTTGCCGTGTCGAAGGCCGCATCGTTGGAAACGCGGATAATCCTATCTATCACCTTGGTATTCATTATCTCTGGAACGAATCCTGCTCCGATCCCCTGTATCCTGTGAGGTCCCGGGGCGCCCCCGGACAAAACGGGCGAGGTGTCGGGCTCGACCGCGATGACGCTGAAGGAGCTTTTCTTTCGCTTGATCGCCTCTCCCACCCCGGTGATGGTGCCGCCCGTGCCAACGCCGGCCACGACCGCATCCACCCGGCCGTCCGTATCTCTCCATATTTCTTCGGCCGTGGTTCTCATGTGTATCTCTGCATTTGTCCTATTCTTGAATTGGTGGAGCATGACTGCCTTGGGGTTCCGTCGCGTGATCTCCTCGGCCTTTTCCGTGGCGCCGCGCATGCCCCTGTCGCCGGGCGTGAGGACGAGTTCAGCACCGAGGGCGCGGAGCATTGCCTTTCGCTCCTGGCTCATCGTGTCGGGCATCGTAAGGATGAGGCGGTAGCCCTTGGCCGCCGCGACAAAGGCGAGAGCTATGCCCGTGTTCCCGCTCGTGGGCTCCACGAGCACTGCGCCGGGTGAGAGCTGGCCTGAGTTTTCCGCGGCCTCCACCATGCCCACCCCTATCCGGTCTTTGACGCTGCCGCAAGGGTTGAAATACTCGAGCTTCCCGACGATCTGCGCGTCGAGGTCCCGGGCGAGCCTGCGGATTTTCACCAAGGGCGTGTTCCCTACCAGCTTCGTGACGTCCTCGGCGATTCTCAACGACGGCGCCTCCTGTCAACACCGTTACTTTCCCCAACCAAGGCATAAGTATAACAGAGGCGGAGCCACAAATGGTAGCGTCCCTTTTAGCGGGAAACGTCCAGGCCGAACTTTATCTCCGCCTCCGACCTTCTCCCGTAGATCGGCAACGCCTCGGGCAGGGGCGCCTGATCGTACAGGGAAAGGCCCAGTTTGAGGAGCGCTTCTCCGGACACACGCTGAAAACCGTCTTCGATGGTCCGGACCCCCTCGATTTCCGCCAGGACGTGGCGACACATTCTGACGCCGCTGCCGAAACAGAGGCCGGGGGAGGGCACTCTCGATTCCAGCTCCCGGGGCTTCAGGGCCTGAAAATCGCCAATCCGGCTCACTGCCCCACCGGACACCCGGTACAGGGCCAAAAAAACCTCACCCTTCTTCGCGTCGACAAGGGGGCAGAGGTAATGTCCTTCCAGGAAAGCGAAGGGGAACGCGAGAACATCGAGGGTCGGGATCCCCACGAGGGGTATGGCAAGGCCCCGGGCGAGGCCTTTCGAAAAGGCCAGCCCCACCCTCACGCCCGTAAAAGAGCCCGGCCCGAGGGTGACGAGAAGGAGCGAAAGATCCGCCACGGAGTATCCGTGGTCGCCCAGCAGGCGGGCAACCCTCACGGGGAGCACTTCCGAGGGGAGGCGGTCCGACCTCGCGTGCCGCTCTTCGATCAACCTGCCGTCTTCCCCCAGGGCTATGTTCAGGAAATCGAGGGAGTTGTCTATGGCAAGAATGAGCCTACCAGACATGAAAGACCCTCATGAAATCGTTGTAAAAGGCGAGCACCATGATGCAGATGAGGATGCCTATGCCGACCTTCTGGGACCATTCTACGGTACTCTCGGGAATTTTCCGGCGTATCACGAATTCGAAAAAGGAGAAGAGAATATGACTGCCGTCAAGGACCGGGATGGGGAGGAGGTTGACGACGCCGAGGTTTATGCTGATGACCGCGAGAAAGAAGAGGAAGCTGCTTCTCCCTGCCTTGGCGTGCTGACCGACCTGCTGGAAGATCAATATGGGCCCGCCCACGTTCTTCGGCGAGATGCTCCCCTTGATCAGCTTCACGATGCCTACGACCGTCATTTCCGTCCAGTTGTAGGCCTCCACGACTGCCATGGGGGCCGCTCCCACCAATGACTCCTTCCTCAATTCGGTGGCTGGTGCGACCCCTATGAGGGGCCGGGTCTTGCCGAGGCGCTCCCCGTAGACATTCTTTTCGTCGGTCGCCTTCGGGGTAATCATAAGCACTTCGGGCTTGCCCTGTCTGGTAATCG
>Ga0326728_10023046_pt1 | contig 11470 bp, 5 predicted proteins | sample MB3enrmetagenome_FD_207602 | JGI IMG/M metagenome (GOLD analysis project Ga0326728, IMG submission 207602) | Lab enriched peat soil microbial communities from McLean, Ithaca, NY, United States - MB31MN | ecosystem: Environmental > Terrestrial > Soil > Wetlands > Peat | place: USA: New York... | reverse complement strand
CCTGATCCTGGATACCCAGACCTACCAGAATCTCGGGATCTCTGAACCAAAATGGCAGGACATAGAAAAACTTGTCAGGCATTTGCAAATCCCAAATACTATCACGCTCATCGTGGACCTGCAGGGTGTTGAAATATACGCAGACCCGATGCTCGAAAAAGTGTTCTTCAATCTCCTTGATAATTCCCTCAGGCACGGCGAGAGGGTAACAGAGATCAGGGTATCGTCCCATCAGTCAGACGACGTGATGACCGTTGTATGGGAGGACAATGGTATCGGTATCGCGAGTGAAGAAAAAGAGAAAATTTTCGAGAAGGGATATGGGAAAAATACCGGGTTTGGACTGTTTCTCTGCCGGGAGATCCTTTCGATTACCGGTATGACCATCCAGGAGACTGGAGAGCCGGGCAAAGGCGCCCGGTTCGAAATTATGGTCCCCGCGGGGACGTACAGGTACACGAAAATGTAACAGCGAACACAGGGGCCCCCGTATCGTAATGTGAGTTCCAGAACAGTATCTGAAAAGAATCTTCGAACGGATGATGTAAAATGAACACAATGCTTGTGGTGGACGACAATCACTTTGTTGTCGATGTATTCGTTGAGATGCTCGAAGAAGGAGGGTACCGCACCTTTGCTGCACACAGCGGCGAAGAATGCCTGGAGATCTTAAAAAACGTAACACCGGATCTTCTCCTCCTCGATATTATGATGAAACCGATGGACGGCTGGACGACGCTTGAAAAGATCAAGAATGATCCGGTGACTCAGGATACTCCTGTTCTCATGCTTACCTCAAAGCAGCTGACGCTTACCGAAATGGAGAAGTACGGTAATTTGATCGAAGATTATGTTCTCAAACCTGTCACGAACGTCGAGCTCTACAATGTAGTTGAGCATGTGCTCTATCGCCTCCAGACTATCCGGTCCGATGTGGAACGGGCCAGGCAGTGCGGGGTTGATTTTGGCGTTGCCAACGAATATGCCCGGCTCTCAAAGAGTCTCGCTGTCAACAAGCGGTTCATGAACATTTTCGAAACTCTCCATAATGCCAGTAACTCGAAAACAGACGCCAGTGACAATATCTTCCAGGCGCTGGAAAAACTGGATGCCAATATCAGGTTCCAGGAATCCCGCCTCCATGAGATCAAAGCAGAAATCGGGACTGCGTAAACGGGGCCCATCTCATTTATCCGGGCAGCGGGTTTTTTTGTAGTGTACTATCGGCGCGATACCTGCTCGTAGTATAATTCCCGATCCACCACCGGGCCATTCCGAAAAAAGTGCTTTTTTTATGGCAGGATTTTAAACATGCGGGAGAAGTGGCCGCGAAGGAAGAGACCTGAAATGTTAATACCGATTGATCCGGATTGATATTATGGCAAGTCTGCTTCATCTTTTTGGCAGCACACTCTTTACGGTACTTCTCGGACTGCTGCTTGGCTACGGTGTCATGGACCTCATGCTCTCACGGACCGTGCCGGAAGCACAGAATAATGAAAAATTTCTCAAATACCGCGAGAGGTTCATGATCACCTTCATCGTCATTGTCGCCATCTGCATGTACCTGATAGTCTTTACATAACGTGAACACTTTTTAGCAGTGTTAAAAAGAGATTATTCCTGTTTTTCCCTCAGTTGTATACCGCCGCCTGCACAACATTATGCCGGCATCAGGCCCGCCGCGATCGCCCGGGTCCGTGCTTTTTGGAGTCTCATACATTCTGTATCAGTTTCATGTCCCTTTCCCCCTTATCCGCCCGGCACCTGAAGGGGGACCGGACCGCTTGAAATGATCGCGGCCGTACGCCCCGGTGTCAGATCCGCTCTCGCATCCGGCTCTCCCTTACGATGAACTATGGCTCTTCCGTTGCAAGGCCCGTATAGGGGAAATCCTTGATTCCCCGGGCCGTTTCCGTAATCATTCTGTACCGGCAATAACCGGTCGGATCTTCCGCCGGGCACTCATGCACAGCATGCTCCCGAAAACAACAGAGGGGTCGTCTTCATGATCGTTCCAGGGTTGGCCGGGGCATTTTAAAAAATTTGCACATGGACTTTGCATGGCAGAGTAAAGAGAAGTTTGCCAAATCTGTGCCTGCCCCAACCTCACGGTGAGGATAATATTGAGAAACGTCAGGAAGCCGGAGATCGCGTTACCTGGCCGGACCCGGCCAGGTATTGACCGACCGGGAAGGATGGGGAGAAACGCGGAGGGAGCCAGTGATAACCGAATGAAATGTCTGCGGGATAAGATATGCTTTTCTCTGACGGTGCCAGGGATTCAGGAGCAGATCCGGGTGTCTTCTGTCTGTCTGGATCCCCCATCGTGATATGCACTTTCGGCAATATGACGCTGAAGGGCAAGCGAAGCGACCCGTACGTAGACCTCAATAAACGATAGATTTGGGATTGTTCTCCCGTTTTTGAGCAGGAAAGTAATATTCCCGAGCAGTTTTCCCCGCCAGATCATGCCGATGGAATAGATATCGCCAAGATCAAATTCTCTCTCGATCTTCTTACATTCCTTTTGGGGAATCAAGCCGAAGGTGGCACGATGAATCTTTCCTGGTATGTAACACATCTTTCCCGTCCCATGTAATTCCAGATATTTATCGGTGACCGGTGCTGCGTCCCAGTTATAATGGTGTGTACAACCACAGGCCACCAGATCTTCAGCCCTCTCGCCGAAGATCGCTTTTTTCCCCACCACTTTTGCACGGGGGTCATATACATTTATGCTTATGATGGCATTGGGAACCAGCGCATCAAGCCCCTTGCCGATTGCCATGTAGATATCAGCACCGGGAGGCAGCTCGGTAAACTCAAGGAGTTTTTGGGTAAAAAATTCCCTCCTTTGCACAGCATTCCGGAGATTTTCTTCGGCATGCCGCCGCTCGGTTATATCCTCCAGGATGAGCGTCAGTCCGCTGCTCCCATCTTCGAATAGTATGGCTACCTGCTTTATGCTGAAATAGTACTGCTGGTTGTTCAGGGCAGCCACAAGTTCCCCGGGCGTATTGTCGATGTGATCAGGATCCGGGGGCAGTTTGCAGAGGGAAATGTCACGCAGGAATGGATGATCGATCTCATCGATTCTCCTGCCGGCCACCTGATCGCGCTCAAGCCCAAGAAGCGAGAGAAGTCGCGTGTTCACCTGGAGGATCCTTAACTCTGCATCCAGTACGATGATAAAATCAGATGAAAATTCAAGCATTGCCGATATCGGGATCCGACGGGAGAGAAAATAGACTTTTGCCGTCCCGGTTATCTGCATCTCCACGTGGCCGGAATAATGGAGCACGTCAAGGTACTTCGCCACAAGGTTCCGGTTCATGTTCAGCCGGACTGCGAGATGCGAAATGGTCATTCCCCGTGGATTATGCCGGAGCATCTGCTCGATTTTCCGGGTTTTTTCCGGGTCAAGGATGTTACCATTTCGTCCCATATATGTTACAGAGAAATATTCACTCCTATTTTTTTTAAAGTTTTTTATTTTAGTCTCTTACTTTGCATGGCAAAGTGCATGTGCATATCTCTATTTATATAAAACGTTGACCTTTTGACGTTGGATGTGATAAATTCATGGCGGGAAATGGGGCCTCTTTCATAACCTGTGAACCGGATTTTCCGGTCGGACATTTTTTTCGGACTGGACACGCAACGGGACGATCAGGTGGGCATGGTACCGGCATGAATCATAAGGAGGTTACGTAAGATGAACTCTCCTTTCCCCCGCCGGGGAATCTTCTGTCTTGTGCTTGTCCTGCTCTGTGCCATGGCTTGGCCGGTAAGTGCATCGGATATGATGTTCCGTTATGATGCGACTCATTCCGGGAACTATACTCTGGTTGCCGGAATAACCGGAACCAGTGTCTCTCAGCTCTGGAACTTTACGACCGAGAACTATGTGGAATCCAGTCCGGCTGTCGCCAATGGCATCGTTTATGTCGGAAGTGACGATGGTAATGTGAGTGCGCTCAACGCCAGCACTGGTGCTCAGATCTGGAACTTTACGACCGGGGGCGAGGTGTATTCCAGTCCGGCAGTTGTCAATGGCACTGTTTACGTCGGAAGTTTCGATGACAAGGTGTATGCGCTCAACGCCAGCACTGGTGCCCAGATCTGGAACTTTACGACCGGGGGGCCCGTGTATTCCAGTCCGGTAGTCACCAATAGCATCGTGTATGTCGGAGGTACGGATGCCTACGTGTATGCGCTCAACGCCAGCACTGGGGCGCAGATCTGGAATTTTATGGCCGATTACTCCGTGAAATCCAGTCCGGCTGTCGCCAATGGCATCGTTTATATCGGAGGTGACAGTCACGAGGTGTATGCACTCAACGCCAGCACTGGTGCCCAGATCTGGTCCTTCACGACAGGGGCTGTAGTGGAATCCAGTCCGGCTGTTGCCAACGGTATCGTTTATGTCGGAAGTTGGGACAACAAGGTGTATGCACTCAACGCCAGTACTGGTGCCCAGATCTGGAACTTTACAGGGATGGCTTGGTATTCCAGTCAGGCAGTCGCCAATGGCATCGTTTATGTCGGAAGCCAGGATAGCAATGTGTATGCGCTCAACGCCAGCACTGGTGCCCAGATCTGGAACTTTACGACCGGGAGCAGTTTGGAATCCAGTCCGGCTGTCGCCAATGGCATCGTTTACATCGGAAGTGAGGATAAAAAGGTGTATGCACTCAACGCCAGTACTGGTGCCCAGATCTGGAACTTTACGACCGGGAATGCCATATACTCCAGTCCGGCTGTTGCCAACGGTATCGTTTATGTCGGAAGTCTGGACAACAAAGTGTATGCACTCAATACAAATCTTCCAACCGTCACCGGTGTCTCGCTGAACAACGGCCCGACAACCGGTGGTACTGCGGTAACCATCACCGGTACGAATCTTGGCAGTGCAACCGCGGTAGACTTTGGTCCCGGCAATGCAGGGATTATCACGGCAGACACCGTAAATTCAATCACGGTGACCAGCCCAGGCGGTTCAACCGGCACGGTTGATATTACGGTCACGACACCCGGAGGAACATCTGCGACCTCAGCAGCCGACCATTTCACCTATACCACCATGCCTGTTGTCACCGGGGTCTCGCCGAACACCGGCCCAACCGGTGGCGGGACCTCGGTAACCATCACCGGGGTAAATCTTGATTATGCAACCACGATAGACTTTGGTCCCGGCAATGCAGCGACTATCATCAATAGTGACACAGCAACTTCGATCACCCTGGAAAGCCCTCCCGGTTCAGCCGGAACGGTTGATGTCATCGTGACTACAATCGCAGGCACCAGCGCCACCTCGCCATCAGACGAATTTACCTATACAGGTGGTGGCGGAAGCGGGATCATGTTCCATTATGATGCGACTCATTCAGGTAATTTCACTCCGGTTGCCGGAATAACCGGAACCAGTGTCTCGCAGCTCTGGAACTTTACAACCGGGAGCTTTGTGTTATCCAGTCCGGCAGTTATTAATGGCACCGTGTATGTCGGAAGTGAGGATGATAATGTGTATGCGCTCAACGCGGACACGGGTGCCCCGCTCTGGACCTTTACAACCGGGGGGTGGGTGTTATCCAGTCCGGCAGTTATCAATGGCACCGTGTATGTCGGAAGTGAGGATGACAAGGTGTATGCGCTCAACACGAACAGTGGTGCCCAGCTCTGGACCTTTACAACCGGGGGTAAGGTTGATTCCAGTCCGACAGTAGCCAATGGCACCGTGTATGTCGGAAGTGAGGATGACAAGGTGTATGCGCTCAACGCGAACAGTGGTGCTCTGGTCTGGAGCTATACGACTGGGGGTGGGGTGGAGCCAAGCCCGGCAGTCGCCAACGGTACCGTGTATGTTGGAAGTGACGATCACAATGTGTATGCGCTCAACGCGAACAGTGGTGCCCTAGTCTGGAGCTATACGACCGGGATCTACGTGGAATCCGATCCGACAGTAGCCAATGGCACCGTGTATGTCGGAAGTGACGATAGAAAGGTGTATGCGCTCAACGCGATCACGGGTGCCCAGCTCTGGACCTTTACGACATTGGGTGATGTTGTGTCCAGTCCGGCAGTCGTCAATGGCACCGTGTATGTCGGAAGTGTGGATGGCAAAGTGTATGCGCTCAACGCGATCACGGGTGCCCAGCTCTGGACCTTTACGACCGGGAGCTTTGTGTACTCCAGTCCGGCAGTCGCCAACGGTATCGTTTATGTCGGAGTTGACGATAAAAATGTGTATGCGCTCAACGCGATCACGGGTGCCCAGATCTGGAACTTTGCGACCGGGGACATCGTGAGATCCAGTCCGGCAGTCGTCAATGGCACCGTGTATGTCGGAAGTAGCGATTTCAAGGTGTATGCGTTAAGTACAAATCCACCTCCGACTGTCACCGGGGTCTCACCGAACACCGGCTCAACAACCGGTGGTACTACGGTAACCATCACCGGTACGAATCTTGGTGGTGCAACCGCGGTAGACTTTGGTCCCGGCAATGCATCGACTATCATAACAAGCACGACAAATTCAATCACGGTGACCAGCCCAAGCGGTTCAGCCGGCACGGTTAACATCACCGTGACAACATCCGGAGGCACATCAGCTACCTCCCCAGCCGACCAATTCACCTATTCAGCCATCGCGCCACAGCTACCGGTCGCGAGTTTCACCGCTAATGTAACCAGCGGTACGGCCCCGTTACCGGTCCAGTTCACAGACACCTCCAATGTGGTAGGAGGAACGATGTGGAACTGGTCATTCGGGGACAATACCTGGAATAACGGGACGGTGAGTTCGAGTCCGGAGCATACGTATTCACTTGCCGGCTCGTATCCGGTCTCCCTGATAGTAACCAACACGACGGGCAGTAACACATCAGCACAATCGACCACCATCACGGTGACCTCTGGTGGTTCCGGTTTACCGACCGCAGCCTTTACGGGATCGCCAACCACCGGCACAGCACCCCTTGATGTGACGTTCACGGACCATTCAAGTGTCCTGTCAGGCACCCGTTGGAACTGGTCGTTTGGAGACGGCACATGGTTCAATGCCACTGCAAGCTCAAACCCGCTGCATCTCTATAGTTCCGCGGGCTCGTACACCATTTCCCTCACGGTGACAAACTCATCGGGCAGCAATACAATGACCCGGGCCGGCTATATCTCGGTGAACAGCCCGCCATCGCCGTCTTCTGGAGGCAGCAGTGGCAGCGAATCCAGCGATACCGGTAATGGTCCCAGCACCTTTGGTGCGACAGTACCCGGCGTTGCAGCCGGCACCCCTGCCTCATTCTCGTTTACACCGGTCATAACGGACACGGCACCCACCGGAATTACCGGAGTCAGTCTTGTCACCACTCAGACCCTTGGCCAGACCGATGTGGTGGTTTCCAGCGTCCCTCCCGGCTCGGTCACCGGCCCGGCCGGTCAGCCGGTTGCCGGGGTCGATAACGTGCAGGTGGTGGGGACCAACCCAGCCGTCATCAACAAAGCCACAGTCACGTTCTCGGTTGCCGGGTCATGGCTTACCAACAACGGGATTTCCCCCGGAGATGTGGTGGCAGCCTATGACAACAATGGCGTGTGGACCGATCTACCCACGACATATACCGGGCAGAGTGGGAGCACCTATACATTCACTATGACCACGCAGGCGCTGGGGTATTTTGCCATCACGGTTTTTAAGACCGGGACGGTTCCCGGCATAAACCCCGGGGCTTCGGCGGTAGTGGCGACCTCCCAGAGTTACCCGCTCGGTTTTGAAGGCCTGAGTTACAATGCTGACGGTCAGGGCACCTTAAGCCTCGATCTTGCCGCAGCAAAGACTGCCGGGGCAACCGTTACCTCCTACTTCAACCGCGTCGAGGTCTACCAGCACCACTCACCCGGAGTGACCTTCACCTTCTGGGGCGATCACTTTACCGTAAGTACAGTGTCCATTACGGGTCCGGTTACCCGGGCTGAGTTCGTAACTGATCCCCTTAACGCGACGATCGGGATGGGAATAGTCTCTGGTTCGGTCCGTGCAGACCTGCCCTCACTTGCACCACAGAGGGGGTGGGTCAACAATACCATATCGGATACAGTCCTTCCCGATACTCTTGCCACGTTTAAGGCAATTACAGATGCGAACGGACTCAGCCTGCAGAATGTGGCATATACCCTTCAGGTCAAAAAAGCCGGCGTTGAAACCGGGCCGTCTAACGTAACCCTGACGGTCCCGGCTTCATGGGTAAACCTCCACGGGGGTTCCGCTGCGGTACACATTACCCGCATCAGCGATACCGGCCAGACTGAACTCCTGAACACAACATATATTGGTACTGATTCCACCGGCAACCTGATCTTCCGGGGAGATTCGCCAAACGGAACTTCGCTCTTCGGTCTAATCACGGCCGAGGCGTATGCCGCCGAGGAGACGGAACATCCGAATGTTACCTATGTCGGGGTTTCACGATCGTCTATGGTCACCAATGAAGGGATGTATAACTGGTATCTCGGGATTATCCTCGCAAACCCGGTCCTGCTCGTACCAATAGCCGCGGTTCTTGCCATGCTCGCGTACTTCGGATGGTGGAAGAGACGGCTGTAACGGTGTGATACGGAATGAAACCCCGTAATCCCCGTTGCCAGGAACCTACGCCGTTTCTCCCTTCCTATCCCTCACATACCGCCGCCCGCCCAGGCATCACGACGGCCCCTTCATCGATCCACTCCACCTTTGCCACCCCGCGAGACCGGGCACTTCCTGGGATCCGCCATCGCCCGCTTTCTCTTCAAATGATCGAACGTCCCCGGCAGTGAAACGCCCGCCATTTCCTGTAAACCTTTATATTCTCCATGTGTGATGGGAGTGTGTGGGAATCATGAATAGCGATTCCATCGCATTTCACGGCACCCTGCAGCAGTTACTGGGAAAAGTTGAATCCGGCGAGATGATCCCAAAACTGCAGGCCTCGCACGCCCCGATGTGTAAGTTTTTTACTGCGTACTACGTCATCAGCGGCATCCGGCACGTGGTCCCTCTCGTGCATGGCCCCACGGGGTGCCCGCTCTACATGTCCGACTTTGTGCGGACCCGGGAGTGCTGCGAGATCCGCGGCGTCCCGCTCGAACCTACTGCCTGCACAACCCTTGACGAGAGCAATGTGATCTATGGCGGCGAAGGAAAACTGCTCGAAGCCGTAAAGGAGGCATACGCAAAGTACCACCCGGACCTTATCGTCATCCTCTCCTGCTGCTGTTCCGGGATCATCGGTGATGACGTGGAGAGCATCGCCCGCGAGGCCGAAAAACAGGTCGGCTGCCGGGTGCTGGCGCTCAAGAGCGAGGGCTTTGGCGGCGACTTCCGGAGCGGGTACGAGGACGCGTTCAAACTGATCATGGAACTGATGGAGCCCCCGAAGACCACGATGAAGCAGACGATCAATATCCTCGGGGCACGCTGGGGCCCCTCACCCACGGAATTCAACTGGGACCTCGACGAGATCGAACGGCTCTTAAAAGAGATCGGGATAAAAATAAACGCCGTGATTGCCGGGGGCTGCACGGTAGAGCAGCTCCGGCATGCCCGGGAGGTCGAGCTCAACGCCTCGTGGTGCTACGACTGGGGGCAGAAACTCGGCGACCTCATGCAGGAACGCTTCGGTATTCCCTACAGCAAGACCGGCCAGCCCTACGGGTATGCGGCAACAAAAGAATGGCTCCTTGGCGTTGCGACACCCCTTTGCCTCGCAAAGGAGGCGCTCGCCGTGATCGAACGGGAGACCCGGGAGGTGGAGCCGGACCTCGCGTACCTGAAACAGGCGCTCGAAGGAAAAACGGCAATTATCGAGGTTTCCGAGTTCCCCGGTCCCATCCGGGCACTCTCGCTTGCGAGGATGGCACAAGAGTTCGGTGCACACCCGGTGGTGATCAACGTCCACCCCTACACGATCAAGGAGCGGATGCCGAGCATCAAATATATCCTCGGGACGGGCCTTAACCCGGAGATTATACTCACAAAAGGCCTCTTCCACCTCGGCAGTTTCCGGTCCTCGAAAGAGACCGAGGAAGAACTGGAGGCGATTGTCGCAACCTACGACAACCCGATCTTCTTTGGGAACTCCGGCCGGTTCCCTCCATGCCCGGTGGTCAACCTGACGCTGATGAACCCGGCCTTCCAGCCCCATTACGGATTTCGTGGGATCAAAAATATTGCAGCGCTCGTCCGGCAGGCACTTGAACACAAAGACCTCCCGCGGTCGCGCCTGTTTAAGGGGATGCTCTATGGAACCGGGACAAAGTAAACGGACCGATGAGACCGGCATACCGTCGCCGGAAAAATGTACAGATCCCTACCTCCGGTGCGCCTTCAACGGCGCCGCCCAGACGGCTCTGGGGGTTTCTGGTTCCGCCCTGCTCGCCCATTCTCCGCAGGGCTGCGACTACCTGGTCAACAACGCCTTTGCCTCGCAGGAGTGCGACTACATGGAGACGATGACGCTCTGCACGAAACTCTGCGTGGACGAGATCGTGCATGGCGGCGAGGACCTCCTTACCCGCACCATCCGAGAAGCAAAGGACCTTCACATCTCCGCCATGTTTGTGATCAGCTCGTGCGGTCCCGAGATAGTTGGAGACGACATCACGGCCGTGTGCAACGAACTGCAGCCCGAGGTAACGTTCCGGCTTGTCCCGATCCCGTGCCCGGGCTTTCGCGGGTCGCAGTACGACGGCATCGATATTTCACTCGACGTGATACTCAGGCGCCTTGTTAAAGCAGGCACGGAGAAGGTCCCCGGCTCCGTCTGCCTTGTTGCCCCGCATGCAAATGCGAACCCGACATGGGTGGCAGATCTCGAATGGGTAAAACAGGTGCTTTCCCGGATGGGGATACCGGTGGTCGCCACGCTCACGCACCGGACCCCGCTTGCCGAGATAGAGAATATCGCATCAGCCGAGACCTCGCTCCTCCTCAGCCACGATGCCGGGCAGAAATCTGTGGACTACCTTTCTGCAACCTATGGGATCGAACCGGTCTGCAAAGGAATTCCCCTGCCCATCGGGATGACAAATACCCGGCGCTGGCTTGCAGCACTCGGGGAGCGGTTCGGTGCAGAGAAAACCGCGGAGAGCATGGTTGCCGAGGGAGAACGCATGGTGATGGCGACGTGCCGGCGCAAGTGGCCGATGGCCCGGTTCCTGTACCGGACGCCGGCGGCGATTGTTGCCGATGCCACGGTCGGGATCCCGCTCGTCCGGTTCGTGACCGAGGAGATGGAGATGACACCGGAGCTCGTCTGCCTGTACACTTCGCAGCGCCCGGCCCGGGAGCTGCTGGAAGGGGAGCTCAAAAGTCTTGGGCTCTCCCCCCGGGTCGTGTACGGAACCGATGTCTACCAGACAAAGAAAAACCTCGCGGAGATCAAACCCCGGGTCATCTTCGGCAGCACAATTGAGAGGCACGCAAGCGAGG
>Ga0326728_10023045_pt1 | contig 11470 bp, 11 predicted proteins | sample MB3enrmetagenome_FD_207602 | JGI IMG/M metagenome (GOLD analysis project Ga0326728, IMG submission 207602) | Lab enriched peat soil microbial communities from McLean, Ithaca, NY, United States - MB31MN | ecosystem: Environmental > Terrestrial > Soil > Wetlands > Peat | place: USA: New York... | reverse complement strand
GGATTGACGTTCCCGTCCCAGATGGTGCCTGGAACCGAATCTCTTTCCGGGGCGCCTGTACGGATCGATTTCGGCCAGGAATGCACGATCATGCGCGGTATGAGCGTCCTGTCGCTGCAAGCACAGAGAGGAAAAACCCCCGGGACCGCGGACTTGACCGTCACCGAGATGGAACCGATGACCGGGGGCTCCGGCAGCAAATAAATCGCTGGAATGGCCTCCGCGGCGCATTCATCTCGATAGCTCCTTGAGCATCTCCGCGCCCTTGGCGGTGAGGGAGAGGAAGACCGGCTTCCCGTCAGGGTTCAGCCGCGTCGCGGAACATGTGCTCGCTGATCCGCCGATTCAGGCTCCATAGCCTACGCGAGACAGCGAGTGCTAGTCATGTGTTTAAAAATGTTTTGTTATATATGTAATAAAGGTGATATCGATGGCATACACATTCAAACCGGAGAACGTTGGACACAAGGCGCCGAAAACGGCATCGCTGCTGCTCGCGCTGCCGCTCGCCGCAGGGCTGCTCTCATCCAAGGCTGGGGCTGAGACGGAAAACACCGCGACCAAGGCGCCCGTTGCCGTGGAGCAGTACACCTATGTGAGCGGAGCCCTGATAATACGAGGGCTTGTGACGAGCTGCCAGAAGAAAGGCGAATGCGTGCTCCATTCCAACGTGAAAGCCGGCGATTCCCTTTTCAGGATGACCCACGCGAGAACCGGCGCGCTTGTTGCGGAAGCGAAGGTAACCCAGGTAGGCCAGAACGGCGTTACTTTCGCATTGGGCGTCGGTCCCGCGAGCGAGATTTCCGAGACGTTCACCCTGAATTACGACGGCACAGGAACGAAAGTCCCATCGCTGCTCGAGCGCATAGGCTTCAACTGGAGCGGCTGGAAGGCGGAGAGGACCGCTGACCCCAAGGTGGCGGAGATCAGGCTGCCGAGGTACTTCGACAGCAGTCCTGCATCCAAGTGGACGCAAAAGACGAAGACTGAAACAATCGGGAAAGGAGTTGAAATAAATATTCCCGCGCCGACACATAAACTTATGCTCGATCGCATCTTCGATGCGCCCGTGGTGACCAAGGTCGATGGCAAAGGAGTCGAATTCGTATTCCCGTATCAAGCCGTTCAACCGCCTGAAACCGGCTCCCATGCCGCAGGGCCCGTAAGGCTCGATTTCGGCCAGGAATGCACGATCATGCGCGGTATGAGCGTCCTGTCGCTCAAAGCACAAAAAAGGACTAGCCAGTACACCGCGGACTTGACCGTCACCGAGATGGAACCGGTGACCGGGGGCTCCGGCAGCAAATAAAATCGCTGGAATGGCCTCCGCGGCGGGTTCAGCGCGAGAGCTCCTTGAGCATCTCCGCGCCCTTGGCGGTGAGGGAGAGGAAGACCGGCTTCCCGTCAGGGTTCAGTATCTCCACGTACTTCTCCTCCACCAGCAGGTCCAGGTGCTTCCGGACCGCCACGTGGCTCACCCCTAGCCGCTCGGCGAGCAGGTTGAGGTAGCACGCCTCGTGCCTCCTCTCGCATTCGGCGATCATCCTTATGATCTTCCGCCGGGTCTCGGAGCCTTTGCTCCAGTAGAACAGGATGGTTCGGCTCATTCTACCCTCTTGCGTATCTCTTTCATCGTCTTGTATATGCCGTAGCAGGACGCGGCGAAGAATATCGCGGCCAGGATGTCGCTGACCTCCTGCAACGACCCGAATATCTCGAATCCGTGCCTCATGGGCACGAGTATCAGGAGCCACTGCGAGATTGCGAAGAAGAACGCCGACAATATCAGCGAGAACCAGTACCAGCCCTTGTCGGTCTCCAGGTACAGCTTTATCGCGAGCACCAGCGCGCCGAGCACGCTGATCGATGCGACCAAGCGCAGGACGAGTATCAGAATCACGAATCCGTCTGGAGGCAATATGATAATGGCCATCTTTTCACCTGCATGGTTGAGGCACAGGAAGCTTTTTAAATGTAATTACATTAAGGTTACATTAGACTTACAGAAAACGGCCAGAGACAGGATGGATTATATGTCCGAGTATATACTGGAGATAGATTCCGCCACAAAGGAATACCGCTCGGAGCAGGCCACGTTCGTGGCGCTCAAGGGAGTCTCCATCAAGATAAAGAAGGGCGAGTTCGTGGCGATAACCGGCCCCTCGGGCAGCGGGAAGAGCACGCTCCTGCACCTGCTTGGCTGCCTCGACGTACCGAGCAGCGGCGAGGTCTACCTCGACAGCGTGCCCATATCGAAAATGAGCCCGGACGACCTGGCGGTGGCCAGGAACAAGAAGATAGGCTTCGTGTTCCAGGCGTTCAACCTCTCCTCGACGCTGACCGTATTCAGGAACGTGGAGCTTCCCCTGATGATAGCCGAGATGGACGACGAGAGGCGGGCGCCCATCGTCAGGGAATGCCTCTCCATAGTCGGGCTCTCGAGCAAGGAGAACAGCATGCCGTCCCAGCTGAGCGGCGGCGAGAGGCAGAGGGTGGCGATCGCCAGGGCGCTGGCGAACCAGCCCGAGATGATACTCGCGGACGAGCCGACCGGGAACCTGGATTCCAAGTCCGGCAAGGACGTGATGGACTTCATCGCCGACCTGTGGGAGCAGCGCGGGATAACGGTCGTCATAGTCACGCACGAGCCGGTGGTGGCCGCCTACAGCCAGAGGGTCGTGCACATAAGGGACGGGAGGGTGGAGAGCGAGACCCTCCAGAAGCCCACGAGGGCCAAGGACGGCGACCACATAAAAGTCAAAGAATTCGAGGATGCCCGGGCGGAGGAGCCCGCAGTCCAGAAGCCCGCGGGGCAGAAGGCCGGCAAGAGCAGATTGAAGGAGTTCGAGGATGCTAGAGGTGCTTGAATGAAACTTATGAACCATATGCTGTTTGGAGTGTTGCTGATTTGCATGATGGCGGGAGTGCTGTCCGCCGCGAATACCGGCACCACCGCAGGTTCCACCAACGGAGCCGCGTTGCAGGTGAGCGGCTACACCACGGTGCCCCAGACCGTGTATCCGGGATCGACCGGCGAGTTGCAGATCACGATAACCAATTCCGGAACCGACACCGCCTCGTCGACCGTGGTAGATTACGAGCTGCCCGGCCAGACGCAGCCGGCCCAGATCACCGTCGGCGACATAGGCGCGGGAAGCAGCGCCATAGCATCCATACCGTTCCAGGTGCCGATGAACGTGAGCAGCGGCTTCTTCGTCATGAGCCTGAACGTGGTGTACTTCGGCGACCCGACCGACACGACCGTGAAGAACACGCCGCTATCGATCACGGTGATGGTCTCCCAGCACCAGATACTCAATGTCAAGACCATCTCCGTGACGCCCGCGTCCGTGCAGGCCGGGGACGAGGTGACGGTGGATCTCGACGTGCAGAACACCGGGGGAGTGATGAACGACGCGGTGATAACCGCGGACGGCGACACCAATTTCACGCTCGCCGGAGCGACGCAGCAGACCGTCGGGAACGTCCCGTCCGGAGGCGACGTGAACGTCTCAGTGCTCCTTGTCGCGTCCTCATCGGCGCAGCCGGGGAGGTATAACATCCCGCTGATCTTAACCTACGAGGATCTGCTGCAGAACACGGTGAACCAGACGATATCCGTGGGACCGGTGACCGTGTCCGAGGCTTCGGCAGAGTTCATGGTCTCGATGGTCCCGACCGGCCAGGTCGAGGTGGGAGGGGAGGCGCCGTTCTCGCTCACCCTGACGAACCTCGCCGATAATGTCATCTCGGCGACCGTGGACCTGACCGAGAACACGCCGTTCACGCCCATAGGCTCGAGCAGGGTGTTCTTCAACGGCATCGAACCGGGCCAGAGCCAGACCCAGACTGTCATGGTCGGCATCTCAGCCGGGACGACCTCGGGCTACTACGACTTCCCCCTGGTCATCACCAGCAACGGCAACTCCTACAACCAGACCATGGGTATCCTCGTGAACGCGACATCGGACGTGGACATCAGCGCGACGACGACGCCGGAATTCATATCTTCCGGCAGCACCGGGGTCAAGCTGACCGCTGAGATAGCCAACACGGGCAACGGGCCCATGAGGAGCGTATACGCGGACGGAACGTCCACGAAGGACTTCGTGGTGATAGGCACCACGGACAAGTTCATCGGCACCCTCAACATCGATGATTTCGGCACCCTGCCGCTGATCGTCAACGTGCCGGCGAACCTCACACCGGGCGATTACAGCCTGCCCATATCCGTGACCTTCAAGGACGCGAACAACGTGGAGCAGACCATAGTGAAGAACCTCACCATAACCATCTATTCGGCGCAGGACGCGGCCAGGGACAACCTGCTTGCCAACGGAGGCACCGGGACGACCGGGACCACGGGCACCTACGGCGGAAGGGGTGGCGGCGGGCTCTTCGGCATATCCTACATCATGTGGATAGGCATCATCGTGGTGATCGTGCTGGCTTACTTCGGCTACAAGAAGTACAAGGGTAATAAGAAATGAAAATCAAGGACATCTTCGACCTTGCCCTGACCAGCATACAGCACAGGCACCTGCGGAGCTGGCTCACCATCCTAGGCATAGTCATCGGCGTGGCGTCGATCATCACGCTGATAGGCATAAGCCTCGGGATAAGCAACCAGATAAGCTCGAGGCTGAACACGCTGGGGAGCAACATAATAACCATAAGCCCGGGCGGGCAGCAGGCTTCGCGTCTGGGAGGGGGCGCGTTCGTGCGTCCGACCGGGGGCGCCGGGACGCCGGGCGGGCAGGCGACCACCCCGGAGATAACATTCGAGCAGGCCAACGACCTTAGCACGCTGCCAGGCGTGGAGAAGCTGGACACGCGCATCCAGAAGCGCGAGACCGTGGAGTACCAGAACCAGAACTCCTCCCTGACCATAATAGGCACCAATCCGGACGCGTTCGCGGACACGGTCGGGGTCGCGATGTACAACGGCCGCTACCTGAACCCCAGCGACGGGGAGTCCGCGGTGGTCGGGTTCGCGGTGGCCAACTCCACGTTCCAGGACCTGGACATGCTCGACAAGCAGATACTGATAGACAATGTCCCGTTCCACGTGGTGGGGATACTCAACTCGTCCGGAGGCGGCGGCTTCGGCAGCGTGGACCAGGACGTGTTCATACCGCTCAAGACCGCGGAGCAGATGTTCAACCAGACCACGGATGTAAGCGAGCTCGTGGTGGAGGTGTCAGCGGACCATGACACGGACACTGTCGCGGCCGAGCTGACCAACGAGCTCATAATACTGCACAGGGTGACGGTGGACACCGAGGACTTCACCATAACCACGGCTGCGACCCTCGAGACCACGGTCGCGAGCGTGACGGACACGCTCGGCCTGCTCCTGGGCGGGATAGCTTCGATCTCCCTGCTGGTGGGCGGCATAGGGGTCGCGAACACCATGTTCATGAGCGTGCTCGAGCAGACCAGGGACATCGGGGTGTACAAGTCGCTGGGCGCCAAGAACAGGGACGTGGTCTACATGTTCCTCTGCGAGGCGGCGATAATCGGCTTCGTAGGGGGATTGCTGGGAGTCGTACTCAGCTTCATCGTCTCGATAATCCTCGGCGACTTCAGCGTGCCGATCACCATAAGCGCGCCTCTCGTCCTGGGAGGGCTGTTCTTCTCGGTCGTGATAGGCGTGGTCGCGGGCTGGGCTCCAGCCAGGAACGCGGCTTCGATACCGCCGGTGGAAGCGCTCAGGTACGAGTAGAGCCTCGGGCGGGCCTTCTTTTTTACAATTCATTTTTCTTAGCGCGAACAAGGAAAATCAATCATATGATTGAAATCCCAATCTAGCCCTGTTTCTTGATCCCGAAGAAGTCCGTCAAATCCAGGATGTCCGGCAGCTTCCGTATCCTCCTCCTCGAGTTAGAGAAGTCGAGGCCGTCGTTCGATCGATTCAGCAGGGCTACGGAATACATGCCTGCCGAGTTCGCCGCCGTTATGCCCGCCGGGGCGTCTTCCACGACCATGCAGTCCTTAGGGGATACATCGATAGCCGCCGCGGCAGCGAGGAAGATGTCCGGGGCCGGCTTGCTCCTCGCGACGCTCTCCCCGCTTATGACCGCGTCGAATTTATCGCGGACGCCCAGGCCGGACAGTATGATGTTTATCCATTCCATGGGCGAGGACGATGCCACGGCCGTCTTCACGCCCCGCACCCGCAGCGTATCGATAAGCGACGCGAGTTCCGCGTCCTTGCGAACCGATTTCCGGATCAGTCCCTCGAATATCGGTTTCTTCATCCTCCTCATCTCAGCCGCGGTCGTCTTGAAACCGAACCTGGCGATGACCGCGTTCCAGAAGGCGTCCTCGGTCCAGCCCAGGTACTCCTTCAGTTCCGGATCGGTCATAGCGTGGCCGAACGCCTGCGTAGTCCTGCGTTCGGCATCGAAGTGAAGCGGCTGGGAATCGAACAAGACCCCGTCCATGTCGAAGATCACTGCCTTTGCCATCCGCTTCGTAGTATTGCTAACTAACATAAAAAAGATATCAGCTCTTGGTCGTCTGAGCCGGAGGGCTGACCCCGAACACGCTCAGTGCGTGGGTCGTCGGGAATATTATGCCGACTATTGCCACTCCGACTACGGTCGCGTTCAATCCGCCCGTCGCATACAGATAGAGCAGAGCGAGCACCACGATCACATACCTCGCCAGCAGCATCACGTCTATGTCCGAAGTATCCATATTTCCACCTTGTCTTCGTTACAGACAACGAGGGTGTGATTGATAAAGCTACGCCCGGGCGCATTTCAGGAAGTTTGCGTCATCATCGAATGATCTGGGAATAGAAAGTGGACAGGACGGGATTTGAACCCGTAGCCTCTCCCATGCCAAGGGAGCGTTAATCCGGGGATAAATGCCTATGAGGGCATAGACGCTTACCGGGTTTAACTACCTGCCCAGAAAGGTGTTATATCTCTCCCGCACCGTTTTTAAAAAGATGTTTGTCCGCCCAGCGGATGGGATCAAGGAACAAGATGAGGGAGATGGTAGGCCCGAAGGCTCCATCTGCCCTCCCACTCTTCTAGCCCAAATGGGCAGAACAAACGTTTGTAAGAAAAAATTTATATACCATCATTTCCTATTCGATGGGCTGGCAACACAATAGTGTAGATTCGAACCCTATCCAGGGGCGCGGCCGTCTCCTGCTGGGGATGGTTTAAATATTTACTGTTGGAGTACTCTGCATGCCAGAAATCCCGAAAAAGAGCAAGGACGACAAAAACTATAAGGCCCGTGGCGCATCGGCTCCTCAACAGAGCAAAGACGACAAGTCTTACAAGGGCTACAGCGGCCCGGCTCCCGAGAAGGCCGCAGAGGCAAAACCATACGAGGGCCACGCGACCCCGGCGAGCAATAGCAGCAGGTCCACCATAATGATCATCATCGCGGTGATGCTGGTGCTCATAGTCATCGCCGCGGGCGTGCTCATCTTCCTGTTCATGAGCAGCCCCTTCGTCAGCCCGCCCCCGCAGCAGACACCGCCCGTTGCGAACGTGACCGCGAACCTCACCAATACCACCGCCGTCCAATGCGACGACCAGTGCATGCTCCAGAACGCGGTGGAGAGCGGCTCGGCGGACCTGTGCCTCAACATAAGCGACATGTCGCTCAGGCAGTCCTGCTACATGATGCTCTCGAACACCTCGGTCTCCGTATGCCTAGACCTGACGAACGAGACCGACCAGGTCAAATGCGTGAGCGACTACGCGGTGGATGACGGCAACGTGTCCCTCTGCTCGCTCCTGTCCGAGCCCGGCGCGAGCGCATGCATGGCCGCGGTCAACCCATGCTACGCCGACAATGGAAGCGCACAGCTCCTCTGCTTCGCCCTGGCGTCCAAGAACTACTCCATATGCGGCTCGGACGAGGAATGCATACTCAACTACAGCCGGATCACGGGCACCATCGACGCCTGCAACCAGCTGCCCCTTGTCGCGGACCAGTACGGCTGCTGGGCCGAGGCCAGCCACATGGACGAGTGCGCGAACCTCTCGATAAAATCCCAGGAGGACCTTTGCTACGACGTATACGCGATGCAGACCGGCAATTCGCAGCTCTGCCAGAACATAACGCCCGACAACCTATACCAGACCCAGTGCCTCTCGTACTTCGCGGTGAAGCTTGGCGATTACAAGATTTGCAACGAGGGACTGGCGATCGACAACCGCTGGAACTGCTACATAAACTATTCACTCGCCACCGGAGACCGGTCCGGGTGCGATGCGATCGACCCCCTGGCGGGCTCGGCGGAATTCACCTGCTATTACGACTACGCGATACAATGGGGCAATCCCAGCGTCTGCGGCGAGTTCGCCGGAGACCCGGACGAGATGGCCGAGTGCTTCATCGGGGCCATGGTCACCAACAACACGAAGCTGAACTATTCGTACTGCGCCGACATCAACGTCACCAGCTGGCAGAACCAGTGCTACGACGATGCGGCGATGTTGTACAACGACTCGTCCATCTGCTCCTACCTGACGGACCAGAACGACCAGGATAGCTGCCTGGCGGACCTCAACATAACCCTGAACGAGGCGAACAAGAGCTGAGGCCTGCGGTGAACCGCGGGGCAGATAAGCGCTACCGGCAGGTTCAATGATACGTTTTTGAAAAAGGGTCCGCTGATACGCGTCTAACCGAAGCCCTATCCTCCACAAGCTTCCCATCCACTAATTTGAAATCCACCAGGACCCCATCCCGGTGGGTGAGCACGTACCCGTCTTCTGGCATCTGGAACACGTACCCTTCCTTCGCCGTCCCTTCCGCGATCATGCCATTCAAAGAGATCGTTGTCGTCCAGCCCAGGCGCCTATTGCGATCGTGGATCCCATGGAGCACGCAATCCACACGACCGGAATAGGGGTTAGGTAGGCACAAGACGGAATTCCTCAAAGGACGGATCCCTTTTTCTGGATCGAAAAACGACCATTCCACTATGGCGCGTTTTATGCCTATGTCGATGCTGCCCAAAGGCCGTAGTATAGCCAGATTCTCGGTTTCAGGCAGGGGAAATGCCATCTCCTCCCCGCGACGGAGGCGTATGGTGACATCATGGCCCATCCTTTCAACGATCTCGCGTTCTCCGAACATGCGTCTTACGGATTTGTGGGGGCCGGCATCCACTTCCAGGCTGACTTTGAATAAACCTGCTGTCGTCTTCGGATCCATGCATGTCTATCCAGTTCCATATATTTAAAACTTCGCTTTTTACCATTTCATCACACGTTAGACCGTGCCGGAACGCCGCCCGTAAGCGCCTGGGCGAAACAGCCCTTGAAAGCGGCCGGTAACTGAAAAAGAAAAACAAGGATTAGAAAAAATCAGGCTTCGGCGCTCTTCTCCGCGGGCGCCTCCTTCTTCTCCTCTTCCGGAGCAGAGGTCACGGCCTTGGCCTCTTCCGCGGCCTCGGCCTGCGCGGTCTCCTCGCCGCTCTCGGCCTCTCCCTCCTTCTCCTCGAAGAGCGCGGTCTCGAAGCTGCCTATCTCGTACTTGAACTCGTCGTATGACTTTATCTGCCCCTGTGCGAGGGCCATCTCGCGCGCTAGTATGTAGAATATGAGCGCCAGCGAGCGCTTTCCCTTGTTGTTTATGGGGATCACCAGGTCGATGAACTTGGTCTCGTTGTCCGTGTCGCAGAGCGCGATTATCGGGACCCCGTTCTTGGCGCCCTCGCTGACGGCCTCCCGCTCGCCCTTGGGGTCGCATACGAAGAGCAATTTGGGCTCCTTGAAGCCCTTGTAGCTCATGTTCGTCATCGTGCCCGGGATGAACCTGCCCTTTGCCATCGGGACCCCGGTTATCGTGGAGAATTTCGACGCGGGGTTGCTCGAATAGATGCGCGACGCGACGACGAGGAGCTCGTCGGGCTTGTACATGGCCATCATCTTCGCGGCCGCTATCAGCCGCTCGGCGCTCTGCCTCAGGTCCAGGATGTACAAGCCGTCGTCCCTCCTCCTGAACACGAACTTCCTCATGTCGTTGGTCCTTATCTTCGTGCCTATGTGCACGCCCGCCTCCAGGAATATCTCCTGCTTCAAAGGCAAACCGGTCTTCTCAGCCATATCTCATCTACCTCCGTTTGGTAAAAAATGGGGTCGCTGAGATATACTCTCCCTGACCGCGGATGTTTTTAATCAGGGAATTGAATTCCTGAGATGTCCGGATGTCTATCCGGGCCGTCTTCTCAGATAACTAGCACCCCAAGCTAGCAGGATACCAGGTTACCTCACGACCCCGTTGATGGGTTTATCGGTTCGTAGTGTTTTTATACCCATGTTGTCGCTCGAGGAGCGACGGGACGCGGTAGTGACGCTCCGCTAACTTTATAAACCTCATCTTAGAGGATAAGTCTAGATATACAGAGGCGGTGTTTCAGTCGATGGCGAAGGGATTCCCCATACTCGTAACATTGATGGTGCTGCTCTGCACCTCCGCTATTTTCGCATCCCCATGGCCCGATTCCAATCTCACCAGCTGCAGGAACATGACTATTGTCAACGTCGGCAACACCAACCTGATCAATTTCCCGGAACTGATCATCATAACGAACACCACGGACATGCAGGCGAATTACTCCGACCTGAGGTTCTACAACGCATCGTGCGACAACGGCGGAACGCTCCTCGCCTACGAGATAGAGAATTACACCTCGTCGAACGCCACCATCTGGGTGGGCATCCCGAATCTCGCCGCGGGCAACAACACGATATCGCTATATTTCAAGAACACGACCGGGGTGAGCTCCGGGCAGAACGGCACGGGCGTATGGAACTCGAATTACATGGGGGTCTGGCACATGGAGAATATCAACCCTCCGGACTCCACTGCGAATGGAAACAACGGCACCGGGACAAACGTGACTCTGAACGGGACCGGAAAGATAGACGGCGCGCTAAATTTCCTAGGAGGCGATCTGAGCTATGTGAACTGCAGCAACAGCTCGACCCTGCATTCCACATACAACCTCACCCTGATGGCATGGGTGAACGCAAAGGCGGAAGTCGATTACGGGAAGATAATGTACAAAGCGTACACGAGCGTCGCCAACCCCTATACGGAATACGGTCTCAGCTACAATGCAACCGCCAACCGCTACATGTTCGAGCTGGCTACGAACGGGACCGGAGCGCCGGTCCAGTCGTTCGCCTTCAGCACCACCGCCATCGCAAACAACACCTGGGATCACGTCGTCGGCGTCTATAACGGCACAGACATGCTGATGTACGTCAACGGCAGCCTGCAGGACACCGTCCCGGTCAACGGAACGATCTACAACTACAGAGAGCCCCTCATAATCGGCGCCAACGGCATGCAAGCCGGCCAGTCATGGAACGGCAGCATAGACGAAGTGGAGGTATTGAACGCCACGCTCAGCGCGCAGTGGATAAACCAGAGCTACCAGATGGAAGCCAACAACAGCAAATGGGTCGTGTCCGGGAGCGAGCAA
>Ga0326728_10023044_pt1 | contig 11470 bp, 3 predicted proteins | sample MB3enrmetagenome_FD_207602 | JGI IMG/M metagenome (GOLD analysis project Ga0326728, IMG submission 207602) | Lab enriched peat soil microbial communities from McLean, Ithaca, NY, United States - MB31MN | ecosystem: Environmental > Terrestrial > Soil > Wetlands > Peat | place: USA: New York... | reverse complement strand
TGAATGCCAGTGTGTTCTCAAAGTAAGGTGAGTAAACATTCACCTTGTACTGGGAAAGCACGCGAATCTGATGCTTCTGAAACTCCAGCGTGGGAACGGGGCCGCGCGAGAGATCATCGCTCAGGCCGCGATACTTCATGGCCGGCCAGTCGCGCGCTATAATTCCGTGCAATACGCCATGCGCTCCATTTCCAGTAATCAACTGCTTGATGGTTTGCGCTCCGTAATAAATTCCCGCGCTTGTAGCTGCAATGTCGTAGGTGGTGTCTTTATCTGTAATGAGGACGTAGCCTTCGTCGCGCATAACTGGATCGAAGTTGACATGACCGCGCGAAAGAATATCCGCAGCCTTCTTCGTATTCAAGCGAAGAAACACGATCCTGATCTTGCCCATCTTGCCGGCGCGCGCGTCGATGCCGCGTTCCTTGAGAGTAGTAACCATATCTTCGGCGGCAAAACTATCCTCAGAATCTTTGCCTTCGGCCAGAATACCGATGCCCTGCGCCAGTGAAATATCACCAACTTCGCGGATTTCTCGCGGCATGGGAATCAGGGCTAACTTTGGCGCCTCGGCCGGCACGGTTGAAGTATGCGAAATATTCTGCGCCAGCAGAGCTGTTTGCAGCAACAACAGGACACCAAGCCCAAAGCAAAACGCAACGCAGGAACCAATGGCTGAGATCAGCAGGCGTATCCGTAAATGAGAGAACCGGAACATTCGTTTCACCTTACCATGCGCGGCGACGCATCGCGGCATCATCGTGCGAGCTGTGATGCGGGAGACCTTGATAGCAGAACGGCGCCAGCCGAAGCCGGCGCCGCTCTGGTTGGAGATGCGAAAGTGTTAGAAGGTGATCTTGCCTGCGAGTTGCATGATGCGGTTGTCGCGCGCGCCGGTGATAACAGCAAAAGTGCTCGACGTTGTTGAGGCTGTGCCCGGCGAACCCAGGTTGGTGTGGTTGAAGGCGTTGAAGGCCTCGGCGCGGAGCTGGAGGTTCACTCCTCCTGGAATTCTGAAGTTCCGGAAGAGGCCCAGATCAAGGCGTTCGAAGCCAGGAGCGCTGACCACGCCACGCTTTTCGGTGCCCACCTGGCCAAGTCCGCCTGCATTGAGTCCGGGGGGCAGTGGAGCCGCAAACGCGCCGCGATAGAACCACTGTTGGCGCGTGCGAAGCTGTGTTCCATAGCCATTCCGGGGGTTGCCGATCTGGTTGGGGCGGTAGCTGGAAGCGGTGGCTCCCGAAATGCCGATACCGGCGGAGTCATTGGCTTCGTTGCCGTTTGCCTGGTTGTTTATCGGGTTGGTGTAGCCGTAGTAGACCAGGCTGCCCGCGCTCTCTGTGATGGTCAGCGGCAAGCCGGAGTTCATGGCCAGGATGCCGGAGACCTCCCAGCCGCCAACAATGTGTCCGGCTACTCCGCGCTGATCCTTCATCCAGGGCAGTTCATAGACGCCGTCTACCGTCAGAACGTGATTGCGGTCGTCAGCTGCGCGGCCATAATCGTTGTTGAGGTTGTAGGTGTTCTCCGCGCCAGTCGAGTAGTCGTTCGGGCTGTTGGTCAGATCACGCGACCAGGTGTAGTTGGCGTCGATCATGCTCTTGCCCTTGAACTTTTTGGTGGCTTTGACCTGCAACGCGTTGTAGTTGGAGCTGAAGATCGACTGGACCGTATCGACGGCGACGTAGCCCAGGTACGGCCTGATCTGGTTGAGCCCGCGATCGCAGGTTGTGCTGACGTACGCCGGAATCGTGGTCGTTCCGGTAGTGGCTGCGTCAACATAAACGCAACTGGAGGCAACATCTGTCGGCAAGATTTTGCCGATCCAGGAGTTGGGTACCGGCTCATCTTCGTTCACCTTGCCGAGCAGATGGGTGCCGTGCGTGCCGAAGTAGCCGATGTCGAGCATGAAGGTCGGCGACAACTGCTGCTGGAGATCCAGAGAATACTGCTCCGTGTACGGCGTATGGTAGGTGATCGGGGTGGCCTCAAGGAGTCCCGGTGTCGTCGAAGGTGCAATGGTTGCCGTACCATTCGCGGGGTTGTCCAGTGTCGCGGTCGACAGCGTGTAGCTAACCACTGCAGGTGGATTGTTCCAGACCAGCGTCTCGTAGAAGCTCACTTCCGCCTCGTTATAGGCCCAGCCAAAACCGCCGCGAAGGGAGGACTTGCCGTTGCCGAACAGGTCATAAGCAAAACCGAAGCGCGGCGCGAAGTTGTAGTTATCCGCCTGGCCTACCTTGCTGCCGAACGGTGAGGGATGGCCTGTGACACTCGAACTATTTGGAAAGATCAGGCCGTTCAGGTAGTTGACGCCCTGAAGGTCTTGATTGGGGTTACCGTTAAGGTTGGTTGTCAAGTACTTGTTGTTCGGGCAGGCTGAGGTCGAATACCAGCAGATCAATCCCGTGCTGCCGATAACAGGCGCATTGCCGGGAACGTAGGTAGCCGGATCAAAGTTGCTCAAGCGGTGGCCGCCGTCGGTGGGCTGGGCATAGTAGCCGTAGCGCACGCCCAGGTTCAGCGTCAAGCGCCGTGAAGCCTTGAAGTTGTCCTGAACGAATGCCTCTAGTGAATTCTCCAGGATGTCAACCGTAATGGCTGTCGAGGCCTGGGTGAATCCGCCATTGGCGTTTCCTTCGAGGAAGTTGGCAAATCCAAGATCCGTTTGGGTGGCCGCATTCTGCCCTGTAATGGGAGCGGTAACACCCGTGGCGTTAGTATTGACGCCGGTAAAGGTGAAGGCGCCCTCGTTGCCGCCGGTGGAATTCTCACGCTTCTCGAAGTGGTTGTAGCTGGCGCCTACGATGAGAGTGTGACGGCCCAGTGTCTTGGTGACATCACCAAATACGTTATGGTTTTGGTCGATGTCATTGTAGATGCCCGTGCTTCCCAGGTTGGTTAACGCGTTGCTCCCCGAAAACGCCAGGGCGGGAATTACGCCGAGCACGTTTGTATAGGGCAGGACAGGGTTGACGTCGGTGGAAGCGGCGGTGGTGAAAGCGCCGATGGGGGTGGTGAAAATCGCGTTGCTGGAGTATGCATAACCGACGTTCGCCAGCAAGGTAGGAGAGAAGAGATAGGTGCCATGTCCCATGTGCTGGGTGCCGGGATTCGTGGTGATGGTGGTAGAGAGTCCTGGAATGGGAGTGGCGCTGAAGGTTCCAGAGCCAGACACCGATGGGAACGTGTCATGAAGGTAGCGGTAGAAGACGTTCAGCTTGGGTGAAACCGTCTCGTCGATGCGAACAAAGATTTGATTGTTGTTGAAGATGTTAGGCACGGTAGACTGCAGCGAGTGCGGATCCAGTCCGGCGGCGATGTCGGCCGTGCTGGGCGGCAGCGCAATATTACTGTAGATGTCTTTGAGGTAAGCCTTTGCCACCGGGTCAATGGTCGCGACGCTGTCGTTGTATGCGGTGCATTGTCCACTGGACGCGTTATAGGCCGTGCAGACCGACACCGGGCCCTGCGCCCAGGTGGTGCTGGTGGGTTGATACCAGACGCTGGTAAAGTTGCCCGCCCGCTCGTTGGCGTCGGGAATCAGGGCTGTTCCGGAGGTATACTGCACCGTCCTGCGTGTCTCATCGGAGAAGAAGAAGAAGGTCTTGTCCTTTCCGTTGTAGAGATGCGGAATCCGTACCGGCCCGCCGAGGGTTTCGCCAAAGTCGTTGTAGCGAAGGATGGAGCGGGGCGTGAAAGGCGTTACCAGCTTGTTGCCCCAGAGGTTTGCGTTGAGCAGATCATTCCGCCAGAACTCGTATGCTGTTCCATGGAATTTGTTGGTTCCGGATTTCGTGACCACATCCACCTGGCCTGCGGCGCTGCGCCCGAACTCGGCGGAGTACTGACCGCGCAGGGTCTTGATTTCTGAGATGGCATCCACAGCGGGATAAGTGAGCAGCGTCAGGTTGGCTCCGCGATCCACGTTGTCGGCGCCGTCTATGGTCCAGTTATTGTCTGTGCTGCGCCCGCCGTTCACCGAAAAGTTCACCACGCTCGACGTTCCGCCGGCCGCCGTCGATCCGACCCACAACTGATCGGTCGTACCGCCGTAAACTACGCCTGGTTGCAAAGTGAGAAACTGCTCGTAGTTGCGATCATTCAGCACCAGCTCGTTGAACTCCTCGCCGCTGATGAGGGCTGAAGACGTCGCGTCTTGGATATTCAGTTGTTCCTCAGCCGCGGTAACCGTGACCACTTCGCTCACACTTCCGGCGACCAGTGCTTTGTTGACGGTCAGAGCATCAGCAGCGTGCAACTGGAGCCCGGTTACAGTCTCCGTCTTGAATCCGGGGTTCGCCACCTTCACCGTGTAGGTGCCAAGAGGCAGTGATGTTGCGGTGTAAAAACCCTCGGCATTGGTTTTCAGAACGCGAACGTCCTGACCGCGGTCGATGTTGGTCAGTGTGACCGTAGCGCCCACGATAACGGCTCCTGAGGAGTCTGTCACCGTGCCGCTGATGCTGCCTGTCAAAGCATCCGCCGCCCAGGCGCTGCCGCAGCCGAAGCCGAAAAGCGCGGCCAGAACCGCGCTGCATAGCAATCTTTTACATAGGTTCATTCCATGCCTCCTTAAAAGTTTCCCGTGGAATTGCTGATCATTGCTGCGTCCTCCTCCAAAACTTCCCCATGGTTAACTCGCAGCGGTGAAAAGCTGTCAATGGCCTATCTACAAGAACAACATAGCCATTCGGCCAGCCAGAAAACCGGGTACAAGCCGCACTTACAGCACTATACCGATTCGCGAAAAGCTTAATAGAAGTGTTGGTTGGCTGTCAAGCAAAATAATCATTAAGCTGACCAAAGCCGCCCCATACGCTCAAACATATAAAAAATCAATGTTTTTTCTGAGAAACAATCTCGTTTTTTTGAGCCTACTATGCCTCAGCCTACGGAGGTCAACTTCCTGCTGGATGGCTGACGCGACCGTCCTTTTTATGTCGATGTCGACAAACCTCTAGCCTTCAATTGCTCTTCGAATGCTGCCCTGGGCGTGCTTTAGACGCCGGGTTGCCTCTGGTTTGGAAACTTTGGCGCACAGCATCACCAGCGCCACTGAAACCTTCATGCCGGCTGCCTCCAGGGCTGCCAACGCAACGGTTCGATTCACTTTGGCAACGCGCTGAACGATGGAAATTCCCCGCTCGATCAGCTTTTCATTCTTGAGGTGCAGGTTGACCATCAAATTGCCGTAGACATATCCCAGGCGGGCCATGGCGCCGGTGGTCAGCATATTGCAGATTAGCTTTTGCGCCGTGCCGGCCTTGAGACGGGTCGATCCGGTTAACACCTCAGGGCCAACCTCGGCCACGATGGCAATCTCGGCAACGCTGGCCAACTCCGAGCCTGCGTTGCAGATGATAGCGATGGTCGCGGCGCCCTTTTTTGCCGCGTATTTCAAGGCGGCAACCGTATAGGGAGTGCGTCCGCTGGCAGCCAGGCCAACCACAACATCCTTTTTGCCGGGCTTTCGGGCAGCCATGTCCCGTTTGCCCAGCTGGGGCAAATCTTCGCTGGCCTCGGTGGCGTTGGCCAGCGCGTGTTCGCCGCCGGCGATTACGTATTGGATCAGGTCAGGGTCGGTGCCGAAGGTGGGCGGACATTCGGAAGCGTCCAGCGCGCCGATTCTGCCGCTGGTGCCGGTACCGACATAAATCAGTCGGCCACCGGCGGCAAGCCGGTCACGGACTACATCGATCGCCCTGGCAACGGCCGGCAGCGCCTGGCGGACAGCGCGCAATACTCTGACATCCTGGCGGTTCATCAGGGTGGCAATTTCCAGCGCGCTCATTTTGTCCAGATCGGAGGAAGCGCGATTTTGCCGCTCCGTTTCCAGCCCACTTAACATCACGGATGCTCCTGACTTCTTACTACTGATACGGGTTCAACCGGCAGGCGCCGGCGCAGAAAAAAGCTGGCGCCATAGCCAATGGCGAAGGTGAAAATGCTTCCCAGAGGCACATACCAGGTGTACGGAACCATGGTGAACTGCCACAGGAAGAGGTTCAACGCAAATCCACACACCATTCCAACCATGGCGCCGCTCTCCGAGGCGCGGCGCGTGAGTACGCCCAGCATGAAAACTCCGAGCAGCGAACCGTAGGCCACCGAGGCTATGGACAGGCCAACCTCCAGAACCTTCTGGCCGCTTTGGCGAACTACAATCGCCAACGCAAACAACACCACTCCCCAGCCAATGGTTGCCATGCGGGAGAGAAACATCCTGCGTTTCTCGCTGGCTCCGGGATTGAACCGGGAGTAGAAATCGATGATGGTGGTGGAGGAAAGCGAATAGAGCGAAGCGCTCAGACTGGTCATAGCTGCGGCCAGAATGGCCGATACTAGCAGCCCGCTGATGCCGTGCGGCATATAGTTGACGACGAAGGTGGGATAGATGCGATCCGAACGCACAAAGGCCGCGGCGGGCGGGAGCAGCTTATAGAAAGCAAACAAAAACGCGCCAATCAGCAAGAAGAGCGCAAACTGCATCAGCACCAGAACGCCGCTGGCGATCAGCGCCATCTTGGCATTGCGTTCGCTACGCGAGGCAAGCAACCGCATCACGATAAGCTGATCTGTGCCGTGACTGGCCGTAGTCAGGAATGCGCCGCCGATCACTCCGGACCAGAAGGTGTATTTTGCGTAGAAGTTCCAGCCGAACTCGAAGACGTGAAACTTGTGCGCCTCCGCGGCCATGCCGTAGGCCTGATGCCAACCGCCCGGCATCAGGTGCGTGATGGTGAACAGGCCGATCACGGTTCCCGTCAAATAGACCGACAACTGAATGACGTCCATCCAGATCACGGTCGACATCCCGCCTTTAAAGGTGTAGACCAGCGTGAGGATGATGACGATGGCGATGGCCGCCACATCGCGACCCAGGTCGCTCGAGCCGCGCAGAAGCCCGGAAAGCGCGATGCCCACCACAATAGCAATGGCGAAGACGCGAACGCCGTCGGCGGCAGCGCGGGTCATCAGGAATAAGCCGGCGGTGAGCGAACGCAGCCTCTGGCCGAAACGGCGCTCAATCAGTTGATAGGCCGTCACCAGGTCGCCGCGAAAGTAATGCGGAATCAGCAGCAGGCTGATAATGACGCGCCCGATCATGTAGCCGATCACCAGTTGCAGGAAGCGAAAATCCTGCTCGTAGGCCATTCCGGGGACGCTGATGATGGTCAGCGTGCTGGTCTCGGCCGCAACGATGGACAATGAGATGGCCCACCACGGAATCGTATTTCCCGCCAGAAAGTAGCCCTTGATGGTGTCCTGCTTCTTGCGGAAGTGCATTCCGAAGGCAGTGACGCAGGCCAGGTACAGCACGATCACGGCAACATCAAATACGTTCAGCCCCATGGCGCCTCGTTCTCCGCTTCTTCCCGGAATTCAGTTTCTATGCTGGTGATTCATTCCATGCCTGCGCTGTCATCAAGGCTGGCAAACAGCTGAAATACGCTTAGAATGGGATAAAATTAACCATCCATGCCTGCTAAAGATCACAAGAATGACCATTTGACCCCAACATGGTCATTGTAGATCACCCAGATGCTCGATTCCCATATCAGGGAACAAAATCCTGCCAGGAGGCCGGATGATTGGGTTAGCGGGCCATTCCTCACCTTGTGGACAGGCCTCTCGCAAGACGGCCCGCGGCCCGTTGGAAAATGCTACGCCGTAGCCCTCTGCTGTTCGCGTCCGCCCAGGCGCATGCTGACCACCTTGGAGACGCCCAGTTCCTGCATAGTCACTCCATAGATCATGTCGGCTGCCTGCATCATGCGTTTGGAGTGGGTGACCACCAGGAACTGCGTTTCCCTGCTCAGGGAGCGCATCAGGTCGGAGAAGCGGCCGACGTTGGTTTCATCCAGCGCCGCGTCCACTTCATCGAGCGCACAGAAGGGGCTGGGCTTGAACTGGAAGATAGCCACCAGCAGGGCCAGCGCGGTCAGCGACTTTTCGCCGCCAGAGAGCAGCAACACATTCTGCAGCTTCTTGCCGGGCGGCGAGGCAACGATATCCAGGCCGCTTTCCAACTGGTTTTCCATGTCCGTGAGGCGCAGGAAGGCCTGGCCGCCCTGGAAGAGCCGCGCGAAGACCTGGGCGAAGTTTTCGTTGATGCGTGCAAATGCCTCGTCAAATTTAGTGCGCGAGATCAGATCGATCTCCTTGATAGTCTGCTGAGTGTTCTCGATCGACTCCATCAAGTCCGCGCGCTGCGTTTCAAGGAAGCCGTGCCGTTCAGCAGTCTCCTTGTACTCTTCCAGGGCCATCATGTTCACCGGGCCCATCTGCTCGATGCGTTGGCGCAACCCGCGGCAAATCTCTTCTTCAGAGGCCAGCGCCTCGCCAGCCAGGCGCTCGATCAGCGCATCGGCGCGTAGCGCGGCCGCTTCCAGATTCACCTCGGCCAGGCAGCTTGCCTCCAGGTGTTCGAGGTCGGCGCCCAGCTTGGCCACTTCGCTCGAGCGGCTGGCGCGGTCTTCGCGTAATAGGTCGAGTGCGGACCGCCCGCCCTTGAGTTCCGTCTCCATGGTTGCCAGTTGCAGGCGCAGGGCCTGTGCCTGGGCAGTGAGCGTCTGCGCCTTGGCCAGCGCCTCGGTGCGCTCGGCGGCCAGATCCTGCTCGCGCTGGACCAGTTCGATGTTCTCTTGGATGCGCTGCTCTCGCTCCGTCTCGGCCGCAGTCCGCTGTTGTTCAGTGGATTGAACGCGGCGCACCAGGTCGGCATGCAGCAGGTCAATGCGCTGATAACCTGCCTCAGCCCCGCGCCGGCGCTCCTCCAGCCCGGCCAGCTCGGCAGTTACCTGTGCCGCCTCCTGCTGCAAACTCTCGCGCTTCTCGCGCAATAAAACCAACTGCGCCTGCATTTCATCGAGAGCCGCTTCGACCGTCCGGTGCTCGGCCTCCAGGTGAAGCATCTCCTCGCGCTTTTCGCCGATGGCGCTCTGCTTGGCTTCACGCGCTTCCTTATTGCGAGCAGCCTGCGCCGTCCACTCCTCGAGCCGCCGCTCCACGCGCTGCGTCTCAGACTCCATCTGTTTCAGCGCCGCGCCGAGGTCGGCGGCGTCGCGCTCGGCCAGACGCCGCTCTTCGCTACGCGCCTCCAGTTGCGAGGACAGTTCTTCGATTGTCTGAGTCAGCGCGGCAGCCTCCGACTCCGCCTGGGTTAATCCGGCTTCCAGTTTGGCCAGACGGCCTTCGGCCTCGCGCAGTTCGCGCTTCAACGCCAGAGGACCCTCGCTGGCAGGCTTGCCGCCGGTTACCGTCGCGTTGTGGAAGCACTCGCCCCCCGGCGTCAGAAAATAAGCGTAAGGATATTGCGCGGCCAGCCGCCGCGCCTCAAGAACGTCTTCGACCACATAGCTGTGCTTGAGCTTGGGCAGAATTGTCTCCAGCGACCTGCCAAAGCCGTTCAGCACGCGGATCGAATCCTTGAGCGGGGTGAGGCCAGGAGCGCGGATTGTGTCCTCGCTCTCCTCAAAAAGTCCGCCTTGATCTACCGGGTGAATCAGGAAAGTGGCACGTCCATCCACGCCGGACTTGAGCAGCTTGACGCCCTCTTCGGCAGCCACCCAGCTCTTTACCACCACATAATTCAACTCCTCGCGCAGAAACTCATCCACCACCGCCTCGTATGCGCCGCTCACTTCGAGAAAATCGGCGAGTGTCCCCACCGGCGCCATGCCCTCAGCCAGCGCGCCCGGCTTCAACAGCCGTCGCACCGTTTCGGAGGAGTAGCTGTGGTTGCGAATCAGCGATTGCAGCGCATCGCGGCGTCCGGCCACCGTGGCCTGTTCGCCGCGCAATTGATTGGCGCGCGCGCGCAGCGCGTTTTCTTCGGCACGGCGGGTTTGAAGCGCCTCGCGCAGTGTTACAATTTCGCCCTCCAGCCGCTTAAGCGCCTCCGCCGCGGATTCGAAGCGCAGCCGCGCCTCGCTGCTCTGCGAGCCCAGGTTTTCAAGCTCCAGCCGCGCCTGGCCCATTTCGGAATCCAGCCGCTCCGCCTCACGCTCCAGGGCTGCCAGGCTCTCCTCGTCATGGGTCGTGTAGTTGCGCGCGTTGCCGGCCAAAGTCAGCAGGTGCATGGCATGGCGGCGGCTGGTCTCCAATTCCCGCTCCGCTGTAAAAACCTCTTCGGCCGCCGTGCGGGCCTCCTGCTGGCGAGCCTCCACCTGCTGGCGAAAAGCGCGTGCTTCTTCAGCAGCCGTTGCCAGAAAGCTGTGTTGCTGGTCCCGCTCCTCGACAATGCCGCTTAACTGCGCACGAGTCTGCTCCAGCTCGGCGCCGGTGACTGCAATGCGCGTCTCCAGCTCGCTCACTCGCTCCACGTTGGCGTGCTTGCGCGCCGCGGCCCGCTCCATCTCCACGGCCGCCGTGTTGGCGCGATTCTGTGCCTCCTGGCCCTCGCCATCCAACTTGTATCCCCGCTCTGTAAGCGTGTGCTGGCTGCCTTCCTGCTCCTCAATCCCCGCCGCCGAGCCGTTGATCTGCTCCGTCAGGCCGGCAATCTCTGCCCCCAGCCTAGCCTGCTCAGCGTCCATCAGCGCCATGCGGCTGGCCAGCACCACGCGCATCCGGTCGCGCAGCTCGCCGCGCACCGCGCCGAAGCGCTCCGCCCTGGACGCTTGACGCTTCAGGCTGTTCATCTGCCGCGTGACTTCCTCAAAAATGTCGTTGACGCGCGCCAGGTTCTGCTTGGCGCTCTCCAAGCGCAACTCCGCCAGCCGTTTTCTGGTCTTGAAACGCGTGATCCCCGCCGCCTCCTCGATAATGGCCCGCCGGTCGTGCGGCTTGGAGCTGAGCAACTGGCCGATCCGCTCCTGTCCTATAATGGCGTAGCTCTCCGGCCCCAGGCCCGTGCCCATGAAGATGTCCTGAATGTCACGCAGCCGGCAGAGCTTGCCGTTCAGCAGGTACTCGCTCTCCCCGGTGCGAAACAGGCGCCGTGTGACCTCGGTTTCGCCCTTCTGCAACGTGCGCTGAAACTTGCGGCGGCGAATCTTGAGCACCACCGCCTGCGGACCCTCGCCGGTGGTCATCGTCTGCGTGCCGGCCCCTTCCGTATCCTCATTCTCCAGCGTATGTCCCGGCTGCTCGTTGGCGATGATCTCTTCGGCCTCGGCGGCTCGCCGGCGGCGCGCCTCCTCCTCGTCCCAGTCGGCCGGGCTGTCGTGATCGGTCGTCACATGCGGCTCCACAGGCACCGGTCCCTCGAAAACCTCAGGATCGACCAGGGTCAGCGTCACCTCGGCCATGCCCAGCGCCTTGCGCTCGTGAGTTCCGGCAAAGATCACGTCCTGCATATTGGTGCCGCGCAGGCTTTTAGCACTCTGCTCGCCCAGCACCCAGCTCACCGCGTCCAGGATGTTTGATTTGCCGCACCCATTCGGCCCCACCACCACGGCAATGCCCGTGCCCGCCACGGTCACTTCTGTGCGGTCGCAAAAGCTCTTAAAGCCGAGGATGTGAA
>Ga0326728_10023041_pt1 | contig 11471 bp, 9 predicted proteins | sample MB3enrmetagenome_FD_207602 | JGI IMG/M metagenome (GOLD analysis project Ga0326728, IMG submission 207602) | Lab enriched peat soil microbial communities from McLean, Ithaca, NY, United States - MB31MN | ecosystem: Environmental > Terrestrial > Soil > Wetlands > Peat | place: USA: New York... | reverse complement strand
GTCTCCAGTGCTCGTAATCGCTGAGCGTGAGGATGTCGACGGTGTTCTTTCCCGCGGGCGAGTACCCGTCAAAGATATTGTCGTAGAGAGACAACCCGAAGCCGGGGTTGCTGAAATCCGACTTGAGCGCGCCTTCGTATTCGGCCTCCGGATCGTAGCCAGTCTGGTAGAAGATCTCAGAATCCTTTATCCCAAGCTTCCCAACAAGGTCTTCTTTCAATCCGAGAAATATCTGGATGCAAGAAAGGCTGACGCTGTAGTGATTGAGCTGTTCTAAATAAGTCGAGAGATAGGCCAGATCGTCTGTCATTTTCCCCAGCGTGTCGAACGGATTAGCGTTGGATACGACCACTCTGGAGGCAAACTCTTCTCCTGAGTGAATCTTGACTCCCCGGGCTGCATGGTCCTTCAACAGAATTTTTTCGACGCGCGAATTCGACATAACCTTTCCGCCATGGCTCTCGATGAATTTGACCAAAGCATCGCTGATCGTCTGGGAGCGTCCCTTCGGATAATATCCGCCGGCGGTGAGGTACCCGATTGCCGGTAGCGCATAGTAAAAGCTCACAAGCTTTGAAGGAGGAAGTCCGTAGTATCCCCACTGTGCCGACACGATTGCTCTCAGCTTAGGATTTTTCAACCTCGCGTCGAGCATGTCCTTCCAGGTTTTGTTGTAGTATTTGAAGAGATAAGGGAAATTAGTGGAAAAGTTGCTCATATCGACCTTTCCTCTGGCATCGGAAAGCTTCCCGATGTCTTTGGCTAATTCCTCCATATCATGGAACAGCCCCACTATACCTTCCTTCTCTTCAGGAAAATAGTCGATCAAGATCTTGATATAGCCGTCGAGATTTTTCTGCGGCACCCTGATGTCGTAGTCTGGATAAATCACCCTATAGAGATTCGGATGTGGAACGAACTCGACATCGGTGATCTCCGGAAAGCCGGGGATCATGTTGTGCAAGCCGTTTCTCTCTCCAACCGTCGTTGAATGAAGAGAGACATCGAACGTGAAACCGCCAGGCCGCTGGAAAGCCGTTGCATATCCGCCGGGCTTGTCGTGCTGTTCCAGTACAAGCACTTTGAACCCCTGCCTCGCAAATCCGGCTGCACAACTCAATCCTCCAAGCCCGGACCCGATTATCACCGCATCGTATGCGGACTCATCTCTCGTAAAGGACCTTACAGCTCTCGGAAGCGACCCCCAGTCAAGCGCAAGCATCCCAACGCCGCCGAGGACATATTTCAAAAAATCTCTTCTTTCAAATCCACTTCTTTCCATTGCAGTACTCCGTTTTTATTGAATGAATTTTGGCGATTGTATGTTACCTAAGGCAAATCAGTCGAAATGGGAACCGCGAGTGGACCATGCTTGTGTAATTCGCGATGAAGAAGAAATCATTTGTATGATTCGCGTTCAAAGTCTTTCTGATATGAGCCACCTTCCGCACGAACTCTTTATGTGAAGACCATCTTTGACTTCCCTGATATGTCCAACTTCACATATTTTACCATTGGGAATCGTCTTTTGCAAGCCTTTTACATTCCTGTGTTTCAAAACCTCTCAGGCCGAGAACACTGAAAAAAGCGTTGATTATTACTGATTGCGCTTGAAGGTGATAATTTGATCTGTGGGCGTCTTTGATTTTCAGTGTCTTATGTGTGCCAATGGTCTTTGCTATTTGTCAGAGTGGCAGGGATTTGCCTGAAAATGTCAGGAAATGCAAAAACACTCTAGAGCACATGTCTCAAATTGGTAAGAAATCACATGCTTCCCCACGGCATAGCACTTGAACCTACCTTCGTAAAATCTATTCAAGCAAAGGAGAGATATTTAATATGGCAAAAATAATTGGTATCGATCTCGGCACCACAAATTCATGCGTTGCCGTGATGGAAGGTAATACGCCGACGGTGATTGCGAACTCAGAAGGGGCGCGTACCACACCGTCAGTTGTAGCACAGTCGAAGACGGGCGAGTGGTTGGTCGGCGCTCCCGCAAAGCGTCAGGCAATTACGAATCCGCAGAACACAGTTTTTTCAATTAAGCGTTTCATGGGGCGCTTCTTCAATGAAGTGACAGAGGAAATGTCGCGCGTACCATATAAGGTGGTACACGGACCGAACGATTCCGCCCGCGTAGAAATCAACGGCAGGCAGTACTCACCGCCCGAAATCAGTGCGATGATCCTGCAGAAGATGAAACAAACGGCTGAAGATTATCTTGGAGAAAAGATTACCGAAGCCGTGGTAACCGTACCGGCCTATTTCAACGATGCTCAAAGGCAGGCGACGAAGGAGGCGGGCGAGATTGCGGGGCTCAACGTCCGCAGGATCATAAACGAGCCGACTGCTGCCGCTCTTGCTTACGGTTTGGACAAGAAGAGTAAGAATTTGAAGGTTGCTGTTTACGATCTTGGCGGCGGCACTTTCGATATTTCCATTCTCGAATTGGGCGAAGGTGTGTTTGAAGTAAAATCCACAAATGGCGACACGCATCTTGGGGGCGACGACTTCGACATGAGGGTCATGGATTATATCGCTGACGAATTCAAGAAGACCGAAGGCATAGACCTCCGTAAAGATCCGATGGCACTCCAAAGATTGAAGGAAGCCGCTGAGAAAGCAAAGATGGAGCTCTCTACGCAGCTTCAGACTGAAATAAACCTTCCGTTCATAACGGCAACCGCCGACGGCCCGAAGCACCTCAACTTGACCGTGACTCGTGCAAAACTCGAGCAGCTTGTCGACGATCTGGTTCAAAGGACAGTTCAACCTGTAAAGAAGTCTCTCGAAGACGCGAAGCTGTCGCCAGCCGAAATCAACGAAGTGATCCTGGTCGGTGGAATGACTCGAATGCCGAAGGTACAGGAGATTGTAAAGAGTTTCTTTAACCGGGAGCCGCACAAAGGAGTAAATCCCGACGAAGTTGTTGCGGTAGGTGCAAGCATCCAGGGAGCAGTTCTAACTGGAGAAATAAAAGACGTCCTTCTTCTCGACGTGACTCCACTTTCTCTGGGCATCGAGACTCTCGGCGGAGTGATGACTCCGTTGATCAAGGCGAACACTACGATCCCAACTAAGAAGAGTGAAATCTTCTCGACGGCGGCGGACAACCAGACATCCGTCGAGATACATGTCCTCCAAGGTGAGCGTCCCATGGCGCTCGATAACAGAACTCTTGGCAGGTTTATTCTCGATGGACTACCTCCGGCACCCAGAGGAATCCCGCAGATCGAAGTCTCATTCGATATCGACGCGAATGGAATTCTCCACGTTACTGCGAAAGACAAAGCGACGAGTAAAGAACAGAGCATTCGAATTACTTCTTCGAGCGGTCTAAGCAAGGAGGAAGTCGAGCGAATGAAGAAAGCTGCCGAGGAACATGCTTCTGAGGACAAGACACGCAAGGATGAAGTGGAGACAAGGAACCAGGCGGACAATCTTATCTTCCAGAGCAAGAAGCAGCTCCAGGAATTCGGCGATAAGATTCCGGCAGACAAAAAGAAAGCATTGGAGGACGTAATCCAAAAACTGGAAAGCGTCGCCAAGACCGCACCGATCTCGCAGCTGAAATCAGAGATCGAGAACCTGAACAAAGTCTGGAGTGAAGCTGCGACATACATGTACCAGCAAGCACAAGCTCAGCAGCAGCAGGCAGGTACTCAAGGCCAGGGCCCGCAAGGATCAACTCAACCCGGAGAGGGTCAGAGCACCGAAGGTCAAAAGACCGCAGAGAATGCCGACTACGAAATAATTGATGACAAGGACAAAAAGTAATTTCATAATTCACACCTAATGGACTCCCTCTCCCTTGATGGGAGAGGGTTGGTGTGACGAAGAGAAAACCATTGGACTTGCCAATGGCCTGTTGACAGAAAGAATTTTATGAACCCAAATAAATTAACAGTAAAATCACAAGAGGCCCTTGAAACCGCAAGAGCGATTGCGGAAGAAAATGGCAATCAGGCGATTGAGCCTGAACATCTTCTGCTTTCACTCCTGCGGGACGACGAAGGAATTCCGTCATCGATACTTAAGAAGGCTGGAGCGAACATAGATTACGTTCGAACCAAAGCCGAAGAATCAGTCGGGAAGTTTCCGAAGATTTCCGGCGGCGGAGTTGCAAACCAATACCTCTCGCAGCCGCTCGCGAAAGTTCTTGATGCCGCTGAAAGAGAGGCGTCTCAGATGAGAGATGAGTTCGTCAGCACCGAGCATATCCTGCTCGCTCTTCTTGGCGAGAAGAACACGGACTCTTTCAAGATCTTGAGTTCGCAAGGACTCAATCGTGATTTGGTTTTGAAGGCGCTTCGCGAAATTCGCGGCACACAAAGAGTAACGGATCAAAATCCGGAAGAGAAATACCAATCCCTTCAAAAATTTGGACGAGACCTGACCGATCTCGCGCGGAAAGGGAAGCTCGATCCCGTCATCGGACGCGACGATGAGATACGAAGAGTATTGCAAGTTCTCGCGAGGAGAACGAAGAATAATCCTGTATTGATCGGAGACCCAGGCGTAGGCAAAACCGCCGTCGTCGAAGGGATTGCACGAAGAATTGCAAGCGGCGATGTTCCTGACAGTTTGAAATCAAAGAGAATTGTCGAACTCGACATGGGAACCCTGGTTGCAGGCACCTCTTATCGAGGCCAATTTGAAGATAGATTGAAATCGATCATCAAAGAAGTTGTAGAATCAGATGGAGAGATCATTCTCTTCATGGATGAGCTTCACACTCTTGTTGGCGCTGGAGCTGCGCAGGGCTCCGTTGATGCTTCAAATATGCTGAAGCCTGCGCTTGCTCGCGGGGAACTCAGGGCGATAGGAGCGACGACAGTAAATGAATATCGAAAGTATATTGAAAAGGACCCGGCGCTCGAAAGAAGGTTTCAGCCGATCTTGATCGATGAGCCTTCCATAGAAGACACCATTTCAATACTCCGTGGCTTAAAAGAGAGGTACGAGGTGCATCATGGTGTCCGTATTACAGACGGAGCGATCGTCGCGGCTGCTCAGCTGAGCAGCCGGTACATTACTGATAGATTCCTTCCCGATAAGGCGATTGACCTCGTCGATGAGGCAGCTTCAAAACTTAGAATTGAAATGGATTCTCTGCCGGAGGAGCTCGATGAAGTCGAGAGAAAGATCAAGCAGCTTGAGATCGAGAAAGAGGCGGTACGGAGAGAGAAAGACGAAGAGTCGCAAAAGCGTTTGCTGATAATCGAACGCGAGCTGGCCGACCTTCGCGAGCGAAGCGGACAACTGAAAGCTCATTGGCAGATAGAAAAAGATCTTATCCAGTCTATTCAAAAATCAAAAGAGGAAATCGAGAGACTCAAGATCGATGCGGATAAAGCTGAGCGGCAGGGTGACCTGGGGAAAGTGGCGGAGATCAGGTACGGAAAGATTGTCGAGCTTGAGAAAAGAATGAAGGAATCGACTAAGAAGCTTGCGGAAGCGCAAAAGAACAGCAAGATGCTCAAAGAGGAAGTCGATTCTGAAGACATTGCAGAGATCGTTTCTCGATGGACCGGCATTCCTGTCTCTCGTATGCTCGAAAGCGAACGGAGCAAGCTTCTTCACATCGAAGAGAAAATTCATGAGCGTCTTGTTGACCAGGAAGAGGCAGTTTCAGCAGTTGCAAATGCTGTGCGTCGCGCGAGAGCAGGACTCCAGGATGAGAAACGCCCGATTGGCTCATTCATTTTCATTGGCTCCACCGGCGTCGGAAAAACGGAATTGGCACGCGCACTTGCGGAGGCGCTCTTCGACGATGAAGACGCCATGGTACGAATCGATATGTCGGAATACACTGAGAAGTTCTCGGTCTCTCGACTGATGGGAGCGCCTCCAGGATATGTCGGATATGAAGAGGGCGGTCAACTGACCGAAGCCGTCCGAAGAAAACCGTATTCGGTGGTTCTGCTTGATGAAATCGAGAAGGCACATCCGGAGGTTTTCAATGTCCTGCTGCAAGTTCTTGACGAAGGAAGGCTCACCGACAGCAAGGGAAGAACAGTGAATTTCAAGAATACGATCATAATTATGACTTCAAATCTCGGTTCACAACTCGTTCAGCAGAAGATCGAGACAACCAAGGAGCGGGATCGTGCCGAGATGATGGAGACATTGCGAAACGATTTGTTCAATCTTTTGAAGCAGACTATCAGACCGGAATTTCTCAACAGGATCGACGAGATAATCGTCTTCAAACCGCTGACGCGGAATGAAATCAGAACTATCGTGGATCGACAGCTTGACAGAATAGTTTCGAGAGTCAGCGAGAACAACAACATCAAATTGACTGTGAGTGAACGGACTAAAATCTTCCTAGCGGATGCCGGTTACGATCCGATCTTTGGTGCAAGGCCTCTGAAGAGAACGATACAGAAGTACGTTTCAAATCCACTTGCAGAAAGAGTCCTTGCTGGTGAATTCATGCCGGGAGACTCGATAGAGATTGATATTCCAGAGTCGGGCAAGTTGGAATTCAAAAAAGTTTCTGAAGCCGCCGAGCTTGTGAAATAGACTTTTATGTCTCTCCTGAAGCCCGTCTTGAGCAATATCGGCGGGCTTTTCCTTTCCTTTGAAGAACGGCAATCTTGTTCTCGCAATTCTTGCATTTCTGCAAAAAAATCAGCATTTTATAAGAAAAAGTGGCACGGAAAGCAACTCTCAACCGCGATACCAAAGAGACGAAAATCTCCTGTTCCCTGAACCTTGACGGAAAAGGGAAGTACGAAGTCTCGACGGGTATCAATTTTCTCGATCATATGCTCGAACTTTTCTCGAAACACAGTCTCATCGACGTCGAGTTGAAGGCAAAGGGCGACGTTGACGTCGATGACCACCACACCATCGAAGACGTTGGAATTGTCCTTGGTAAGTGTATTGAGAAAGCACTCAGTGGTAGGTCAGGAATAAATCGTTACGGCACCGCGTTCGTTCCGATGGACGAATCATTGGCAAGATGCGTCATCGATCTTTCGGGTCGCGGCTATTGTGTTTACAACGCCGAATTCTCCCGTGCAAAAATAAATGATCTATCGACAGAAATGATCGAGCATTTCTTTAAGTCGATTGCAGAGAACTTGAAGGCAAACGTTCATATCGATCTGCTTTACGGAAAAAACAATCACCATCGGAGCGAAGCGATCTTCAAATCATTTGCGCTGGCATTGCGCGAAGCGGTGACGATCAATCCGAGAATTTCCGGTGTGCAATCGACAAAGGGAAAACTTTGATGTTAACAAACAAAAGAAGCCGTAATGCACATGAAAAAAAGAAGAAGGTAGAATAATTTAGATGTTAACTAATAAAACAATCGGCGTAATTGGAGCAGGGCACATCGGTGCTGCAGTCATTGGCGGACTTGTCAAGGCCAAATTAACGGCATCCAAAAATATTATTGCATCGAGGCGAACCGAAAGCAGTCTCGCGGAGCTTGCGAAAACTTTCGGCGTCCACACCACCACCGACAACAAGAAGGTCGCAAAATCTTCGGATATAATTGTGCTTGCCATAAAGCCGATGAACTCGCGGGATGTTTTGAATGAGATAAAAGATGCAGTAACATCATCGCAAGTAATCATCAGCGTCATGGCGGGAATCAAGACTTCCTTCATTAATTCTGTCCTTGGAGTTGAATGTCCGGTCATACGCACCATGCCAAACACACCGGTACTTGTCGACAGCGGTGCAACTGCAATTAGCAAGGGGAAATTTGCGGGTGAGGAGCATCTAAAGATTGCTTACACAATTTTCAAATCCATCGGTACGGTCGAAGTGGTTCCAGAAAGCTTACTCGATGCGGTGACCGGCCTGAGCGGAAGCGGACCAGCGTACATCTACATGGTGATCGAAGCGATGACAGATGGTGGCGTCAAGATGGGCATACCGAGACAGATCGCCTTCAAGCTCGCGGCGCAGACAGTTTTCGGCGCAGCGAAACTTGTCATCGAGACGGGAAAACATCCGGCTATTCTCAAGGATGAGGTGACAACCCCTGGCGGTACTGCGATTGCCGCAGTGGCTGAACTTGAAACGCACGGTCTGAGAACAATGTTGATAAATGCTGTCTCGACCGCCACGGAAAGAAGCAAGGAGCTTAGCAGAATTATTGAAGAGAATGGCAGCCTGTAGAGTAACCGTCGTCGACTACCGAACGAGCAACCTGTTGTCGATAGCAAAGGCGCTGCAAAGAGTCGGAGCAGTGGTCGAGATGACAAATAAGCAGGAAGGAATTTCGAGAGCTGAGAGATTGGTTCTGCCCGGCGTTGGAGCCTTTGGTGCGGCGATTAGAAACATGGATTCATTAGAAATAAAACAAGCTGTCACAGAGTTTGGAAAAAGTGGAAAACCCCTGATAGGGATTTGTCTCGGGATGCAAGTACTTTTCTCGGTGAGCTTTGAGCTTGGAATAAACGATGGACTCAATTTGATACCGGGGGAAATAGTTGCGTTTGATTCATCAGTAAAAGTGCCGCACATGGGATGGAACAAAGTCGATTTCATGAAGCCGTCAAGACTGTTCCACAACCTGCAAGGCGGCGAGTATGCCTATTTCGTTCACTCGTATTACGCAAAACCTGATGACAGGTATGTTTCGGGAACTACTGAGTATGGAGTTCAATTTCCTGCGATCGTCGAAAACGGAAACATCTTTGGCATCCAATTCCATCCCGAAAAGAGTCAAAGTTTTGGTCTGAGGATTTTGGAAAATTTTCTGAGGGTATAGTTACAGATGATTCTTGTTATTCCGGCAATTGATCTGCGGAAGGGAAAGTGCGTTCGTTTGGTTCAAGGCGAAGCCGGAACGGAAAAGATTTATTCTGACGACCCTGTAAAGATGGCGATAATCTGGAGGGGCGAAAATTTCAAGACTCTGCATGTCGTCGATCTCGACGGCGCCTTCGAAGGGAGACCGTCAAATTTCGAAACTGTGAAATGCATCGTTGACGCAGTTGATATTCCCGTGGAATACGGAGGAGGAATCAGAACTTATGAAGATGCCAAGAAAATGATCGACGCCGGCGTCTATCGAGTCATCATAGGCACAGTGGCAGTCAATGATGAAGATTTACTCTTGAGACTCCTCAGAGAATTCGGGCCGAGGCGGATCGCTGCTGGAATCGACATGAAAGACGGCATCGTGCAGGTGAAAGGGTGGAAAGATTCGAGCGGGATTTCAGCAATCGATTTCGGCAGGAAATTAAAGGAATACGGAATCGTTCGCGTGGTCTACACGGATATCACTCGTGATGGTACGCTTAGGGGACCAAACTTCGACGCGATGAAGGAATTCGGAAAACAGACGGGGCTTCGCGTGACTGCCTCTGGCGGCGTTTCATCCTATCAGGATTTGTTGAAGCTTCAAGAGTTGGAGCAGTTTGGGGTTGATTCTGTGATCGTTGGAAAAGCACTTTACGAGAATCGCTTCCCATGTGTCGAGCTCTGGAGAATGAATGAGAAGGACCTGGATGACCTTGGCCCAACAAGACGAAGTTAAATGCTGGCAAAACGCATAATACCCTGTCTCGATGTAAATCGCGGAAGGGTCGTCAAAGGAGTAAACTTCGTCAACCTTACGGACGCGGGTGACCCAGTTGAATCGGCAAAGTTCTACGAACAGGAAGGTGCAGATGAAATTGTGTTTCTCGATATAACCGCCAGTTCGGATAACAGAGCCACGATGCTGGGGGTAGTACGGAAAACTGCGGAGACGGTATTTCTTCCGTTCAGTGTCGGCGGCGGAATAAGATCGGTCGATGATATAAGGAATATACTCTCGAACGGTGCCGACAAAATCAGCCTCAACACGGCAGCAGTATTGAAGCCGGAACTTATTTCTGAAGGTGCTGAAGAGTTCGGAGCCCAGTGCATCGTTGTGGCAATCGACGCGACCCGAAACGGTTCTCAGCATAATGGAAAAAGTGCCACGTTGCCGGCTTCGCTGGAGTGTCTAACCGTTAGAAATGTTGAAGACCCTTCGAGCTATGAAGTGTACATCAACGGAGGAAGGACTCCGACAAACTTGGATGCCGTGGAATGGGCAAAGTACGTCGTTGCTCATGGGGCAGGAGAAATTTTATTGACCAGCATCGACAAGGATGGGACGAACAGCGGTTATGACTTGGAAATTCTGCAGAGAGTTTGCAAGGCTGTGAACGTCCCGGTTATTGCGAGCGGTGGTGCTGGAACTCTCGATCATTTCTATGACGCGATAAATAGGGGAGGCGCAGATGCTGTGCTTGCCGCTTCCGTCTTTCATTTTGGAAAGTTTAAAATAAAGGAAGTGAAAAATTTTCTGTCAGAAAAAGGGGTACCGGTAAGACTATGAATGAGATGGATGAGATATTGAGTAAGCTAAAATTTGACGAGAAAGGTTTGATTACCGCCATTGCACAGGATTGCAGGACCGGGGAAATCCTCATGCTGGCGCACATGAATTCTGAAAGTTTCAGGGAGACGGTCGAGACAGGCCAGGCAGTCTACTGGAGCAGGACGCGAGAGAAGCTCTGGCATAAGGGTGAGGAATCCGGGAATATTCAAAACATCAAAGACATTCTCATTGACTGCGATGGAGATGCCGTGGTGTTGAAGGTTGAACAGGTTGGCGGCGCAGCTTGTCATACAGGAAACCGCACGTGCTTTTCAACAAGCGTTCAGGACGGCAGATTAGTCGACGTTGGAGTAAGAATATTTGACCCCGAGAAAGTTTATAGGAAAAGGGGAAAATAATGGGAAAACCCAAAGTAGCTATACTAATTGGAAGCAAATCGGATCAAGCATGTATTTCTGAAGCGTTTGTATATTTGGATTATTTTGGAATCGAGCATGAACTTCATGTTCTGAGCGCCCATCGAAATCCGAAAGAGACCGCCGACTTTGCTTCCAACGCTGAGAAGAATGGTTACAGCTTGATAATTGCGGGCGCTGGTATGGCGGCGCATCTCCCAGGAGTTGTTGCAAGCATGACAACTCTCCCAGTGATCGGTGTGCCACTAAGCGGTTCTGAGCTTTCGGGAGTTGACGCGCTTTATTCTATCGTACAGATGCCTCCGGGAATTCCTGTAGCGACAGTGGCTATCGGAAAGGCTGGCGCCAAAAATGCTGGTGTGCTCGCCGCAGAGATCATCGGCTTATCGAACAAGGACGTGAAGCAGAAATTGATCGAGTTCAGATTGAAAGGCTCGAAACTTTGAGAGTCCTTGTTATTGGCGAGCCGTGCATAGACGTAATTCACAAAGCCGACGGCAAAGTCTTCAATGAGCCCGGTGGAATATCTTACTCAGTTGCCGGAGGCGCTATCTTTCACGATGGAATAGAAGTCGTTCCAGTAATAGGGCTTCATCTGGAAGATGAACTGTATTTCCGGGAACTGTTCGATCATTTTGAATCAGTCAACATGGACGGGCTATATTCGACTCCCATTCGCACCCGGCGCGTGGATTTATTTTATGAGGATG
>Ga0326728_10023038_pt1 | contig 11471 bp, 8 predicted proteins | sample MB3enrmetagenome_FD_207602 | JGI IMG/M metagenome (GOLD analysis project Ga0326728, IMG submission 207602) | Lab enriched peat soil microbial communities from McLean, Ithaca, NY, United States - MB31MN | ecosystem: Environmental > Terrestrial > Soil > Wetlands > Peat | place: USA: New York... | reverse complement strand
CGTCACGCGAGCGCCGCGCCCTGGCCGCGAGCACCTTGGGCTGGATGCTCGACGGTATGGACGTCACGCTCTACGCCATGGTCCTGCGCGAACTCCTGCGCGAACTGCAACTCACCACCGCGCAAGCCGGCCTGCTTGCCTCGGTCACACTCATCGCCTCTGCCGGAGGCGGCATTCTGTTCGGCCTCCTTGCCGACCGCTTCGGCCGCCGCGGGGCGCTGATTGTGAGCATCCTCGTTTATTCCGCCTTCACCGCAGCCTGCGGATTCTCCCAAGGTTTGTGGGAACTGGCCGCGCTACGCCTGGGCGTGGGCCTGGGGATGGGCGGGGAGTGGGCCACGGGCGCGGCGCTGGTATCCGAGACCTGGCCCGATCAGCATCGGGGCAAAGCGCTGGGAATCATGCAGTCGGGCTTCGCCATCGGCTATGCCCTGGCGGCCGTAATCGCTGCGCTCATCATCCCGCGCTGGGGATGGCGGCCCGTATTCTTCGCCGGCATCTTCCCCGCGCTCCTCACGCTTTGGATCGGCCGCCGCGTCGAAGAGTCTCCTCTCTGGTTGGCACAGAGGAACGGACACGGGATTCGGGGCGCGGGTTCCGGGATCGGAAATCCGGAATCTGGAACTCAGGATGCAGCGCAAGGGGTTCAAGATGCCGAATGCGGGATTCCGGGCGCAGGGTCCGAGTCCCGTGTCCCGTATCCTCTGCCCCGCTCCTTTCGCAGCTATGCCAGGGTCATCCTGGTAACCCTGTTAATGAACAGCGCCGCGCTCTTTGGCTGGTGGGGACTGTTTACCTGGATTCCCTCCTACCTCGCGTTGCCGATCGCGCGCGGCGGCCGAGGCCTTTCCCTCGCCGCTTCTTCCACCTGGATTATCGCCATGCAGGCGGGCATGTGGTTCGGCTATGTGACGTTCGGGTTCATCAGCGACGCCGTGGGCCGCAAACGGACTTACGTCTTTTACCTTTTCGCCGCCGCGCTGCTGGTGCCGCTCTATGCGCGGGCGCAGCCGCTGGCCCTGCTGGTGGTGGGCCCGCTGCTCGCTTTCTTCGGTACCGGCCACTTCACCGGCTTCGGAATCATTACCGCAGAACTCTTTCCCACCTCCTTCCGCGCCTCGGCTATGGGCCTGACGTACAATTTCGGACGCGCCCTCAGCGCCGCCGCGCCCTGGGCCATCGGCATAATCGCTGCGCGCGGGGGCCTTGCCTCAGCCTTTGGGATCAGCGGCCTGGCATTCCTTCTGGCCGGAGTTCTTGCCCTCGCCCTCCCTGAAACCCGCGGCCGCAGCCTGACTTAAGATCAAGATTGCCTTGCGAGCCTGCATTGCGGGCGAAGCCCGCCTTGGAGTGCGGTAGCAGCAGCTACCGCCTTTCTTGTTCTGGCTCTCGCTCCATTCTCGTATGAACCACAGGGGGAAGGCGGTAGCTGCTGCTACCGCACTCCAAGGCGCTTCGCGCATATGGGGGCCGCCCTTCTGGCTGCCCTCGGGTAGCCGCAGGGATTGCCCCTACTTCGCCAGTTCCACGGTGTGCTCACCCGCGGGAAGTTCAAAACTCGCGCGCCCCTGCTGCCCGTGCACTTTCCCCGCTGGCTTGCCGTCGATTCTAAGGTTCAATTCTCCGCCCTCGAACTCGTGCGTGACGGCAACCACCGGGCGTTCGGCTTTCAAGCTGAAGGTTAGCTGTGACGCCGACGTCTGGTAATTCCTCACCACCACGCCGGCGTTAGCCTCAAAGCGTTCCCGCCCATCGCGCGCGAGGGTTGTCTGGTTGGGCCCCAGGGTGATGTCGTAAGTGTGATTCTCCCAAACCGCGCGGCGGAAATCTCCTTGCGCCGGTGGGTCGAGAGCGCCGAACCGCAAGCCTTCCCAGGGATTCACATCGATGTACTGCTCCAGCGGCACCAGGCACAGCAACGCTCCCCAGGTATAGTGCGTGTCGCCGCCGGCCGAGCCGCCCCAGGCGTAGTACTGCTCGTTGTCGTGTTGGTTGATCCGCCAATCTTCCATGAAAAGGTCGTAGCTCTTCTGCGCGTATTCCAGCGCCACCCGGTCGAAACGGTAACGATTAACCCCCTCGTAGAGCATGTAGTTGGTCGGTCCCCAAATGTCCCCGCGCCAGTAAAACTGGTCGGGGAAGGCCGGATCGTTGCGGGCAATCGTCGGCGCCACGTATTTGCCCCAGAATTCCTTGGGATTGAGCAGATGTTCTTTGATCATGCGCTCCGCCTGCTCGGGCGTGGCGATGCCGGCAAACAGGGGATAGAAATTCGTGGTGGAGAGGCGGGGGGAAAAGTGCCCATCCCAGAAGCGGTTCTGGTAGATTCCGTCCTTCTCATTCCAGAGTTCTTCCCGCACAAGCTGCTTCATGTGTTCATACTCGGCGGCGAATTTCCGGCTGTCCTCATCCTTGCCCAGGATGGCAGCGATCTTCGCCAAGCACTCGGCGTCCAGAGTGTAGAGTGAATTCAAGCCGACATCGGCGAGATTCATCGTGTAGGTGTGGGGATCGTAGATGGCGTCGTCGTACATGGGACTGTCGTCCATGCCACTTTCCCACTTGGCGGCCTGAAGGTTCCCCCGCCCGCCGAGGGAGGGCGTCGAGCCCCGGTCGCTGCCCCACTCGAGCAGGCCATCGCGATTGCCATCGCGCCAGGGTTGCCCGTCCCCGCGATCGGCGAGCCACCACTCGTGCCACTTCTTCAGGCGCGGATAGGCCCATTCCAGCAAGTCGCGATCCTGGCGCCGTTGGTAAACCTTCCAAACCACGTACGAACCCACGGGCGGCTGCGAGCGGTCGGGACTGATGCTTTCCCCCGACGCCACATTGGGCACGACGCCCGTCTCTGTCTGCGACGACAAGATGGCGCGAATGCCCGCGCTGGTTTGCGCCTCATCCTCCAGGCTGGTCAGGAGCGCGCCGAAAAAGCAGTCCCACTCGCCCACCGCCCAGCCGCCCCAGCCATGCGCCCATTGGCGGCTGATGCTGGGGAAAATAAGGTCATATTGGGAGGCGTAAAGAGTATTCCAGAACATGGAATTGCCGATGGCCTCGGGCGCGCCTGCAAACAATCCGCCCACGGTGGGGCGGAGCGCCGGGTAAGCTTCGGCTTTTTCCTTGAGAATGGCATCGATCTTCTGCGGCGCCAGCAACGCACTCGCCTGATTCAGCAACGATTCCTTTTCCCAACCGATGACGGCGACAAAATGCGCGGGCGTGGAATCGGCAAACTCCAGCCCGGCCGCTCCCTGAAGGGAATCGTTGGGGACGGGCGCCACGAGCCGTCCCGGACCGGCCATTCCCGCCCGCAAGTCAGCCAGTGAGGGATAAGCGCCGCTGCCCATCAGCGGCCGGTCCGTCACCACCACCAGGCGGGCCACATGGTTGAAGACGTTGTCAAAGAACTTCTCACCGAGAATGGCGCGTCGCGTTTCATCCACCGCGTAAGTGCCGGATGTCCCTCCGGCGGAGTTGGGGAAATAGGTCTCGAGCACCAGTTGCAGGCCTTGCGTCGAGGTGAGGCGGCCCACCACCGTGGTGGCATCGATGCGCGACCATTCCAGCGTCACCGGAGCTTCCTGCGCGGGATGCCGCCAGCTCACGCGACAGTAAGAAGCATCCGGAGCATGCGGACCCACTTCGCTCACCGCGCCGAAGATCTTCTCCCCGTCCAGGAAATTGCCCCGGCGCGAGCCCACCCGCAAACCGAAGGAGATTTGCTGCCCATACGCCTTGGCCATAAAAACCACGCCGTTCCAGGCGTCCGGATCGAGAGACTCAATCACCACGCGATCAAAACGCGGCTCGCCTTGCGCCCGCTCGCGCTCCTGGGCAAACAAGCCGGGCGTGAAGAAGGTACTCGTTAGTAATGCTAAGCTAAGATATATTTTTATATTAATCGCTTTGGTAGATTGGATACATTCCATACGCACCCCTTGGAAATCGATTTTGAGGGTCCGTAGAATACCGCAGTCTCATTCACGGCGAAACTTCCTTGTTTCGCCCTCGACTGAGGAAGCGTAGCGCGGACATCCGGGGTTGAGGTCCGCGGCTCTTCGTGCGAAAAATCTCCAATTTCAGCGACGCGGGATGATTTCGGAATCGGAGGCGGGAATCTAACGAAAAGAACCAAATCTCAATGACAGTAGCTGCCCTCGGATTGTTATGGCATGAACGTAGGGGCGGTTCGCGAACCGCCCCTACAGCGAGTTGTGGGCTGTCGGCTGTGCCCTGTCATCGATCACCTGTCACCAGCGGTTCACTTTCTTCCATACACCGGGCCGTAATTCGCGCAGGCGCGGTAATCGGCGCCCTCCGGGTCGTGGGTGCCGAAGTGGGTCCAGGCGCTGGGCCGGAAGATTCTTTCTTCGCCCACGTTATGCATGCACACGGGAATGCGCAGCATGGAGGCAAGGCTAATCAGCTTATCGCCCACGTGCCCGTAGCAGATGGCCCCGTGGTTGGCGCCCCAATTGTTCATGACAGAATAGACGTCGCGGAAGGGTCCCCTGCCGGTCAGCAATGGCGCAAACCAAGTGGTTGGCCAAGTGGGATTGGTCCGTTCATCCAGAACTTTGTTCACTTCCGGCGGCAGAGCCACGGTGTAGCCTTCCGCGAGTTGCAATACTGGCCCCTGGCCCATGATCCAGTTGAGGCGCGCCATAGTCACCGGAAATTCGGAGCAGGTGAGGAATTGCGAGGAATAGCCGCCGCCGCGGAAGTATTCCAGCGATGCCGGAGCCCACTGCGTCGCGTCCAAGCAGCGCCCCACATCCTCCGGGGTAATTTCCCAGAAGGGCTTCATGGCGGGTTTGCCGTCCTTGGTCATCTGTCCCGTGGCGTCCAGCGTCGCCGCGCCGGAGTTGATCAAATGGAGAATGCCTCCGCTGGCCTTTCCGGTCAGCTTGTGACCGGACACGCGCTTCACCGCCGCCGGGCTCCAGTAGGTGCGCACATCGGCGAAAATCTGCGCGGTGTCGGTGAGCAGGTGCCCAAAGAGCATGGTGGCCCCGTTGAGGGAATCGTTTTCCGTGGCGAAAACAAAAGGCTCGCGGATGCCGTTCCAGTCAAAAGACGAGTTCAGGATGGCTTCCATAAAGTCGCCGTTGGGGAAATGATCGGTCCACTGGCGCTGTCCCTGAAAGCCCGCCACGATGGCGTTGTGGCCCAAGGCCTCTTCGCCGTAACCCAGTTCCGCCAAACGCGGATTGCCCACCAACAGGTCGCGCGCGATGATGGCCATCTTCACGCACGTCACCCAGTCGGCATCCTTCTGCGCGCGGGACTTCTGAAGAGCGGGCGGATTCCAGTCCTTACCCTCGGGACAATGGGCCTTCACCCAAGCGCGCGCGCGCGCGAGCTCCTCCGGGTCGTAAATCTTCTCGTCGATGCGCCGGACGAACTCTGACATGTCCACGTACTCATTGCGCATGCCCAGGTAGTTCTGGAAGAAATCAGCATTCACCATGGAGCCGGCGATGCCCATCGAGACGGAGCCCAAAGACAGATAGGACTTGCCCCGCATCTCCGCCACCGCCAGTGCCGCGTTGCCGAATTGCAGCAACTTCTCCTGCACGTCATCAGGAATCGAGGTGTCGGTGGAATCCTGCACGTCCTGCCCGTAAATGCCGAAGGCCGGCAACCCTTTCTGGTTGTGCCCGGCCAGCACGGCAGCCAGATAAACCGCGCCCGGGCGCTCGGTGCCGTTGAAACCCCACACCGCCTTGGGAATCAGCGGGTCCATGTCCATCGTTTCTGACCCATAGCACCAACAAGGCGACACCGTCAGCGACACGCCCACCCCCGCGTGCGCAAACTTGTCGGCGCAATCGGCCGCCTCGGCCACGCCCCCAATGCAGGTGTCCGCCACCACGCATTCCACCGGCAGACCGTTGGCATGACGCAGGTTCTTCTCCAGAAAAGCTGCGGCGGCTTTCGCCATGCCCATCGTTTGCCCCTCGAGCGATTCGCGCACCCCCTTGCGGCGTCCGTCAATCGCCGGGCGAATCCCGATCTTCGGCAATGCCCCCCGCAACCGCTTCTGCGGGCCCATCATCTTCAGGTCGTTAATCTCAGCCATGATAATTTACCCCCTCCATTGGGAGCACAATTGTACCGCAAAGACGGGCATTTGCATCCAGGGTCATTGTTCTATTTTGGATGCGCAGTTCGAGTAACGGACGTATTGACCGGAGTAGGAAAAGCTGGTGTAGCGCGCCGGTCAATCAAGCCTTGCGCCTGCTCCTGCAGCTTGCCCGGAAGAACGTTTCTTTAGACAGTCAGCCTGCCAAGGCGGTGCAACCGATGAGCCGCGCCCCGCGCCGTGCCAAAAAGCCCAAGCCCGTTCGCGCCACCCGCGGCCGAGCGCCCCTACTGCCTACTCTTGAGACCCCGGACTTCGGACTGCGTTTCTCGCCACTCGTCACTTGCGATTCGGAATCCGCAATACGGCTTTTGGCCTTCCCCTTTCCCGTGCCCCGTGTCCCGTAGCCCGTCTCCCGCGTTTCTCTTCACTCACCACTCGCCACTAACCACTGGCCACTTGCCACTGTTCTTCCGTGCGCAATTCGAAATGCCGCGGACCCCACACCGCAGAGGCCCGCGCTGCGCGTACATAATGGAAAGCTCAGAACCAGCGATAGGCATCCTTGCGGTGTCCAACAAATTCGATTTTGATGATGTTGGATTCGCTGAAAAGCGCGTAAACAACCCGCCAGTCACCTGCAACTTTGAAGCGGTAGCGGTCGGAGGTTCCCTTTAACTTCTTGCATCCCGGCGGGAAGGGGTTTTCGGCGAGGTCAATGATTTTCCTTAAAACCCGCACGCGGATGTGGGCGGGGAGCCGGTCGACGTCCCTTTCGACCGATGCCCGATATCTAATCTCCCAACTCATGCTTATATTTTTTCAGGAGCTTGCTAAGGGGTCGGACGGGCTCATGCTTGCGGGCATCGCAGATCAGATTCAGTGCTTCGTCTTCGCTCAGCGGGCGTTTTTCGTACGGGATTCTTGCGCGCTCCATGACCGCGGCGACACCGGGCGCATTGGTCAGAGATACCAGGTGAGGAAAAGGAGAGAGGTGCTCTTGGCTTACCCGGTTCTTCATCAGAGTCCGCCTCGTAGTTGAGTTGTTGCGCCGCTTTCTCATATTTAAAGTGTACCTCGAATATTCGATCCTGCTCAACTCTATAACGTTGCGAATGAGAGAAGGGGGTCGTGCCGCGTTTCTCGTCACTCTTCACTCGTCACTGTTCTTCTGGCGCTGGACTCCCTTCCGAATCTTGCCGATCGAAGTTTTGTGTTTATTGACCTGAAACCAACGATTCGATGATCGTCGCGGGTAGTCCGCAGGCCGGCGTCTGCAAGGGAATCGCCCGCAGGGTCATGTATTGGTCATGGCAAGAATTGACAAATATTGCCACAGAGGGATAAACTCATCATTAGGAGTGCTTGTCGTGCAAACCATGAACATTTCCCTGCCCGACCCGTTGAAGGATTTTGTGGATGGGCAAATTACCTCCGGCCGGTATAGCAGCGTGAGCGAGTATGTTCGCGAGTTGACCCGCCAGGACGAGAAGCGCAAGGCCCAGGAGCGGCTCGAGGCGATGCTTCTGGAGGGACTGGCCAGCCCGGAAACCGAGTTGACACGCCGGGATTTTGCGGACATCCGAAAGGAAGCCTGGAGCCGGCTCAAAGCGCGCAAGAAGCGCGGTTAAAATGGGCCAGGTCTATAAGCACGCTGCGGCGAAACGCGACCTGGTGGAGCATTTCGTATACCTGGCGGAAACCGCTGGTTTGAAGACTGCCGATCGTTTTCTCCTCCAAGCGGATGCGAGTTTTCGAGACTTAGCCCGGCATCCTGCCTTGGGTGTTGAGCTGGCGCTTCCGCAAACGGCGATCGCTGGAATGCGCAAATGGCAGGTGAAGGGATTTGAGAAGTTCCTGATCTTCTGCCGGCCTCGCCAGGATGGGGTTTCCATTGTGCGCGTGTTACACGCTGCCCAAGACTGGTAGGGTGTCCTCGGTCTCGTTTAAGCAGCGTAGCGTGGTCCCCTTTTGCCGGTCCGCGGCTTTTGGTTGTCGATGGGGAACGAACCGCCCCGGTGCATCGGGGCGCCACCACTTTTTGAGCCCCAAAGGGGCGATCTACCACAGCCCGGCCGAAGGCCTGGATCACGGCATCCAACCTGTTTCCCAAGCCCTGAAGGGGCGCGCTAACCTGGGCCTCAATCCTGCATTTTCATCACAATCCGTAGGGCTTTCAGGACAGGTTCTATAGATCGCCCTTTCAGGGCTCGGGGCGGGGAAACAATCTTTTGACCCAGGGCGTTGCCCCATAAGCGTTAACCTAAGGGTGGGAAGCGCCCTAAAGCCCGCAAAGCGGGCGTCGTCATTTAGCCCACGGCGAGCCAGCCGTGGGGCAGTACGCGACCGCCAGCATGGATAAGCCCCGTCGGGGGCGACATCCGGCCCCGTTGGCCGGGAGTCGAGGACGATGCGCGAAAGGTATTTGCCTTAGGAAACCCGGATGCCGCCCCTACGGGGCTCGCGAGGTTCGTATGCCATTAGCATCCCACGGCTGGCTCGCCGTGGGCTACAGGATGTCGCCACTGCGGTGGCTTCAGGTAAGGCAGTTTCCCTTAGGTTAACGCCTATGGGGCGTTGCCCTGGGCTGTGATGGGACGCACCTTTGGGGCTCACTACAGGCCTTTTTCGGCGAGTTCGAAGGCGCGCAGGACGGCGCGGGCCTTGTTTTGGCACTCATCGTATTCGCGGGCGGGGACGGAATCGGCGACGATGCCGGCGCCGGCTTGCAGGTAGGCGGTTTTATCCTTGATTAATACTGTTCGGATGACGATGCAGGAGTTGAGATTGCCGGAAAAGTCGAGATAGAGCACGGAGCCGCCATAAAGGCCGCGGCGGGTGGGTTCAAGCTCGTCGATGATTTCCATGGCGCGGACCTTGGGCGCCCCGGTGAGTGTGCCGGCGGGGAAGCAGGCGGCGAGCGCGGCATAACTATCCGCATCGGGGCGTAACTGGCCGGTGATCCGCGAGACCAGGTGCATGACGTGCGAGTAGCGCTCGACGAACATGATCTCCCGCGGCCGCACCGTGGAGAACTCCGAGACGCGGCCCACGTCGTTGCGGCCGAGATCCACCAGCATGATGTGCTCGGCGCACTCCTTCGAGTCGGAGCGCAGCTCTTCTTCCAGGCGCTTGTCCTCTTCCTCCGACTTGCCGCGCGGGCGCGTGCCGGCGATTGGCCGGTACTCCACATCGCGGCCCGACACCTTCACCAGCATTTCCGGCGAGGAACCGAGCACCGTCGATTCACCCAGGCGCAGGTAATACATGTAGGGCGAGGGATTGACGACGCGCAGGGCACGATAAACGTCGAAGGCGGGAACGCGCACGGGAACTTCCATCCGCTGCGAAAGCACCACCTGGAAAATGTCTCCGGCGCGGATGTATTCCTTGCAGCGCTCCACCATCGCCTCGTAACGCGGACGCGACATGTTGGATCGCACCCGCAGCGCGCCCTGCGGCAGGCGGGTTCGCGGCAGGCGGAGCGGGCGGCGCAAGCGGCTTTCCAGATGATCCAGGTGGCGGCAGGCGGCATCGTACTTGGCCCGCAGACTTCCCTTACCTTCTTCCGTCAGCACATTCGATATCAGAAAAAGGCGGTGCTGCACGTGGTCAAAGGCCAGCACGTTCGAAAAATACATGAAGACCGCGTCGTCCAAGTCGACGTCAGGGGGAACGCGCGCGGGCAGGCGCTCCAACATGCGCACGGCTTCATAAGAGACATAACCCACCGCCCCGGCAGTGAAGGGCGGCAGACCGGGAATCACGACGGACTTGTAGCGCGCACCCAGGCGGCGCAGGAATTCGAAGACGTTGCCCGTCTCCTCCTGTAGCGTCGATCTCCGATCGACGTTGCGGCGGTCGGAGACCGCCGCTACAGCTTCGCCGCGCTGAACCGTGATGCGGTCGCCGCGGCAGGAAACGATTTGAAATGGATCAACACCGAAAAACGTGTAGCGGCCTACACGCTCGCCCCCCTCCACGCTCTCGAGCAGGAAACTGTGCGGGTGCGATTTCGAATCGCGCCCGTGCTGCGGCGAAAGACTGAGGAACGCGGAAACGGGGCTCAAAAGGTCTGCCACAATGGTGCGATAGATAGGCACCACGTTGCCGTGGGCGGCGAGCCTCTTGAATTCAGCGAAATTGGGACTGGCGTTACTCATGGGATCAAGAACAAGGCAAAAGGCAAAACGCAGGTGGCAAAGGGCAGAATGTCAGAAAACGCCGCGCGACGGACAAATTGACCGCCCCAGGAAAACCAAAGAACCTCACCGACATTTGCCCTTATTTACGGGCATTTGCCCTTTATCCATTATGCTATGGCGCTCGCTCTTCAATTCTCAATTTCATTGAGAACTTTTGACTTTTGCGCTTTGCCTTTTGCCTTGGTCTTACGCTTGGGGCGTACCCGCACAGAAAAGCTACCCTCCCCCCGTGTGATCCAGCGCCGAGCGGACGGCTTGTTCCATCAGCGCGCGGGGAGCGGCGAGGCCAGTCCAGATTTCGAACTGTCGCGCGCCTTGCGCCACCAGCATTTCCAGTCCGGAAATGGTGGTCAGTCCGCGCCCGCGCGCTTCGTTCAGGAAGCGCGTGCCGAGGGGGAAATAAACCATGTCAAAGACCACGCGCACGCGCAGCCGCGCCAAATCGATGGGGGCGCTGTCAACATGCGGGTACATTCCCACCGGCGTCGCGTTGATGACCGCGTCAACTTCCAAGCTCTCCGCGCTATCCCAGGGCACCACCCGCGCCGCCACTCCGCGCGCCAAAGCTCGCGCCATCGACTCGCGCCGCGCGCTAATGATCACCTCCGCGCCTTCCGCGCGCACCGCATAGGCAGCCGCTCGCGCCGCGCCCCCCGCGCCGAGAATCAGAATGCGGCTGCCCGCCAGGCGCAAACGCTTGGTGAGAACTTCCACCACCGCGGCGGCGTCGGTGTTCCATCCCAACCAACGGCCTTGCTGCAAGGCTACGGTATTGCACGCCCCAATGCGATTCGCCAGCGGGTCAACCCAGTCGAGGGCACGCAGAATGGCGCGCTTGAAGGGCATAGTCACCGCGAATCCTTGCAGTTCCACCCCGCGCGCGAAGCGGAGGAAGTCCGCCAGCCGGCTGGTTTGGCAAGGCAGGAAAACCGCGTTCACGTGCTTGGCCAGAAAGGCCGCATTCTGCATGGCCGGCGAAAGGGAAATAGAAGCGTGCGAACCGAGCACTCCATAGAGTTGCGTGCGGCTGTCAAGGCGTTCCACCCGGAAAACTGAGCGCATAACTTCCGCCGGAATTTGTCCCGCCGCGGCGGGGGAATGGTTGAGCGGCGACGCGTAAGTGAACGCCGATCCCCACAACAGGGAGAGCAGCCGCGAGGGGATTCCCGATGCGCCCATGG
>Ga0326728_10023037_pt1 | contig 11472 bp, 8 predicted proteins | sample MB3enrmetagenome_FD_207602 | JGI IMG/M metagenome (GOLD analysis project Ga0326728, IMG submission 207602) | Lab enriched peat soil microbial communities from McLean, Ithaca, NY, United States - MB31MN | ecosystem: Environmental > Terrestrial > Soil > Wetlands > Peat | place: USA: New York... | reverse complement strand
GTCGATAGACCTCTTCGTACTTCAACGTCTTCAGTAAGGGGATCGGCGTCGCCAAGCTCATTTCTTCTTCAAGGTACGGGCAGACAAGCCGCGTGTAGTCCAGGCCTGCAGCTTCCGCTGCTCTTCGACATGCTGCAGGCAGCGCCGCAAGAAATCGATCTCCATGGCTTGGCGGCCCGCCTTGCGTTCCAGTTCGGCCACGCCGTTTTCCTCCAGGCGGCTCTTGCCGTTGCCGGAAAACGCCTTGGCGGGGTGGTCACGCAGCTCGCGCCGCCAGCCTGATGCCGGGTAGGAGTCCTTGCTCCAGCATGGCGTAGACCGACTGGCGGCCGATATTCAACCGGCGAGCGATCTCCGAAATCGACATCCGGCTGCTGATCGTTCGCGTCTCAGGAGTTTCCGTCATCATCTACAAGTGTATAGACGGACAAAGCGCTGCACGATGAAGGGCACGGTCGGTACTGGCGACCAGATGCCGCGCCGGTCGAGAAGCACCTGCTTGTGTGCCAGGAATGCCGGAAACGGCTCGCGGGGTGGGACGAGTATGTCCGGTGGATGCGGGCGGCGGCGAGGGCGTGGCAACACTGATCTCCGTCCGCCATGCCTTCGTTCCATCGATTTCAGGTTATCGGGTGCGTTGACTACGGAATTGCCGTAGGATCTAATCGAGGAAGGCACGGCCCCGGTTTCTGCGACGCAGGGGGCTGGCATGCCAGCGCGGAGGCCAATCATGCGCAGGTACAGAAAGGTCGATGTCTCGGAGCAGGAGCTTGAGGACATTATCCGGCGTGAGGCGGGGCTGATCGAGAACGGCCTGGTATATGTTGACCACCAGAGGCCAGCCGCTGGAGGCCGCCTAGATGTGCTGCTTGTGGACAGCGGCAAGTGCCTCGTCGTCGCCGAACTGAAGGTCATCCAGGACGACAACATGCTCGTCCAGGCTCTCGACTACTACGACTACGTTTCGACCCACGTCGAGGCGTTCGCTAGACTCTACAGGGCGCACTCGGTTGATCCAACCCAGGAAGTACGCCTGATTCTTGTAGCGCCGGCGTTCTCGCAAACCCTCGTCAGCCGCTGTAGGTGGTTTGATGTTCCGATCTCCCTTTTTACATACGTCTGCTTGTACTACGAGGGTGAAGACGAGAAGGTCCCTGTCTTCGCAGAACAGACCGTGCCTTCACCACCTGAAATCCTTGGCGCAGCACGCATCGAAGACCACCTGAACTACATTACGGACTTGTCCGTTCGTTCCAAGGTGAGTGCTCTTCTCGATGAGATCAAGAACTGGCGGCCGGGAAGCATCTTGATCGATCCCATAAAGTACTCGATTTCGATGAAGGTCAATGGGCGTGTATTTGCGTATCTCGGTCCCCGAAGGCAGCACTACGTTATCAGTACTTACGACTTGAACGACGTCTGGAAGGACTACGCTGTTAAGAGCGATGATGATCTGACACTCGTGAAGCCGATCCTCAACGCCGCCATGGAACGGCGTGCGGGATAAAAGGCACGGCCATATTGCAGAAGCCGCTCGCGGACTTACTGCACATTAGAAAGTTGTCCAGCCGCGCTCCTCGGCGCACTTCATTCACACGGGTTGGAAACCGTTCACCTCTTCAGCGGCTTCGGGATGGCGCTGCACGACCTGGAGCTGTACGCCCTGGGCCGGTTGGTCGGCGCCAACGCCGCGCCGGTCGAGGAGCACCTGCTGGTGTGCGAGGAACGGCGGGCGCAGGTGGCGCAATGGGATGCGTGCAAGTTCTGGCGCATGGAAGCTCCTGGCTCTACTCGTTGGCCTCCAGCGCGGATAGTTGTTCGCGTAAAGTGTTCACCAAGGTCGTGAGCTCGGTGATGCGGCCCTTGAGCACGCGTTTGGGGTCATCGGCCGGGCTAGGTTGTTCCGCCACCTTCGGCGGATAGTCGATCAACGACTTTATCAGCCCGTCAAGCTCGGTCTCCTTGTCTCGCAAATCCGCCTTCAGAGCCTTCACGGCCCGCGCCCGCTCGGCGTTGGCGGTTTGGGTGGAGGCGACCTCCGAGTCCGCGACCATCGTGTCGGCGATTTGTTGCACGGTGGCCTCCTGAATGGCGGAGCCGGTCTCCGCCGCGAATCGCAGAAACTGCAACAGCTCGTAAATATGAAACTGTTGTCCGGTGATGGCGAGGAATTCCTCGACGAGATCCGGATGTGGTCCGATCTTCTTGCCGTGGTGGACATACCACCAGTCGGACTTGCCATCGTCGGTTACGAAGATGATGGGCCGCTGGTCGGCCTTGGCCTTCTCGATCATTTCCTTCCAGATAATCAGATCGCCAAACTTGTCCCCTCCTTCCGCGGCTTTCTTGGAGTCCTCGTAGCCGGGTGGGATCTTCTTCGCGTATCTGTCCTCCCCTTCCTTGCGAATGGCGGCGAGGCGCTCCTCGGTGGGTTTGGCCCCGACGCGCCCGGTGAACAACTCCGTCACGCGAGCGAAGCTCGCGGCCAGCTCGTCGCTCGGATGCTTCGCCCGCCACCCGGCCAGGCGCTTCTCGACATCCGCTCCGTACACCTCGAGTGCCGCGAGTTCGCGATCGATCTCGATTACAGGGTGGGCGCGATACTGATTCAGTTTGTTCTTGACTTGGTTGACGAGCGTGGTGATGTCGGCCGAAAGCCGATCGTAGGCGTCCAGCGTCTGCTGCTGAACATCCAGGCGCCGCTTTTGAAACTCCATCCCCACCTGATAGGGAATCCAAAGCGCGTCTTTCTTCTTTTCGAAGACACCCATCAATTGGCCGCGCACGCTGGCGGAATGCCGTAGAAGATGCAGAAGAATGTTCGTGTCGGGGACAATAATGGCACTCTTCCAGAGAGCGGCGAGTTCCTCCGGGGTCTTGGCGTACCAGCCGGGAAAGGATGCCTTCATCGCAATGCCTCCTGCTCGTTTCTCATCCGTCGATCCATTCCACGCGCTGGACGCGCAGCCGGTTGGCCGCCTCCCGAACAATGGCTCTCATGGCGGCGTCGGCGGTTTTGCCGGTCTCGACGAGCACCATCGCGAACGGAAAGGAGCCTGGATTCAATGCCTCGCGCTCATACATTGCCATTACGATGAGCTTCCAATCCCTGCTGTTGCCCCAGGACACAATCCGTCCGTCTGAGAACCGAATGCCGTGAGGCTTGATGTAGCGCTCCGCGACCTCGCTGTCCGCCGGTACAGCGAGCGAATTCAGGATTTGTCCTTCCGTGCCGGACAGACGCGCCCGTTCGTAGGGCTTCAACAACGAATCCTTGATGTAGACTCGAACTTTGCGCGGGTCCATATAATGGCCAAGCACGCCGCCGATGTCGGCGTCGCGCGTCCATCGCTCGTAGTGGTTCGCGCGCTCCCCGTCGGTAAGAGCCGACCAGCCCAAGTCATTCGCCCGCGTCCAGAGCATCTGACGCAAACGGTCGCGCACGTCGTCCGCGATTCTGCTCATTGAACGTTGCCCCCCGGCCCGGTTTCCGGATAGTCGAATCTCGGCAATTCCAGCGCCGGGTCGCCTTCGCGATTAAACAGATCCGCCTGATCCATCATCCAGTCAAGCATGAAGCTGCTCGCGCCGGCGTCGCGGAATTGCACGATGCGTCCGCCCAACTTGAGCGTCTCGATGTCTCCCTTCACGGCCTTTTCCAGCTCGATGACCTCGGCGATGCGCCTGAGATCGCTGACGAAGTCGAGCACCACGACCTTGTCCTTGGTTGGGCTGATGCGCAAGCCTCGGCCCAGTTGCTGAACGAAAATGCGCCGACTGTGCGTTACGCGCATGAACGCGATCATGTCCACGTCCGGCACGTCAACGCCCTCGTTGAAGAGATCCCGCGTGGTAACGACGTCGAGCGCTCCTCGCCGAAACGCGGCCATCGTCTTGTCGCGCGTGCGCGGGTCCATGTCCCCGGTTATGGCCTCCGCGCGGAAGCCAAACAGACGCAGCACGCCGGCGAAGGCTTGCGCGTGAACGATGGTCGAGCAGAAAACGACCGCCGCGCGACGCTTCTCGGCGGTGAACGTCTCGCGTATGATCTTGGCCGCCTCCTCGTCGCGGGTTGGTATGAGTAGTTTTCGGTTGAGTTGCTGAATCGAATAATGATGGGCCGAGCGTTCGCGCACGAATTCCCAGTCGATATTGTCGGCTAGAAGCCGGTAGTCGGCTTCGCACAGAAATCCGCTCCTCAGGCCATCCGCGATGCCGATCCGCACCACGGGCTGGCCCAGCAGCGCGTCGATGTCGTATCCGTCTCCCCGCCACGGCGTGGCCGTCACCCCTCCAATCATCGGAGCGGCGAGCGCGGAGATGACTGTCCGGAAGCTTTCGGAACCCACGTGGTGCGCCTCGTCCACAAGCACCAGGCCGAAGCGCGGCAAGCCATTGACGCGCGACAGGATGCTCTGCACGGTCGCGAAGGTGATACCGTCCCAGTAGGACGGTTCCTCGCCACCCATGAGGCGATGCGTCGAAATCCATTTGGGGAGCTGGTCCCAAAATGACCGCTGCAGCTGGTCCAAGAGCTCCCGCGTGCCAGCCATGACCAGCACGCGCTCTTCGGGAATCGCGCCGTCGCGGTACAGTTGCGCGACCGTTTCGGCCATCACGACCGTTTTGCCGAGGCCGGTGGCAAGAACGACCTGCCCCCTGCCCGTCTCGCGCAGGGCGCTCATGAACAGCTCGACCGCGTGAGTTTGGTACTTGCGCAGCTCGCGCCTGGCCGGAGCGTATTCCGGCGAGCGCCGGGCCATCTCGATGAGGGTGGCCGCAGGCAGAAGCTCCACCTTGATACCAAGGGTCGCCCACTTCTTTACGGCGGCGAACGTCGCGGGACCGAACGCGCGCGAAGCAGCGACCACGAGGCGGTTGCCCTCGTAGAACCGGGACGCCTCCACCACCTCGTCCACGGCGGCGGGAGATGGATATTGATTCGCGACGAACTTGCACTGGATGACCCACAACTCGCCGCGCTTGACGCCCAGCACGTCCGCGCCCTTGTCGCCGCTGCCGCCCACGATGCGCACGTCCTCGAAGCCGTTCGCCACCAGAAGCCGCGCGACATCACGCTCGAACGACTGCCAAGGACCGTTCAGCAATCTCCGGGAATCAAGAAACGTGTCCATGTCACTCCGCCGTGTCGGGCAGGAGCAACTTGAGCGAGAGCGTCGCCCGTATAAGCGCGTCGCGGCCAGTGCGCTCTAGATCGGCCGGGGACTGGCCGGCGAGCCAGACGGCGTCGGCTAGATAGCCGTCGTAGCGCGCCTTCAGCAACTCGCGCGCCTCGCCGGTCACCTCGGGCGCGCCATAGTCGAGCGCCGCGTAGGCGTCGTCCCAATACTTACCGTCCAGGAACAGCTCCGGATGTCTCGAAAAGAATCCGCGAATCGTTTGCGGCTCGGCATAGGCGAGAAACGCGCCGGACGCGATGGCGTCGCGGGGAGCGGTTACGCCTCGCGCCACCATTTTCCGTCCGATATACGTTATTTCTGGCTCGGTCAGCTCTCGATAAAGCGCCCCTCCCGCGCCGTCGCCGATGTTCGCGGGAACGGATTGCGCGATCTGCGCCAGGACATTGCCGGCTTGCACGATGATGTCCCCGGCGTCCAGGCGCGTCTCCACGCAATACTCGCGCCGGAAATCGCCGAGAATCGACGCGAACGTCGCGTCGGGGGCCGTGTCGCGCAGAAATTCGACGGTGCGGTAGGACAGCTCCGTGAGCAGCGCGTCGAGCGGCGTCATTGTTGCCGAGCGGTAGAGATCGTGGGTGATATCCACGAGGAACGCGTAGGTCCGCGTCGCCACGTCGGTAAGCTTCAACGTCCAAGGATGACCGGAACCCAAATCGGGATCATTGGGAGCGACCACGAAGCCCTGCACGTCGTATTCGACGCGGTAGGTCGGATGCACATACTTGCGCGTGAGCTCGAAGATTGGCCGGCGGGGCGCCACGGGAGGGGGTTCGGGAGTCTGCGGCTCGCCGGCGGGACCCTCGGTCGGTGGCGCCGGAGCCGGGGCCGGCCCGTCGATGAATCCGGGTGGAATGTCGGGAGAAGCCGGGGTTGGTCCTCCCGGAGTGGTGGGGGCGGGCGCGCCCAGAACGGCGTTGTCCTGCTCCTCGACAAGCTGCCACCACTTCTCGTCGTCGAGATATTCGGGATCATTCTCCTGGAACTTCCCCGCCATCTCTATGGCGCGGTCGTTATCCCTGACCACGAAAATTCGCGACCATAGCCCGTTCTTTCCCTGCGGTGACGAGCGGCGGAACGCCTGAAAGAGTCTGTAAAGCGGGCTGTTGTTCGCGCCGTATCCCAAGGCTTTCGCCTTTTGAGGCAACAGCGGACCCTCTCCGCGCACCACCCGGACCATTTCCTCCCAGGCGGGATCATCGCGCTCGAAGCGATCCTTCGTGTAGCTCACGCGGCAATGATCGATGTGTATCTCGCCCACAAATCGGCCCCGTTTGCGCGGATCATCAATGGGATACTCGATCTGGGTGTTGTCGCCCTCGCGCCAGAGGAACAGGTCCTTGTTCGCAAGCTCGATCTTTCTGCCATTGCGGATGAGATCCAATCCATAATCCGTGTCGTGCAGATAGCGCTGGATGCCCACCCAGCCCTGCACCCGGCGCTCGATTGCCACGACGTTGCAGGAGGCGCTTCCAGTCGGGCACCCCACGGATTCCTCCGGCAAGGTCGCCATGCATGTGGTGCAATACCGGCGCGGCGGCAGGGGCACGTTGAAGCGCTCCACGGCGTGGATGGTTCCGTTCGGCGTCTCTGCCGAGCGCTCCGGGCTCCAAACGCAATGACGGCGCGCCTGGATGCGCGTGTTGAGTTCGAGCCGTAGTATTGCTGGGCCGCTCTCCGGACTCAGCAGCGCCGAATACGCCTTGGCGAGCTGCTTGCGCATCGCGGTCACGTTGGCCGTTCGGGCCAACCACTGCCGCTGGTCGGGCTTCAGCTTTGAGATCACGATCTCGGTGCCGTGCGCGGCGTGATCCACCTTCGGCCGGGTGTGCCGAGGCACTTTGAATGTGCGCTGAGCCTTGAGTTCGTCGAAGTCGATGCGAATACCGACCTCGACCGGTTCGCCCGCGCGCGACGTCCAAACTTCCGTGACCAAGCCAAGGCGGGCGGTGGCGATGTTAAAGCCCATGCCGAAAAGTCCGAGATTCGCCAACGGACTGTTGCCCGTCCACCCGGCCTTGACCGCGCGCTCCAACGTCTCGCCGGACATGCCAGGTCCGTTGTCCCGCACCGTGATTCTCGCGGCGGGCGTGTCGCTCCGGGGCAGCGAAATCACCACTTCCGGATTCTCAATCGCGACGCCGGCGCGCTTGGAATTGAGGAATCCATCGACGCTGTTGTCCACGAGTTCGGCGATGCACCTCCACTGCGGGAGATCGATTTCGCCGAGCATCTGCAGCACTCTCGGGTCGGGAGTTATGTCGAAATCCGGAGCGCTTCCCGAAACGGTAGTCATCAGTTCGCCTTCGTATTGACCAGTTTCTCGGCAACGGAGCGCGCGACCGTTTCGGCCAGCAGCACTGGAACGGCGTTGCCTAGCTGCCGCATCGCCTCGGTCCATGCTCCGCAGAAAATATAATCATTCGGAAACGTTTGCAGGCGCGCGGCCTCGCGCACGGTGAAGTAGCGGACCGAGCCGTCGGGGCGAGCGAGCGTGTTTTCCCCGCCCGGAACGCCATGGTCGCCAGCCTTGAGCGTCTTCGCCGGCTCGTCGAGCGGGCTGCCGGTGTGGCCCACGTAGCTACGGGCACCGGGATTGTGCTGATGGTTCGTCCAGCCAGAGCAGTCGTCGCGCTCGGGATCGGGCAAGCCGGCCAGCGCGTCCCGAACCGTGCGCCAGGGCTTCTTCTCTTCATCGAACAGGTCGCCCGGTTGCTCGGCCCGCAAGCGTGCGACGTGGTCGGCGAGCCTAGCGGGCAAAGCCGGTCGATGCTTCCTGGCCACGTGATGCCTCTCCCAGTATTCGCCCGTAACCCACTGGTCGATCAAGAGGAGATCCCGCGAGTACTTCCCCTCGGGGAACGACCACTCGACGCCCAGGTCGCCGCGAAAACCGACGATGATGACCCGCTTCCGTTTCTGTGGCACGCCGAAGTTCACCGCGTTCAGTGGTTGGAACACGATGTTGTAGTGGAGGCTCTTCTCTTTCCCGCTGGTCTGGTGTTTTTCAAGGCGGGCGAGGTGATCGGCCCATTCCTCGCGTGGCTTCGCGGTCAACTCAGGGAACCGCAGTTGGAGCGTGACGTATTCAAAATACTTCGCAAACGACTCGCGCAGCAGCCCCCGCACGTTCTCGACGATGATCGCGCGGGGCCTTAACTCGCGCACGGCGCGGGCAACCTCGGGAAACATGTCGCGCTTGTCGAGCGGCCCCCGGTGTTTCCCGCCGATCGAGAACGGCTGACACGGCGGGCCGCCGGCGAGAAGATCGACGTCCCCCTCAATACTCGAGTAGTCGAAGTTCCGGACGTCACCCGAGAAGAGGGTCCAGCCATTCAACGCGGCGTATCCGTTTCGCTGGTTCTCGGTGATCGTCGCGCAGCAGTCCTTGTCCCGCTCGACGACGGCGTCGTGGTGGAAACCGGCCTTCTCGATTCCTAAAGCCAGACCGCCGGCACCAGTGAATAGCTCAACGGATCTCAAGCGCCGCCCTCCAGAAACGCCCTTAGCCTGCTTCGCAGCACTTCGACGCTGTCGAGTTGGCACTCCCAGACGATCAGAAGCTTCCAGCCCAAGCGCCGAAGCACGCGCTGGTTCGCCACGTCGCGCCTCCTGTTTGCCTCGAGCTTCGGCTTCCAGAACTCCAATCTCGACTTTGGCCATCGCGTGTACTTGCAGGTCCCGTGCCTATGCCAAAAACATCCGTGAACAAAAATGATTTTACCTCGTTTCGGAAACACGAGATCAGGATTTCCTGGCAGGTCCCGTCGATGCAGCCGGTAGCGGAAGCCCATGCGGTGGACCAGCCTTCGAACGAGTAACTCGGGCTTCGTGTCCTTCGACCGGACTCGGCCCATTCGCTCGCTGCGCTCGGCTGGGGTCAACGCGTCCACGTGATTAGTACCAATCTACAACCTTCATCGGCGTTTTGGGGCCAGCGGACCACGGTCAACCCGCCCGCTCGCACATCGCTGACGATTTGCATTCCCCTGGGGGGAAACTGGGGGTACCCCGGCGTCCACACTTGGGTAAATTCGGGTAAGGATGGGTAAATTTACAAAACAGCCGGGGCTTGGGCGCGGCGCGGCAACTGGCGTGTTTTCTAGGGTGTGCGTTGAAACTAAAGGACTTGTTCTGGCTCCTCAGGTAGGACTCGAACCTACAACCCTTCGGTTAACAGCCGAATGCTCTACCATTGAGCTACTGAGGAGCAGTCGTGTACTCTCATTAAAACAGACGCCCCAACGGGGTGTCAAATCTCGCGCGGCGGCGCGCACTGGTCAAATCATTTCGTTGAGCAGCTCGGGGCGCGGGCGCGGAATCACCACCTTGTTCACTAGCAGGCCCTTCTGGCCCACCACCTGCGCGCCGGCATCCACCGCGGCCTCCACCGCCGCCACGTCGCCCGTCAGGGTCACGAAGGCCTTCCCGCCTAGCGCCATCGCCAGCCGGATTTCGATCAGTTGCACGTTGGCCGCCTTCACCGCGGCGTCCGCGCCTTCAATCAGCGAGGCCACCGAGAACGATTCCACGATGCCCAGCGCCTCCAGCGCTTCGATCTTCGTTGCGCCGGCGATGGCCGGGAATATCGATTCGTGCAGGTTCGGAATCACGAACGAGTCGATCACCGAAAAATGACCCGCACTCACACCCGCCGAAACCGCCGCCTGCACCGCGCCCACCTCGCCCCGTACCATCACCATGTACTTGCCGGAGCAGATCGAACGCGCCAGGATCATCTCCACGGCTGCCGCCTTGAGCATGGCATCGCTCGCCTGCATTCCCGCGGCGATGCTGGTCAGCTCGATCAAACCGATTGAATTGTTCGCCATCGCTTATGCCACAATCTCGACGTACTCCGGCGTCACATTCCGCACCTTGCCGTCGATGCTCGAGTGCACGTGCGCGCCCAGCTTCCCATCTTCCACGCGCCCCACCACCTGTCCCCGCTTCACTTTTCCGCCTTCCCGCACGGCCGGAACGGCGGGCTGCCCGGTATGCTGGAGCATCTTGATGCGCACCACCGCGGGGCGGCATTCCACTTCCTGAAACGGCGCCGCCTTCTCGTATTCTTCAATCTGCAGCCGGCGCCGCAATTGTGAAAGCGGCACCCGCCGGTACTCCTTCATGGGGTGCACCTCCACCGGCCTGGTCTGCGCAAACTTTAGCCCCGCCGCGCGCCGGTCCTTCTTGCCCTGGTCGCAGGCCTCCTTCGGATACAGATCTTCGGGACAGGCATAGAGCGTGCACAGCCCGCACGCGCAGCACAGCTCGGCCCACTGGTTCCAGATGTCCCCGCCGGTCATGGTGAAGCCCAGGCTGCGCATCACCTTGTGCGGCTGTACCTCGTAACCCAGCAGGTATCGCGGGCAGAATTCGGTGCAGTAGCTGCACTGGTCGCAGGCCGATTTGCCAATGCGGTTCATCTCCTGCTGCGGCCGCGTGCGGCGGGTGATGAGGTAATGGTTGCGCGGAAGAACGATCAGGCCGCCGGTGGTCTTGGTCAGCACCTCGTCCAGATTGAACGTCAGCGTCCCCATCATGATGCCGCTCACGAACACCCCGAAATCGTCCACGGTGGCGCCGCCGGCCAGGGCCAACAGGTCGCGAAACGGCGTGCCCACCGGCGCCCAGAACGATTTCGGCTCGTTGACCGCGCCACAGACGGAGAGAAACTTCCGCGTGACCGGCGCGCCTTGTTCCGCCAGGTGCACGTTGTAGAGCGTCTCCACGTTGTTCACCACCGAGCCCACCTGGAGCGGAATCCCGGCCGGCGGAATCAGTCGGCCCGTGGCCGTGTAGACCAGCTCGTACTCGTCGCCGGAGGGGTAGAAATCGCCCAGCGTCACAAACTCGATCCGGTCCGATTTCAGGTTGCGCTTCAACGCCTCCAGGGCCTCCGCGTTCTTGGTCTTGACTCCGAACTTGCCGGTCTTCGCTCCGGTCGCCTCCATCATCAAGCTCATGCCCGCCAGAATGTCCGCCGGAAAATGCTGCATCAGCTCGGCGTCCTTGTGGATGAGCGGCTCGCATTCGGCGCCGTTGGCGATCACATACTCCACTTGAGACTGCGCCTTGACATACGTTGGGAAGCCGGCCCCGCCCGCCCCCACCACGCCGCACTCGCGCAATTTCTGGCTGAGCATCAATCAAAGGATACCAATTGTGCCCGCCTGATTCCTTCCCGCCCCTCCCGTGCTATAACGGACCAGCGTGAAGACACTTTCCGCAGCCGCCGTCTTGCTGGCCGCCTTTCGCCTCTGGCCGCTGTCAT
>Ga0326728_10023036_pt1 | contig 11472 bp, 11 predicted proteins | sample MB3enrmetagenome_FD_207602 | JGI IMG/M metagenome (GOLD analysis project Ga0326728, IMG submission 207602) | Lab enriched peat soil microbial communities from McLean, Ithaca, NY, United States - MB31MN | ecosystem: Environmental > Terrestrial > Soil > Wetlands > Peat | place: USA: New York... | reverse complement strand
TGGGGGTAATGACCAGCGATTATCAGGTGGGCGTGTACACCGCAGCGATGAGGTTAGTCACGCTGTGCCTGATAGTTCCTGACGGCGTCATGACCGCGACGTTCGCTCTTCTCGCCAAGCTTGCTGAAGAAAAAACTGGCGACGCTTTCATGCATCTTGTCGAGCGCACGGTGCAATTTGTTACCGCCCTGCTCCTTCCGCTCGCTGTTGGCGGCGCACTCTTGGCGCCAATCATCCTCCGGATTCTCTACGGGCCGAAATTTGATGCCGCGATTCCAGTCATGCGCATCCTCGTCTGGGCGTTGGTACCTTTTGGGGTTAATCGCGCCCTCGGCGATGCTCTGGTTGCGCGAGGCGAACAAAAAGCCGTGGCATGGATTGTCCTCACCAACGTTGCTGTTGGCGCTTTGCTTTACATCGCTCTCATTCCGATTTCCGGGCCGGTTGGTACCGCGTGGGCCTTCTTCTACTCCGTTTCGGGTTGTAGTTTCATTTCGGCCCTTATTGCCGTCTATCGCGACAAGATTGCCGGCGGCTTTTTAGTATGGACGGCCTTGGCGGCTGCGATGGTCGGCAGCTTCGGTTATGCTCTCGCGGCATCGACTCTGGCGCGCGTGGTCTGGAGTCTTGTCGCTCTATTGCTCGCTGCTGCGGGCATCATGCGCTCTTATCTTCGTGCCCCAGGCTGGTTGGGGAGCCCAGAGCGATCGGTCCCTGAGTCCAATCTCGCTCCACGGCCGTCTGGCTTGTGAGATCATCGAACCAAATGACCGAAATCTCCGTCATCATCGCCACCTACAATCGCATGGAACTCCTCCCCAGGGTACTTGCGGCGCTTGCCGGTCAGCAGGCTGAAGGTGTGGATTACGAAATACTTTTCGTCGACGACGGTTCAAGCGATCAGTCACGCGAATTGATCGAAGTGGAAGCTCGCTCTGCCGGACGCATCCGCTACCTGTCTTTGCCGCACAGCGGCAGTCCCTCGAGGCCAAGAAACTTTGGAGTTCGTAAGGCTCGTGGCAAGGTTGTCTTGTTCCTTGATGACGACGTGATCCCTGATCGCGATCTCATTTTGAATCACTGGAAATTTCACCAACGCAATCCGGGCAAAGAATGCGCCGCCCTCGGCGAACTATTCCTGCCGCCGGACGCGAAAAACGACCCGATGTCCGTTTTCCATAGTTTTCCCTACGATGAGGTGCGGCGAAAAGACCGTCTAGGCTACCTTTTCTTTTGGACGTGCAATCTCTCTCTGAAGCGGGAGTTCATGCTGGAGCACGGACTGTTTGATGAGGATCCGTCATTACATCCGTTAGAGGATATGGAATGCGGTTACAGGCTCTTTGCCCACGGCCTACGGTTGGAATTTCTCCCCGAAGCTCGCGGCGCGCACGTGCATAAGATGAATGCTGCCGGGGTTCCGCAAAAGGGCCAGCGGACGGGTCGCGCCCAGTTTGCTCTCAGCTGTAAGGTGTCAGACGTTGGACTGAAACATCGCTTCCGAATTTTGTCCTCTGATTTGTCCACCTCCGCCTACCTGTATCGATTAACGCGCCGGACGTTCGCTTGGGTGATCGACAATCGGCTCACCCTTGCCATGCTGCGCGCGCTTGGCGCGGAGCAATCGAGGCGCAATCGCATTACAGACATGTACTATTTCCTAGTTTTCCGACGCAATGTTGTAGCCGGATACAATGCCGCCAAAAGGGAATTCCAGCAGTTACCGAGTCGTCCTCACGGAGATGTTTTCGAATGCGAACGATAAGAAGAACGGTGGCGATTCTCCTTGGGTTGTCCGGGGCATTTGTCCTGATTTTCGCTTCTTGTTGCGCGCAAAAGACTGTTGCACTCTCCGTGGCCGGGATCAAAGTTTTCCCGTCTCAGCCGCAAGGCGAGATTAGCCCTTTCATCTACGGCGCCTCTGTAGAATGGACCGAAAACGGCAACCGCATCTTCGACCCGAACCGCGGACAGCTTCGCCCCGAGGTCATTGATCTTCTTAAGCCGCTGCGCATCCCGGTGTGGCGATTCCCAGGCGGAATCCTTTCAGACTATTACCATTGGCGGGATGGTATCGGTCCGCGCGGCGAGCGTCCCAAGCGTCCCAACCCTATGGATCAGAGTGTGCATGAGAATAGTTTCGGCACGGATGAGTTTATCGACTTCTGCAAAGCGCAGGGATCGGAACCGCTCGTAACCGCAAACTTTGGAACCGGAACTTTACAGGAGACACTGGAGTGGCAGAGGTATTTTTTGGAAAAAGGCTTGCGTGTCAGATTCTGGGAGATCGGGAACGAGATCTACCTTGCCGAACCGAAGGAGCACGCATCCGTTCCGGGCAATGACCGCCGCATCTACAAAACCGCGCAACAATATTCGGCCGGTTTCCGGGAATGGTCCAAAGCTCTTCAAGCCGCGGACCGTGAGGCGCAAATCGGGGCCATCGCTGGCACGTACAACACCAGTCCACAAAATGCCAACTGGCTGAGTCCTTTGCTGTCCGGGGCCGGCTCTGATATCGACTTCATCGCGCTCCACAACGCGTTTGCTCCGCTGATCTTTAGCCGGTACGATTACACGAATGAAAAAAAGCGCGAGGAAGCTTACCAGGCTATGTTCGCCCAAGCCATGTTTTCGGCGGAAGACATTCGCCGGGTGAAACAGGCGGCTGCGTCGGTCCGTTTACCTACGCCGAAAATCGCAATTACGGAGCATTTTCCGCTCTTTGGAGGAACGCCAGACCAGTTGATGGCCATCCTCGATCAGTCGCGGACTCTTGCTTCTGCATTGTACACATCGAGCCTATTCCATGCCTTCATGCGCGAACATGTTTGGATGGCCAATTACAATATCGCGGTCAGCAAATGGTTTGGCGCTCTCTTGACCGACACCGATAGCGGGATAATCAAAACGCCGACCTACCACCTGTTTGATTTGTACCGGAATCACTTCGGAAATACCCTGATCAACGTTCAGACAAGTAGCCCGGTATTTTCCACGAAACAAGTGGGCACGGTGGAATCGCGGAACGATGTGCCATACCTGGATGCGGTTGCTTCAACAGGGCAGGGATGCGTGTACCTCGCCGTGATCAACAGGAATCTTTCGCAACCGATGCAAGCGAGCATCTCCGTCGAAGGGCTTCCTCCGGATGCCACTGCCGAGTTGACCATCTTGGCCGGGCCCGGACCCAATGCGATTAATGGCGTTTCACTCAGCCGATCGACGCAAGGTGGATTACCCGATTCCATCACGCTGCAGCATGGCTCTTGGAAAGGCGTCAATACTGGCGTTTACACTTTCCCGCCAGCATCGGTAACCATGTTCAAGTGGGAGGCGGTAGAACCGCCGCGGAAGAAATGAGATTGCCTATACTCGCACTCCAAGGGTTGCACTCTCCCTTGGACCAACGAGCAAGGCCGAAACAGAGTTGAGAGGAGCGTCTAATCCGATGTCAATTCCCGCGAAACTTTCTGTGGAGGCCGGAACGCAAGGCGAACTTCGCAAGCAGCTCACACCAGAATTGAAGGGATGGAGGAAGGTCCGTTCCCATCTGGGGGCTGCTGCGTTCAACATGATGGTGAACGGAATCCCGTTCCATGCGGTACGCAACTCTTACTTGCGCGCTTGCGGAATGCACATAGGGAAGAACACGTGCATGATGAGAGGATCTCTGATCATCCGGCCAGAACAGATCAGCATTGGAGACCATTGCATCATCGGGTTCCAGTGTTTTTTCGGTGGCGAAGGTAGAATTCAGATCGGCAACAACGTGAATATCTCCAGCTTCTGCGTTTTGCTTGGGGGCTATCACGATATTGATGATCCCGAGTTCAAGCCGATACTCAATCCCATCATCATCGAAGATTACGTCTGGCTGGCAACCAGGGTCACGGTCGCCGCTGGGCTCAGAATTGGTCGAGGAGCCGTTGTTGCGGCTGGAGCAGTTCTCACTCGCGACGTGCCCCCCTATCACGTGGTAGCCGGCGTGCCCGCAAAAAAGATCCGAGAACGCAAACCTGAGGCGTGTGTGTATGAGTTCAACTACCAACCTTGGTTTTTCTAGTGCATCCATGACGGCGAACCAGCAGTGGTATCCGTTAACCATAATTATTGTGTCATGGAACGTAAAGGAGTTACTGGGAAGCTGCTTGCGGTCGCTGGCTGAGGATCACGTGCCCGATTGGGCCGAGGTCGTCGTTGTCGACAATAATTCTACCGATCAATCAATCGATATGGTCGCGCGAGAATTTCCCTGGGTGAGGTTGATTGCGAATTCACAAAACGTTGGTTTCAGTCGGGCAAATAACACAGCCTGCTGGCAGTCTAACAGCGACTTCGTGTTCCTCCTGAATCCAGATACGGTTGTCCACCCGGGTGCCGTCCGGAAACTGGTGGATTTTGCGCGGGCGCATCCCGAAGTTGGCGCGGTAGGCCCAAAATTGTACAGCACGGACGGGTCCGTTCAATATGAGGGTGGTGTCGAGTTTCCCGGAATCTGGAATGTATTCTGCGACCTCGCGCTTTTGTCTGAGTTGTTTCCCCGCAGCCGGATCTTTTGCCGCCGACAAATGGGTTACTGGGACCACGAGGGCGACCGCGAGGTGCCGGCAATTTCAGGTGCCGCGATGCTCGTGAGGCGGGAAGTCGTGGATCGCATCGGCTTCCTAAACGAGACTCTGTTCTATGCGGAGGATATGGACTTTTGTTTGCGGCTTCGACGGGCAGGCTGGTTGGTATTTTACTTGGGTTCAGCCTCCATCGTTCACTATGGCGGGGGCAGCACGAAGTCGGTTCCCGATAAAGGATTCCAGCGCCAAATCGCTTTCCAATCGACATGGTTGTACACCAGGGAGAACCGCGGACGGATTCTCGCGGCGGCGCTAAGCGCCATGGTCGTATTTTGGTCTTTGGGTGGGGTTCTTGTTACGTCTCTTCTCGGTTTGTTTTGTCGCGGGAATACACCCGCCGCGGCAAAAATCGCCTGGTTCCGCAAAATAGCGGTTAGCCTCTTAAGATGGGGTATTTCCAACAAGAAGACGTTTTGTCACCACCTGGCTGCCCCGCCGACGTTTAACGCCAATAGGCAGCTCCGGTTCAAACTGAGATGAAAATTGGCATCGATGCACACGGGGTGGGTGGCCACAGCCTGGGGATGGGCAACGAGACCTATTTTCGCAATCTGATTCACGCGCTTCTGGCGATTGACCAACGCAACGAATATCACATTTTCATAAATCATCCGGAGGCAATGGAAGAAGTTGTTCGCGACCACCCGAATGCCAACCTCGTATCCTTGTTTCCGCACTCCCAATGGGTCCAACGCCCGCTGAGCATTCCTTTATACGTCAGCAAACATAAGCTTGACATTGTTCACGTTGCGTTCATAAGCCCACCCTTCACGCGCTGCAAGACGGTTATCACCGTGCACGACACCAGCTATGAGCTTCGCCCCAAAGATTACCGGTGGCTTGATCGTTGGCGAATGAAACTGTTGGTTCCGGGGAGCTGCCGCCGGGCAGACCTCATCTTCACCGTGTCGGAACATGCTCGCCGCGAAATAAATGAATGGTATGGGATCCCCCTGGAAAAGATCGTTGTCACGCATAACGCCGCTGATCATGTGAAGCAGCGGAACAATGGCGGTGGGAAAATCCCTGCGTTTAGAGCGGATCTCCCCACTCCCTACATGCTTTTCCTTGGATTGATTCAGCCCAGGAAGAATCTGGTCCGCCTGGTCGAGGCCTTCGACCGCGTCAAGAGCCGCCTGGACCTCCCGCACCACCTTGTGATTGCGGGCAGGTGGGGCTGGGGCAATGGTGAGTTGAAGCGAACACTCGGACGCCTGAAACACCGGGATCGTATTCACTTCGTGGGTTATGTGCCACTGACGGAAATTGACAAGCTCATGCGCGACGCCGCTCTTTTCGTTTTTCCCTCTCTTTACGAGGCCTTTGCCATTCCTCCAATGGAAGCGCAGCGGCAGTCGGTACCGGCGCTGGTGGCTAACAATACTTGTTTCCCGGAGATTTATGGCGACTCCGTGATCTATTGCGATCCCTTGAGTATTAATTCCATCGCGGATGGCATCGCGCGGGGTCTACAGGACTCAGCTTTGCGGGCGGAACTTGTGAAACGCGGCTTTGAAAAAGTTCGCGAGTATTCGTGGGCGAAGACTGCCCGGATCGCGCTGGACGCTTACGAAAGCTTGCTTTAACACGACGGGAAAACCGAACGCGAAAGGAAACTCGCAATCGCTAATGGACTCTTCCCTCAAAATTAGGGTTTTGCTGACCAAGATCGGACTGGACGGTCACGATCGGGGATATCGTTTGGTGGCCACCGCCCTGCGAGATGCCGGGATGGAGGTCATTCTGACCGGACCTTGGCTCAAGATCGAGGAAGTGGTTTCCATCGCCGGGCAGGAGGATGTAGAGGTCATCGGCATCAGTTCGCTCTCTGGCGATCATTTGCTCATTCCCAAGCTCATGAGCAGCCTTCGCGCGGCGGGCATGGCGGATGTTCTTGTGATCGTTGGCGGGATAGTGCCGGATGATGACGTCCCGCCTCTGGAGCAGAGCGGTGTGGCTCGTGTTTTTCATCCAGGGACGAGCCTTGGAGAAATCATAACGTTCATTCAATCTCGGGTTGCAATGCAGCGGTTGGCGCGTGAATAAGGAGGCTGGTATGACTAATAATGGTTCGAAACTCGATCCCGCCGCCCAATGGCAGGCGGAATACGCCCGCACGGCCGACAAGCGCCCTCGTTGCAACCGTTCTGGCATCGTGTTGAAGCCCCTTTACACGCCAAGTGATTGGGATGGCAGCCGGTATGCCGAGGACGTTGGCTATCCCGGCCAGGAGCCATACACCAGAGGCATCTATCCCGCGATGTACCGGGGGCGCGAATGGTCTCGGCGCATGTTGATCGGCTTGGGTACTCCGGAAGACTTCAACCGCCGGCAAAAGAAAATGCTCGCTACGGGAACTACCGCCGTGAATTTTATCCCGTGCAACTCCGTGTTCCGAGGTTACGACATTGATGACGTTGATCCTCTTCTGGTTGGCACTTGTGGAACCGCGGTGAACACACTAGAGGATATGCGAATTGCCATGGACGGAATTGAGTTGGGGGACGTCAGCCTCGGCATGAATGACCCCAGTCCATTTACACTCCTGGCCCTTATTCTGGTACTGGCGAAAGAACGGGGAACGCCCTGGGAAAAGTTGAGCGGCACCAGCAATCAGGCGGACTTCATTTCACATTTCGTCGCGAACCATATGTTTTATCGGCTTTCGTTGGAGGGGAGCCGGCGGGTCCTGCTCGACCACATCGTCTTCACGACGAAGTACATGCCACGCTGGAATCCCCTCTCGATTGTCGGCCAGCATATGCAACAGGCTGGTGCGACTCCCGCTCAGGCACTGGGATTTACGCTTTCCTCTGCTCTGTATTACGTGGACCTCTGTGTCAAGGCTGGAATGGACCCGGATTCTTTCGTCCACCGCTTCACGTTCTTTTTCGACATCAGCATGAGCTTCTTTGAGGAAGTCGCAAAATTTCGAGCGGGAAGGCGGTTGTGGGCACGACTGCTGAAGGAACGTTTTGGAATACGAAATCCGGTGAGTTTACGTTTCAAGTTTCATGCGCAAACTTCCGGAGTCGATCTAACGCGGCAGCAACCTCTCAACAATATCGCCCGGGTTGCAGTTCAAGGCTTGGCGGCGATCCTGGGTGGCACGCAGTCGCTGCACACAGATGCCTACGACGAAGCCTTTGCGACTCCTTCTCCGGAGACCGCTCGGATCGCGATCCAGACTCAGAATATCCTGTCTGAGGAATCGGGCGTCGCCGACGTGATCGACCCACTCTGCGGCTCGTATTATATCGAGACGCTGACCGACGAAATGGAGCAAAAGGCGCGCGAAGTAATTTCCCGTGTGGATCAACTCGGTGGCATGTTTGAAGCTGCGCGCGCCGGCTACGTTCAGTCGGAGATTGGCAAGTCCGCGAATGAGTTTCAGGCGCGCGTCGAAAAATCGCAACAGACGGTAGTGGGCGTCAATAAGTACCAGTTGCCCGAGGAGGAATGCAGTCGGGCCGCCGCGCAGCGCCCCGATCCTGATCTGATTGCTGCTCAGTATGATCGCCTGCGCCGCTACAAGGCGGGACGTAGTCAGATATCTGTTGGAAATGCTCTGGAATATCTCGCTCGTGCAACCGACGATAAACAAATTAACTTGTATGAGGCGTTGGTGAAAGCGGCGGAGGCAGGCGCAACACATGGAGAAATGGTGAAGACCTTGAGAACGAAATTGGGATTCGGTCGACCTCACGATGAAATAGCAGGAGTGCTATGAAAAAGCCAAGAGCTCTGCCAGGTAGGAACCGTCTTGTCCCGTAATTCCCGTAATGAGAGCAAATCCCATAGCGTGCGTGGGAAAATGAATCCCCACGCATGAACGCCGCAATCCCTGAATGCAGGCGGGCGAGACTCTTTTCTTTACACCACTTGACTGGACGCGGATGCTTCCCCATGAAGATGTCCAGCCAAAACGAGCCGCTGACTGACGCCGAGTTTGACCACCTCGGCGACTTCCTCAAAAGCGTGCAAGGGCGGCAAGGCGATGAACGTCGAGGCGCTCGACGGATTCTTTGCCGCCCTGATGGCGGGACCCGAGACCGTGATGCCGAGCGAGCACTACCCGGAGGTCTTCGGCGGCGAGATGTCGGAGACCTGCGAGTTCCGCAGCCTCGACGAAGCCAGCGAAATCCTGGAGTTCATGATGCGGCAATGGAACACTATCGCCGGGACGCTGTTCGAGGACGAGGTCTAGGTGCCGCTCTTGCAAGAGGACGAGGACGCATGGCGCACGGCAACGACTGGAACTCGCGGCTTCATGCGGGGCATGGGCATGCGCCACGATGGCTGGGCTGAGTTGGTCAACGACGAGGAGCGCGGCGGCTGCCTGATCCCGATGATGATGCGCTTCTTGCCGTGATCGGGGCGAACAAGAAAGCAGTGCATTCAGGGTGCGGTATCGAGGGCAAAACGGCGGCGCCCAGAGGCCGTCCTTTAACGCAAGCAGACGACACCAAATGGGTTAGCCGACGCCTCGCCCCAACGCGTTAGCTATGTTGAGTAGTCAACCGGGCTAATTAGAAAGCGGCAAAGAATTTCCTATGTGTTGCATGGAATTGCAGCTTTGGAACGAACCGAATTGGGTAGGTCAGGAATATGTGTAACTAGCTCGTTGGAACTAGGTCGTTTAAACTGACCCAAAACGAAAATCTTGCCTTGACACAAGGGGGCATTCGGGAGAGAATTCCACTGTACGTTGTCGCATGCATTGCGCGCTATCTGATCTGCACTTCCTCCCCTGCGATCGGGCCCCAATTTCACTGAAGAGTTGTTTAATCACGGCTGAATACGAAACCATTCAAGCCAGTGGTGGGTACTGTGAAATCGGCGTGTTCCGCGACAGCGAGGGCCCCCGAAGTAGGATCACGCAAGTCCAACGTCCGTTTATTGAAGGTGGCATGTGGCTATCGCTCCCAATAGATCTGGTTTCCTGCTTTTGGATACATCGCAAAACGTGATTGCTTCGAACCCCGAAGCCGTCCAGATTCTTTCTTATCCCAGCAAGCCGGACCGTATTAAGCAGTTGAACGTTTTCCTTGCCGATCGCATCCGGACCGTTCTAGTGGACCATACATTCGGGGACGGAAATGTAGTCAAGGAATATCAATCCGGACGCCGCCGGTACATTTGCAGGAAGTTTTCCATCGACTGCAACGGCCGCTCTACGCTGCAACCCTCGATAGCGATGATTTTCGAGCGCACCGCCACGCCCGACCAGGCACTGGAAGAAATATGCCGGCAGTTTGAGCTGACGCAGCGCGAAAGGCAAACGGTGGAGCTGCTGGTGCAGGGTCTGACAACCAAAGAAATCGCCACCCGTCTAGAGATCAGCCCCAACACCGTGAAGGCCTTCGTGCGCATCGTGATGGTCAAAATGGGGGTTTCGACGCGGTCGGGAATAGTGGGCCGGCTGACGGGGGCGCGGGCTTTGGGTTAATCCGAGCTAGCTATCCTATTCCATATAACCAGTGTGAATTAGTCCAATTGAGGACTTTACCGCCGCGTTGACGATGGTAGATGATCCATCGCGTGAAACGGGCGGAGGAACGAGAACGTCGGCAACACGCACGCTTTCCACAGGCGTTGGACGTCCGCGCCCGCAGCTTGCCTCCCGTTCGGTCCCGCTATACGGCCCCGCGTGAGATTCACGGCCGAATTCAAAACCTTAGCGAAGGTGGCGCTTGCATCCTCAGTTCACAGCCCCTTCCCGTTGCTACCTTCGTCTCCTGCGAAATTGCGGCGCCCGACGTTCCAGTGCCAATTCCTTCGTTGATGCAGGTTTGCTGGAATGCCAAGCGGGGCAGGGATAACCCGCATTTCATGACGGGGCTTCGCTTTATCAACGGTTAAGGTTTTCGGCTAAACGCCACTATTCAGGAAAAATCAAAGGGCGCCAGAAGGCGCCCTTTTGCATGAAGCTGTCTCGTGCTACTGGCAAGCTAGTTGCCACCGCTGCCGCAAGTGCAAATACCCGCACCGCTGCCCTGCTGCTCGATGAAGCCGCACAAACCGGGCAAGGCAGTCTGATTTGTGTTGGTCAGCTGGGACGACGTGTAGGGAGTCTCGGTCACCTGGTAGGTGCCGCCGGGAGCTACTTGATCGTTGGTTTGCCAACCTTCCAGCATGCCGGTGGGCGACAGGTTGGAGGGGTCGCATGTCGGATTCGATCCGATATCGGACGGAATGACGAAGATGGAGCCGGCGACCGGGAGCTGGCCCGTCAGCGTGTTTGCGGTCAGATCGTTGAGCAAGGACAGAATGCGCACGCCGCTGTCGGAGATCGAGCATCCGCAGCACTCGTTCATCTCCTGATTTGAATCGAAGACGTAGATCATGGCGCAAAGACTGCCCTTCGAGGGCGACCCAGCGGTCACGCCAGGATTGGTGAGCCACAGGGTGCCGTCAGTACCAGAGGCGATGGCATTGGCGGTGTTGAAGTAGTTGGTCAGCAGGAGCGGCATCACGGTGATGCTCGCCCAGGCGGTCTGACCGCTGTACTGGGCGGAGACCGAGGTCGAGCCAACCTGCGCTCCATTGATGGAACCGGTGCCGCTGACGGTGACGATCCCTGGCTGAGTGGAAGTCCACGTAGCGAGAGAAGAGACGTCCTGGGTCGAGCCATCGCCCATAGTTGCAATCGCGCGCAACTGGCGGTAGCTGCCAATGACCATGGACACTGACGAGGGAACAATACTCAGGGACATGGGCTGGGACACGTTCACACTCGCCGATCCGGAGAAGCCTGTTCCCTGGGCGCTCACCGTCGTCGAGCCAGTCTGTAGAGCATTGACGAAGCCCCCGCCACTTGTTGCGGCGATGTTCGGCTGTA
>Ga0326728_10023034_pt1 | contig 11473 bp, 11 predicted proteins | sample MB3enrmetagenome_FD_207602 | JGI IMG/M metagenome (GOLD analysis project Ga0326728, IMG submission 207602) | Lab enriched peat soil microbial communities from McLean, Ithaca, NY, United States - MB31MN | ecosystem: Environmental > Terrestrial > Soil > Wetlands > Peat | place: USA: New York... | reverse complement strand
GGACACCGCGCGTGACAAGATGATGGAGATAATACTGTCTTACATGGGAACTCCGTATAAGATCGGCGGGACCGACCATTCAGGAATGGACTGCTCCGGTTTTTCTATGGTAGTATTCGATTCGGCATTCAACATCGAGCTTCCGCATTCGGCGCTGGAGCAGTCTTCGATCGGAGACAAAGTTTCCAGAGATGATTTAGAAATCGGGAACTTGGTATTCTTCAAAACCGTGCAGAACAGGATAAGCCACGTCGGAATTTATCTCGGCGATGATCTTTTCGCACATGCAAGCGTTACGCAGGGCGTGACCATCTCGTCGCTTGAGAGCACTTACTATAAGCTTCGTTATGCTGGCGCCCAAAAAGTTCTTTCAACCGCATCTGATCATGCACAATAAGATTCCTTTTACGAAATGCTTTACGTTCTTTTTCAAATCACATGGGTTAAGACTCCTTATGCAAGTTATCCTACCTTCTTTTTTTGATCATGTACGGCGAGGTTCCTTTTATGGCATTCAATAACCTTGACGAGTTTGTACAATTTCTAAAGAAGAAACGCGAGCTGAAAATAATTGACACGGAAGTCGATCCGAACCTGGAAATAACTGAAATCGTCGACCGTGTCGTGAAGTCCAGCGGGCCTGCGCTCCTGTTCACGAATGTGAAAGGAAGCAGGTTTCCTCTTGCCATAAATTTGTTCGGGACGAAGCAGCGCATGGCATGGTCGCTCGGCGCCGAAGACCTGGACGAGATAGGCAGGAGACTTTCGGAGATGCTTGATATTAGGGTTCCGGAATCGATTCTCGACAAGATAGCTATGATGCCAAAGCTGATGGAACTCGGGAAATTCCCGCCAAAGATTGTCAAGAAGGCGCCGTGCCATGATGTAATAATCGGCGAGAAAGATGTCGATCTTCACAAGCTGCCGATCACTAAGTCATGGCCGCAGGATGGAGGATTCTACATTTTGTTCGGTCAGGTTGTCACAAAGGATCCTGAAACCGGAGTCCGCAACATGGGTCTCTACCGACTGCAGGTTCTTGACAAGAACACGACTGCGATGCACTGGCAGCGTCACAAAGGCGGGGCGGTGCATTTCAGGAAGGCAAAAGAGAAAGGGATGAAGAGACTCGAAGTTGCGGTTGTCATCGGATCTGATCCAGCGACGATGTACAGCACCAGCGCGCCGCTTCCCGAAAGTATCGAAGAGTATTTATTCTCGGGCTTTCTGAGGAGAGAGCCGGTTGAGCTCGTGAAGTGCGGGACCGTTGATCTCGAAGTCCCTGCGGAGTCGGAAATTGTCCTCGAAGGATACGTTGACACGGAAGAGGCGCTTCGGCTGGAAGGGCCGTTCGGCGACCACACAGGGTTTTACTCACTCGCAGATTACTATCCGGCATTTCATGTCACAGCAATGACGACCCGTAAGAAACCGGTTTTTGTTTCTACGATTGTCGGTCAGCCGATAATGGAGGACGACTGGATGGGATATGCAACCGAAAGGATATTTCTTCCGCTTGCAAAACTCGTCATCCCTGAGATTGTGGATTACCACATGCCGTTCGAGGGGATTTTTCACAATCTCGTTTTCGTCTCGATTGATAAACAGTATCCGGGCCATGCCTTCAAAGTCATGAATGGACTCTGGGGAATGGGACAGATGATGCTTGCAAAGGTCATCGTCGTGGTTGACAAGGACGTGGATGTACAAAACACCTCTGAAGCATGGTGGTACGCACTGAATAATATTGATCCGCAGCGCGACGTGATATTTACGAAAGGTCCGGCTGACGTGCTCGATCATTCTGCTCAGCACTTCAGTTTCGGATCTAAAATGGGAATAGATGGCACGCGGAAGTGGCCCGATGAGGGATTTACTCGTCCATGGCCTGACAAAATCATGATGTCTAATGAAATGAAAAGATTGGTGGACTCGAAGTGGAAATCCTACGGCTTTTGAATTCTAAATTCAAAATTCACGGTTCAAGATTGATAATTTTCTCCGCGCTCCTATTTGCTTTTCTTAACTCTTCCTGCTCGAAGAAGCCTGCGGAATTATACAGCGACGGACTGAAATCGTTTGCTGCGGGCAATTATGAGAAGGCCCAGCAGAGTTTCGCGGATGGAATAAGAAAGGGAACAAGCGACAGTCTTTACGGAGGATTCATCGCAGCAAACTTAGTGACGGGGAAATATGCTTCGATCAATTCTGCCTACAATGATTTCACAAATGAAATTCATGATACGCTCGTCAAAATGTACGGCGCCAGACCGATGAAAGTGGTTGCGGTAGCGACGGAGATTATTCCTTACAAAACAAACGGTGGAAATCGTTTGCCGCCGGATTTTCCGCAGACAGTCGCGACCCAGGCAATCGCAGATCGTCGGGATTTTCTTACAATCAAACAGCAAATAGATAATATTATCAAGAAGTGAGTCAGCTTAGCGGTCAGCAGTTGGCGGTGGGCTTTCGGCGTTTTGCAGCATCATGGCACCATGGCTTTGATCAATTCATTAATTCATCATCCTACCGCTCAATCATTCCATTTATACTGCTTTCTCTTTCTTCCGTCCCATCCACGGGCTTCGACGACTTCATATCAAGAGAATTTCTTGGGACTATCCGTTCAACTGAAAACATCGGCTCGCTTTTCGAAAGGTACGTTTATCAACAGGGCGATTCTGCAAAAGGACGAGTCGATTTTGCAGTCAAATCGATCGACTTTTACAAGGAAACAAATCTCAACACGGGTGCATCGTCTTATTTTACGGAGGTCATGGTCACTCGCAGCGGTGAAGCAAAAGCAGCGGTGGACTTGAGACTTGGACTTGATGATGGCACAGTGGTCGATACAAGCTGGTCAGACAGCGGTGGAGCTGCTGCGGCTCAGCGGACATTTGAATTCAAAACGGACTCGCCTCCGGAGTATGCCCAGCTCGATCCGTGGAATAAGGTTCCCAATGACAGCAATTATTCCAATAATAGCCTCACGGTGAACGATTTCCTTCTGCCTGTTGTAAAGTGGGTCAACAGGATATTCGATTTCTTCCAGAACATTTTGTTAAGCACTGGAGTGCTCGTTTGAATACCGGCGTATTGGAAGCCCTGAAGATCGGAATTGAAAGGACGATTAGGAACTGGCGGCTGTGGGTTGGAGTTTACGTTTTCAACCTTGTGCTTGCTGCAGTCTTGACCCTTCCCTTTGCTGGAATTCTTGCGGCGAATATTTCCAGAAGCCTCGTGGGGAAAGAGCTGTTGGTTGGCTTCAATTATAGATGGTTTGTAGATTTCGTCGGTGCCAACCGAGAATTTTTCAAGAATCTTTTCCCGCAAATAGTTCTCATCTTCGCTATTTATTTTTTTGTGGAAGTTTTTTTTGCCGGTGGATTTTATTCAAGTTCTTCCGGAAAAGCAAAAATGAAATTTGGCGAGTTTCTCGCGAAGGGGAGCATATATTTTTTTCCAATGCTCGGTGTTACCGTCATGGAATCCATAATTCTGTTTTTGCTGTGCCTCTCGTTCAACTATCAGTTCTCGGTCGCGGTCTACCAATTATCTGCTGTTGTTCTCTTTATCGTGATCAGTCTGTTTTCAGATTTTGTCAGGGCCGCTGTCGTTATTGATGACGATAAATTTTGGAGTAAGGTGAGGCGCGGATTGAACTTCACGATAAAGCATCCTATTTCCACGATCGGAGTTTATCTCTGCTGCTTGTCGATTGGCGCGGTGGTCATCGCATTGTATTTTGTTTTCCACTCCATCGACAATTCTTCGACGATTGTTGGGATTTTTGTCGAGATTATTGCGGCACAAATTTTCGTTTTGCTCAGAATTTTCTCTAAAGTTGTTTTTTACGCTGGCGAGGCGGCTTTATACAAAGAAAACCAAATTGAGGTGATAAAAGTTAAACCTGAAATGCTGGAGTGATTGAAAATGATAATGCCAATATATTTATACGGGACGAAAGTGTGGGATGGTCCCGCTAGGAAAGTCGCAAAGTTTGACAACGGTCTTGTGGGATTGATCAGAGACATGTTCGAGACCATGCACAGCGCCGATGGCATCGGCCTGGCAGCGAATCAGGTGGGACTTCAGTTATCGCTCGCGGTAATGGATATCTCGGAGATGGAGGATTATAAAAACGAGAAGCCGCTTGTGGTCATTAATCCGGAAATTCTCGAATCAAGCGGGGAACGCGTCATGGAGGAAGGATGTCTCAGCATTCCAGGAATCCGCGACGAGGTGACCCGCGCTGATTCTATCAGAGTGCGGTTTACGGATGGAAATTTCAAGCGTGTCGAAACCGAGTTGTCTGGAATGTGGGCTCGGGTGTTCCAGCATGAGTACGACCACCTCCAGCAGAAATTTTTTATCAACCGTCTTTCCGGCGTGAAGAGACAAATATTGAAGCCGAAGCTTTCAAAGGTTAAAAGGGGCGACGTGCAGGCAAAATATCCGGTATTCTCAGCGGTTGATGAAAAGAGGAAGAAATAGCAAGACAAATTCGAAACTCCGATTATGAACCTCTAATGCCGCAGGGCAGCATTTATAAATTTGGAACCTGAGATTTAGAGGTGATATTCCGTTAGGATGCCGTTTCCTTTGACTGCGCTATCCCGGAACAGCTTACGTTCCACCTCTTACCAACCTGTAATTGCCATCCCTGAATTCGTCAATGAACACGAATCGAAGGTTCAGTGAGCTGTAGTACCAAACCTCGTGTGGAGGCGAGTTTGCATCCGGCCCCGCCCTGAAGCTATTTAAATGATTTTCAATTCGATCTGGCTTTCCGTAAAGGATATAAATTCTTCCTCGGTCCGTCTGCCATCCCTGCAACAGCTGCGTTCCGAATTGCTCGTCTGCATTTTCGACTCTCTTGTAGAACTCCTTTTGTATTGCGCTGGACACCGCCGTGTCGCCATGTGCCTTCGACGTCCAAAAAGCATTTAGAATCTTTTCCCTTTCTTCAGAGTTTGCATCTTTCAATGAGTCAAAATTCTCCCGTGTCATGATGTATGCGAGCGGTCCTATCTCACGATCAAGCTCAACCAAGTTAGGAGAAAATCTATTTCTCAATATTCTGAACGAGGTTTCCGCGAAATCCTCTCCGGCAGAGATTTTGAGATCATAGACCGATGATGCGAGGCCATTTATGTTAATCGGCAGCCGGTACCGCTGAACTCTGGAAATCTGATTCAGTTCGTAAACTGTGTCGATCGAAGCAGGCGATTCGGTAGATTTTGCGATCATGTGAAGTGAAACATTTACCGGAACTTTTTGGGATGTTAAGTAGAAGTCTGCAAAGGTGTCTGGACCTCTTACGGTTCCACTAAGGGTTGTGTCCGGGGAATCGTGAACCACAACGTCGCTTATGTTGATGGAGTCACGGAGAAAGTCCTTGAAATTATATTCGATTTCCTTTGACGAGGTAATGTTTGTGTTTAAATCGAGAAGTCTCAATCCTATGAAGTACTTTCCCGGTTTCGCAACTATCTTGTCCTTGAATCCATCATACACGCTGTTTGATAATATCTGAGAATATTTTGATACCGCTATCTTTCGATCAAAAGTCTCTGAGTACCGGCTTTCCGTCATCTCTCTATCTGAATATAAGTTTATTGAAAGCTGATAATGCGCAGCGTATGAAGTGTCTGTCTTTATGAAAATTAAGTCGTCGTATCGAACCTGGGCATACAAATCGCCCATGGAAGAATCTGGATCCGCTGAAGGGTAATTCACAATAAAGTACCTAAACTTTGGACCTGAGAGAGCATTTGACATGCCCGGCGCGAATGTTCTTGTTTGGGGTGCGCAGCCTGCAAGAACAACGCTCACCGTCATCAAAGCTGCGAATGCTTTTGCGTATCTAATCTTTTCCACGGTCCATGCCTTTTTCATTATCCGAAGGGCTCCTGTCGGAGAATACATCCGACGCTTCTATGAGTTTTTCGATTGTGATTATTCCTTTTAGCGTACCATTGCTTTCCACCGGTGCCACTGTAACATGTGCAGCCCGCATCGCGGTCAGGGTATCCGCTGCGGTCTCGTCCGGAGCAATTATTGGAAAACTCTTTCTCGTGATTTCCCCGACTTTTGTTTCATGCAGACGATGGTGGAGAGACTCGATGACCGCAGACCGGGTGAGGACACCGACAAATTTTCCATTGCTTACCACCGGAAAATCGTTCTGGAAAGTGTGCAGCGACTTTTCTACCACCGCAGTCAGCGGCTCATCCGGCGAGATGGTCTTGAAGTCGGTGATCATCAATTCGCTGACGGCGATTTTCTCGAGCTTCGAGGAAAGCACCGCTGCTTCCGCCTCCGCGCTCGCCCCGCTGAACACAAATATGCCGATAAGAATGAGCCACCAATTATAAAAAAAACCCGCGACGATAAAGCCGATTGCAAACAACTTTCCCACATCAGCGGCAAGTCTTGTAGCTTCGAGGTATTCTCTCTTCATTGCCAAGATGCCGCGGAGAATCCTTCCGCCGTCCATCGGATACGCAGGTATGATGTTGAACAATCCTAACATTACATTTGCCCAAAAAAGATCCACTATGGTGCTCCCGCTTTGAAGCGAGATTTCAGAAAATCGAAGAGAAGAATCTACGGACTTTCCGAAAAGAAAGAGGAATCCAGCAATGACGAAATTCGAGACCGGGCCGGCGATCGTAATCCCAACCTCTTTGACCGGATCGCGAGGTATCGCGGTGATCTGTGAAACACCGCCTATCGGCAATAGAATTATAGAGGCGACAGTAAGTCCATACGATTTTGCTACCATGCTATGCGCAAGTTCATGTAAGAGGACGCAAGCAAAGATCAATGCCCAAAAAACGACACTGTGTAAACCCGCTGTGGGACCAAGCATCGTGGACTCGACATACCATATGAATGCAAGCAAAAGGAGAAATGTGTAATGCACGCGTATTGGAATGTTGAATAGTTTACCAACCGGAAATGACCACCGCATCTCAGTTCTGTTTCTTTGAATTTAAATCCTGACTCTAAAAATGACAAGAAATTTGATTCGATTCTCTCTGATTTCCGCCGCCACGAACGTGCATCAACATTTTGACAAAAAGTTGACGATGTTGGTTTAGCTTCCCCGGCAAGAAATTCACGCCGTTCGCAGATTTCTTGCTCGGTGATGAAATTTTATTAATGTAACAAAATGCTGCTTGTAGCGTCTAATTTTATAGCCAGCACTCAAAAGAAGGAACCTACCTAGAATGCCTCCTTCTACCCGCCCTTGCCCGGGGCGGGTTTCTTTTTTATCCGAGGTCCTACAAAACCTGTTAGGTGCGGATAAATCCGGCAAGCTGTTCTAAATAGGCTGTGCCCCCTTTTTCCAGCACATCCACGTGTCCTGCATTTGAAACGATGAGAAGGCGTGCGTTTTTATTCAACTCCTTCAGCTTTTCAGGATGTTCTTTTCTAACTGATCGGTCTTTTTCGCCGTGGACGATGAGAATAGGCACATCTATCTTCCTAATATCGTTTGCAGGTGAAACTTCCGACGCTTTGAAGTCCGCGATATGTTCGGCTCGTTTGAGAACCAGTCTCAAAAGAATTTTGCTCTTGATTCCTATCTTACGCGTCTGATGATCTAATGCAATTGAGAAAAGATCATAAAACGGTGCGACGGCAATTACTCTGTTTACTCTTCTATCGATCGCAGCAGCCTGAATTGCTATCGCCGCCCCCATTGAAACACCGAGAAGTGTAATTTCCGTTTCCGGCGTATCATGTTTGATTTTATCTATCAGCGATATAACATCGTTTTTTTCATAGAAGCCAAATGTGCAGTAGTCACCTTCACTGTCACCATGTCTCCGCATGTCAACTAGGAAAACGCGCTGACAAAGTTTGGAAAGCTGCTTCGCATAATTGAGTCCGCTTACTTTTGAATCCGTTATACCATGGAGATAAATGACCGAACCGCTCGGCTCTTTACAATCTGGATTGTCGATCACCCAATAGCTGAGCGAAAGGTCGTCGTTTGTTTTTAATGAGCACTCTCTGTAATGCAGTCCAATTTGCGACGGATGACTGAAGCCGAATTTCCTTTCATAATAGTCCGCCGTGCGTCGATGCGGGAACAAAAGCGTCTTGGGTCCGACATACAGGATGGAAAGAAGAGAAATCACGGCGATAGCAAGTAAGGCAGCAAGAATTATTAGCATTCTCCCAAGTCATCTTATGAAACTGAAAACAAAATTTCAACTGAAATAAGTAACCAGATCAAGGGTATCTAGCTTACTTCTTCAGCCCTGCTTTTCCGATTCCTGTCGGTCCAGTATGCCCAGGCAATTATCACCCATTGAGACATGCCTGCGATAGCGATCGCGTTCACAGATGACGGTGGCGGGCTGATTAGATTCATCATGTACGCAATCGACAGGAAAACCATTAAGCTCCAGAATGCAATATTTCCCCGGAGATTTTTCGCTTTCGTGGACTTAAGGTATAGAATCATCCCCGTGAGAAATATCAAACCTTCCACGATGATCGTCCATGCCGTCGAATTCCACAATCCCAAGCCAACTTTTATGTCGATTCCCGGAATCAACGGCAGATCGGGTACGTGGACTATTAGATCCAGAACCCAGTGGCTGAAAACAAGCGCGCCGAGTAAAATCGACACCTTTGGATTTTTTCTGATTGCATAATAAATAACTCCGAATGTCAGTGACCAGAATACTGCTGCTACCAAGCTGTGTGAGTATGGATACGACGTGAAGTGCAGAGTTAAAAACTCCCGCGGCAAAGGATCTATCGCGACATGTTCCAAGCCGACAAGTATGAAGACGGGCCAAAGAATGTCAAGAAATTGCGCTGCCAAGAAAAGGGTTCCGAGCGATGGCTTTTTATCCACCCTTTTCCCCGCCAATCCTACACCGTAATGTCCGATAAACATTCTTCCTCCTTTTGGTTCCTTGAATTGCGCGATATCGTATTCATTTACTAAAACTACGCATAAAAGAATGTATGAAAATAAATTCCCTCTGCATTTCTCAAAAAATCTCTATTCTCAGCAACAGAGGTCACATTGTGAGTGCTGATGGCAGCTTTTAAGAAATTATAAACTGTAAATTTCGAATTACGAACTGCAATTCAACATTTAAAATTTAGAGCGGATCGGATGTAGAATCAAAGACGCGGCTCTTCAGTCAATCATCTCAGCAACAGCGCTCGACAAAGCGAAAGGTGTCGCCCTGTCCTGCTATGAAAATTCTCGTGTCCGGAGGAACATGATTGGCAATCGCACGGAATCTTACCGATTTCATGTTTTGATGGAAGAAAGCGCAGCCACCGAAAAGAAACGATAGAACCATCGCCCGACAAATATCTTTCATTGTCTACCTGCACAGCGGGCCGCCTTATTCAGAATTACAGCAGCTGAAAAGTGTAAAGATCTACTTTATCGGCCCGCTCAGAAATGAGCCTATGTAATATGGCCAGATCAATATTGCCAAGACTCCATTCCAAAAAGTGAGCTTCAAGAAACCGAGCGTAAAAAGCCAGCCGATTACCCAAATAATTCCAAAACCGGAATTGTTGATCCTGATTTTTTCCATGGCTTGTCCTCCAATCATTAAATGCAGCCTGTTATCGTCATTAAGTTACCCTTCGGATTTGTGAAGTGCAACGATATCCTGAGTGAAAACAGATGACCGGGTCCTCTTGAAATTCAGCATCGAGCATTCGAGTGATATGGTGGTACACCGATCTCAGTTTGGCTCAAGCGGAGAAAGCGTCCGAAACACCGCGAAGGTGTCAAAACTTTTGCAGCTGTCGGGAGGTCGAGCGCCATGCACGACTTCTCATCCGCTAATGCCGAGAAAGAATAATAATAAAAAGTAACAAACTTGACAATTCAATGACGCGTGGTTCAATCAACACGCCGACGAGAGGTTTGATCAAGTTGTCAAGAAGGCGTCCGGAATCGACGAATCCGCGAAATAAAGCTTCTCCTAAACTTCTGGTTTCTCGTCTGACAACGCAAACTCGACTGCAGCCATGGCATGAAGCTCAGTCGTATCGAAGACGGGAACGTTGCAGTCTGATTGTTTAATGAGGAGCGGAATCTCCGTGCAGCCGAGTATGATTCCCTGGGCGCCTCTTTGCGCGAGGCTGTCGATTATTTCAAGATACTTTTTCCTTGTCTCGTCTTTTAGTATTCCTTTGTCAAGCTCGTCAAAAATCGAGAGGTTTATGAATTCTCGCTGCTTTTCGTCCGGAGTCAGAGCCGATATACCAAATTTAGCAAGTCGGTCTTTGTAGAAAGAGAGTTCCATTGTAGGCTTCGTACCGAGCAATCCAACTGTGGTAATTTTTTTATCGATGATAGCTTTTGCAGTCACATCGGCTATATGAATCAACGGAATGTGAATATCCTTCTGTATCAAGTTTGCAAGCATGTGTGGTGTGTTGGCACAGATGATCAGGCACTCCGCACCCGCTTTCTCCAATCGCAGCGCGATGTCCGTCAAAAAATCGGCCGCTTCGCTCACTCCACGGGGATCCGAAGGTGGCTTCCGTTCTTCCTGATTGATCGAATAAAGAAACATCTTAGCGGAGTTAAGGCCGCCGAGACGCATATTAATCTCGTGGTTTATGATTCTATAGTATTCGACGGTGGAAACCCAGCTTGTCCCGCCGATCAGACCTAGTGTTTTCATTTACTCCTCCTATTTCGACGCAGTTCTCATAATTACGTCCGTTCCGGAACGGCTAAAGACTAAACTATAAATCAACGCTACAGTGGCAACGATAATTGCACCCAGCAGCCAGATTCCAACGAATGGCAGTACGACGACTGACATTATTAGCGCCATCCATGGAAGTGTTTTCCTGATTCCACTTTCCTTCAGAAGCTTGATCCCCGCCAAAGACCCAATGATATAAACCAGAATTGCCCCGCCGCTTGGAATCATAAGCGCTATTTCAAGATCAATGTCGAAAAAGTAGTACGCCGCGAGGACAAGCACGGAAGAACAGAAAAGCAAAATCAGGCCCCGATCCGGGACACCCTGTTCGTTCAGGTGATAAACCGATCTTGGAAATCCTCCGTCTTTCGCCGTGACAAAAATTACTCGTGAGATTCCGGTCGTGTAGGCATTTGCCGTTCCGAAAATTATAAAAATGGCGAGGAACGATGTTCCGGCTTTACCATAACTCCCGAGAACATTTGAAAAAATCGCCGCAAAGGGGGCGACACTCCCGCCTGCTTCGTATGCCAATGTCCCGACGGTCACGAAAGCCACCGCCGTGTACATGAAACCTATGAGAACGACGCTGAGAGTTATGCTTCGATGGAAGTCACGTTTGGGATCCCGAAATTCTTCGGCAACATTCGAGACGTTTTCGTATCCGAGATACGACCAGAAGATCAGTGCGGCGGCGGTACCTATAGGTATAATTCCATTCGGAAGAAATGGAGAAAAATTTTCACGTCTCACGAAAC
>Ga0326728_10023033_pt1 | contig 11473 bp, 10 predicted proteins | sample MB3enrmetagenome_FD_207602 | JGI IMG/M metagenome (GOLD analysis project Ga0326728, IMG submission 207602) | Lab enriched peat soil microbial communities from McLean, Ithaca, NY, United States - MB31MN | ecosystem: Environmental > Terrestrial > Soil > Wetlands > Peat | place: USA: New York... | reverse complement strand
GAACCTTCGGTGGGGCTAGCTGGACTCGAACCAGCGACCTCAGCATTATCAGTGTCTTTCAGGGAGTTGTCCCCAGCTGGACCCGTGGCTAGAAACCGTTGTTGAACTGCGCTTTTGTGAACCGTCACTGACCACGAGTAACCGTCATCTGCCACACTGCTGTGTCAGATTTGTGTCAGACGCCGGGCGGGCATGCCCGCACGCTCACGTAGAGCTGCTATCACCGGATGTCAGGACGTGTGTCGACCATCGGTCGAGGTCCGTATCGAGGAATCTATCCCGCGCTTATCCCGCGTGACCCCACTGAACGTCGTGCCCAAAACTTCCGTTCGGCACCCGAACGGGGCCACTGCAAGACGATGGGACGGCGTTGGTTGGTTTCAAACGGAGAGCACCTACACTTGAGGGCGATGAGCATCAACGTAAGGCTGCCTGACGAACTAGCGCGCCGCGTCGAAGCAGTGGCGGTCGAGCGCGGAACGAGCGTCGAGGCTGCTGCCGTCGATCTTCTTGACGCCGCACTCAGCGAGTCTGAACACGAGCCAGTGCCCAGCGGAGCGAGCCGCCATCTTGCGTTTGCTGCTATTGGCGCCTCGGGTCAGTCGAGGGGCGCGGCAAACGTCGACGAACTACTCGCAGACGGCTTCGGGCGCGACTGAGTGCTTCTGGTCGACACCGGCCCGCTCCTCGCCACGGCTGATCGGAACGACGCCGACCATCAAGCTTGCCGGGCACTGCTGGAAAAGGACGCGGGGCCACTTGTCACGAGTGCCTTGGTCATCGCTGAGGCGAGCTACCTCCTTGACCGCGAACTAGGACCGATTGCCGACGCAGCGCTCTTTCGTTCGATCGTTGATGGCGACTTACGTGTTGAGCCGCTGCGACTTGCCGATTGGACCCGCATTGCTGAACTGGTTGAGGAATACTCCGACTTACGCCTCGGTGGTACAGACGCTTCGCTCATCGCTCTCGGTGAACGCCTCGGGGTTGCACGGATCGCCACGTTGAACCACCGCGACTTCGCGGTCGTTCGCCCGCGTCACGTCAGGGCCTTCACGCTCTTGCCGTAACCGGCACGAGGGCGCGCAGCTTCCCCGCGGTCATGCTCCCACGAAGCTCAGACGTCATGTGTTCCGCGTACCGTCGAACGTCCCAAACCTAAACGCAGGCGTTCCAAAAGTTGTCAGTGACCGCACGACCAGCCCGCACCGTCACACCCTTGGAACCCCACCAGCCTGTCACGCGGTACGTCCCAGGACTGACTGAGAACCGGTACTTGGTACCCCAGACCACCGTCTCCGAAGCTACGCGCTTTGACCCTGAGTAGAGGCTTACCTTCACCTTCATACGGAGAATCTCGCCAGCCGGCACCGCAACTCCCTCGCAGGCTTGCACAACCCCGGTCACGACGCCGGTGGGCTTGACGGTGCTCGACGTGGTCGGAACTCGCGGTGCGTTTACCGTCTGCCATGAGCGCCCCGCGTTGGTTGTGCGCCACATCAAGTAGGGAATGTTCGGTCTATAACCTGAGAATCCCAACACCAGCCACGTTTTCGCGCTGGTGAAAGCCACTTCGCAGTTGTATTCGGAGCTGTGAGGAATCCGCAACAGGGATGTGAAGTGTCTGCCGCCGTCTCGTGTCAGCCACATGTCCCCGAAGTCTGGGTAGAAAATGGCTTCGCTATCTGACGTGGGGTATATCAGGACGTAGTTCGACAAGCCCCCCGGAGTCCTCACGGTCACGAAGCTCTTGCCCCCGTCGGTCGAACGAATCGCGTAGCCGCCGTTACCCGTCGCACAGAAGCCCCACAACGTGCTGGATGACGTAGCGGTGAGATTGCACCCAAGAGCACCGAGATAGCCACCTGGTGTCAGCTTGGAGAAAGTCCGGCCGCCATCGTGGGAAACCAGCAGGTGAGCGTTGCTGACCGAGGTCAGAAGCAGCCACACGTTCGAGCCAAAGGCTGTCCAGCCAAACTGCAACTCGGCTTCGCTCACCGTTAGCGGCACCCTTCTTGTTGTCCACGTATCGCTTGTCACCAGGGACGACGCGAGTTGGACAGACTTGCACGCACCTTTGGCTGAGCAGTTCGTGGACAAGAGAATGTAGGCGCGCCCGTCTGTAATGACGACTACCTGCGGAGGGGAGTATCGAAATCCGGCAAGTGCAAACCGCCAGGTCTTCCCCCCGTCGCCAGTCCAATAGAGGCGGGACTCGTTCAGCGGGCCTCCCGAACCGAAGGCGTAGCCGTCCTCCCGGTTCGCGAATTCAATGCGGTAGTCGGCTGCGGGGAGCGTACCTGTCCTGACGAAGGACTTGCCTCCGTCGGAGCTTCGCATGACCACCGAACAGGTCCCGGTTGAACAGGGATACGTCCCGAGCATCCAGAGGTAACCTCCGGCACCTGTGACCTCGATCGGGGTGACCCGCGCTGAGGCGACCATCGGTGTGTTCGTCGGGGCCACCTTCGCCGGGGCGACGAGACTGTGGAACAAGCTGACGTGTGGCAGGGGGACGAAGAACACGACCACGATTGCCGCTGCGACAGCGATGACGACGGCGCGATGGGTCCAGGACACCTGTTGCCATCTCCCACGCGGCTCGACGCGTCCCTGCTGCTTAGACTCGATAAGGGTTTGGAGCCTCGCCGTGAGCCGCTCGCGTACCTCAGGAGTCGGCCCAGGGATCACGTCAGTGAGCGCGGAAAGGTCCAACGGGGAATCGGTCATGACACTGGGTCTCCTGTGACGCTGTGCTCGCCGCTGTCAGCCAGGCTGGTGATGAGTTGAGTCCGCGCCCGCGAATAGCGCGACCTCACCGTGCCGATGGGAATGTGTAGGGCAGCGGCGGTTTCCTCGTAGTTCAGTCCACCGACTCCGATGACAAGGACGACGCTCCGCCATTCCGGCTTGAGGGACGCCAAAGCGCCGGCGAGGCGTAGGCGTTCGGCAACCTGCGTGGCACTGTCGATGGCGGGCGCGTCCCCGTCGCTCAGGGCGAGTGCCCTAACTCGCTGTCGCTCGTACCGGCGGTTCTCCCGAACCAGGTTCGTGGCGATGCCGTAGAGCCACGCCTTCACCGAGCCACGCTCCGCCTGATACCGTCGCCTTCCGGCAAAGGCGCGGGCGAACGTCTCGGCCGTCAGGTCCTCGGCCATGTCCTGTCCAACGCGAAACGACAGGTATCTGTAAACCCCATCAACGTGGCGCTCGAACAGCGCTGCAAAGCCTGGCGGCTCGGCTAGCGACGCTGCCAAGACAGCCTCATCCGAGTCGTCAACCTGTGCCATCAGATACTTATTGTCTCGCGGACCCAATTAGTTCCCGGTCAGGGCAATCCGCGCGGACGTAGTGACGGTCGTTCTCGCTCTGGCGAGCGCGGCGGCCCTGGCGAGGGGGAGGTCCTGCTCGACCGCCTGAGGATCGCCTCGGTCGCTGACGGGACACACGAGAACGTGCATGTCGCCCCTCCGAGCCTTGGGCAGGCCGACCTCACTCGAACACCCGCAGTTTGCCAGCGACGAACACCGACCGTCCCCCTTCGACATTCGATGCCGGGATGCCTCCGCCGACGCAAAGCACCTCGTCGCCGTCGTCAGCGAACGGCTTGCCACAGGAGTCGAGGACGACCGGACCGCCGGGAGGGCCGACGAGGTGCTCCGGGACTAAGCGGACCCGAATGAAGTGCCCATGCGATCCTTCAACCAGAAAGTCGCAGTCGTCCTGCTCGGACGCACGCCGGAGCGTTCCGTGCAAACGAGCAAGTTTCATGTGCACGTCGCCTTGCACGCTGAGCTCGCGATAGGCCCGCTGGTCCTTCGCGACAAGGCCAGATGCAGACTCGGCTTCGGCGGGCGGACCTCGGTCTTTCATGATCAAATCGTAGGCGACCCATGGTTCCACATCGCCGCCGCCGTTCCCATATGTCTCAAGCCGCTGACGACACGACTGAGGACACCGTCGAACGGTCACTGACGACGTCGAAGGCCTCTCTAGCACGGACGCGCTACGTGGACGTTTGGTGAGACCATGGGCCCAGTCGCAGATCCGCGCCGTCGGCCCTCCGACGTGAACCCCCACTCCCGCCAAGATCGTCATGCTCGAGAGCCGCCGTGTCGTCGGCTTTGCCATGGCCGATCACATGCGGGCCGAGCTAGTCACAGATGTCCTGCAGATGGCCATCCACCTGCGCCGGCCATCACCCGGGCTCATCTAGGCAGAAATGACGGATGCCGATCACAGTTCGGTGGACCCCCGCGTTCTACCGACCCAGTGACGGACGCTCTTGCTCTCGCTCTGGCGAGCGCGGCAGCAGTGACGAGGGGGAGGTCCTGCTCGACCGCCTGAGGATGGCCACGGTCGCTGGATCGAGGCCATGAGTGGTCGTCTCGGCTTGCTCCTGTGGTTTCGCTGATCGGGAATCGCTCCGTCCCGCTCGGGCAACGCGAGACGCGTTTCGGTCACCGCGCTCGATACCGCGGCCATCGCGACCGAGCCCTGCCGCGTCCGCTTTCCGCTCCTCGATCCGCTCCCTGAGGTCGCGAGCCCATTGCACCTCGTCCGGGTGCTCTCGCAGCCACGACTCGCGCTGGTCTTGCTCCCCGCGGAGCACCGCCATCTCGCTTGCCGCGGTCTCCGCATCCATGAGGCGATGGCGGGCCACTTCATAAGCGCGAAGTGATTCCTGCTCGGCTCGTCGAGCGGTGAAGAGAGCGCCCTCAGCCATTCGCCGCTCATGGTCCGCGCGATACCGGGAGCCTTCGCCGAGCCTGCCGGGAAGGTGGGTCCGGATCGGCTCGCGCGCGGTCTCGTCGAGCCGCGACTCGGCTTTGCTCCGCTGTTCCTCGGCGCGACGTATCGCGTCCCCCGCGGCGCGGAAGTGTTGGGTGGCGTCCACCACGTTCGCTCGTGGCTCCAGCGCCGCGATCGCCTTGCGTCGGTCCGGACCAACCGATCGCTCGATGCGCTCCCTCGCGTCGTCGTAGAGATCGGTGAGGAGCGTGAGGTCTTCCGAGCGCGCGAGGTTGCGGCGAACCACGTCGTGCGCGGAGCGGTCGCTTCCCTCGCGCCGCATGATTCGCGTGAGCAGTTCGATCGCGTCGAGCGAGGGTCTGCGCGCGTGGTCCTCGGGCGAGTCGTCAGAGAGGGTCACGAACGCGCAGTTCTCCTCGCGCCCGCGGCTCATCGCGACGTAGAGCTGTGCCGCAGTCATCTTCTCGTCGACGAGGACGACAGCGCGATCGACCGTCTTGCCCTGGCACTTGTGGACCGTGAGCGCGTAGCCAAGCGCGATGTGCTCGCGCACGTACTCTGGCGGAAGCGTCACCATGCCGCCGCTCTCTACGGAAGTGACCCGCATCGAGCCGTCGTCGGAGGTGCCGACGACCTGCCAGCGCGCGCCGTTGCGGACGAACTCGCCTCGCGGGGCGCGGAGCTTGCGGTCATTCTCCAGGGTCACGATCTCGTCGCCGCGACTGGCAGTACCGGTCGCGATCCGCACGCCGCCGCGCGCGACCCAGCCTCGTGCGACGAGCTCCGCACGACAGCGCCGCGAGAGCTCATCGGCGGTCGCGTTGTCGCCCGCCATGAGGAGGAGCGATGTGTCGTTCTCGCGAGCGTCCGTCCAGGCCCGGAACGCGCGGTCGATCATCTGTTCGCGGCTCCCGCTCGCGATCCGGTCGTGGCGGACGTAGGCGGCGAGGATCGACGGTTCCCCCTCGCGCAAGCGGAGCGAAGCCGCGGCCTCCCACGCGTGGTGGAAACGCCGCACGGTTTCCAGCTCGTGCGCGCCGTGATCGGCGACAAGCGTGCGGAAGATCCCACCGGGTCCGACCGCGCCGAGCTGGTGTGGGTCCCCGACCAACACGAGCTTCGCATCCGCCTGCTCGACCGCGGCAAGGAGCTTCGCGAGGTCGTCGGTGCGAGCCATCCCGGTCTCGTCGAGGATCACGACGCTGTGGCGGTCGAGGATCATCGGCGAGGTGCCGCGCTCTCGCTCGTAGAGGAACTTCGCGAGTGTCTCGGATCGGACACCCGCCTCCCGGTTGAGCACCTGCGCCGCCATGGCGGAGGGCGCGAGCCCGATCGGGTCATAGCCCGCGGCCTGCCATGCGCGACGCGCGGCGTCGAGTGCGCGCGACTTCCCCGTGCCCGCCGGACCGACGAGAAGAGCGACGCGCTCGCCACCGGTGAGCAGCCCGCGCACTGCCTCGCGCTGGTCCCCGCCGAGCGGAGGGTCCGCTAGCACCCGCTCGACGGTCAACTCGTCGACGACGGCCGCATGCGCGTCACGACCAGCGTCGACATCTTCGAGGATCGCTGCTTCACGCCGAAGCGTTGCCCGCGTCGAAAAGCGCAGCGCGCCGTGCCGCTCGACCGCCGCCATGCCGTCTCGCCTCCGCAGCGACACCGGCGGCTCCGCAGGGAGCGGACCGGCGAGCGAGACCACCTCCGCACAGGCGAGCACCCGCTGTGCGAGAACCTCCGCGCACTCGCGGACCTCCTCTGCGGTCGTCGCGCTGACGAACCGTGACACCTCCTCGACGACTTCCGCGCGTCCCCACGTCGCGCTCTGCTCCTCGAGACGGACGATGACCTCCGCCACGACCTCCTCCGCGGGGAGGTCCGCCGGGCGCGGAGGTCGGTTGGTGATGTTCCCGAGCCATCGTTCGGGACCGAGACTCCACGCGTCTGCCTCGGCTCGCCAGTGCGCGCGCAGCTCCGCGGTCGGGGTGTCAGCGTCGAGCTTCGGCGTGCGGGTGCGGTAGGCGGCGATCTGGAAGCACTCGGTTCGCTCGTTCGGAGTAAGCGTCCGTCCAAGCTCCACCTCGCGGTTCGCGATCAGCTCGTCGCCAACCGCCTTTAGCTCGTGGCGGCGCGCCGACCACTGCTCGATGAGCGCTTGCGGAACGCCCACGACCTCCGCGACACCGTTCTCGTCGACTGGCGTCCATGCGACGCCGAGGCGCGTCGACAGCTCGGAGCGGAGTGCCGCCTTGTACAGCATCCCTGCGGCCTTCTGCGTCTCGAACAGCTCGCGCCCGTCGAGCGAGAGCCACTTGGCGTCCGCCGCGCGAACCTTGTTCGCGACGAGGAGATGGGTGTGCAGCTGTGGGTCGGCGGCTCGCGAGGTGCGATGGACGAAGCTCGCGGCGATGAGCCCATCGGTGTCGACCTGCACGACACCGTTGTGGCCACGACGGGTGAACGACGCGTGCTCGTCGACGAAAGCGAACGCTGTGGCGACCGCTGCCTCGTGCGCGGCCAGAACTTGATCGGCAGTCTGTTGCTCCGCGAGCGCCCACAGCGCCGAGACACTCTTTGGTGGTGAGAACGTGAGGGCGAAGCCCGCGACTGCGCGAGAGTCCTCCGGCGAGAAGCTGCGCCCGAGCGGAGCGCCGTCGCGAGGATCGGTGCCGTGGCCGAAGAGACGCTCCAGCGCGACGGCGTCAGCCTCTCTGCCCGAGACCCCGAGGGACTCTGCGCCGCGACCGACGAAGCGGCCAGGACGCTCGGCGCTCCGTGCGTAATAGTCCTCGCGTCCCTGCGCGATCTCCTCGGCGTAGTAGCGCCAGGCCGAGGGCGCCATCGGCGTGAGGCTCATCATCGGAGCGACGCCCCGGTGACTCCCCGCATCGGCGATGCAGTGGTGTCGAGCTTGGGAGTCACGAGAACCAGTTATGACAGGCGACAAAAGCCTTGTAAATGGCGGAATCCGAAACGGTGAACAGTGGTCAATGGGGGTCAATGAGCGAATGAGGATCGGCGTCGATTTGGGAGCAAGGAGCGTCGGGACTGATACGACCGCCCCGTACCATGAGAGGCGATGGCTCATCGAGGGGACTTCGGAGCGACCGACATCGCTCGCCAGTACGCGGAGGTGTTGACTACGGTCGCCTCCTTGCTGGCGCGGCTGATGCTCTTGACCGCCGCCGTGTGCTTCTCGGTGGTAACTGTGATGGGACTGCACGCCCATGTCGTCGTCGCGCCGAACGTGTGGGTCCACCATCTCGGGGTGGGAGGTTCGGCCGGTTCGCTCCGGCACCTCATCGTCATGCTGACGGTCGGCTTCATCGCCGTGACGCTCGAAGCGTTCGTGCTCTGTCGCGATGCGTCCGTTCGCGGGGAGCCGGGAGCCGTCGCCACCGTGCTCGCTACCGCCAGACAGCTCCTCCTCGGAGCCCGGCGCGCGGAACTGCTCATCGTCGGATCGGATGTGTCGCGACGTGCGAGCTCCGTCGAGCGCGATCGGGACGGCGGCATCCTCCGTCAGCTCCGCTCTGCCCTCTCGATCGCGCCCGTGGGTCCTCCCACGCTCCTGGCTCTCGGCTCGGACCTTTGCGGTCTCTTCGGACAGTCAGGTCATCGAGCGGAGGTCTGCGCAGCCCCATAGCGGCTGGCCACCTCCGCTCTCAAAGGGAGGTGGATCATGGAGCAACTGCAATTTCCCGAGCTGGTCGACATCGAGACGGTGGCGAGGCTCCTCGGCGTTGGTGAGCGATATGTGCGAAGGATGGTTTCAGAGCGACGAGTCCCGATTGTGAAGGTCGGGCACTACGTCCGGTTCGACCTCGCCGACATCCGCAATTGGGTCGAGCAGCAACGTCGCCCGGACGCGTCGTAACCCGAAGTAGTGAGAGATCGTGGTGGCACTATCGACAGGTGCTGTGTCCACCACGGGGATGGGAGGCCTAGTGAGTTCAATCACGCGAGACAAGAGCGGGGCTTGGCGAGCTCGGTACCGAGACCCTGAGGGGAAGCAACGCAGTCGGAACTTCTCCCGACGTCGCGACGCTGAGCTGTTCCTGACGAGCACCGAACATGCGAAGGCCTCTGGCTCTTACGTCGACCCGGTACTCGGCAAGATCACGTTTGATACGTGGGCGAAGGAGTGGCGTGCCGGCATCGTTGATCTCCGTCCATCGACGCTCGCTCGGGACGATGGTTATCTCAAGCGGTACCTGCAGCCGACCTTCGGAGAGAAGCGCCTCGCCGAGATCGACCACGCCATGGTGCGCGCTTGGGTCGCGGATTTTACCGCTCGCGGCCTCGCACCGTCAACCGTCGTTCTTGCCGGATTGCTAATGCGGAAGATCATGGCCACGGCGGTCGTCGCCGGGCGGATTCCTGCTTCGCCGTGCAACGGGATACGCCTCCCGAAAATCGAACGTGAGGAGGCTCGATTCCTCGCTCCCGCTGAGATCGGTGCGCTCACCGATACCATCAACGAGCGCTATCGCGGCCTCGTCATGCTCGGCGCGTTCGGCGGACTGCGGATCGGCGAGATGCTCGGGCTGCGCGCAAAGCACCTCGACCTTCTGCATGGTCGCGTTAATGTCACGGAAATCCTGGTGGAAGTTTCCGGCCAGCTCTACTTCGGCCCTCCGAAGACGCGAGCCGGACGCCGAGCCGTTCCTCTTCCCCGTGTCGCCATCGATGCTCTCGATGATCACTTGCGCCGATATCCGGCAGCGCAAGACGATCTCGTATTCAGCGCTCCCGAGGGCGGACCGGTTCGGCTCGCGAGTTGGCGGCGGCGGTTTTGGAAGCCTGCGGTTGAGGCGTCCGGGCTGTCACCGCTGCGACCGCATGACCTCCGTCATACGGCAGTCGCGCTTTGGATCGCGGCAGGCGCGACGCCGCGGGAGATCGCGACGCGAGCTGGTCACACCTCAGTTGTGACCGTCCTCGATCGATACGGCCACCTCTTCCCAGACTCCGAACAAAAAGTCAACGCCGCTCTCGACGTGCTTGCCAAGGATGCCGGCATCTCACCGAGCGCGCAGGTCGTACCCATCCGCGAGGCGTACTCGTAGCTCTTGGATTGTTTCAATCAGCGTGTCGGCTTCCAGAGGCGATCGATTGGCACAACGAAGAGACGGTCACCGACCGCATAAGACCGCTCGCCGGTGTAGAGGGCGACACCTCCGATAAATCCAGCGCCAGCAAGGTCTCGAAGCCGTTCGAGTCCCCGAAGGTCCTCTCCTGGCACGCGCGTTCCACTCTTCACCTCGATCGCGACGACACAGCCGTCGTCGCGTTCGATGAGGAGATCGACCTCCTCCCCGTCATAGGTCCGCCAGTGGTGGAGGCCAGCGATTCCGTCCAGCCAACTCGCCTGCTTTATGAGTTCGCCGACAACGAACGTCTCCATGAGGTGACCGAACTCGGGGAGCGCCGTTGCATCGCGGCGCGCCAGGTGCTCCGGTGTGAGCCGAAGAAGCCGGGCGGCAAGGCCGGAGTCGACTAGATGAACCTTTGGCGTGCCCGTCGTCCTGGCTCCGAGCGTCCGTCCCCACGCCGGGAGCTGGCGCACGAGGAAGACCGATTCGAGCAGTTCGAGATAGTCGGCCGCCGTGTGGCGATCGAGGACTGCGGCCTCCGCCGTGGCAGTGATGTTCAAGAGCTGGCCGGTCTGCGACGCGAGGTGCCGGAGGAGTGCCGGAAGCTGTCGGCGTTGGCGGAGCTTGCTCACCTCCATCACGCCGCGCTCAAGAACCAGCTCCACGTACTCGTCGAACCACCGTCTTCGCGCCGGCTCGTTCCTCGCGAGCGCGATCGGCATGCCACCTGTGGTGATCCGCCGCGCGTACTCGACTCGTGAAGTCTCAGACCGCTTGTTGATCACTAGCGAACGCGGTTCGCCCAGCATCAGTGTCTCGACGAAGTTCTCTCGTGCACCCTCGATCTCACCCTGGGACAGCGGAAGGACCGCGAGGAAGCTGACCCGTCCTGCCAGATACTCCGCGACTTCGGGCACGGCCGTTGAGCGGGTCGATCCGGCCAACACGAACCGGCCGGGTCGAAGATCATTGTTCAGCTCCGCCTTGACGGCAGCGAGAACTGCGGGCTCATGTTGGTACTCGTCGATGAAGATCGGCCCGCTTCCGCTCACGAGCGTCGCTGCGTCAGTCCGTACTGCATCGCGCGTCGGAGGATCATCGAGGTCGATCACCTCGCCACCGCGAGCCTCGGCCAGCTGGTGGAGGAGGAAAGTCTTCCCAACCGTTCGGGGGCCTTGCAACAAGAGCAGCGGCTCCTCTTCGAGACGAGCGAGCGCGAGGTCATGAACTCTCCGCTCGTACCCCGGCATCTGAGCCATCTCGTCAGGCTACTGCTCAGTTCACCAATTTCGCGGCCGATTATTCACCGATCTCGCGAGTAACGACCGACCAACTTCGCAGCCCTCAAACCACCAAAGCCGCGCTTCCAGAATGCGCCCAGAACAGACCCGAACAACCCCGGAGAGACCGTCCTCGCACCCCCGTGCCCGTTACTCCTGTGTCAGATTTGTGTCAGATCGGACGGAGGCTGCTCTTTATCCACAGCATAACTATGCGCTGACCTGCGGTTTTAGTGTGGGGCTACTCAGACTCGAACTGAGGACCTCAGCATTATCAGTGCTGCGCTCTAACCAACTGAGCTATAGCCCCGACGAAACGGTCACGCTACACCAACCACGTCGCGAACCCTG
>Ga0326728_10023032_pt1 | contig 11474 bp, 9 predicted proteins | sample MB3enrmetagenome_FD_207602 | JGI IMG/M metagenome (GOLD analysis project Ga0326728, IMG submission 207602) | Lab enriched peat soil microbial communities from McLean, Ithaca, NY, United States - MB31MN | ecosystem: Environmental > Terrestrial > Soil > Wetlands > Peat | place: USA: New York... | reverse complement strand
TTTGCCGTCGGGGCGCAGATAGGGCAGCCTGCCGCTCTTGCGCACTGCGCTCAACTGACGGCAGAGTTTGTGCGCCAGCGAGATGGGCGCGGGCATCAACTCCGGCGTCTCGTCGGAGGCGTAGCCGAACATCATCCCCTGGTCGCCCGCGCCGCCTGTGTCAACGCCCTGGGCGATATCGCCCGACTGCTTGTTGATGCTCGAGATCACCGCGCAGGTGTTGGAGTCAAAGCCGTAAAGCGCGTTGTCGTAGCCAATGGAAGCCACCACGCCACGGACCAGGCTCTGGAAATCGACGTAGGCCTTGGTGGTGATCTCGCCCGCGATGACGACCAGGCCGGTGGCCGTCAGAGTTTCCGCGGCGACGCGGCTGTAGGGATCCTGCTCCAGGCAGGCGTCGAGAATAGCGTCGGAGACCTGGTCGGCAATCTTGTCCGGGTGGCCTTCGGTGACGGATTCAGAGGTAAACAGAAAACGGTCGCTCAACTTCAAACTCCTTCCCTTGGCAGGGATTCAACTCAGTGCTGCCGCGATGGCCGATCAGCTCTCGATGAGGCGCGGCAAGAGCCGCCAAATTCCTCAATCCTCAGATCCGGATGTCGGCACATCGTTTCGGCATTTCCGCACGCGCAGGTTCAAACCCGGCGGTGCATTTATCTATAATAATTGTCGCAGGCGGCAGGAAGCAAAGGCGCGCAGCGTACGGCACGCAATGGGCGCTCAACGGCTGATTCGGGCCTCTGAGCCGGGCAATTGGCGCTGCCGCTTAAAAGGCTAAATTCGGCGCAAGGCGTGCGTAACCGCGCCCCGGGCTGACGACCAGGCGCCATGGAGCGCGGCGGAGACCTGGTGCGTCGGCAGCATGGTTCGCCACCAGCCTTCGCGTACGCCGTAGTAGCGCACGGCCAGGTACATACCCGCGGCCACTGCCAAAAAAAGCAGGATAGCGCCGAACCAGCGCAAGCGAACCTCGGCCGCTTCGCGGCGCAGAATCCGCGCTTTGCCCACGTTTGAGGCGAAGGTCGTCCAGCCGCGATCCGCTTCGGCCGCGTGGCCGGTTGCGTCGCAGGCCTCGAGAAAGCGCTCGGTCCAGTCCTGTGGGTCCAGCCCGAGAGCGGTGGCGTAGCCGCGAACAATGCCTTTGCTCAGAATGCCGCCGGGGAGCAGACGAAACCTCTCCTGCTCCAGCGCAACCAGGTAGCGCTGGCTGATCTTGGTAACCGCCGAGATGTCTTCCAACGCAATGCCGCGCGAAAGGCGCTCCTTGCGCAGGTCTTCCCCAAAACTCCTCATTGGCGACCGCAATTGGGCATTAACCCACGAAGAATCTTTATCTTCACGATAATCCTGGCCTTGCCGCGGGTCAAAGCGATTCCGTGCGATTTCAGGCCTTTTTCCTTGCCTGAACCTATTTTTGAAACACTTCCTGAAACGGTCCTCTGCTCGCGCTGCCGCAAACCGCCATCCCGCCGGGCTGTTACCCTAAAGACTCGGGGCTTTGCGCGCGGGCGCGCGTCTCCAGACCGTGTTCGAACATGAATAAGCTCATCTTTGCCAACTTGCTGCACCGCCCCATGCGCTCCATCATCAGCGTGCTGGCCGTCGCCATTGAAGTCATCATGATTCTGTCGATCGTGGCCATCTTCATGGGCATGTTGAACGACCAGAAGCAGCGCACCAACGGCATCGGAGCCGACCTGATGATGCGGCCCAGCCATGCCAGCATCATGAACGGAATCAGTGGAGCGCCGATTCCCATCAAGGACGCCCTGGCTATCCGTCCACTTCCGCATGTGGCCATCGTTTCGCCCGCGATCACCCTCTTCAACACTTCGCCGGACGACTTTGGCGTGATTTACGGAATCGACTACCAGAGCTTCAACGCGCTGCGCCCGTTCGAGTTTCTGCATGGCGGGCCTTTTCAGGGCCCCAACGATGTGATTGTGGACGACGTATTCGCTGGCACTGCGCATCACTTAGGAGACACCATCAAGGTGATGGACCACCCCTTCCGGATCTGTGGCATCGTCGAGGCAGGCAAAGGCGGCCGGAAGATGATCCCGATCGACACCATGGGCGACTTGATGGGAGCCGTGGGCAGGGCATCGTTGTTCTATATCAAGAGCGATGACCCAGCCAATGATCAAGCCATCATCCAGGAAATCCACGCCACGCGCGGCCTTGAAGACTTTCCGGTGCAGACCATGGAGGAGTGGCTCTCGCAGATGACGCCTGAGAACCTTCCCGGATTCAACCAGGCTTTGGGAATTGTTACCGGCATAGCCGTCATCATCGGCTTCCTCGTGATTTTTCAATCCATGTACACGGCGGTGCTGGAGCGCACACGGGAGATCGGCATCCTCAAATCCATGGGCGCATCGAAATCGCTCATCGTCAGCGTGGTGCTGCGCGAGTGCGCGGTGCTGGCTGCGGCCGGCGTGGTAGTGGGCATCGCGGGCACATTCGGAGTGCGCCTGTTAATGGCTCACGTTTTTCCCACGCAACATTTTGAGATCACTGGATTGTGGCTGGGCCGGGGAGCGGCGATCGCTTTTATGGGATCGATCTGCGGCGCGCTCTATCCGGCATGGATGGCCGCCCGCAAAGATCCCATCGATGCGCTGGCGTACGAGTGAGACACCCAACAGCGGACCGTAAACATTGGACAGTGGACCGCAGATGAACACCGAACGGGCGCATTTGGTTTCTTTGGACGACATTCGCGCCGCCGCTGCGCGCATCAGGCCCATTGCCGCGAGAACGCCGCTGGTGCGTGCGGCGTTTCCGGGCATCTCCGGCCATGGGACGGACAGGGAAATCTGGCTCAAAGCAGAGAGCCTGCAGCCGATCGGGGCCTTCAAAATTCGCGGCGCGGCGAACAAGATTCTTCAACTTACGCCGGAACAGATCGCGCGCGGGGTCATCACCTATTCGAGTGGCAACCACGCCCAGGGCGTGGCCTATGCGGCGCGCGAGGTGGGTGCAAAGGCCGTCATCGTCATGCCGTCGAATGCGCCGGCCATCAAGCGTGCGGCCACGCTGGCGCTGGGCGCTGAGGTCGTCGACGTGGGCGTGGCTTCGAACGAACGGCTGGCCGTGGCCGAGCAGTTAGTGCGCGAGCACGGCTATGTTGTGATCCCGCCGTACGACGACGAGCAGATCATCGCCGGGCAGGGAACATGCGGGTTGGAGATTGCGGAGGAGTTGCCGGACGTGGACTTCGTCGTGTCGCCGGTCTCGGGCGGCGGGCTCCTGAGCGGCGTCGCCACGGCAGTGAAGCAACTCAGTCCGCGAGCCAAGGTGTTTGGCATTGAACCGGAACTGGCCGGCGATACGGCGGAGAGTTTTCGCACCGGGAGAATCGTCACCTGGCCGGCGGAGTTGACCGCCCGGACGTTTGCGGACGGGTTGCGCACGCAGAGTGTGGGCGTGCGCAACTTTGCCCACATTCAGGCCTTTGTGGACGGCATCATCACGGTGACCGAAGCGGAAATTCGCGCCGCCATGCGCGCTATTGTGGCCGCTGCGCGCCTGGTTCCCGAGCCCAGCGGCGCCGTAGCGACCGCCGCGCTGCTGTTCCATGCGGCGGATCTGCCGGTCTATCGAAAGGCCGTGGCCGTGGTGAGCGGCGGGAATGTGGATCCGGCGCTGCTTGCTCAGGTGCTCACGGAGAAGGGAGAATGATGCTATGCCCGATTTAACTAAGCATCTCCAAATCGGGGCCATCGTCTTCCCTGAGATCGATCAGGCCGACCTGACCGGCCCGTTTGAAGTTCTCTCCTGCTTACCCAACACCACATTCCACGTCCTGTGGAAAGAGATGGTTCCGGTTCGGGATTTCAGGGGCCTCATTCTTACCCCGAGCGGCACCTTTGCCGCGGCGCCGCCTCTCGATTTACTCATCGTTCCCGGGGGCCGCGGGCAAGAGGCGTTGATGGACGACGAAACCGTGCTTGCGTTCATCCGTACGCAGTCAGCTATCGCCAGCTACGTATTCTCCATTTGCACAGGCGCGCTGCTCTGTGGCGCAGCAGGCATCTTGCGCGGCGTCAGGTGCACCACGCATTGGTCCGCCCATCATCTTCTCAGGCACTTTGGGGCAATTCCCGTCGATCAGCGAGTTGCGGTGGACGGAAAACACATCAGCGCCGCAGGCGTTACCGCTGGACTCGACGGCGCGTTGCGCGCGGCCGCGCTTTTGCGCAACGACCGCACCGCGCGACAGATCCAACTCTCTCTCGAATATGAGCCGGATCCGCCTTTCAAGGGGGGCAGTCCGCACACCGCCGATCCCGAGGTGCTGGAAGCTGCGCGCGCCTGGTACCGTCCCATCAACGAGGCGCGATTGGCAACCGCCCGGCGTGTAGCGCAACGTCTCGGCATTCAAATTAACGAGGGTGGTTAGACGATGAATTTCTCTGTCACAAGCCGTCAAGAAACTTCTGCGCGTGCGATCGCCCTGGGCCTCGCGCTTGCCTGCGTCGCGTGGCCTGCGCTCGCCGACAAGAAGCCGCAGCAGGACGTGAAGCCCATGGCCGGCCCGCGCGCCACCGTCCTGCGTATCACCTGGCTTTACATTTCGCCCGACACGCAGTCGCAAAAGGTCGACAAGGTGCAGATTGGCCGCGAGATGGTTGTCGCGGAAAAGAGCGGCCCCTGGATGCGCGTCTACGCCAACACCGACATTGAAGAGCAACACAGCGATCGGGATACGCCGATGGTGGGCGCCGACGAGACGCCGCCGCCAATCTCCGGATGGATCGAGGCCAAGGGCGTCGTCGAAGAATCCACGCCCAACGGCGACCAGATCCTGATGGGCGCAGCCGCGAATCAGGAGGCGCTGGCTTCGAATCCGCGCGGCCCGGCCAATGCAGCGCAGAGCGCGCGCCTCCTCTATCGCCGTGTCGTAGAGATGTTTCCCAACTCGCCGCTCGCGCCCGAAGCCGCTTGGCGCGCAGCCGACATTCAGTGGCAGGTGGAGAAGGCTGACGCCGCAACCTTGCCCTCGGCTCACGAAAGGGATCCGATTTTCCGCCAGCAGATGGACGAAGATGCCTTGAAGAAGGTGATCAAGTATAGCCCCCACACTCGCTGGGCAGCTTTGGCAGCCTTCGACCTCATCGACAACAAACTTTGCGGCGATTGGGAAGGCTCGACCCAGTGCCCTGAGAAGGAGGCCGACCTCTACCTCAAATACGCGGGTGAGTATCCCGATGGTCCGCGTACCGCGCAAGCGCTTTACGAAGCCGTCTACCGATTCGCCGTTCTCAAGGATATGTACGACGCTAATGGGGATGATCGCAAAAGCAACGATGCGCACACCCAGGCGCGGTCAGCGGCTGCGCAGTTAAAGGCTCATTTTGCCGACTCCGACTACGCCATGCGGGCTGCCGCGCTGGTGTACAAATTGGATGAAGGGGTTCCTGTCTACGGCATCGAACGGGAGTGAGCATTTTACGACCTCCCGATCGCACAACCGGACGCATCGGAAAGGCATTCAGGAGGCTTCTTGAGTCCGTATATTCAGTCCATTCTTTTAGGAATCGTGGAAGGCTTGACCGAGTTTCTGCCGGTCAGTTCGACGGCGCATTTGCGCATTGCAGAAGCGCTGATGAAAATCCCGCTCGATGATCCGTACTGGGTCATGTACACAATCGTCATCCAGGTGGGCGCCATTCTGGCGCTGTGCCTGCTCTTCCTGGAACGGATCGTCAACTTTCTCCGCACCTTTCCTCGCGGCGAGAACGGCGACCGCACCTGGTTCAACAACCCCATCTCGCTTATGCTCATTGCCTTTGCGTTTACCTCGTTTTTCTCTCTGCTGTTGCGCAAATTCAGCGATGAGAATCTGAAACACCTCGATAGGATCGCCCTCGCCATGCTCATCGGCGGCGTCGTCATGTGGATCATCGATGCCTGGGCCGGTCGCCGTGATCCGGCCACCACCCACGTCGAGGAGATGACGCTGCAACAGGCCATTTGGATCGGGCTTTGCCAGACACTTTCCGCCATCTTTCCCGGCACCTCGCGCTCCATGTCGACTATTGCCGCCGGTCAGCTCGCCGGGCTTGACCGCCCCGCGGCGCTGGAGTTCAGCTTTCTCCTTTCCATTCCCACCATGATCGCCGCAACCGGCTGGGATCTCATTAAAGAAATTCATCCCAGCAAGGCCGGCGCCGCCGGTGTGGCCGCCGCACACGTGGCCATGAATTCGGAACGATGGATTGTCCTCATCATCGGCACTGTCGTGTCGTTCATCGTGGCGCTGGGCGTGGTGGAGTGGTTTCTTCACTGGGTGCGAAAGCACGGCTTCACTGTGTTCGCAATCTACCGCATTCTCCTGGGCGGCGCGCTGCTGCTATGGGGCGCGAAGTGGATCACCGGTTAATCCGGCATATTGAGGCCCGATGCGAACCTTCGTACGCCACTACATCGCTCCTCTGGCGCGCAAGCGTCGCTGGAAGGCCATCTGCGAGATCGGCGCCCGCACCGGAGCCAGCACCGATTGTCTGCTCAAGCTGCCGCTGGATAGCTACACGGTCGTCGACCCCTGTTTCGACGAGGACCTCCAGGCAAAGTACGCCGGCGACTCCCGCGTTCGTGTGGTGAAGTGCAACAGCCTGGACGCGCTGGCTCCTGACGGGCGCATCGGCCCAGACTCCAAATTCGACTGCATCCTCATCGACGGCGACCATAATTGGTATACGGTCTTCAACGAGTTGCGCCTCATCCACGAGCGCGGTTTGCTGCGGCCGGGAGGATTCATCTTCCTTCATGACGTTGATTGGCCATACGGTCGCCGCGACTTGTACTATCAGCCCGACACCATTCCCGCGGAGTTCCGTCATCCGTTCGCACCGAGAGGCGTCGTTCGCGGGCAAAACGCTCTGGCTGACGTTGGCGGATTCAACAGCCACCTCATGAACGCATTGCAGGAGGGCGGTCCCAAGAACGGCGTTCTGACCGCGATTGAAGATTTTATCGTCCAGCACCCGAATGACTACAGATTCTTCAGGATTCATTACCAGTGGGGTCTGGGCGTTCTCCAGCTTCGTTCCGGGCTTCCGCTCTCAGGCTTCCCGTTTCATGCACTTCGGGCCAAAGCGTTCGTCTCTGCCCCGGTTTCCCGTCTGGTCCGGACTCTCAAGTTTGCCTTCAAACCACAATCTGCGTCGTGATCTACGCCGCGTCTTCGCCTCGCCATTTGCCTTATCTCGAAAAGGCGGATCTGCGGCAAATCCACGGTTAATGCCGCTGGTTCCCCTTGCCTCCGTTTTGTCCGGATTCGCCCTTTCAGACGCCGATAATAGAACTTGCTCTGGGACGATTTGTCTGTTCGATCGGCCTGCTTATACAGCTTTCCGCGGCAGCCGGTGAGCGGAACCGCCCTCGTCATGAAGCCCATCCGCATTGTTCTGTCGCCCACGCGCAGCCGCCCCGCGAACATGTTTCTCGGGCTGTTGCTGGTGCTGGTCGCGCTCCTCCTCCTCCTCGCTCTGGCAACCTATCGCGCCACCGACCCCTCGCTGAATACGGCCACGGATTCAGCCGTGGCCCGCAACTGGATTGGCCTCTTTGGCGCATACCTCAGCGACCTGCTGCTGCAATCCCTGGGCCTGACGGCCTTTCTCTTGCCGCTTTGGCTGGGCGGCGTGGGTTGGACGTGGATGCATTCCAGGCCGGGCGGCTCGCCCGTCCTGCGCTGGATCGGCACGGTGCTCACCCTCGTCTTTCTGCCCGCTGTTTTTGGACTGTTGCCGTGGCATTGGCGCTGGCTGCACATGATTCCAGTGGAAGGCGTCGTTGGCCGGCTGATGGCTGGCCTTCTCGTGGTTTACCTGAACCTGCAGGGGGCATGGCTGGTGGCCATCGGACTGGCTGCCGCCGGACTCTACTTTGCCTCCGCGATCAGCTTTGCGGCCGTGCGCGAAAGCATTGTCAATCGCTGGGCCGGCTTCGCCGCCTGGCGTGACCGGTGGCGCAGCCGCCGCGAGGAGCGCGCCGAGCTGCGAGCAGAGCGCGAGGCATTGCGCGTCGATCGCAATCAGCCCGTACCCTTTCGGCAATTCGCTCCCGCAGAAGGCCCCGATGTCGATGAGGCGCCTCCCGCAGGGCGGCTGCAACGCCTTCTCGCGTTCTTCACTCGCCGGCGCGCCCCGGAGCAGGACGCGCTCGACGAGATTCCAGCCTACCGGCGAACGGAATTTGAGTCGAGGCCGGACCAGCGGACCGAAGCGGCGATTCCGATTACACAGCGCAAGCCGAGTATTTGGGAGCGCAGCGCCCCGGAAACGCCAACCGCCGCGCCCTCGCCTGCCGCCGCTCCGTTGCAGTTTCAACCGATGCATGCGCAGCCCACTCCCGCGCGCCCGGTTGAACCGTGGCCAGCCGCGCGACCCGGTCCGGTACCCGCCCCGCCTTCCCAGCGTGCGGAGGAAATCGCCATTCACGGCCGCGCCGATGCCGAGGTGCGCACCGTCACTGTGGCGCCCAAGAATGTGAGCGGTTATAAGCTGCCTTCGAGCACCCTGCTGAGCACGGGAGAAGCCCCGCAGATCGTACGCGAAGACGAGCTGCGCGAAGAAGCCAAGGTACTCGTGGAGAAATGCGCCGAGTTCGACGTCCGCGGCCAGGTGGTGCAGATCAACCCCGGACCCTTGGTCACGACCTTCGAGTTCAAGCCCGAGGCCGGCGTCAAATACTCGCGCGTCACCGGCCTGGCCGATGACCTGTGCCTCGCCATGCGCGCCGAGAGTATTCTCATCGAGCGCATGCCGGGCAAGAGCACGGTCGGAATTCAGGTGCCCAACCACGAGCGCGAGACCATCCACCTGCGCGACGTCATCGAAAGCGAAACCTTCGTCAAGGCCCGCTCGCGACTCACGCTCTCCATGGGCAAAGACATTAACGGCCGCATCGTCACCGCCGACCTGGCCGTAATGCCGCATATTCTCATCGCCGGATCGACAGGATCGGGCAAATCCGTGGCCATCAATGCCATGATCATGAGCCTGCTTTACCGCACCACGCCCAATCAGGTGCGGCTCATCCTCGTTGATCCAAAGCGCGTCGAGCTAGGCATGTACGAGGGCATTCCACACCTCTTCACGCCCATCATCACCGAGCCCAAAGCGGCCGCAAATGCCCTGCGCAACGCAGTGCGCGAGATGGAACGGCGCCTGAGACTCCTGGCCAGCCGCAGCGTGCGCCACATCGACCAATACAACAAGCTCTTCGAGGGCTCCATGCCTTCGCTGTTCGACGAGGGCGAGCAGGAAGAGCCGCTGCCCTACATCATCATCATCATCGACGAGCTTGCCGACCTGATGATGCTCGACCGCGCCAACGTCGAAGAGTCCGTTACGCGCCTGGCGCAGATGTCGCGCGCTGTGGGCATTCACCTGATTCTGGCTACGCAGCGCCCCAGCGTCGACGTCATCACCGGCCTCATCAAAGCCAACATTCCCACCCGCATCAGCTTCCGCCTGGCCACAAAGGTCGACTCACGCACCATCCTCGACACCAACGGGGCCGAAGCGCTTCTCGGACGCGGCGACCTGCTCTTTCTGCCGCCCGGGACCAGCCGCCTGATGCGCCTGCACGCTCCCTACGTGAGCGAAAAGGAGACAGCAGCCGTGGTCGATTTCTGGAAATCGCAAGGCACAGCCGAGTATGTCGAGGGCTTCCTTGACTCGCCCAAGGACGAACGCGCCGCCATGGAAGGAGAAAGCGACGAGGCCAACGAAGACGATCCCATGTTCGACGATGCCGTTCGGCTGGTTTTCGAGTTCGGCAAAGCTTCCACTTCGCTCCTGCAGCGGCGGCTCCGCATCGGCTACGGCCGCGCCGCGCATCTCATCGATCTCATGGAGCGCGACGGCCTGGTCGGCGGCGCCGACGGCTCGCGCCCCCGCGAGCTGCTCAAAGCTCCTGGCTGGCTGCACGAAGTCGCGGTCGGCAACGATTAGTGCAAGCAGACTCCTGCCGTCGATGCCGCAACGCAGAGGTCTGCCTCTTTAGGGACGCTAAGGGAATTGACCTGACCGAACTAGGTGGCATCGGGATGCTACGGTTCAATCCCGTTTCTGACAGCTTTCAAGTGTTGGTTGTGGGTCACTGAGGGCGCCTTTTCGGAATTCGGCTCAGGCAGCGAGGGGCCGCAGAATTCCGTGATTTGCACCTCACATTTCAGCATCTTCAGAGGATTGACTGCAGTATGTTACACTTCCTGGTAAACGCTTACTCACTTCGAAGGGCCGGGATGATGCAGGCTTCCTGCTTTCGGACCTGATGTTTGCAGTATCGGAATTTTCGCGTCTAACGCGGCGCTTTGCTTGACAAGTGTTCTAGTAAACCAATTTACTTAAGGGCGAATGTTTAACAGCGTTTGCGGACACCTTCTCGGTTTTTTGGTCATGCCAATGTTTGCATGGGTCCCAGCCTCCACCGGCGGCGTTTTTTTCGGCTCTTTGCCGTCCCTGCTCGCCTTCAGCGCGCAGCCCCTGGCGCAACTGCGTGCGCTCGACGTCGTTGTCATCGCACTCTACTTCGGCATGGTGCTTTGGATCGGCTTCTATCTCAAAGGCCGCGCCAACACCGGCGAAGAATTCTTCATGGCCGGCCGCGAGATGACCGCGTGGATCGCCGGCCTGAGCTTCGTCAGCGCCAACCTCGGCTCTTTGGAGCTCATGGGCTGGGCCGGCTCGGCCTACCAATACGGCATTCTGGCCACGCACTGGTACTGGATTGGCGCCATCCCCGCCATGCTTTTCCTCGGCCTGGTGATGATGCCCTTCTATTACGTGTCGAAGACGCATTCGGTCCCGGGCTACCTGAACCTGCGCTACGGCGAGCACGCTCGCGTTCTGGCCGCCATCTCCTTCGCCACGGAAATGATTCTGATGAGCGGCGTGAACATGTTCGCTATGGCCGTGGTCATGAAGGTCGTGCTGGGCTGGAGTCTTACCTTCAGCATCGTGATCTCCGCGCTCGCGGTTACGCTTTACGTCGCCCTCGGCGGGTTGCGCTCGGCCATCTTCAATGAGGTGCTGCAATTCGTGCTGATCTGGGGCGGCGCGCTGCTGGTGCCCATTCTGGGCCTGATACAGGCTGGCGGATGGACCGGCCTCAAGGCAAAAATCCTGGTCAATCTTCAGGGAACTTTTCCGCATCCGGACAGCTACTTCCACCTGTGGCGCGACACCGGCAGCTTTGCCGCCAACCCCATGGGCGTGCACTGGACGGGGATCGTCTTCGGCCTGGGATTCGCCATCAGCTTCGGTTATTGGACAACCGACTTTCTTGTTGTGCAGCGCGTGCTGGCCGCGCACAACCTGCGCGCCGCTCGCATGGCACCCATCATCGGTTCGTTCTTCAAGATGGCCGTCCCCTTCATCGTCATCCTGCCCGGACTGCTGGGCCTGGTGCTGTTGCAGAATTCTGATGGCAGCCGCATGGAACTGGTGCCACAGGAC
>Ga0326728_10023029_pt1 | contig 11476 bp, 9 predicted proteins | sample MB3enrmetagenome_FD_207602 | JGI IMG/M metagenome (GOLD analysis project Ga0326728, IMG submission 207602) | Lab enriched peat soil microbial communities from McLean, Ithaca, NY, United States - MB31MN | ecosystem: Environmental > Terrestrial > Soil > Wetlands > Peat | place: USA: New York... | reverse complement strand
TGGATCAATAAATGGTAGTGATTAGGCAGCAGTCAGAAGGCGCCTATCCTGACGTCCCACAAACCGGCGGCTTCCTGTAGCAGAGCTACGAAACCAAGGTAGTCGGCATCCTCTTCGTACACACACTCGCGACGACGGCCACGGTTCATCACGTGGCGCCAGGCGCCGGGAAACTCTATGCGCAAGGGTCTGCTCATGAATCGGCGATTACCATGATCGATAAATAGGTCAAACGGACCCCTTACCCATCTTTTATGCCTGCCTCGCGATCTCCAGGACGATATCGTCAATGGAATGGATCAAGGCATGCCGTTGCGTCAAGCTGAAGAGCTTGTTCATAAGTCCGGCCTTAAACTGAGCAAAGCGGCGATTGCCTCCTATTATGAATTCGTTCGCCGTCGACGCGCAGAGCTTCTTTCGGAGGGGAGAGCTTGAACCGATTTCTGTGTTCATGGGGCCGTCCACGAGCGCAGGAACGCTTTGCTTCGTCAGGCGGCCGCGATTTGAAAGTGTGTCTGCAACTCGCAAGGCAGGCGTGAGCCGGTCGCATGTATCGAAAATTCTCAAGGGAAAGCGCGACGGAGCAATTATCAGGGAGGCTTTGCGAGAGTCTGGCTGCCCAGAGGAACTACTGAGAGGGGAGATTACTGATGGCGCTTAACGAGACGAACAATCCGGAGGCTATTCCCCGGCGAACTTTTCCATAGCTGCCGCCATCTCAGCTCGCAATGTATCGAGGCTGGCTTTCTGCGGCGACCCAAGAGGAAGAGTGGTGGCGAAGCCTTCCAGAGACCGAAGAGACAGGACAAGCGATTCTGCAACTATGCGCGTTGAAACTTCATCTAGAGGCCATCGTCTGTTTTGCAGAAGAGCTAGCAAAAGTGGGGCAATCACGATCTTGAGCATGTGGACGTCAAAAAAGAGCTGTCGAAAGAGGCAATCAGTTTCCTTTTTGTCGATGTCTACGGGGAAGAAAAAATGGCAGGCTTCGCGTGCGCAACCATCAAAGCCATTTAGCGGACACCCTGCCAAAGCAGACGTCTCTTGGCTCGCTTTTTTCGGCAATGCGGTTTCTCCTTTGAGATTGGATTCGTCAACAAGTTTACTACAGTGCCGCGGGGAGATAAAGGCGGTTTTATATGATGGACAGGGGATCCGATACTCTCTCTGCTATCAGCTCGGATTTTAGGCTGCCCGGCCATCCTGTTCGATACATACAGCCCACCAAATAGCCTGATCCGCGCTGCCTCTCGCAGAACCCTATTTGTGTTTCCTGGCTCCGGACTTCAAGAAATTGGGGCAAATTTCTTATTTCTTTTTTCAATTTTCTCATTTTAAATTTCAGCTTACAGGCGTAGGGCACCTCTGCAAGTGAACATTGGTTACGATTCTTGAGCCTACTATGTCGAAGTGGGCCTCCGGAGCTGTGGGTACTATCCTGGGCTACTGGTTCCAGAGGTGAGCGGAATCCCCGGCCCAAGCAGACGCTCCAGGGGTTGCCGATTGCTCGTAACCCCTTGATTTTTCAAACGCGCCCAGGGTGATTCGAACACCCGACCGACGGATTCGTAGTCCGGCACTCTATCCAGGCTGAGCTATGGGCGCAAAACACTCTCCTTTTAGCAAAAACTCGCTCCAAAAGCAAGAGACCTGCGCATGGCCTGCGCGTCGACTGGGGACTGCCGATCGCCCCGGGAAGCTATGCCTATCACGCTGTTCCCTGCCGATCGTTCCTGTTCCTTCGCCGTTCGCGCTGCACGCCCGCTGTCTTCAGAGTTTTCCCGACCTGAGGATGGAGATAATCAGCCAGAAGCCCAAAAAAGTAGCCACCGCATAGCCGGCGACGCCCAGGATGCCGGTGAGCGAGATATTCCAGGCGCCGAAAAGGTCGAAGCTAAATTGCGCTATTTTCTGGCTGGAGTTCAGCACCATCGCTCCTGCAATGATCGACGCCGCGATTACTATTCCGACCGTGAGACGGTTTGCGCTTCTTTCGACCCTGGCGCCCGTCTCATCGAAGCCGGTGTGTCGAAGTTCCACGCGCTGCCTTCCGGCGGCGGTCTCTCTCAGGATCTCGCTTAGATGCCTGGGGATGCTCCTGGCGTAGCCGCTCAGCTTGCGGCTTTCCCGGTCAAGGTTTTTGATAAGGCTCTGAGTGTTCAGGCCTCGCTGCAAAAGCTTCCTGGCAAAGGGCCTTGTAACTTCCAGAATGGACGCGTCGCTGCCCAGTATTTTCCCCAGCGCCTCGGTTTGGATGAATGTCTTAAAGAGCAGCAGCAGATTTCTCGGAAGCCTTATGTGATACTTGAGCACAAGGTCCATCAACTGGTCGTATACGTCCTTTACCGAAACATGCTGAAGAGAACGGCCGTAAAAAGACTCACTTGCGTCCTTCAAATCGCTTCTGAGCGCTTTGAGGTCCATCTGCTCGTTAATCAGCCCTGCATCCATCAAGGCGTCCATGATCATATCGTAGTCGTGCTCGGCGTATCCTAGGAAGAGATTGGCGACCTGACGCATCGTTTCTTCATCCAGGTAGCCCGTTATGCCGAAATCCACCAGGCTTACCCGGCCGTCGTGCATCACTATCGTGTTCCCGGGATGGGGGTCGGCATGGAAAAACCCGTAGAGCATGAGCTGGCGGGAAAATGAACGCAGCCCGATCATTGCCACTTCTTTGGGGTCGATTCCGGCGGCCCGAATCTCGTCCACCTGGTCCATTTTGATCCCGTCGATATGTTCCATCACCAGCACGGACTTGGTCGTGTGATCCCAGTGGACTTTGGGGATGTATATCTCCTCCACTTCCTCGAAGTTCTTGGCGAACTTCTCGATGCTTCCGGCCTCGATCAACATGTCGAGCTCGCGCATGATATTGCGCTCGAATTCACGCACCAGGTTCGTCGCGCCGACGATCCTGCCGATTTCGAGAGCTCTTTCCGCCTTGCCGGCCAAAAAATACATCAGCCTGAGGTCTTCTTTGATGCTGCGGTCGATTCCCGGACGAATAATTTTGACCGCGACTTTCTCACCGGAATGAAGCTTTGCAGTGTGCACCTGGCCTACGGATGCCGCGGCGATGCATTTGGGGTCGAATTCGGCGAAGATTTCGAGCAGCGGCCTGTTGGTCTCCCGTTCGATAACCGCTTTGACCTCTTCGAATGATACCGGCGGCACCATGTCCTGGAGCTTTTTGAATTCGGCAATGTATTCGGGCGGGAAAGTGTCGGCTCGGGTGCTCATGAGCTGACCCAACTTCACAAAACTGGGGCCGAGTTCCTCTAACGCCAGCCGAATGCGGCGCGGGGAAGGGAACGAGCTACGCGGGACCTCCTTGCCCGTGCCTTCCGGGCGGGCCTTGGCGCCATCGAGCACTCTTTCGAGAAGGTCTCCGAATCCATGTCTGACGAGCACCGTGCTGATTTGCCCAAACCTTCTCAGCCCCTTGAGCCGGTTGATTCCCATGGAGATTTTCATCTCGTCTTCTTCTTCACTCCATCCCATGTTTTTGACAGCAGAAAGGATTTATCCCATTTTTCAAGAAAAAGAAGGTACATGCCATAGGGAACGGAAAAAGTCATCTCATCGGTTTGCATGAACTTTCTCTCGGATGGGTCCCAGCCTCCGAGTACGGCCTTCATCCTTCCATGTTGCAGGTAATGAAGGGGCCAGGTGACAATATGGCTGCAACCCGCGCCGAACGGCGAGCTGACCACTTCGAAGTCCTCAGTGACGAAAGTGGCGAGCGTACATAATCCCGCCATGATCTCTCCCCTGGCAAAAAAGCTTACTACTTCCGGCGTTTCATCTTTCTTGAACATGCCGATCGGTTTAAAGACACAGTACCTGGCGGGCGCCGGCCTGGGAGGAAGTTCAGCGAAAAAACGCCGCGTCACCTCGGGCGAAGGGAGGTAGCGCTCGCCTTCGATCCGGCCCGGGATGCCCGTGGAGACGTAATGGGCAATGAATTCGAGTTGCGGTCTATGGAAGCCGAGATAAAACGAACCGCCCACACACCCGAAGCGCGTGGCTTCAAAATAAGCCGTGGATTTCTTCTTTCTGGCCAGCCATATCTTTCCCATAACGCAGGACCAATTTTGAAAGAGGGCAGGGAAATCGATCTCGCCCCGCTGTTCCATCTCGCGGGAAAATGCGGCGCCTTTCTCCGGGACGAACCCGCTCTCGGGTTCAGTGTCGGTATAAAACATGCCGAAAGGTTCCTCCGTGTATCCGAGGGCTTCCAAAAAGGCGGTCAATCGGTCGCTCATGACCATCTCCTCCTGATCCGGGGCTTTTTCCACGGCAAAAGTTTTTTCTGAAAGGGACAAAAATTACACAGAGCCGAAAGGGGTTGGGAACAAATTCCCTCTATTGCTTCAAACGCTATCTATAGCAGGAAAAAAATGGAATGGGAAGGGAACCGCAGTCCATTCGGAGGAACTGTAATTCACAGGTCAGTCAGGTAAGAAAGCGGAGGAAGACGGAATGCGGAACGAGGGGCCCCATCCCGTCCTGCGTCCTCCGATTTTCATTTTTCGTTATCCGCGCTCCGTCTTCACTCTAATTTACAAATCGCCAGTGCCCGGGAACCCACTGTCCATACCGATTATAATGCCCACGAACCCATACCCTGTGGTGATATGGCGGCGGCGGCGGAGCGCCGTAATATGCAGGCGCAGGAGCAGGCGGATAGTAGTAAGGTCCGCAGGTCGGACAGAAAGGGGCGGTCACAATGGCCGCGGCGGTTCCGACTACCGCCCCTGCCACGGCAAATGGAAACAGCAGCGGGTTGCAGTAATAGCACTCTTCAGCATTGGCGTGAACCGACGGGAGAGCCATGAAAAGAGCCAAGCCGATGGATGCCGCTATAACAATCTTTTTCGCGTTCATTCTATGCCTCCTGATGTTCGGTCAATGATGCTCGTGTCTTTCTTTGACGACTGAAATGACGTGGAGGCCTTTGAATTAGTCTACTTCGGAGGCATCAAAATTAGCGACGCCGCACTCTGCGCAACCCGACTGCGATTTCAGAGAGAGGTTCTCTGGTGTTGCGTTTCAAAAACTGAATTCCGGCTCAAAAGCCTTGGGACGGTGTCACAACTGGTTGGCTTGCGGGAAATTCCCGCTTTAAGGCGCCTATCGAATTCGTAACTCCGGCAACGCTTTTTGGCCGGAATCCACACTTTCTTGGAGAAATTTTCTGTTTCAATCGATTGTGACACAGCCTGTCAAAAGCCTTGCGGGAATAATGACGCGTAAAAGGCCGACTGCGTTTAAATGTATACGTACAAAACTGCCCCGGAAAACGGTCCTGTGCGCCAGGATCATGCTGATGAGGGTCCCGCGCCTTGAAAGTAACGAATTTAAACCAGTAGTGTCCCGAGATTCTTATAAGCTCGGCAAATGTATGCAACCATAGCGATTTGGTAAAGACGGCCGCTGCGCCCAAGTGGTAGCATTCCGCCAACGCCGACCACTCGGTCGCATCCGTCAGCACCACGACATCCAGTTTGCGCAGCCCGGGATCGTCTTGCATGTGCCTGAGAACATCCATGCCGCTCATTCCGGGCATGTACAGGTCCAGAAGAATCAGATCCGGAAACTCAATTCCGGCGCGGGCATATTTTCCCCGGCCGCGCAAAAAATCCAGAAACTCGGACCCGGACCCAAATATCGTCAGATCATAGTCCAGTTGGCTGCCGGCCAGAGCTTCTCTTATAACGAAGCAGTCATCGTCATCGTCGTCCACCATGACGATCGAGACTTTTCTACCGTTCTCCAACATCTCAACCTCCACTAGCTATTTCAACGTCGGGGTCACAGCATACTCAAAATAATATAATTGAAACCAGCAAAGTCACATCGATCCGGGGACAGGCTCAGATACGAAGTTTCAGCACTAAATAAAGCGCGCCAATCAACCAGCCAAAACTTAATCAGCTCTTTTGCCGCGTCAAGCCTTTTCCTGTTCCTGGAGGAACCTGCGGCGCACATTTTGGTCGGGACGACCGGTTCGACGGGTTCGTAAAATGTCAAAGTCCTTTTGGATGACACTGCTGGAACTTGAAAAAACAGGCTGGGGCAGGTAAAAAGTATGTGCGAGCGAGACGAGAACGCGGAAAAAGATCGAACTTGGCGGCGCTGAGGTTGTATCGACAGTCGGGTGTTGTTTTCGGAGCAGGCAAAGTGATCAAAGTCGTTTTCAAAGGCAGCGAATGGCATATACCGGGTAACATGACCGTCCGGGAATTGATGAAAAGCCTTGGCCTCAACCCCCAAAGCGTGCTGGCAGTCCAAGACGGCAAGCTGGTAAGTAACGAAACCAGGCTCGGCGATCAGGGCGAGATCAGGCTGATTTCCGTCGTCTCGGGCGGATAGTCCATCGGGAAGTCAAAAGTCAAAAGCCAAAAGTGATTTCGTTCGGTCGTGCTGTCTTGCTTTTCGCTTTTGCCTCTTACTAATCGTTTCCCATGTAAACGGGGGAATCGTGGGAGTACATCGCTGCCGCAAGTGCGAAGCCCAAAGCGTCATCCACATGCGCCAGCACAGACTTGCGCTCTGTGCGGATCATTTTTCTGAGTGGGTGGAACAGATGACGCTCGGATTCATCAAAAAGCACAAGATGTTCGAGCCTGAGGAGCGGATACTTGTAGCCGTATCGGGTGGAAAGGACAGCCTGTCGCTTTGGAGCATTTTGTCGAATCTGGGCTGCCACGCCGACGGATTATATATAGATCTCGGCATAGATGCGGGGTGCGGTTATTCGAAAAGGTCGGGAGAGCATGTCCGAAAGTTTGCAGATCGTGTCGTCCCAGGAGCAAAGCTGCATTACCTGGACCTGGCCGGCTTATATGGCAAAACAGTACCCGAAATGGCCGGCCGCAGGAAGGGCGGGCGGAGGAAGCTTTGTTCCGTCTGCGGGCTTGTGAAACGACATGAGATGAATCGCGCAGCTCGCCAACTCGGCTACTCTGTCATAGCCACAGGACATAATCTGGATGATGAAGCGGCAGTTTTGTTCGGCAATGTTTTGCATTGGGAAGCCGAATATCTCGTCAGACAATCTCCGGTGCTGCCGGCTGACGGCTTGGGTCTGGTGAAAAGGGCCAAGCCTCTCGCCAGGTTTTACGAGCGCGAAACCGCCGCATATGCGATCGTCGGCGGCATTGATTATGTTTTGGATGAATGCCCTTTTTCGGAGGGAGCGACCAGCCTTCGCCTGAAGGAAGTCCTGAACTCAATGGAGAACGGCTCTCCGGGAACCAAGCTAAGTTTTTACTTCAGTTTTCTGCGGGCGAAGGAGAAAAACATTTTTCCGGATTACGAACGGCCCGCTCTCAAGCCTTGCCGGGAATGCGGGCAGCCGACCGTGGCAGAAGATCTGTGCGCTTTTTGCCGGCTGGTGTGAACGAATAATCAGCCGGCGATTTCCACTAAACAGTTTTTTCGTGGATGGAGGTCAGTGTGCAAACCATCTACCTTGACTATAACGCTACGACTCCAACCGACCCTGCGGTGGTCGAAGAGCTTTTGCCTTACCTGAGCGACGAATTTGGAAATCCTTCGAGCGGCCATTCTTATGGTAAAAAGGCCAGCGAGGCCGTGGCGGTTGCGCGGGCCGGAACTGCCTCCCTTCTTGGCTGCGATCCTGGAGAGGTCATCTTCACTGGAGGCGGCACCGAGTCAAATAACCTGTCGCTCATTGGGACCGCCTTTGCCAACCGGGGTCGCGGCAGGCACATCATCTCGACGGACATCGAACATCCTGCAGTCCTCGAGCCGCTCCAATGGCTCCAGGAACAGGGTTTCTCAATCACTTTGCTGCCGGTTGACGGCTCGGGCCGTCTGGATCCGGACCTGGTCAGGCGGGCCATCACAGGCGAAACCATACTCATAAGCGTGATGCACGCCAATAACGAAGTGGGGACGATCCAGCCGCTTGCCGAAATCGGCGCTCTCGCCCATGAGAGGGGAATCATATTTCACAGCGATGCTGCCCAGTCGGTGGGAAAGATTCCGGTACGGGTGGCCGATCTGCAGGTAGATCTGTTGACGGTCGCCGGTCACAAGGTTTACGCCCCCAAGGGCATCGGCGCTCTGTTCATTCGGCGCGGGATAAGAATCGTCCCCTTCATCCACGGCGCCGGTCAGGAGGGGGGCCATCGCCCCGGTACTGAAAACGTTCCTTATATAGTTGGGCTCGGCAAGGCGGCGGAACTGGCCGCACAGCGTCTTCCCGCCGATGGCCCCCGCATTCTCTCCATGCGGGAACGCCTTCACAGTCGGCTGCGCGAACTGGTGGGCGGTGTGGAACTAAACGGACATCCGACCGAGCGGCTGCCAAATACTCTGAACGTCAGCTTCAAAGGGATAGTGGGCGCGGACCTGCTTGCGCAGACTCCAGGTATCGCCGCTTCCACCGGGTCCGCGTGCCATGAGGGAAGCGGTGAGTTGTCCGGGGTGCTCAAGGCCATGGGGACACCGCTTGAGCAGGGCCTGGGCGCTGTGCGCTTCAGTATCGGCAGGCTCACCACCGTTGAAGAGATAGACCGGGCAGTCGAAATTCTTGCCCCTAAAATCGAAGAACTTCGCGCTCGAAGGCATTGAGCCGGCAGTGCCCCCCGGATGGATGAGGAAACTCTGCGCCGCTCCGGGATAGCGTCCCGCCCCGACAATAAGATAGTTGTTGTAATTCTCCCCGATGCGAATGCGTCTATCGACCGTTTTGTTCGAAGGAATCGACCCCGGAAGGGTGCCGAAAAACTGATCTTTCACTTCCATTTTTACGGTTCGCTGCATGATGGTCGGACGCGCCGGACCGTTAACGATTGGAAGCTCTTTTGGCATGCCGGATGCTTGTATGGATGTTTCATGTTAAATTTATACGGGCGCGCTCACTGTGGTGTTCGCCTGAGGCGGTGAAAGACGGTTTGAGATACCCGAGCAATGGATGAAAGGACGGTCCGACGTGAGAGATAGTGATTCGAAGTCTTCCTTGCATAAGGTGAAACGGGCGCTTATGACGCTCAGCGGGTGCCATCGGGCGCTCGTGAGCGCCAATGATGAAACCCGCCTGATGAACGAAATATGCCGCATAATTGTTGAGATTGGCGGCTACCGCCTTGCATGGGTCGGCCTTGCAGAACATGACGAACGAAAGACCATCCGTTCCGCAGCCCGGTGGGGCCACGAGGATGGCTATTTCGAGAAGTTGAACCTCACGTGGGCGGATACCGAAAGGGGAAACGGCCCTTCCGGCAGAGCCATCCGAAGCGGTGTTCCGAGCGTGGTGCAAAACATCGCGAAAAACCCGGAAGCCGTTTTTTGGCGAAGCGAAGCGCTGAGTCGCAATTTTTCCTCAACCGTTTCTCTCCCGCTTTCAAAAGGAAATGCGCCGTTTGGCGCTTTAGGAATTTATGCCGAAGAACCGGACGCTTTCGATACTGAAGAACTCAACCTGCTCGAAGAACTTGCCGACAACCTGTCGTACGGCATAGAGACACTAAGGCTAAAAGCCGCGCGGGAAAAGCAGGAGAAGGAACGCCAGCTCCTTGCGACGGCATGCGAACAACTTGATGAAGGGATTGCGATATTCGATAACCGGGGAGTAGTACAGTACGTTAATGCATCTCTTGAACGCATCAGCGGTTGTGAACGTAGCGCCATTACCGGCAAGCATGTTCGTGATTTGCGGGACGGCCTGGAGAGCGGACAAATCTTCGGTTTGATGGCCGACGCGGTGACCAGGAATGAATCATGGAGCGGCCGTTTTGCCGTTGGAAACAGCAATGGTCAGACCGCTGAAATCGATGCAACCGTGTCGCTCTTGCGCGATAATGAGGGCAACGTCACCAACTATGTGTTTGTGAGCCGTGATGCATCCCATGAGGAGCGTCTGGAAAAGCAACTGAGGCAAGCGCAAAAAATGGAAGCGCTTGGGACGCTTGCAGGAGGCATTGCTCACGATTTCAATAATATCCTGGGTGCGATCATATCCTGCGCCGAATTTGCCATGGAAGACACTCCCGCGGACAGTCCGACTCGGGAGGATCTCGAACACGTGCTCAAATCCAGTTATAGAGGGAAGAACCTGATTAAGCAAATCCTGACGTTTAGCCGGCGCAGTGAACAGGAACGGCAGCCGGTTGAAATCGAACCCCTGGTCAAGGAATGCATTAAGTTTCTGCGAGCCTCCCTGCCGGCAAGCATAGAGATTCGGCAAAGTATTTCCAGCGGATGCGGCATGGTTCTGGCCGATCCGACCCAGATCCACCAGGTGATCATGAATCTTTGCACGAACGCTGCGCATGCCATGCGTGAAAGGGGTGGGATACTGAAAGTAAGTCTTTTCGAGGAGAATCCATCAGTCGCATTCTCTAAAGACGCTGGAACCGGTAGCTGCGTGAGGTTGGCCGTAAGTGACACAGGCCACGGGATGGATAATAAAATCCTGGAGAGAATTTTTGACCCGTTTTTTACGACGAAGAAGCGTGGCGAGGGGACGGGGTTGGGTCTTTCCGTTGTCCACGGCATTATAATGAATCATGGAGGGGATATCGCAGTTTACAGCGAACCTGGAAAGGGAGCTACGTTCGAGGTGTTTCTGCCCAGTATCGAACACTCTTCGGATATGCCTGAAAAGCCCAATGGCGCTGCGGTTCACCGGGGGACCGAACGGATAATGTTTGTCGATGACGAAGAAGACCTTGTGTATGCTGGAGAAAAGATGCTGCGAAGGCTCGGTTATGAGCCGGCGGTATTTCAGAGCAGCCTCGAAGCTTTAAAGGCTTTTCGCGCCGAGCCCCATCGGTTTGACCTCATTATTACCGATCAGAGCATGCCTCATTTGACAGGCACTGAGCTGGCCCGGGAAGCTTTGCGCCTTCGGCCTGAAATCCCGATTATCTTGTGCAGCGGGTTTAGTCCTGATTCGGGCGAAAGTCCGACCGGTAAGCAAGCGGAACAGATAGGCGTCCGTGAAGTGGTGATGAAGCCGTTGGGGAGCGCCGAGATGGCCGCCATCATACGGAAAACCCTTGACTCGAGACATTCCTGAAACGAGCGACTCATGGCAGGCATTCTGATTGTCGATGACGATAAAAGTATCTGCTATACGCTTTCGCGCATGGTCAGCCGCATGGGGCACAGCGCCGCTTGCGCATACACTATTGCTGAAGGGCTGCAACTGGCGGACTGCGGCGAAATCGACGTAGTCTTTCTGGATGTGCAAATGCCGGATGGGAATGGATTGGATGCTTTGCCGAAACTGCGGGGAGCACCCTCCTGCCCGGAGGTCATTATCATCACGGGATTTGGCGACCCGGACGGCGCCGAGCTGGCGATTAAGAGCGGAGCGTGGGACTACATTGAGAAGGGTTGTTCCGTAAAAGAAATGAGTCTTCCCCTGCTTCGCGCCCTCGAGTACCGCAAGGAAAAGAGAGCTGCCCTGTCGCAGACCAAGACCGTTATGGCGTTC
>Ga0326728_10023027_pt1 | contig 11477 bp, 8 predicted proteins | sample MB3enrmetagenome_FD_207602 | JGI IMG/M metagenome (GOLD analysis project Ga0326728, IMG submission 207602) | Lab enriched peat soil microbial communities from McLean, Ithaca, NY, United States - MB31MN | ecosystem: Environmental > Terrestrial > Soil > Wetlands > Peat | place: USA: New York... | reverse complement strand
TACCGGCGTTTACGGTGAACTCAATGGTAAAAGATTACTCGTAATATTGGATGTCAATGATGCATTAAAAGATACAGATCCTATTTGGTTTATCAACGTCGCCCGAATTTGGCTCATGTCTTCTCTGGCTGCAATACCCGACGTAATCGTGCTTTTTGCAGCTGATGTTGATCCGGTGAATTGTGTGAGGTAATCGGCATACCGGGTGTCATCGATACCTTCCCGGAACCCTTCCCACTGGATTGTATCAATTACCCCGTCAGATTTTGGGTATACGAAATTCTCTTCGGTGTAATTATTTTTGGTATTATCAAAATTATTCCAGATACTTTGACCCCGCCCCATCATATATGCCCAATCCATTGAACCATTATATCCATCGTTCCATAGAGATAACCCAAAATTTTTCCGGTAGATTTCCGGGTTTGGAATACCGGATTGGGGATCGGCATACCGGAACAATTGAATGTTGGGATTTGAGGATCTGTATAAGGCCATGTTGGTGGAATTTGTCGCTCCGGCTAAGTTTATTAAAGAAGTGACATTTATCGCGGGTAGTCCGACACCCCAATGACCACTTCCATCGGCATAATATGGGTATGATCCATTTGTAATTTCTGTAGTAAATGCCGGGCGTTCTAATGGAAATTGGGTATAATCTGGTTCATCTACCCCATAGAGGTATAATTTATTGAAACCATAAGTTGAAGATTGATTTTGTGCCGATTTGATCTGGGCTGCGATAGTGTTAAGATCGGACTGGGAAGTGGCAAGTAGGTATGATTTGCGCGGATGCCCATAATTCGGCCCAAACACAGTGTAGAGGGAATCTGTCGGCAATCCGCTCTGATTTCTTAAGAGCAAGCTTCTCTCGAAATTCGCATAATTTTGTGTCCCGATATTTCCCCACCAGTTGTAATCTGTTGGGTAGAGAACTCCGTGGTTTTTCATATCTGTAAGTTCGGCAGCATATTCTCTTGCCGGGATCTTATCGTAAATGAAAGATCCGTTGTCAGGACTCCATGATGCTGGATCGGTAGTACCCACAACCGGAGTAAAATATATGCCGTATCTTAAACTTGATGCTGGAAGTGTGTAGGGCAATACATTCACTGAGAAGTTCATTGCTACCGGATTTGTCACCGAAGAATTAATCCAGATTTGCCCGTTGTAGATCCCCGGTCTCTGCCCTGCTGGAACGTCGGTGGTAACCCAGATTTGCTGATTGTTGCCAGCAGGTACTGAGAATGGTTGCATGTTTCCCGTTGCAGTAGCATTATCCCATATTTGAACATCTGTGGGAAATTGTCCTATAGTTGTGTTGTCGATGTGGAAATAACCGGTATAGGTTGCGTTCGTTATCCATAGTTCATTTGTCTGAGCTGTATAATTCACACGAACAATCGAAAGATTCTTCAAAAGAAGTTCCGGGCGTAAGTAATAACCTGATGTCCTATCAGCACTTGTATCGGAATTCTTAGCCATATACCAGACTTTTACACCCTTTATGTCAATTGCGCTGGTTGGGATTGTGTTAGTACCATCTGTTAAAGAAGTTGCGAGGACGGTCATATCACTAACTGGTGACTGCGGCTGTACGACAAATGAAGATGCCTCGTATTCTCCCGGAGTAGTGTTTTGTGAAATGTTCAATCCGGTTGAGGGGAGGTTGGTATTGCTATTCGGGAGGATTCTGGTTGCGTTGGGAGATGCAATTGGGTAGGTAAGAGTCTGATTTTTGAAAATTGTAATGTCGGAATTTCCTGGCGCCCACCCGGCATATGCGGTTATCTGCGTCCAGTGCCCGGTGCCGATAGGATTTGTACTGGTCTGTGTAGTGTTACGGGAACCAGAATTAGGGGTTGACACACTAGCCATGCCTGCCAAAAACGCCGTAATAACAACGAGTAAGATAAACCCTCCACAAATTATTGCAATCCATTCAAGAGTGGATCTCCCTTTTGTGGTACTTCCAGTTATTCGATCTTGTATTTGTTGTAGTGGTCTCTGGACAGAAGTTTTTACCGGTACCGTGATTACCGGTGGGATGTCCACTACGGGTTGTGGTTGCTGAACTGCAAATGGCTGATTTTTGGGTGTTTGCGATTCGGGTGAAGTAACTGGAAGCTTAGTTCTACATTTTTGACAGAATATTGCCTTACTATCGTTAATTGGACTGCCACACTCGGGACAGAATTTCGCTATGCCTCCCACCCCACCATTGACTGTGATAATCATTTTTACACATTTCGAATGATAAGGATATTGTAAATCATCCTCACCCCATGAGAAACACCAACAGAATCAATCTATAAGACTCGCTGCCGGGAGGGAGGAAGCAGAGGTGCCATAATGACCCGGGGAAAAACCTGGGCAGACAAGGATACCGCCGATCCTTGATCACCCAGTTTCCCCCGGATCTAGAAAGATCTCCATAAGAGGCTATTTCTGTGGAAGATCTCCTGCAGGACAGCCATTACAACACCGGCAACATCGTGAGCAGGTCCGGGAAATCCGGATGGCAGCGCCGGCATTCTCAGCCGGTATTTCCTTTCCGATATATTTTTCGTTCATTGAAGATGAATAGATAGTCTGCAATTTTATCGGAGTCACTACAGTGGCATCACAAAAACTTCTGAACAAGACGGTCTGCATTGTCGGCCTCGGTTATGTCGGCCTGCCGCTGGCGCAGGACTTTTCCGGACATATCCGCACCATCGGGTACCGCCGCGACCAGAAGAAAGTGGACGAGCTGAATGCCACGCCGGGCAATAAAATAGAGGCCACAACTGACCCTTCGCGCATCAAGAAGGCGGATTTTGTCATCATCGCCGTACCGACACCGGTGACAAAGGCAAAGGACCCGGATCTGGAACCGGTCATCTCTGCTTCAAAGACCGTGGGACAGAACCTGAGGAAGGGCGCGATCGTTGTCCTTGAGTCCACGGTCTATCCCGGTGTGACCGAAGAGGTCATGGCCCCGATTCTCGAGCGCGAATCCGGCATGAAGTGCGGGAAGGATTTCTTCATCGGGTACTCTCCCGAGCGGATCAACCCGGGCGACGAGGAGCATATCCTGAAAAACATCACCAAGATCGTCGCCGGCATGGACAAAAGATCGACCGATGCCCTCTGTGAACTCTATGGCCTTGTCACGAACGTTTACCGGGCACCTGACATCAGAACGGCAGAGGCAGCAAAAGTGATCGAGAATGTCCAGCGCGACCTCAACATTGCGCTGATGAACGAGCTCTCCATGATCTTTGCCAGGCTCGGGATTGACACCGATGAGGTGCTCAGGGCCGCCGGCACCAAGTGGAACTTCCATCCGTACCGCCCCGGGCTTGTCGGCGGCCACTGTATTCCTGTCGACCCCTACTATCTTGTCAAGCGGGCAAAGGAAGTGGGTTACCACCCGCAGGTGATCCTTGCCGGGCGATCGATCAACGACTCGATGCCCCGGTATGTCGCCGGCATGGCCGTCAAGGGCTTAAACAAGGTCGGAAAGACCATCAAAGGATCCAATGTCCTTATCATGGGCCTCACCTATAAGGAGGATGTCGCCGACACCCGCGAGTCCCCGGCCGGGACCATGGTCGAGGAACTGAAGGAGTATGACGTGAACGTTTATGGGTACGACCCGCTACTGACTTCTTCTGAGATTAAACATTTCGGCGCAATCCCCCTGCCGAAACTGGACAAGAAGATGGATGCGGTGATCATTGCGGTGGCTCATAAACAGTTCGGGAAGATGACCATTGAAAAGATTCGTTCCTTTATGAACGATCACCCGGTGCTTGTGGATGTGCGTGGGATGGTAGATTTGAATGCAGCTTACCAAAATGGGCTATATTACCGGAAATTATGAAAATTTTTTGCAACCAAACACATCAATGGATGCGGTTGATAACCTGAAACAAAAAAGAAACACTACGGTACATATCATGAGGATTTCAGTAATCGGGACAGGCTATGTCGGATCGGTTACCGGTGCATGCCTAGCGGAGAGGGGGCATGACATCATCTTTGTTGGCAGGAACAAGAATAAACTCGAACTGATCAAATCCGGTAAAAGTCCTATCTATGAACCGGGTCTTAAGGATCTGTTACAGAAAAACAGGAAAAAAATCTCGGTGACAACAGATCTGCCGGATGCGATTGCTCAGTCAGATATTACGTTTATCTGTGTCGGTACGCCTCCAAAAAAAGATGGATCCAGCGACCTGAGCCAGGTCAAAGAGGTTTCACGAATGATCGGCAAGTCTCTCCGTTCAATTGACCGGTTTCATGTCGTCGTTACCAAAAGCACGGTCATTCCCGGAACAAACGAGAATGTCATACTACCCATACTGGAGAAAGAATCAAAAAAAAGGGCGTATACCGATTTTGGGCTTGCTTCGAATCCTGAATTTCTCAAAGAAGGAACTGCCATCGATGATTTCTTCCATACTGACCGGGTAGTTATCGGGACAAATGACCCAAAGACGCAACAGATCCTGGAAACCTTATACAAACCACTCAATGCACAGATATTTTCAACGACCCTGCGAACATCAGAAATGATCAAGTACGCAAGCAATGCATTCCTTGCCACCAAGATCAGCTTTGCTAACGAGATCGGGAACCTGTGCAAGAATTTGGGGATCGACAGCTACGAAGTGTTTAAAGGTGTCGGCCTAGACGTAAGGATCAACCCGCACTTTTTCCGGTCAGGGATCGGGTTCGGGGGCTCCTGTTTCCCAAAAGATGTCAGGGCACTCATCGCCCATGCAGATTCAAAGGGGATACCGTCAGGAATCCTGTCATCCGTGATGGCCCTGAACGAAGACCAGCCGAAACGGCTGGTCGACCTGCTGAAAAAGCACATCCTGCCAAAAGGAAAGACGATCGGGATCCTCGGTCTTTCATTCAAACCGGATACCGATGATATCCGCGAGAGCCGGGCGATTCCGATAATCAGGCGTCTCCGCAAAGCCGGAGCTTCCGTGATTGTCTATGATCCGATGGCAATGAAAAATTTCAAGCAGGTTATCCCAGATATAACCTATGCAGATTCCGCATCAGAAGTACTTGCAGCAGATGCAGTTCTCATTGTGACAGAATGGAAAGAGTTTGAAAATCTTGATTATCGTAACAAGATTATCATTGATGGGCGCAGGATTGAGAAAGCACAAAAAGAGGCGGCGGTTTATGAAGGTGTTTGCTGGTGAGTAATACCGTCAGAAAAGCGGTCATTCCTGCCGCGGGTCTGGGGACGAGGTTCCTTCCGGTGACAAAATCGATGCCCAAGGAGATGCTCCCGATCATCGATAAACCGGTCATCCACTATGTCGTGGAGGAAGCAGTCGATTCCGGTATCGACGACATTCTTCTCATAACCGGCAGGGGGAAGCGAGCGATCGAGGATTATTTTGACGATGCTCCCGAGCTCCGGATGCATCTTGAACGCCACGGCAAATCCCAACAGCTCGATGCTCTCAAAGAGATCTCCCGTTTTTCCGGGATCCATTTTGTCCGGCAGCGGGAGCCGAAAGGTCTTGGCGATGCGGTTCTGTGTGCCGAAAAGCATTGCGAGGATGAACCATTTGCAGTGCTCCTCGGCGATGATATCATGAAAGACCGCACTCCCTGCACGAAGCAGCTGATCGATATCTACAACAAAACCGGGTCATCTGTCATCGCCATCCAGAAAGTCCCGACAGAACAACTGAACCGGTATGGGATTGTGAGCGGGAAAGAGTGCGGGAAGAACTTTCTCCTGCTTGATGATATCGTTGAAAAACCGCGCCCGTCGGAAGCCCCATCCCGTTTTGGTTCCATAGGGCGGTATATCTTCACCCCGGCAATTTTCTCCTGCCTGAAACAAACGACGAAAGGTGCCGGCGGCGAGATCCAGCTCACCGATGCGATACGCCGCCTCATGAAAAAAGAGGATGTATATGCATATGTTTACCAGGGAAAACGATTTGATACCGGAGACAAGCTTGGGTATATCGAGACGATCATTGGATATGCCCTTGATGATGAAACCATGAAAGCACCTTTGCAGGTATTTCTCAAAAGGAGCGTGAAACGATGAAAGCCCTTGTTACCGGTTGCGCAGGATTTATCGGGAGCCATCTCACTGACCGGCTCCTGGCCGATGGTTACGAGGTATCTGGTATCGATTGTTTCACCGATTACTACGCCCGGTCAATCAAGGAGGCCAATATCTCAGATTCCCTGCGGAACCCACGCTTCACCTTCATTGAAAAGGATATCCTTGAGATGAATGCATTCCCTGAAGTCGATTATGTCTTTCATGAAGCAGCGCAGGCAGGCGTCCGTGCGTCATGGGGTTCCAGTTTTTCAATTTACACAAGGAATAATATCGAAGCCACCCAGCGGCTTCTCGAATGGTATAAAGACAAATCCCTGAAAAAATTTGTCTATGCTTCTTCGTCATCAGTTTATGGGGATGTCCCGTTACCAATGCGTGAAGATATGCGCCTTCAACCAGTGTCACCGTATGGCGTTTCGAAACTTGCTGCCGAGCATCTCTGTTATCTGTACTGGAAAAATTATCAGGTCCCCACAGTCTCACTAAGATATTTTACTGTCTATGGTCCGAGGCAACGGCCGGATATGGCAATCAATAAATTCGTAAAGGCTATTCTGTCAGGAGAAAAAATAACCGTATTTGGTGACGGACACCAGACACGGGATTTTACTTTTATTTCAGATGTCATTGAAGCAAATATCCTGGCGTCACATTCAGTGGGTAACGGAGAGGTTTTCAATATTGGTGGAGGGAGCCGGATAACGGTTCACCAGTTGATACACGAAATAGAGAAAAACTGCGGGAAGAAAGCGAATATCATTTACGATAGAAAGCAGAAGGGAGATGCTGCTGACACTCTTGCAGATGCGCAACGAGCAAAAGAAAAACTTGGATGGTCTGCGAAGGTTGCGATACCTTCCGGGATCAAAATGTATGTGAAGTGGTTCCGGAATAAGACGAGTGAAACATGAATGAAATAACCTCTCCCGATATTGATAACCCAGCGCCAATATCTCCCACTACAGAGATAGATCCCCCGAAAAAATGGGTAAGGATCAATTTTCATGAGATCTGGGAATACCGTGATTTGATTTACTTTTTTATCTGGAGAGACATTAAAGTCCGGTACAAACAGACCGGCCTCGGTGTCGCATGGGCAGTTATCCAGCCTCTCTTAACCATGATCATCTTCACGCTGTTTTTCGGTGGATTTGCGAAAATACCCTCGGAAGGGATTCCCTATCCTATCTTCAGTTTCGCTGCATTGCTTCCGTGGTACCTTTTCGCTGATGGAATTACCCGTTCAACAACAAGCATGGTCACCCAGGCCAACATCATGACAAAAGTCTATTTTCCCCGGATCATCTCTCCCCTCGCCGGGGCAATATCCCCGGCTTTTGATTTTTTCATTTCGTTTATTATCTTACTTCTCATGATGTTCTATTATGGCTATTTCCCGACGATCAACCTGCTGCTCCTGCCGGTATTTGTTATTCTGGTCATCGCCACATCGTTTGCCCTCGGCCTCTGGCTTTCTGCATTGAATATTTTATACCGTGATTTTCAGTACACGGTCACGTTTCTGGTCCAGATCGGAATGTTTGTCTCACCGGTTGTCTATGCCGCCAGCCTGGTACCGGAAAAATTCCAGCTGATATACAGCCTGAACCCTATGACTGGCCTTATCGAAGGGTTCCGCTGGATCATTGTCGGGACTTCTCCGCCGGGGATGATGATGTTTATTTCTATCGGAGTAACATTCCTTTTACTAATCTCTGGGATAATGTTCTTTTTGAAAATTGAACAATACTACACGGATATTGTGTAATTTAAATTTTATTTTCTTTTTTGAACAAATAATTACAACAACTGCCTTCTTTAGCTTCTTTAATTTTTTCGAGTTTAAATCCCAATTTATTACAAAAAGTAATTACTTCATCCGGACTTGCTACTTCATAGGGTAATCCACCCAACCAATCAATAATATCATAGTTTGAATCCATCCCGCGTTGATTTTTTTCATTCCATCTAAATTCTGTTTTATAATGTTTTATCCGGAAATACAATATATCTATAACAACTCTTACCTCATTGAATGAAGTTGGTATGAAAGAAATATCCCAATTACCAAAAATTCTTCTTCTCCAAATGCGGTCATACACCATTATCGTTTTAGTAAAATTAGAAGAAGAATTGTATTTTCTTTTCAATTTAAGATGTTGTGAATAATTTGGTCCTTTTGCATAAATAGAAATCCAGAATAATCCTCCTAATCTTACTTTCGATCCAGCATTTTGAATTGCTTTCCACATATCACCTGTATGATGGAGAACTCCCCAAGAATACACAATATCATAGTCAGGTAAATTTTCAATGAAATTATCGTCAAGAATCGATCCTTGGAATACAGACCAATTGACCGGTTTACCTGATTTTTCCCATAAATCTCGGGTAGCTTCTATAGAATAGTGATCATAATCAAATGAATCAACTTTCTCTACTCCGAGTAAATGAAATGCATACGAATGGATTCCAGATCCTGACCCAATATCAAGAACACTTTTTCCGGAAATTATATAGTTTCCAAGCCATTCTTGGATATCTCCTGTTGCATCCCTTATTTGGTCATTAGTAACATTTTTCAAGTACTTTTTCCAGTTTTTTCCAAATGAAAATGTTACTTTTTCTTCCATTTTTACCTCATAAAGTCGTGATAAGAATATTTCATTCTATTTCTTTTTCATGAATCTCTATTTGGATATAATTTATGTATTGATAAGGGAAAAACTCTCTTGCGACTAATTTTTATGGGATTGAACCGAATATTTCTTTGAATAAAATATGAGAAATACTGTCATCCGAGTAGTAAATATAGGAAAAAAGTATCATCTCGGATGTACCAGTCCATTGGATCAAATCTCCTTTTCACTTAAACAAGGGGTGACTGCACCTCTCTACAAATTAATAAAGGGAGATCAGTCCGGTCCATCTGCTTCAGAATTCTGGGCATTGAAAGATGTGTCGTTTGAAGTTGAGAGAGGAAGCGTACTTGGCGTTATTGGACGGAACGGTGCAGGAAAAAGTACGTTATTAAAAATCCTTTCAAAGATTACAACACCCACAAAAGGACATATTGACATTAACGGGCGCGTGGGATCATTACTTGAAGTCGGGACAGGTTTCCATCCGGAATTAACCGGTCGGGAAAATATCTATTTGAGCGGGGTTCTTCTCGGGATGAAAAAGTTCGAGATCGAAGAGAATTTTGATGAGATTGTTAGATTTTCCGAAATTGAAAAATTCCTTGACACCCCGGTAAAACGGTATTCCAGTGGCATGTACGTGCGACTGGCATTTGCCGTTGCTGCTCATCTCAAACCTGAGATTCTGCTTGTTGACGAAGTGCTTGCAGTTGGTGATGCCGCATTCCAGAAAAAGTGCCTTGGTAAGATGGGATCAATCTCCCATGAGGGAAGGACAATCGTCTTCGTCAGTCATAATATGTCTGCTGTCCAGCGTTTATGCAATTCTGCCATATTACTTCATAAAGGCAGGATTATTGATAAGGGGGACGTCAATGAGGTGACGGAATCCTATCTCAGGAAAGGGTATGAGAGTTCATCATACTGGGAGCGTTTGTGTTCTCCGGAAAACGAAGTTTATTTCAATAAAATCTACTTGGCGGATGAATCTGGGAATCACCTCTCATTTGTGTCCCCAGCATTAAAAGTGAATCTGATTATCGATTTTACTATAGAGAAATATTTTGAAAACCTACAGCTGGCAATTAATATTACCAACATATACGGGGAGCCTGTTTTTGCCTCTTCCCCGGAGGATATCGGTGTTTTAACCCCAAAAGAAGTCGGATTATACCGGGCTGTCGTTACTCTCCCGACAGAATTATTTCTAGCAAAAAATTATGGCATTACAGTATCGTTATATCTGCCGATGCAACGAGGGTTAGACCATGTGGATTCATTATATTTTACTGTTCAGGAAATTGATTGCTGGAGTAACAAAACTATTGGGGGTCGTAGAGGCGACCTCGCAATCCCCTGTAATTGGCTAATAAGAAGTACCAATTAAAGATTTACTATTATTCAGTATCTTTCTCTATATGGTCTTTCCAACCATCTGGAGGTCGGAATTTTTGATTGTATTTTTTGCTAATCTCGGTAAAATTTTGAATAGTATCTGACTTAAGAATAAGATTTTCTACTTTTTCATTAAATATTGGGTAATCCTTACAGAAAAGTGCTCGTTTTAATGTTGGGATTTTCAAATAATCGAAACCCATTATTTGGCTAGAGACCAAATCTATTGCTACAGAATTATCTCCTGCAATAAGTATATTGCATCGTTTAGTATCTGGATGAAGAGGACCTTCTTTTTCACCTGCTACAACTGCATCAACAATTGAAAAAATTTTTCTTTGAACAGAATTTTGCATTTTTCCTGTTTTATCAGAATATAATAAAATTTTATTTAAATCAATAATTGTACGTGGTATCGTATCATTTCCATACCAGCTTCCTTCAAAATAATTATCCTTAAAAGGTATTACTAGGACAGTTGTCTGTACAAATTTTTGAATCGCAGTTAGCAAAGATAGAAAAAATACATTATTTGAAACATCTTTTTTTTCTGCTGTTAATGTTAAAATTCTTTTTCTGATAGAGGTATGTAAATATTCATCCCCCCCTTCAGATATTGATCCTATTCTATGATGCGGAAGCCAATCTTTCGACCCATTTATCCCTACTAAATTCTTTAATGCACAGGTCATTCCCGCTTTTCTATGCGTTTTCAGTTTTGGTAAATTTATAATCACGTCTGCATTTAGTATGGAGTTAGAAATCAAATATTCGTGTTTATTATTATTATGGTGTTTTAACATAAATTCTGGTGCATAGTTTGTAACCCGATATTTTTTATAATCTTTTTTAGCATCAAAATGTTCCGATGAACGACCTAAATCGATGCTGGAATATCCTAATGGATCTCCATCAAGTGATTTTCTATCAAATCCCCCATAATTATTAATTTTTCCACATGTATTTCTAAAATCAATAAGACTGACTTTTATATCACTTTTAAGACTGTAATATTCTATTATTTTATTTAACCCTGAAGTCGTAATTATTTTTTTAAAATTTGTACTTTGAATAGGTGCATCGCCGATTGTTATTGTTCCTTCATTTTTTAAAGCAATATAAACAAAATCAAGAACAGCTCGTATTATTGATGGATGTGTTATTAATAAAATCAAATCCTCTTTGTTCTGACCTCCATAAACAAGATTTGGTTTTATTACTACAGAATTTCCTGGTTGGATAATTTCACCAAGAGGATTCCATAATGGAGTATCAAAATTTTTTTTATCTAGCTCTAAATAATAAAAAATTTTTCGAATCCCGTCATAAACTGTGTTTTT
>Ga0326728_10023026_pt1 | contig 11477 bp, 8 predicted proteins | sample MB3enrmetagenome_FD_207602 | JGI IMG/M metagenome (GOLD analysis project Ga0326728, IMG submission 207602) | Lab enriched peat soil microbial communities from McLean, Ithaca, NY, United States - MB31MN | ecosystem: Environmental > Terrestrial > Soil > Wetlands > Peat | place: USA: New York... | reverse complement strand
CTCTGGCTGCGGCCGACAATAGCGCCCGTGCTGAGTTCATACTGGCCAGGGCGGCCATCCTCACCGGCCATCCCGATCAGGCCATCGAGGGATTCCAGCGGACACTGGCCACCAGCAAAGACCCGCGCCTGCTTGCCTGGTCGCACATCTACCTGGGCCGGATGCTCGACCTGGACTGCAAGCGCGACGAGGCCGTGACCGAGTACAAAGAGGCATTGAAGACGCGCGACGGGCAGTTGGATACCCGGCTGTCCGCAGAACGGGGCGTCAAAACAGCCTACGCCGTCCGTGGACACAGTTGCGAGGAAGATGCCGACGACACTGGCTCGCCCAGTCCCGCGCCAACCAAGCCCCCAGCGGCCAGTCCTCAGCCGGATAAGCCTGAATCTTCATGGCCAAATGGGACTGAAAAGCCCCAATAATTTAGCGCGGGCATCCGCCAGGGGGAGCGCAGGACGTTTAATAATGGGAAGGGGACTACTTTTATCCGGTTCGAGAGGCGTCTCCGGGGATGTTTTTTCGAAACTGTGGGGTTGTAGGGCAAGGGCTTCGCTCATGCTTTTCAACAAAGAAATGATTCAAGGTTTAATCGGATCGAGGCGCATGTGGAAGCCGTACTAGCCGAGTTGGAAGCAGCATTGGGGCATTGCTTTGCGCGTACCGAGCTGCTGGTGCGCGCGCTGACCCATCGCTCTTTGGCCAACGAAAGGGCAGCCAGCGATAAGGCGTTCGCCAGCGGCAAGATCAAAGCCGCAGCGACGGACGATAACGAGCGCCTGGAGTTTCTGGGCGACGCCGTGCTGGGACTGGTGGTCGCCGAAGCCCTGTTTCTGCTTCACCCGGAGTGGAAGGAGGGCGAGCTGACCCGTGTCCGCGCCCAATTGGTCAGCCGCCAGCATCTGGCGGAGGTAGCCGCGGCCATCAACATTGGCAGCCATCTGCGCCTCAGCCGCGGCGAGGACAAGGGCGGCAGCCTAAGGCGCAAGAGCACGGTGCTCTCCAATACCATGGAAGCCGTGCTGGGCGCGCTCTTCCTGGACGGCGGACTGGAGCCGGTCTCCGCCTTTGCCCGTCGCTGGGTGATGGGCGAGGCCGCCGAGCAGTTGGCCGAGCAATTGCGCTCAGGCGCCGCCTTGGGCAACTATAAATCGGCGTTGCAGGAGCACTTGCAGGCCACGCGCGCCGGCACGCCGGTCTACCGGGTCAAGAGCGAAAGCGGCCCCGACCACCACAAGCGCTTTCTGGTCGAGGTCCGGCTCAAGACAGCAGAATCAGAACCGGGCAAGCAACTGGCGCGCGGCATGGGCAGCACCAAGAAACACGCCGAGCAGGATGCGGCCCGGCGTGCGCTGGAGCGGCTGAAAGCAGCCCAGAAAAAAGCCGGCGCCGCGGCCGAGGTCAAGTCCGCAGCCAAACCCCTGGCCAAAAAGGAGGAGCCGGCAGCGCAATGAACGCCTCCACCCAAGGGCCGGGATCATCCTCGCATTGGTTCGCGCAGTTGCGGACTAATCTGCCTACCGTGCCCGAGGTATTCGCCAGGTTGCTTTTGCTAGTGGTCCTGGCGCTGTTTCTGAATACGTTTGTCCTTCAGCCCTATCTGATCCCCTCGGAAAGCATGGAGCGCACCCTTTTGGTGGGTGATTTTCTGCTGGTTAACAAGCAGACTTATGCGCCCGCTGGAGGTCTGAGCCAGTGGCTGATGCCTTATCGCGAGGTGACGCGAGGCGACATCGTTGTCTTCCACCACCCCCAACACCCTTATCTCGTTAAGCGTGTGGTGGGGCTGCCCGGCGACCGGCTGCGCATCCATGATGGCCGCGTCATCGTGAACGGCGTCATCCTTGACGAGCCCTATGCGGCTTTTGAGCCAGTTGCTGGCATCACCTTCAGCGACGACTTTCCCGCCAGGGTTTATACCGATCCTCAGGTCGATCCCGCCTGGTGGAAGCAGATGCAGAGCCTCTCCCGCGATGGCGATCTGCTGGTGCCTCAGGACGAATACTTCGTGCTTGGCGATAATCGCAATCACAGCGTTGACTCCCGCTACTGGGGTTTTGTCTCGCGGCAGCAGATCGTGGCTCGCCCACTGATCATCTACTTCTCCCTCTACCGGCCCTCCACCACCGATGTCCAACAGACCGCGCTGCTAGCCGCGCTGCAAGCCAGAGATGATAGACTCGGACACGACAGGCAGTTCTCCGCAAGACTATCGGGATTTGCGCGCTGGAAGCGCATCTTCCGCGTGGTGCATTAGAATGACAAAGAAAAAAAAGTCCGCCCTCAAGACGCCGTCCGAGCCCCAGCCCACAGAACAGCGCGTGGAAGAAACCTTCCCCGAAGCGGTGGCCAGCATCTGTTCCATTCTGGTCATTGGCCTGTTCATCTTCACCTTCCTTGGCCAGAACTACGTCATTCCCTCCAGCTCGATGGAGAAAACACTGCTGGTGGGCGATCACCTGTGGGTGGATCGCATCACCCTGTCTCCGCCGGCGAAATGGATGCCGCTGGTTCACTATCGCGAGCCCCGGCGCAACGACATCGTGGTCTTCATCAAGCCCGTGACCGATCCGGACGCGGACGGGAACCCTCAGTACCTGACTCTGGTGAAGCGGCTGGTCGGCGTGCCCGGCGACCACATCCATCTGCGCAACGGCATCATTATCCTCAACGGCGTCGCCCAGGACCAGCCGAACGCCCAGGCGACCACCCCGGAAAACCATCTGGATTTTCTCGACGAGTTTCCCTCCGTGCCACCGTCTACTGAAATAGGCGCCACAGAAGCATGGGCCGTCGAGTTCCCCAACCACTTGGAGAATGGCGACCTGGTGGTTCCTCCCGGCAAGTACTTCATGATGGGCGACCACCGCCACAACAGCCTCGACTCGCGCTACTGGGGCTTTGTGCCCAGAGAAAACATCGTGGGACGGCCGATCTTCAACTACTGGTCGTTTGTGACTCCGGATAATCAATTGGAACAGTCCGGAATCGGCAATAACCTGGCCTGGATGGGCCACGTCGCGCTGCACTTTTTTTCCGATACTCGCTGGAACCGGACCCTGCACCGGGTGAAATGACAGTGAACAGTGGACAGTGGACAGTGAACAATGATCAGAATTTGGAGCTGAGTCCGATGGTGCAATCATTTCGCGACTTGATCGTTTGGCAAAGGTCAATACAATTGACAGTTAAAATCTATCGCCTGACGCAGAACTTTCCTCGCGAAGAGATTTACGGTTTGACCAGCCAGATCAGGCGATCAGCCGTTTCTGTCCCGAGCAACATTGCGGAGGGACAGGGAAGGCTCAGCACAGGAGAATTCAGGCAATTACTTGGCATGGCACGTGGTTCAAATTCTGAACTGCAAACACAACTGGAAATTGCGCGGGCTCTTGGAATAGGTGATTCAAAGTTGATCGATGAAGCAGAGAGCTTGTCTTACGAAGTCGGAAAAATGCTTTTTGCCACGCTGGAATCTCTCAAGGATACTGTTCACTGATCACTGTCCACTGTTCACTGTTCACTGCTATGAGCGATGACGCACGACCCCGGCAACGAAAGCGCAGGCGGCTTTGGTCCGCCATGTCAGTTCTGGCAGCCATCCTGGCCATCCTGATTGTGCCCCCGTTCCTGAGCGTGAGCCGCTACGAGAGCCGCATCACTCAGCTGATTTCCGCTTCATTGGGCCGTCCGGTGCGCATTTCATCTGTCGAGGTGCGCTTGCTGCCCCGGCCGGGCTTTGTCCTCAACAATCTCACCGTCGAAGAAGACCCCGCTTATGGCGCTGAGCCGACGCTCCACGCCAACACGGTCACCGCTTCTATTCGCCTGCTTTCGCTGTGGCGCGGGCGCCTGGAGCTGGACACCATCAGCGTGGACGAGGCCAGCCTGAACCTGGTGCATTCCGCCCCCGGGCATTGGAACATCGATTCGCTCTTGCGCAAGGCCACCGTCCAGGCTCAATCCGATGCGGGCAAGCCAGCCAATCCAGGCATGCCCGTCCGGCTGCCCTATCTCAAAGCCACAAACTCCCGCATCAATATCAAGAACGGCGCGGAAAAACTGCCGTTTTCTCTGCTCAATGCCGGCCTTTCCTTCTGGCAGCAGAGTCCCGGCGACTGGCGCGTCCGGTTGCACGGCCAACCCGCCCGCACCGACCTCAGCATTGAGCAGGGCGCCACTGGCATCGTCCGCCTGGAAGCAAATCTGCGCCAGGCATCGGACCTGCGTCTGATGCCGTTGCATATTGATCTGGAATGGCGCGAGGCGCAACTCGGCCAGCTTACCCGCCTGCTTCTCGGCTCCGACGCCGGCTGGCGTGGCGACCTCACCGGCGAATTGCATCTCGACGGCACCCTCGAGGCGGCACAGGTCAAGACACGGCTGCGCGCTACCGGCGTCCATCGCGCCGAGTTTGCCCCGGCCGCGCCCATGGACTTCGACGCCAACTGCAACCTGCTTGCCCATTTCTCCTCCCGCGCCATCGAAAACCTGGCCTGCGATTCGCCGCTTGGCGATGGTCATATCCGCCTCAGCGGCAACCTGTCCGGCGATACTGGCCAGCCCCGCATTTCCGTCGAGATGGACCGCATCTCCCTTGCCGCCGGCCTGGACGCGCTGCGCACCGTGCGCAGCGATCTGGCTCCCGACATCGAGGTTACGGGATCGGTAAGCGGCAAAATCATCTATGCTCCTGACAGCTCTACGCCGCAAAAACCGGCTTTCCCCAGACAGGATCGCGCCGCCATGGCCCATGCGGCAGTGCAAGGGCCGCTCTCCGGCAGCCTTACTGTCCAGGGTCTTCAACTCAGCGGCAACGGCTTCAGTCAGCCCCTCCGTGTTCCAAAACTCCTTCTGGCGCCCGCAAATCAGCCCTCCGGCACGGGCCAGGCGCTGGCGGCCACCGTGGCCATCCCCGCGGGCGCAGCCACTCCGCTCACGGTTTCCACGCGCCTCCTGATCTCCGGCTATCAACTCACAATGCGCGGCCAGGCATCTATCACCCGTGCCAGAGATCTGGCGCGCGTGGCCGGCATCAGGAACGCCGAGGCTCTGGACGCGCTTGAAGGCGACCCCGTCTCCATGGACCTGGCTGCCAGCGGACCCTGGCTGCTGCCAGTCCAGACGCTGCCTGTCCAGACGTTTTCATTAGCAGGCCTCTCGCCCACCGCCGCCCCGCTCCCATCCGCAGCCCCAGCCGACAGCCTCGCCGGAACCGTCACCCTGCGCAACGCTGCCTGGAAGGCCGATTACCTGGTCAACCCCGTCGAAATCTCCCAGGCCACGCTTCATTTTGCCTCCGGTGAACTGCGCTGGGCCCCAGTCGTCTTCTCCTATGGCCCGGTGAAGGGAACAGCCAGCCTTACTCTGCCCGCCGCCTGCGACACGCCCCAGCCCTGTCCACCGCGCTTCCAGCTCCAGTTCGGTGCGCTTGATGCAGGCGTTCTCCAGGCCGCGTTCCTTGGTGCGCATGAGCGGGACACCATGCTCTCTACGCTCATCCATCGCCTCCGCCCCACGGCTACTCCGGCATGGCCCAGCCTGGAAGGCACGGTCAGGGCAGAATCCCTTATCCTCGGCCCGGTTACGCTCCACCAGCCCGTGGCTACCCTGCACACGCTTGCCGGCGGAGCCGAGATAACAGCCTTCGACGCCGCTCTGCTCGGCGGCCATCTTCACGGAAATGGCGTCTACCACGTTGCCGCCACCCCCAGGGACAAGCCCTCCTACGCCCTGGAAGCTCACTTCGACAAGCTCAGTCCGCCGGGCGTCGGCCAGTTGCTCGGCCTACGCTTTTCCGGCGGCACATTCGACGGCAAAGGCAAAATTGAGCTCACGGGATTCACCGCCGCGGATCTGGCCTCCTCGGCCAAAGGCGCTCTCCACTTCGATTGGCGGCAGGGAACCGTCAGCGCAGCTTCAGGCAACGTTCCCCCGGCTCTGGCTCGCTTCGACCGCTGGACCGCAGACGCCGAGATTGCCAATGGCGCGCTCACGATCAAAGAGAATCAAGTCAAGCACGGTGCTCATACTACGCCGGTCCAGGCCTCCGTCACCCTCGCCGATCCGCCCGAAGTCGCTTTTCCTGCGTCCAAGCCACTCCCAGCCACAATTAAACCAGCCCATCCAAAGCGCTAATCCGCTAACGTGCTAACCCTGCGCAGCGAGAGCTAACTTGCTGTTTTTGTCGAACCCTCCACGAGCCGTCCGGCCCCGGCTCTACAATGGGAGCGATCCCTAACGTTGAGCGATTAAGCTCTGTGCAGGGAGTTCTCCGCGAGAAAGAGGCGACCGGCCGATGAAGACCTGTCCAATCTGCGAAAAATCCTGGCCGAGCAACCACGCCAACTGCCCTACCGACGGCGCTTTGCTCATCGATCTGCGCGAGCTGGAGCCGGGAACGGTCATCCGCGGCAAGTATCGCATCGTGCGCCAGCTTGGCCGCGGCGGCATGGGCACGGTTTATCTCGCCGAGCACATTCTGCTCAACCGTCCCCGCGCGCTCAAATTCATCTCCAGCGAACTCAGTCAGGACGCGGCCTTTCTCCGTCGCTTCCGCCGCGAAGCGCAAGCCGCCATTGAGCTGCGCCATCCCAACATCGTCGAAGTCGTTGATCTCGACCAGGCCGAAGATGGTTCACCCTACATCGCCATGGAATACGTCGAGGGGCCTGATCTGCGCAACGAGCTGGCAGGCGGAGTCTTTCCCGTCGAGCGAGCACTCCACATCGCCCGTGGCATCGCCCTGGGCCTGGGTGCAGCTCACGCCAAGGGCATCGTCCACCGCGACGTCAAGCCGGAAAACATCCTCCTCGCCAGCGGCAAAGGCTCTCCGGAGATTCCCAAGCTTCTCGATTTCGGCATCGCTGCCATGAAGGAGACCGCGACCGCTGTCAGCCGCACCCACGGCCTCATGCTCACCCCGCCCTACGCCGCCCCCGAGCAATGGAAGGGCATGGCCGCAGAGGAACTGGATGGCCGCGCGGACCTCTACGCCCTCGGCGGCGTCTTCTATGAAATGCTCACCGGCCAGACTACCTTCCACGCCCACAATACAGAAGGCTGGATGTACCAGCACATCCACGAGCAGCCCCAACCGCCCAGCCAGCTTCGCCCGGAACTGGCCAACTGGCCCGGCCTCGACTCTCTGGTGTTGCGCTTGCTGGCCAAGGATCGCGAACAGAGGCCAAGGGATGCGGGCGAGTTGCTTAGCCTGCTCGATGCGGTGCGATATGTCGCTCCGAGTGCGCGGCGGGAAACCGTGCCAATCGACACCATGCCAAAAGAGCGGCAGGCAACCGTTCCGGATATTGTGTTTTCTGGTGGCGGGCATCAAGACGCAAGAGAAGAGCGCCCGCCGGAGCATGAGCCGGTATCGAAATCGTTCCTGCAATATGGAGATCAACCTGAATCAGGAGAAGGCAGCGGGCCTCCAAGGCGTTCCTGGAACAGCCTGGCCGTGTGGGGATTGCTGGCTGTTGTGCTCGTCCTGGTGATCTACGGCGCTTTGCATTTCTTTGGCCGGCAAGAACCTGCGCAGCCTGGGTCCTCCTCGACGCCGGCAACATCAGCGATGCAGCCGGCTACTATATCAACCTCGACGGCAACCAAGCCCTCCACGCCCGCGACCAACGTCCCGGCGACCATCCCTGGAGGAGGCGCCCAGGCGGACGCGCTGACTTGGACCGACCCGGCAACGGGCTTGATGTGGGCGAAGAGTGACAATGGCTGGAAGAAAAATGTCTACCGCAGTGAAGTGACTTGGCAGCAGGCAACAGATTATTGCCGGAACCTGCAGTTGGACGGTCATTCTGACTGGAGGTTGCCGACGATCGACGAGTTGCAGGGTATCTACGACCCAAACGCCAATGTTAATGGCTATCACGTGAAGGGCAATCTGCAGTTGATGGGCATGGACTGGAGTAGTTCGCCTGCAACTGCTCCCGGGGAGGCGTGGTATTTCGCTTTCGAATCTGAGTATCGGGGATCCTTTAGTCTTGGATCCCGCGCCGGCTTACGCGCGCTCTGTGTGCGCGGCACTACGAGCCAAAGCCTCAATCCCGCAGTGAATTCCGCACCAGTCGTTCCTTCATCCAATCCCGGCGGAGGCGCGCAAGCGGACGAGCTGACATGGACTGACCCTGCAACCGGCCTGATGTGGACAAAGAAGGAAAATAGTAGTGGAGCATGTTGGGAGGACAATAGCAAAAGCGTAAATTGGCAGCAGGCGACGGATTACTGCCGGAATCTGCGACTGGCCGGCCACTCCGACTGGCGCTTGCCGGCTATCGGCGAGTTGCAGGGCATCTACGACCCGAACGCCAATGTTAGCTTTAAGTGCTGGCATGTAAAGGGCTGCCTGCAATCAGATAGTACTCTATGGAGCAGTCCTCAGTTGAACGCTTCTCAGGGAAATTTTTCTGGAACGGCGTTGGGCTTCAAATTCAGCGATGGGACACAGGGCCCCTACTCGCTCGACTACATCTTCTGTATGCGCGCGCTGTGTGTGCGCCGTTCCAGATGATGATGTGCGTTCTTTGACCTTTTAAGGCGCAGATATTCAGTCTTGCTCTTGTGTCTTACTTCACTCCCAATTCCATTGCCTTCAGCGACTCGACAAACGGCGCGCGCAGCACCCCGCGCTCGGTGATGATGGCGGCGATGTATTTGGCCGGGGTCACGTCGAAAGCCGGGTTGCGGATGCCGACGCCGTTGGGCGTGAGTTGCTTGCCGCCGTGATGGGTAACTTCGATGGCCGGCCGCTCCTCGATGGGGATGGAGTCGCCCGTGGCCGTGGCCATATCGACGGTGGACCAGGGCGCGGCCACATAGAACGGAATGCGGTGCTCCCGCGCCAGAATCGCCACGTTGTAGGTGCCGATTTTGTTGGCTGCGTCGCCATTGGCCGCAATGCGATCCGCGCCAACAACTACAGCCTGAATCTGCCCGGCCCGCATCAGGCTGGCGGCCATGTTGTCGCAGATAACTGTTGTCGGAATGTAATCGGCCATCAGCTCCCATGCCGTCAGCCGCGCGCCTTGCAGAAAGGGCCGCGTCTCATCGGCGTACACATGAATCTGCTTGCCCTGCTCGACCGCCGAGCGGATCACGCCTAACGCGGTTCCGTAGCCGCAGGTCGCAAGAGCCCCGGCGTTGCAGTGCGTGAGGACGCCGCCTTTCTGCGGCAGCAGCGCCGCGCCAAATTTGCCCATGGCCTTGCAGGCGGCAATGTCTTCCTCGTACATTGCATGTGCTTCCGCCAGCATCTTCTGCTGAATCTCGGCCATAGCCGCGCCCGACCCTGCCAGGGATGCAAACAGTCGTTTCATGTGGTCGATGGCCCAGAAGAGATTCACCGCCGTAGGCCGGGTTGCGGCCAGCCGCGCGCAGATACACTCGAACTCCGGCGCAAACTCGGCGGCGGTAGCGGCTTTGGTCCGCAGCGCTCCCAGCGCAACGCCGTAAGCCGCCGAGACGCCGATAGCCGGCGCGCCGCGCACCACCATGGTGACGATGGCATCGGCTACCTGCTCATAGTTGGCGGCGAGTACATAGCTCTCTTCGAGTGGGAGCCGCGTCTGGTCGATAAAACGGACGCCTTCCGGTGTCCAGGCAAGCGTGGGAATCATGGAATTCCAGTGTAAACTGCGGCGCTATGCTCCAGTCGTGATCTCAGCCTTGCATGGTTACAGAATCCGCTCGTACGTGTGGTAGACAGGCTCCCAGACGTAGTCGCGGAGGCGCTGGCGCAGGGTCTCGTCGTCCACCTCTCCGGCTGTGCCGTCAGCCATGGCTTGTTTGGCCACTGCTACGGCCACCACCAGGCTCACCTTGCGGCAATCGGCGATGGGCGGCAGCAATGGAGCGCTGGGGTCCGCGAGCGTAGGCGAGAGACCGGCCAGAGCCTTGGCCGAGGCCATGATCATGGCGTCAGAAACACGTGTCGAGCGCGAAACCAGAATGCCAAGCGCCAGGCCGGGAAAGATGAACGAGTTGTTGACCTGCGAGATGCGCACCGGCTTGCCGTTGACCTCGACCGGAGCAAACGGGCTGCCTGTGCCCACCAGAACGCGCCCCGCGGTCCAGCGCAGCAGGTCAGCCGGCGTGGCCTCGGCCTTGGAGGTGGGATTCGACAGCGGGAAGATGATGGGGCGCTCGGCATGGCTGGCCATCTCGCGCACAATCTCTTCGGTAAACGCGCCGGTCTGCGCGGAGACGCCCACCAGAATCGTCACCTTGGCGTTGCGCACCACATCGAGCAGCGAGATAGCGCCGGTGCCCGACAGCTTCCACCCGGCAACGTCGGCTCTCTTGCGCACCAGCGATTCCTGGCCGGGGCGGATGCCCTCGCATCCCTCCACCAGAAGGCCGTGGCGATTGAAGGCGTAGATGCGCTTGCGAGCCTGCTCCTCGCTGAGACCTTCTTCCCGCATCTCGGCAATCAGCAGATCGCAGATGCCCAGGCCCGCCGAGCCCGAGCCGAACATGGCTATAGTTTGTTTTTTGAGCGGATGGCCGGTGGCCCGGACAGCGGCCAGCAGCGTGCCGGTGGTGACGGCGGCGGTTCCCTGAATGTCGTCGTTGAAGGTACAGAGCCGGTCGCGGTAGCGCTCGAGCAGGATGGCCGCGTTGACCCCGGCGAAGTCTTCCCACTGCAATAGAATGTGCGGCCAGCGGCGCTCCACGGCGCAGACAAATTTTTCGATGAACTCGTCGTACTGGTGGCCGCGGATGCGCTTGTGCTGCCAACCGATATAAATCGGTTCGCGTAGGAGCGCTTCGTTATCGGTGCCCACGTCGAGCAGAATCGGCAGGCAGTGCTCCGGCGGAATGCCGCCCAGCGCGGTGTAGAGAGCCATCTTGCCGATGGGAATGCCCATGCCGCCTGCGCCCTGATCGCCCAGGCCGAGAATGCGCTCACCATCGGAGACCACAATGCAGCGCACCTCGTCAAAGCGCGGGTCAGCGAGAATCTGGTCGAAGCGGTGCTTCTGCGCATAGCTGAGAAAAAGACCGCGGGGCCTGCGCCAAATCTCGCTGAAGCGCTGGCAGCCCTCGCCTACGGCGGGCGTATACACAATGGGCAGCAACTCCTCCGTATGGTGAGCGATCAGCGAATAGAAAAGCGTTTCGCAATTGTCCTGCAGGTCGCGCATGTTGCTGTACTTGCCAAAGGCGGTATTGCGGCTGGCCAGGACTCTCAGGCGGCGTTCGCGCTGGTCTTCCAGGCTTCCGATGTGGGGCGGCAGAAGGCCATGCAGAGCGAAGGCGTCGCGTTCCTCTTCAGTAAAGGCAGTGCCCTTGTTGAGCCGGGAATTCAGCAGCAGCTCGATCCCATGAAGATGGGTCTGGACTACGCTCGGTTGTGCATTGATTGCCTCGATCTCCTGGCTCATTGCGGATACCTCCTCGATGCAGATTGGATGTCAGTGATTTGGCCCCGATCAAGAGTAAGAGTCCATGCTACCGCTCGACGGCAG
>Ga0326728_10023025_pt1 | contig 11478 bp, 10 predicted proteins | sample MB3enrmetagenome_FD_207602 | JGI IMG/M metagenome (GOLD analysis project Ga0326728, IMG submission 207602) | Lab enriched peat soil microbial communities from McLean, Ithaca, NY, United States - MB31MN | ecosystem: Environmental > Terrestrial > Soil > Wetlands > Peat | place: USA: New York... | reverse complement strand
TCTTCAGGACTTTCCTGCGCTCGAGGCTCATGGTCTCAGGCATGGTGAGGGTAATCTCGTAGCCCCGGGCTGCGGCCACAAAAGCGAGCGAGATGCCCGTGTTGCCGGAGGTAGGCTCGATGATCTCCATGCCCGGTTTGAGTCGTCCCGTCTTTTCGGCATCCCAGATCATGGCCGCCCCGATGCGGTCCTTCACCGAATAGGCCGGGTTCCTTCCCTCTATCTTGGCAAGCACCACTGCCGCATTGCTCACGACGCGGTTCAGCTTGACGAGGGGAGACTTGCCCATCGACTGACTGTTGTCCTCGAATCTAGCCATCCTGACCTCCTTATCTCTTAAAGGGCCACTATGACATCATGTCCCTATCGTGCAGACTCCTTTACATTACTAAAATGATAGACTAAGTATAGTATTGATTATTTCCCTAGTCAAGAAAAAAAATCATCCCCCGTTCTTGTGCTCCCCGGGGCGATTGCGTCCTCTTAGGGCCCCGAAGTATACTATAAGGCTCTCAAAGTGGTCCCGCGTGGACGGGATGCGACAATTCCCTTAAGTTGAGAGGTTCTATGAAGTCGGAGAAGCTGCAAAGACTGGAAGAGATCATCCGTTCCCTTGGCACGGTCCTCGTCGCGTATTCAGGAGGAGTGGACAGCAGCCTCCTACTGAAAGTGGCCCTCGATGTCCTGGGAAGGGAGAACGTCGAGGCAATGATCGCCTCGTCTGCCACCTATCCTTCAAAGGAGAAGATGGATGCAGTGAGGTTCTGCGAATCCATCGGCGCCCAATACTCCGTCATCGAGACTGACGAGATGGAGGATGCCCGATTCATAGAGAACACCCCCCAGCGCTGCTACATTTGCAAGTCCCACCTTTACGACGAGATACTCAAAATCGCCCGGGAAAGGGGATCGCGCGCGGTGGTGGAGGGCTCCAATGTGGACGACCTGGGAGATTATCGGCCCGGGAGAAGGGCAATCGAGGAGAAGGGGATCATGAGCCCCCTCAAGGAAGCGGGGCTCACCAAGGCGGAGATTCGCGCCATCTCACGAGAGCTCGGGCTGCCCACGCACGCCAAGCCCGCGAAGGCATGCCTTGCCTCCCGCATCCCCTACCATACGAAGATTGAAAAAGAGACTCTCTCGCTCATCGAGGCCGGGGAGGCCATGCTCGAAGGCCTCGGCTTCGGCCAGGTGCGCATCCGCTGCCACGGGGAGGTAGCGCGCATCGAGGTGGAGCCGGAGGAGCTGGAAAAGGTCTTCAAAAAAAGAGAGGCCATTGTGAATGGCCTCTCGGAGCTGGGCTTCAGGTATATAGCCGCCGATCTTAAGGGCTATAGGACGGGCAGCCTCAACGAAGTGCTGTAAGCCTTATCCCGCGCTGCCGGCAGTGGTGCAGATCCGCTCGTCCTTCCAGTACGGGGAGAGGGCGCGAAGCCGCTCGATGATGGGCGGCAGCTTCTCCACGACCAAATCGATCTCTTCCTGAGTGTTGTAAATGCTCAAGCTGAACCGGATGGAGCCGTGTGCCATGGTAAAGGGCACGCCCATGGCCCGCAGCACATGGGACGGCTGGAGTGAACCCGACGTGCACGCCGACCCGGAAGAGGCGCAGATCCCGAATTCGTCGAGAAGGAGCAGGATGCCCTCTCCCTCGACGAACTCGAAGCTGATATTCGTCGTGTTGGGAAGCCTGGAGGAGGTCGTGCCGTTGACCCGCGAATTGGGGATCGCCGCGAGAAGACGGCTTTCGAGGCTGTCCCGCAGGTGTCTGACCCGGCTGTTCTCCACTTCCATGTTCGTCGCGGCCAGTTCGCACGCCTTTCCGAGGGCTATGATGCCTGCCGTATTCTCGGTGCCGCCCCTTCTGCCCCGCTCCTGATGGCCTCCGACCATGAAGGGCGAGAATTCCGTTCCCCTGCGCACGTAGAGCACGCCTATCCCTTTGGGGGCATGGAGCTTGTGGCCGGAAAGGGAGAGCATGTCTATGGCGTTGCCCCGCATGTTTATAGGGATCTTCCCCACTGCCTGGACCGCGTCGGTATGGAAGAGAATGTCCCGTTCCCTCGCCAGGGAGGCTGCCTCTTCCACGGGAAAGATGACACCGGTCTCGTTGTTGGCCCACATGAGGCTCACCACGGCCGTGTCAGGGGTGAGGCTTCGCCTGTACTCGTCCATGTCGAGGTTCCCCATGTTATCCACGGGTATCTCGACCACCTGGTATCCCTGCTTATCCAACCGCTCGCACAAGGCCTTGACCGCGGGGTGCTCCACCCTGCTCGTGACGATGCGCCGCTGGCCTGTCCTCACCGCGAGGGCAGACAGGATCGCCGTGTTGTCGCTCTCGGTCCCGCAGCTTGTGAGGATGATCTCTTCTGTATCGGCCCCGAGGAGCGCCGCGATTCGCGCGCGGGCTTGCTTGAGTTGCACTGATACCTGGCCCCCGAAGGAGTGCATGCTCGACGGGTTGCCGTAATACTCACTGAGGTAGGGGAGCATGGCGTCCACGACTTCCGGTGCAACCCTGCTCGTGGCATTGTTGTCTAGATAGATGGTCTTCATCACGATTCCTCCTCTACCGTGAGGTCAGGTGAAACCGTTTCCCTTAGCTTCGTTTCCACGAACCCCTTCAGGGTGACCTGAGATGCGTGGCACGTGGCGCAGCTCCCCCTTGTGGCCACGATCACCCTGTTGCCGACCACGTCGATCAAATCCACGTCACCGCCGTCGTGGCGAAGGGAGGGCCTGATCTCCCGCTCCAACACATCTTCGATGAGCTTGATCTTCTTGAGGTTTGTCAGTTTCGGCTTTCCTTCCGGCTTAATTGCGTGCGCACCCGTTCCGACGATCCTATCGATAATGGCGCCTATTTTCTGGTGGCAGTTTCCGCAGCCGCCCCCGGCCTTCGTGTAGTTCGTCACCTGTTCGACGGTGGTCAGGTGGTTTTCTTTGACCGCCTTCTCGATCTCCCGGTCGGTAATGCCGAAGCATTCGCAGACGATCTCTGCGCCGGGCTCAGGGAGCGGAGCGCCCTGGCAGCTCTGGATAGCCATCTCAAGGGCCTGTTGTCCGAGCACCGAGCAATGCATCTTCTCCTCGGGCAGACCGCCCAGATAGTCGGCTATGTCCTGGTTCGATATGGTCCTGGCTTCGTCGAGAGACTTGCCCTTTACCATCTCCGTGAGGGCAGAGGCGGAGGCGATGGCACTCGCGCAGCCGAAGGTCTTGAACTTCGCGTCCTTGATCCTCTTGTTCTCGTCGAGCTTGAAGGTGAATTTCAACGCGTCGCCGCAGGCGATCGAACCTACCTCGGCGACCCCGTCTGGATTCTCTATCTCACCCACGTTCCTGGGGTGCAGAAAATGATCCTTTACCTTGCCCGTATACTCCCACATAGCTTCACCTCATGAGTCTGTTAGGGTAGCTCTAATATAATGGCCCCCCGTTGTCGATGTCAAGAAGACCATCTATGTTCTGCCCTCTTTCATTGGTCGTAGCGAAAGCACCTTCTTTCGTGATCGTTGACTAGGCCCGCCGCCTGCATGAAGGCATAACAGATGGTCGTGCCCACGAAAGAGAAACCGCGTTTTTTCAGGTCCCTGCTCATGGCGTCCGACTCGCGTGTATGGGTCGGCACGCCGGGGGATGTCCAAGGGTTTTTCATGGCCCGGCCGTCGACGAAGCCCCATATGTAACGGTCGAAGCTGCCGAATTCCTCCTGCACGGCGAGGAAGGCTTGGGCGTTCTCGATCGCTGCCGCGATCTTCAGACGATTTCTGATGATTCCCGGATTCGCAAGGAGTTGGGCCTTCTTCTCCTCCCCGTATCGGGCCATGGCTTTTGCGTCGAACCCATCGAAGGCGACACGAAAGTTCTCCCTCTTTCGCAGTATGGTCTCCCAGCTCAGACCTGCCTGGGCACCCTCCAGGATCAATAGCTCGAAGAGGGCCTGGTCATCGTGTTGTGGGGTCCCCCATTCCCGGTCGTGGTATGCGATCGAAAGCGGCGTCACAGCCCACGTACATCTCTCCATCGTCACCCCCCGAAGCCCATTGTACCACAAAGGCGCACGTTCCTCTTAATTCGTGTTCCCGGAGTCGAGTGGGCTCATCAGCCGCTGTTCCGGCCCTGGTTCACTTTTCCGGATGTCCCGGTCATTGTTCGGACATCCACCGGCCCGGGCCTTACACTTGACAAAGGAGGGGAGGGCATATGGCTGACTCATACGATGCCATCGTCATCGGCAGCGGCCAGGCTGGGCCGTTCCTCGCCAATCGCCTCACGGAAGCGGGGATGACAGAGAAGGAGGTGCGAAAGGCCGGCAGGCCGGCCCTCGTGGGGAAAAGGCCCATGACGCTGGTGGGGCGCGCGGTCGAGAAGGGGGAGACCCAGGGCTTCATCAAGATCCTCGTCGATGCCGGCACCAAGAAAATCCTGGGCGCGGCCATCCTGGGAATGGGCGGAGACGAGGTCATCCACACCGTACTCGACATCATGTACGCCAATGTCCCCTATACGGTCATGGAGCGGGCCGTGCACATACACCCCACGGTTTCGGAGCTGCTCCCCACCATCCTCGAGGAGCAGCTGGAGCCCCTGTCTGCTTCCGGAACCCCCGGGGCGGCCAAGCCGGCTGAATAGCCGTGGATACCAATCGAACCCAGGCCCGCCTGAACATATCCGCGGTGTCACCCATTGTCACCCTCACGCGGGAAGAGCTTCCGGTGGACACGGAGGGGCTCGCACGTTTCCTCGTGGGCAAGAGCCTCGTTGCTGAGACACCGGAAGGCAGGCTCATCGGGCGGATTGTGGAGACGGAAGCCTATCCGCCCGGCGATGCGGCCGGCCACGCCTTCCGTGGGCAGACGCCTTCCAATCGTTCTCTTTTCCTGGAGCGCGGCCACGCCTACGTCTATTTTACGTACGGCTCTGCTTACATGTTGAACGTGTCGAGCGAACGGCCAGGGATCGGCGCGGGCGTGCTCCTGCGCGCCCTCGAGCCTCTGGAGGGCATTCCTTTCATGGCGCGCCGCCGGCGCCTGGTCAGGTTGCGCGACCTCGCGCGCGGCCCTGGTCGGCTCACCCGAGCCTTCGGCATCGACAGGACGCATGACGGCCTCGACCTCTGCGAAGGCGGGCCGCTCTGGCTAGGCTCACGCGCCGGACCGGTAGGTGTCGTGGAAACGAGCGTCCGCATCGGCCTCAGTCAAGAGAAGGACCGGCTCCTTCGCTTCTACGAACAGGGCAGCCCCTTCGTGAGCGGCCCGGCACGGCTTCGCACCTGAATTGCCCCTGAGTTCGCATCCCGTTGTTTATGCCCGCGATGGGCATTATGTTTTTTGCTGGTGTTGGTGGTTTTTCACACCAAACCAAGATGAGGAGGCAGGATATGGCTATGAACAGGAAGATTCGCAGCGTCGTGAAGAGCAAGCCGACTATCGAGGGGGCCGGTGTCCACCTGAGGCGGGCCTTTGGCTTCGGAGAGGTCCCGGACCTCGACCCCTTTCTCCTTCTCGACGATTTTCGCTCGGACGACCCGAGCCTCTACCTGGCAGGGTTCCCCTGGCACCCTCATAGAGGGATCGAAACCATCACGTATGTCCTCGACGGGAAGGTCGAGCATGGGGACAGCATGGGAAATAGCGGCATCATCGGCCCTGGGGACGTCCAGTGGATGACGGCCGGAAGCGGCATCATCCACCAGGAGATGCCCAAGGGGGACAAGTTGGGTTCCATGGGTGGCTTTCAACTATGGGCCAATCTCCCTGCGTCCCACAAGATGATGGACCCCAGGTATCGCGGGCTCACCAATGACGAGATACCGGAGGTCTCCCTGGCGGGAGGCGCCGCTGTCAAGGTCATCTGCGGCGAGATCAAGGGAACCAAGGGGCCGGTCAGGGACATCGTGACTCACCCTGAGTACCTGGACGTCCATCTTCCCGCGAATGGGGAGTTCGTCCATTCCGTGAAGGCAGGCCGCACTGCTTTCGCGTACGTCATCGGAGGAGAGGGCTATTTCTGCGGGGAGAAAGATCCTTTTACTTACAAAGCCGAAGGCATGAACTATTTCGATATGCAAAGGAAGCCGGCCATAGGCAACGGCAGCCTCGTCATCTTCGAGGATGGAGAGCGCATCATCGTCGCAACCCAGGAGCAGGGCGTGCGGTTCCTCCTCGTGTCCGGGAAACCCATAGGGGAGCCTGTTGCGTGGTACGGACCCATCGTGATGAACACGCAGGAGGAGCTGCGCATCGCGTTCGACGAGTACCGCAACGGCACGTTCGTCAAGGTGCGGCAAGGGTAGGGTAGGTAACCCGGATAATTGTCCGTGGCTTTTTCATCGCCGGGCCGGTCGGCTGATAGACTCAAGCGTTCGGCCCCACGAAACCGTCTTTTCCCCTCGCCGTTCTCTTACACCGACCTATGCCGCCCTTATTGATATGATATACTAGTCACCAAACCGGACGAAACCCCATGGTCGAGATCAAAGGACAGATAGAGAGGGTCACCTATTTCAACGAAGAGAACGGCTATGTCGTCGCCCGCCTCAAGGCCGAAGGGCACATGGACCTTGTCACCATCGTGGGCACGGTCCCTGGTCTCAATCCGGGCGAGGTGCTCAAGCTCAAAGGGGAGTGGCAGAGCCACCCCAAGTACGGCAAACAGTTCAAGATCGCCTCATGCGAGACGGCCATTCCCGCCACTGTCGCCGGTATGGAAAGGTACCTCGCATCCGGCATGATCAAGGGCATCGGCCCTGTCATGGCCAAAAGGCTCGTCACCCGGTTCGGCACCGAGACCCTTGACGTGATAGAGCAGGACACGGAGCGCCTCAAGGAAGTAGAGGGCATCGGGGAGAAGCGGGTCGGGATGATAAGATCCGCCTGGCAAGCTCAGCGGGAGATCAGGGAGGTCATGGTCTTTCTCCAGGGGCACGGTGTGAGCCCTGCCTACGCGGTGAAGATATTCAAGCAGTACGGCAGCGAGGCTGTGCCGGTCGTCCGCGAAAACCCTTACAGACTGGCGGAGGAGGTCTTCGGCATAGGCTTCATCACAGCGGACAAGATCGCGGAAAAACTCGGCATCGAGAAGGAGTCTCTCATCAGGGCGAGGGCAGGTGTCCAGTTCATCCTCAACCGCCTGTCAGACGAGGGGCACGTCTATTTTCCCTTCGACCGGCTCGTGGAAGAGGCGGAGAAGACGCTGGAGATAGACAGGGGCATCATCCTCGAAGCTCTCGCGTCGGCGGCCGCGGACCGCCGCGTCGTCATCGAGGAGATGGATGCCTTCGGGGGCGAGGGAAAGGCTGTCTACCTCATCAGGTTTCACGTGAGCGAGCAGGGGATAGCAAGGCGCATGCAGGAGCTTCTTGCCTGCCCGAGGCAGCTTCCTCTCGTCAACCTGGAGGACATTCTGACCTCCGTTGAGAAGGACCTCGGTTTTGTCCTGTCCGAGCGGCAGGCGAGGGCGGTGCACAATTCCATGGAAAGAAAGGTGATGGTCATTACCGGGGGGCCTGGTACCGGCAAGACTACCATCATCAGGGCCATCGTCGCGATCCAGAACAAGCTGGGTCGCCGGACGCTTCTTGCTGCACCCACAGGCAGGGCCGCGAAGAGGATGTCAGAGACCACGGGTCATCCGGCCAAGACCATCCACAGACTCCTCGAGTTCAGCCCGAAGGACGGCAGGTTCAAGAGGGATGAGCAGAACCCCCTCGAGGCCGATACCTTCGTCATCGACGAGACTTCAATGGTCGATACCACCCTCATGTACTATCTGCTCAAGGCCGTACCCCCGGCTGCCACGATTATCTTCGTGGGTGACGTGGACCAGCTTCCGTCGGTCGGGGCGGGGAGCGTGCTCAAGGACATCATAGATTCCGGGATCGTCCCCGTGGTGCGCCTTAACGAGATCTTCCGCCAATCGAAAGAGAGCATGATCATCGTCAACGCCCACAGGGTCAACTCCGGCCTGATGCCCGACGAGGAGAGAAAAGGCAAGAGGGCGGATTTCCACTTTATCGAGATGACCGAGCCCGCGGAGGTGCTCGACAAGGTCGTGGAGCTGTGCCGTGAGCGCATACCTGCGCGCTTCGGCTTCCGCTCCATCGAGGATATCCAGGTGCTTACCCCCATGCACCGGGGCACTGTCGGGGCCTTCAACCTCAACACGGAGCTGCAGAAGCAGCTCAACCCCGCGAAGGAAGAGCTTCTCAAAGGAGGCAGGACCTTCAAGAAGGGCGACAAGGTCATGCAGATCAGGAACAACTATGACAAGGACGTCTATAACGGGGATATCGGCAGGATCGCAAGGATCGACGCGGAAGAACAGGAGGTCACCGTCAATTTCGACGGAAGGTTCGTAGGCTACGATTTCTCGGAGCTGGACGAGCTTGTCCTCGCCTACGCCACCTCGGTCCACAAAGCCCAAGGATCGGAATACCCGGCCGTGGTCATACCCATCCTCACCCAGCATTACCTCCTGCTCCAGCGGAACCTCCTCTATACGGGCATCACGAGGGGGAAAAAGCTCGTGGTCCTCGTGGGCACGAGGAAGGCGCTCTCGATCGCGGTGCATAACAACAAGACGCAGTTGAGGTATACGCTGCTCAAGGAGAGGCTGCAGCACAGGTGAGGGTCGGGGCTGTGGCCGACGCCGACCTCACGAGCCCCCTGTAGCGTTCCGCAGAATTCATTCCCGTTACCGACCGGCTCCATCTTTTCCTTCGCTACGCTAGGCTCCGCTTTAGGAAAAGATTACGCCGCGGCAATCGTTACTTTATTCTGCGGAACGCTCTTGGTGCCCGTCTGGCACTCACTCATGCACCACTTCCATTGGGTTCGAGACGATCCGGGCAGGCATCTGCGGAAACGGGATGCGGCAGAATTCCAGGCTGATTCTGTACCTGCCGGGGGGCACATCCTGCGGCAGCGGTACATACAGAGATCTCCCGTCGCTCCTGTCGCTGACGGAGATGCACTCGTCGTCTGCGCGAATCCGGCCGATAATCGCGCCATCTTCATCGGTCCGGCCTTCCTTGACGATGGTGATCGCCCTTCTTACCCCAAACCCATAATCGCTGACCGACGAGAGGGTGAGATGCACATTTTCTCCGGGTTTGTAGCGATCGTATTCCGTGGAAAGATACATACGTCTGTTGAAGTCGCTTTCCCCGGAATTGACTTTTGAGGTTGCAGCCTCCCAAAAGCGGGGCCTGCCGCTGTCGAGATGGATCATACGCCCCCCGTAATATCCAACGCCGCAGCACTCTTCCTTTCGTATGGTTTCCCACAGCGCTTTGCCAGCCACCCCTTTGATGGAGAAATCGATGGCCATGCCATCCATGTGGGTGCTGGTAGGAGCCACGATCCCCCCTGAGCTCCGCAGCTTCTGGTTGTACTCGGGGTCCCTGTAGCCTGATTCGAGCTCGATTATTCTGCCCGGAGCCACTTTTTCAGAAAAGTAATTGAGGAGAAAGATGAGCCGCAGGGAGACGTGTTCGTCCTTCGTGCCTTCAGGAAACCCGAAGACCCTGTCGAGTTTCTTAAGCGCGTCCTCGTTCAGCGTTCCGTCGTGGTTCAGCACCTGCACATCCGCAACAAGTGCGTTGTGGACATTGCGGATGTGGATCCGCCCGTCTCCCATGCGGAAGAAACGCTTGATCTCCGTATCCGCGGCATCCGAGATGCCCATGGCCGCCTGTAAGAAGAGCATTTGAAGAAAAAACCATAGCAGCATAGCGATAGCACAGAAGAGGACTCTCGTGTATCGCCCGTGATCGGGCCTTTCGGATGTGTTCGGGGGAACCGGCGCGCTCGACGTATCCATGTTATTGCTCCACCCTTCCAGCCTTCGGCATGTGCGTGTCCAGACAATCATACGACGAACATGCTGGATGGGCAAGTGGTACTCCCATTCCGGTTGACAAACATGTCCCCTTCTTCGATAATAGCGTGCAGCGGCACAAGGGTTCGAGGACGCACGGACTGTCCTGAAGCCATTAACATCCCCGACATGAAAGGACTTTAACTTGGTCAAGATATACGTTGATGCCGATGCCAGCCCCGTGAAGAACGAAGTGGTGCGGGTTGCCAAACGCTACGGGCTCAAAGTCTACCTTGTCGCCAACTCCGAGATGCAGGTAGGGCAGGATGAATCGGTTGAGATGGTGATCGTCGGCGGCGGTTTTGACGCTGCGGACGACTGGATTGCGGAGCGTGTCATCGACCAGGATATCGTGGTAACGGGCGATATTCCTCTTGCTTCACGGTGCCTTGAAAAAGGCGCCCGGGTGATAGATCCCAAAGGGCGGGTTTTCACCGAGGAATCCATCGGTGAGGCCCTTGCGGACAGAGAGCTCATGGCTTATCTCCGCGACATCGGGGAGATAGCGGGAGTTCGTGCCCCCTACTCAAAGCGAGATCGCTCTCGCTTTCTCCAACGACTCGACGACCTGATCCAGGCAGTATTCAAAGCACGGCGATAGCCGGTACTTCCCTCCCTGTCCCGGGTTCGGGACCCCCAAAAACGGGGCTTATGCGAGAGCCGTTTTTGCCGATAAAACAGAGGGGGAACATATCGTTACTCGCGCGGGTGAACACGTTTCTTGATGTCAGGAGAGCCAAAATGACCATAAAATCGAAGCTCACGATAAATGTGGTGGTCGTCCTGGCCATCATCGCCATGGTGGTGCTCACGAGCGTCATAGGCATGGGCTTTGTGACGGCCAAGCTCTTTGATCTCACGGAGAGAAGCACGCCTTTCCAGATGCGGAGCATGGAGCTGCAGAGGGCCATTCACGCGGCCACCGCCGACCTCGTGAAGGTCGGCTCTTCGTCGAGCAGGGCCGAGCTTCAGACTTACCATGCAGAGGCTGAAGCGAGCCTCGATCAGGTAAAAAAGGCGCAAGACGCCGTGGAGGCGCTTTTCGCCGGAAAGAAGAGCGGAACGTACGATGAGCTGCTCGCCCAGGCACAGGACCTCTTCACCGCTACCGGGGACAGGCTCGCTACGGAAGAAGCCGCGGTCAGTGCCAACAATGAAGCCCGCGAGAGGCTCAAGGAGGTCTCGGAGAGGCTCATGAAGCTCGACGAGAAGGCGAGTTCACTCCAATCGGAGAACTCTTCCATTTACAAGAAGTCGATGGAGACGACGAGCTCCCTCAACGAACGGCTGCGAGAGATCCAGAGCCTCGATCAGTGCATGAAAGACCTGCAGCTCTGGGGTCTCGCACTCTCGAGGGCGAGAGACAAGGATACCCTGGAGGAGATGCAGGGCCACGGATCGACCTTTGTCAACCTGGCCAAGGCCATCGCCCCGGAAGCAATCAAGGAGATGGGGCAGGCAGAGGCCGGCAAGCTCGCGAGCACTCTACAAGATCTCGAGAAGATGGTCGCCCTGGTTGTCACGACCAGCCCATCCCTTGTGGAGAAGGAGAACCCCGACACCCGCCAGAAATTCGACGATGCCCTGGACAAT
>Ga0326728_10023024_pt1 | contig 11478 bp, 9 predicted proteins | sample MB3enrmetagenome_FD_207602 | JGI IMG/M metagenome (GOLD analysis project Ga0326728, IMG submission 207602) | Lab enriched peat soil microbial communities from McLean, Ithaca, NY, United States - MB31MN | ecosystem: Environmental > Terrestrial > Soil > Wetlands > Peat | place: USA: New York... | reverse complement strand
TCTGCGCTGGTATTGGTGGCGAATCAATGCGTGGAGCGAGGTATCGGCGATGGCGGCGGCATTCGCGGCGTCATTGACTTTGCAACTGGGATTCGGTTTGTCGAGCGACGATCCGATCGGGTTCGCCCACATCATGCTTTACACGGTCGGGTTCACGACTGTCGTCTGGCTGGTGGTGACATTCGCGACGGCGCCAGAGCCCACAGACAAACTACTGGCTTTCTACCGGAAGGTCCATCCCTGGACGCTTGGTTGGGCGCGGATAGCGAAGCTGGCTCCTGAGATTCCGCCGACGCGGGATATGGCACGCAATTTGCTAGCTTGGATCTGCGGATGCGTGTTGATCTACGGCTTGTTGTTCGGAATCGGCAAGATCATACTCGAGGAATTCGCCACCGGTGCCATTTTCCTGGCAGTGGGTTTGGCGGCCGGCGCGGTCATCTATTGGGACCTTTCACGACGCGGCTGGAGTTCGGTGATCGACTAGCGCTAAACTGACGGTCATGGTGGGTTGCGGACCGCTGCTCGCAATTGCGCTGGCTTTCTGCGGCGCGGGGTTTGCACAGGACGCCCAAAAACTGGCGCCGTACTATCCCACGCCGCTCACCATCGTGGAAAAGATGCTGGACCTGGGCGGACTCAAGGCCGGAGAGAAGATGTTCGATCTGGGCTCGGGGGATGGCCGCATTGTGATCATGGCGGCTCAGAAATACCAGGCCGACGCCACGGGGATCGAGATGCAGGACGATCTGTACCGGCAGAGCATGCAGAAGATCCGCACGCTCGGGCTGGACAAGACCGCGCGCATCATCCACGGGGATATTTTCAAGCAAGACTACAGCGCGGCGGATCTGATCACGGTGTATCTGCTGCCCGTTTCCAACGATAAGGTGCGCCCACTGCTGGAAAAGCAGCTCAAGAAAGGCACACGCATCGTTTCCCATGACTTTCCGTTCCGCGACTGGACGCCGGCGAAAGAAGTCAGCATTGAGGACGACGGCGAAGGCCGCAGCCACACGCTGTATCTCTATCGCAGGTAATCCTGGATTCCAGGGACATCGCGATGGCGAGTGTCTTTCCGAACGTACGTCGCGCTCTCCGCGGACTAAGCCACAGTCCCGGCTTCACCGCCGTCGCCGTGCTATCGCTGGTGCTTGGCATCGGCGCCAACACTGCCATCTTTACTCTGGTCGATGCTTTGCTCCTGCGTAACCTTCCCGTCAGGCGGCCCGAACGCCTGGTGGAGCTTTCAGCCCTCCGCCAGAATCACAAAATTCCTTTCTCCTACCCGATGCTCCGGGAAGTGGAACGCGGGCAGCGCGTCTTTTCCAGCCTGATCGGCTGGAGTGCCGGCGACATGTCCAACCTGGAAGTGAACGGCGTGCTCTCGCAGGCCAACGTGAACTCGGTCACCGGGAATTATTACTCCGAACTGGGCGCTACTCCTCTCTTGGGACGGCTAATCACACTGGACGAAGTGAATCCGCACAGCGGTGCAGCGTCTCCGGTGGCCGTGCTCGGCTACGAGTTCTGGCAACGCCGCTTCGGTGGCGCCTCTGACGTGGTGGGAAAGCAGATTGGCATCGAGGGGCAGGCCTTTACAATTGCCGGCGTCACTCGAAAGTGGTTTACGGGCATGACGACGGGCGAGCCGCCGGAGGTGACGATTCCGATGCAGAGTAGCGACAACCGGTCGCTGCTTTGGGTGTTTGTCACCGGCCGGCTGAAGGATGATGTCACCGTCGCCCAGGCGCGAACGCAACTCCAATCGTTCTGGCCCGCGGTGCTCCTCGCGACGGCCTCCACCGAGACTCCCGGGCTGCGGCGGCAGGCGTTCCTCTCAATGGGGCTGGATGTGGCGCCCGTGGCAACCGGCGTGGCCCGCAAACTCCGCTCCCAATTTACACGGCCTCTCTATGTGCTCCTGGGCATCGTCGCGCTGATCCTCCTGGTGGCCTGCGTGAACCTGGCGAACCTGATGCTGGCGCGCGCGGCGGCGCGCAGTCATGAGATAAGCGTGTGCGTGGCCCTGGGAGCCGGCCGCTGGGTACTCGTCCGCCAGGTGCTTACTGAGAGCCTAGTCCTATCGATCTCGGGAGCGTTGCTGGGACTTGCCTTTGCGTACTGGGCGAGCCGCTTACTCGTCACGCTCATGACGCAGGGATACCTCACGCCGGTCACGCTCGACCTGCGCCCCGATTGGCGTGTGCTCTTGCTTACGGCGGCGGTGGCGATCTTGACCGCACTCCTATTTGGGGGCGCTCCAGCGTGGCGTTGCTCGCGCGAAGACGCGGCTTCCGTTCTTCGGCAGAATGCGCGCAGTCTGGCGGGCGCAACGGGGAAGTTGAGCAAGGCGCTCATGGTCACGCAAGTTGCCCTGTCCCTTGTTTTGCTGTTGGCCGCCGGACTTTTGGCGCGAAGCTTCGAGAGGTTGTGCACAGTCGATCCCGGCTTCGAAGAGCGCGTGCTCGAAGTGAGCCTTTATCCCCGGCCAGGCGGCTACCAAAACTTGGACCTAAGTAGCTACCACCGGCAGCTCATCGAGCGCATCTCCAGTGTACCGGGGGTGCTTTCGGTTGGCCTTTCAGATTATTCAGGCCCCGGCCACGGATTGTGGCAAGACACGGTTTCGACGATGGCAGCCGCGTCGAACCCAAATGGGGGCGTGATGACCGACTCTGTGATGGTTGCGCCGGGTTTTCTCCGGACGCTCGGAATCAGTCTGGTGCGTGGCCGTGACTTTGACTGGACCGACGACGAGCAGCACCCGCGTGTGGCCATCGTCAGTAGCAGTCTCGCGGGGCAACTGTTTTCATCGGGCTATGCCATCGGCCAACACGTCCGCTTCGGCTTCATGCCCGAGCTTCAAGATCTCGAAGTCGTGGGCATCGCGAGCACTGCCCGGCTTTTCGATCTGCGCGACGCGGTCGCGCCGGTTATTTATCTTCCTTATCCTCAGCATTCGAAATGGACCGAGCGGGGCGATCTTTTCCTGCGCACCCGCAAGGCTCCCGAAGCCATGGCCAGGGCCGTGGGGCATGAGATCGAATCGCTTGGGCACGAATATCCTCTAAATACGAAGACAGTTGGGCGAGAGGTCAGCCAGGCTCTGGCGGGAGATGGTGTCATCGCCCTGCTCTCCGGTTTCTTTGGGGTTCTGGCGCTGTTATTGGCTGCGGTCGGCCTATACGGGCTGACGTCCTATGCCGCTACCCGCCGGACTCGGGAGATTGGTATTCGAGCGGCGCTCGGTGCGCAACCAGCGGCCGTGCTTTGGGGTGTGTTGCGCGACGCGCTCACGCTGGCTCTTTGCGGAATAGCGCTCGGAGTTCCTTGCGCTCTGGGCGCGTGCCGCTTCATCGCCAGCATGCTTTTCGGGATTTCCCCGGGCGACTTGCCAACCGTCACCTTGGTCTCGCTGTTACTGCTCGGCGTGGCTCTATTGGCCAGCTACCTGCCGGCGCGGAGGGCCTCGCGTATCGACCCCATGGTTGCGCTGCGGACGGATTGAGAGGCGTGCCAAAGCGGCCGCGAGGTTTCCGCCAGGTGTATCTCTATCGCAGGTAAGCAGTTCGCGCTTTCGAAACATTTTTAGCTAACCACCGCCATGGTAGTTCGTCTACTAGTTTGGTAGAATCTCTACCAACTGACATGGCCAAAGAACCCAACCGCGTTGAGTTACTGCAAGGCACCCTGGATATGCTGATTTTGCGCACGCTGCTGTTTGGCCCGATGCACGGCCACGGCATCACGAAACACATTCAGCGGACTTCCGATGACATGTTGCAGGTGGATCATGGATCGCTCTATCCCGCGCTACACCGATTGGAGCGCCAGGGCTGGATTGCATCGAAATGGGAGAGCACAGACCGCGGCCGCGAGATGAAGTTTTACCGGCTGACGGCGGCGGGGCGCAAGCAGCTGGTCTTGGAAGAATCCAAGTGGCAGCAGTTGGCGAAGGCGATCGCACAGGTAATGCGTCCGGCGTAGGAGGGCATGGTGTGGTGGCGGAGCAAGCGGAATCAGGATCTGGAGCGCGAAATCCGCGGGCATCTGGACCTTGAGGAAGAAGAACAGCGTAATGCCGGAGTAACGCCTGACGACGCGCCATACGCGGCGCGCCGGGCATTCGGCAATGTGGGTTTCATCAAGGAGGTAACGCGCGAAATGTGGGGATGGACATCGCTCGAACGATTGGGCCAGGATTTGCGATACGCGGTCCGGATGATGCGGAAGAGTCCTGGGTTCACGGCCGTGGCTGTGTTGTCGCTGGCGCTGGGGATCGGTGCGAACACGGCGATCTTCAGCCTGATGAATGCCATCATGCTGCGCTCGCTTCCCGTCCAGGAGCCGGATCGGCTGGTGTTGTTCGGCAAAGGTCAATGGGCGGGAGTCACTGACGATCTGCCGGATCACAGTTGGCAGTTGTTCGCTTACCCGTTCTATCGCCACGTGCAGCGAAAGAATCAGGTCTTTTCCGGCGTGGCGGCAATGGGGAGTATGGGGAACGATGTGCGCGCGATCGTCAGCGGCAACCGTCAATCCGAACCGGTGAGCGCTCGGCTGGTGTCGGGCACGTACTTTTCGGTGCTTGGCGTGAATGCCGTTGCCGGGCGCACATTCACGGACGCCGAAGATCAGACGCCCGGCGGCAATCCGGTGGCGGTGATGAGCTACTCGTGGTGGCAGCGGCGGTTCGGGCGTGACGCGTCCGTGATTGGGAAGACACTCACCATCGGTTCGACCGTGTTCCACATCATCGGTGTCGCTCCGCCGGAGTTCTTTGGCACCTCGGTAGGCGAATCGGCGGACTTGTGGATTCCGGCATCAATGATCACGGAGGTCCCTCCTGGTTGGGGCGGTGATGAGCCGACGCGGGATCCATCGTTCCAATCGTTCCACATTCTGGCGCGACTCAATCCGGGTGTCACCGTCACTCAGGCTGGCGCGCAGGTGAACGTGCTCTTTAAACAGGCCTTGCGCGAGCGCGTGGGCTCAGCGCCCAGCCAGAAAGAGTTGAGCGCGATTCAGCACGCCCTGATCGAACTCACGCCAGGCGGCCGCGGACTTTCGCAGATTCGTGGACGGATTTCGCTCATGCTCGAGATCCTCATGGGTGCGGTGGGCCTGGTGTTGCTCATTGCATGCGCCAACATCGCTAACTTGCTGCTGGCACGCGCGGCAAGCCGGCAAAAAGAGATTGCGGTTCGGCTTTCCATTGGCGCTGGCCGCCTGCGCCTCATCCGGCAGATGCTAACGGAAAGCGCACTGCTGGCACTCGTTGGTGGAGTCGCCGGAGTTGTTTTCGCGTGGTGGGCGACTGGATTTTTGTTATGGATGGTCTCCACGGGCGGTGAAACGCTGCCCCTCAGCGTCACGCCGGATGCGCGAGTGCTGTGGTTTACTAGCGTGCTGTCGCTCGCGACCGGTGTTCTGTTCGGCTTGGCCCCCGCTTTGCGTGCTACGCGGGTGGAACTCAGCTCCTCTCTGAAGGAAGGCCGCGGCAGCCTGCCAGCGCGAAGCAAAAATGTACTGGCGAAGGCTCTGATCGTTTCGCAGGTGGCGCTATCGGTGGTGCTGTTGATTGGCGCCGGCCTGTTCGTTCGCAGTTTGGTCAACTTGCGAAACGTAGACACTGGATTCAACAAAGAGAATGTGCTGGTCGCCGGAGTGGATGCGCCATCCGCCGGCTACAAAGAGGATGATCCCCGCCTGACTGCTCTCTACCAGCAGGTGGAGCAGCGGGTGAGTGAGTTGCCAGGCGTGCGTTCCGCCAGCTTTTCCATGTTCACTTTCCAGCAAGGCGCTTGGACCATGAGTACTTATCCTCAAGGCCGCACGCCCCCGAGCGAGAACCATGGGGAAATTCACAACAATGCCGTCGGCCCGGGATTCTTCGCCGCGATGGACTTGCCGGTCATCCTCGGCCGCGCGTTTAACTCCCGCGACACGGCAAAGTCGCCGAAAGTGGCTGTCATCAATGAGACCATGGCGCGTACTTATTTCCCAGGGGAATCGCCGATTGGCCTGCGATACGGTTTCTCGCCGGAACACAGCGGAGATTTTGAGGTTGTGGGAGTTATGAGGGATGCCAAGTACGGGAATCTCCGAGAAAAGCCCACGCCGATGGCGTTCTATCCATATACGCAGCAGCCCCGGTATCTTGGCGACTTCACCGTTCGCTATGCCGGCGACCAGCGCGGCCTGGCGCAGGAGATTCGGCGCGCCTTCGCTGCAGTCAATAGTAACCTGCCGATCACGAACGTGAGAACCCTCGCCGAGCAGGTGGACGATACACTCATCGGGGACAAGCTCGTCGCGCGGCTATCCAGCTTTTTCGGGCTGCTCGCCTTGCTATTGGCCTCCATCGGCATCTACGGCGTGTTGTCTTATGCTGTGGCCGGACGCACAAGTGAAGTCGGCCTCCGCATGGCGCTCGGAGCGAAACGCTCGAATGTTGTGTGGCTCGTCATGCGCGATGTTCTGGTGTTGGTGTTCATCGGACTGGCGATTGGTGTGCCCGGTGCGGTATCGCTTGAGCGGCTGGCCTCAGACATGTTCTATGGACTGGCGGCCGTCGACGCCGTCTCCATCGCCGCGGCTGTCTCGATTCTTGCCTTGGTGGCGGGCGTGGCGGCATATCTGCCCGCACGGAAAGCTTCGCTAGTGGACCCGATGACTGCCTTGCGGTACGAGTGACGAGCGCCGCAATGCTACGCTGACGGAGTGAAGGTCGGCATCACCTGTTATCCCACCTACGGCGGTAGCGGAATCGTAGCTACGGAGCTGGGGTTGGAACTGGCGAACCGAGGCCATGACGTTCATTTCATCACGTACGCCAATCCCATCCGGCTCGATCCCGGCATTCCACGCATTCATTATCACGAAGTGGAAGTTTCCAACTACCCGCTGTTCCAGTATCCGCCGTATTGTCTCGCGTTGGCCTCGCGCATGGCGGAAATCGCGGAATCGTATTCGCTCGATCTGCTGCACGTGCACTACGCGATTCCGCACTCGATTTCAGCACTATTGGCGCAGCAGATGCTGGCGCCCGTGCGGCGGCTGCCGTTTATCACCACGTTACATGGCACCGACATCACGCTGGTCGGCGTAGACCGTTCGTATTTTCCAATCACCAAGTTTTCCATCGAGCAATCGGACGGAATCACCGGCATCAGCGAGTTCATTCGCCTGCGCACGGCGGAAGTGTTCGGCGTGACGGACCGGATTCGGGTGATTCCCAACTTCGTCAACGTCGAAACCTACCGTCCCGACGCGGAAAAACTGGGGGCGCGGCGCCTGGCCCCGCGTGGAGATAAGCTGCTGATCCATCTTTCGAATTTTCGGCCGGTCAAGCGCGTGCTCGATTGTATTCATATTCTTGCGCGTGTGCGGAAGGCGGTGCCAGCTCACCTGCTCATGGTGGGCGATGGTCCGGATTGTGGTCCAGCCGAGGCTCTGGCGCGCGAATTGAGGGTGCAGGATCACGTCACCTTCCTCGGCAAACAGAACCACGTCGAGCGGCTGATCCCGCTGGCGCATGTGCTGCTGATGCCGAGCGAGCTGGAGACGTTCGGCCTGGCAGCACTCGAAGCCATGGCGTGCGGCGTGCCCCCGGTCGCCACCGATGCCGGCGGCGTGCCGGAATTGATTACCCACGGGGTGGACGGGTTCATGGGGCCGGTTGGCGATACCGAGGCGCAAGCGGCGCGTGTGATCCAGTTGCTAGCCGATGATCGCGTGCATCAGCGCATGGCGGCGGCCGCGCGCCACACCGCCGTCACTCGATTTTCCACGGAGCGGATTATCCCGGAGTATGAGCGCTACTACGAAAGCATCTGCGCGACGACCTTAGCCACTGGGCGTTGATGGCCGGCGAGACCCGCCCTCCGGAAACGCGATACAATAATAGGGCTAAAGTTTAGGAATGTAACGGTTTCCGGGATATGCGCAGGGGACTGTCCATTCCGTCTGTTGGCGAACCGTTTGCACCGATTGATGATGCTACCAGCTTCCATCCCGCTGGCCCTGCTGGCTTCGGCCGGCCTGACTGACCGGCTCACGCGCAGTCTTTTGAATAATCCCTTCGCCGGCATCCATCAATTGAGCTGGTTTGACTGGTCGCTGCTGATTCCTTACTTCGGCACCCTCTGCATTCTTTCGGTATACGGATTGCACCGCTACGACATCATCCGGACTTATTTCAAGTACCGGAAGAACGCCACTAAGGAGCCGGCTACGCGGTTCGCGGAGCTTCCCCGCGTAACTATTCAGTTGCCCATTTATAACGAGCGCTACGTCGTCGAGCGGCTGATGGACGAGGTGACGAAAATCGAGTACCCCAAGGAGCTGTTAGAGATTCAGGTCCTGGATGACTCGACCGATGACACGCATCCATACGCCGAGGCCCTATGCGAGCGCTACCGGGCGCTCGGGTTCCCCGTCGCGTATCACCACCGTGCGAATCGCGAAGGGTTCAAAGCGGGCGCGCTGGCCGAGGGTCTGAAGACATCGACTGGCGAATTTGTCGCCGTGTTCGACGCCGATTTCGTCCCGCCGCCGGATTTTCTCCTGAAGACAATCCATCACTTCGCCGACCCCACGGTGGGCGTTGTGCAGACGCGGTGGAGCTATTTGAATCGCGACTACAACTTCTTGACGGAAGTGGAAGCGCTCTTGCTCGACGGGCATTTCATTCTCGAACACGGAGCGCGTTCGCGTGCGGGCTATTTCTTCAATTTCAACGGCACGGCCGGAGTTCTGCGGCGGCGTATGATCGACGATGCTGGCGGGTGGCAGGCCGACACGCTTACCGAGGATTCGGATTTGAGCTATCGCGCACAGCTCCGGGGCTGGCGCTTCGTCTATCTGCCGGGCTTGGATTGCCCGTCGGAGCTTCCCGTAGAAATGCACGGCTTCCAGGTGCAGCAATCGCGATGGGCCAAGGGTCTGACGCAAGTGGCCAAGAAGATTCTGCCTCAGGTCCTGCGAGCGAAGCTGCCCTGGCGTGTAAAGGCTGAAGCCTTCTTGCACCTGACGCCCAACATTTCTTACCCGCTCATGATCGTGGTCTCCGCGCTGATGCTGCCGGTGATGATCGTGCGCTTTTACATGGGTGTGTTCCAGATGGTTTTTCTCGACCTGCCGCTGATCATTGCCTCGTTCTGGTCGATCTCCGCGTTCTACGTCTTGGCTTACCGGGAGCTGCATCCGAAGAATTGGAAGCGTTCGGTGTATCTGTTGCCCTTGCTCATGATGATCGGTGTCGCGCTGACCGTCATCAACACGCGAGCGGTACTGGAGGCTCTAGCCGGCATCCGCACTGCCTTTGTCCGAACTCCCAAGTACGCGCTGGAGGGCCACACGGTGAATCTGGAGCACAAGAAGTACCGGCGCAAGAGCGGCTGGCTGCCTTACATCGAGATCGCGCTGGGATCCTACTTCCTCTACATGATTTACTTCGCGATCAATACCTACAATTATTTCGCCATTCCATTCCTGGCACTGTTTACTTCGGGCTACTACTGGGCAGCCTTCGCGACGCTTTATCAGGAGTACCAGAGCAAGCTGCGCTGGCTACGGGAGCGGCGCACGTTCGAACTGGAACCGGCGCGCTAGACGGAATCAGCGATGGAATCCAAACTGTCCCCTGTGATGGTGCGCGAGGCCAGTATGCGCATCCATCCCCTTGCCCGGCGCACTCCGGTGTTCTCTTCAACCAGCGTCGATGAAGTCGCGGGCCTGAAAGTCCACTTCAAGTGCGAGAACATGCAGCGCGGAGGCTCGTTCAAGATTCGCGGCGCAAGCAACCTGATCCTCTCCCTTCCGGACGAAGATCTCAAGCGCGGTGTCGTGGCTTACTCTTCCGGCAACCATGCGCAGGCCGTGGCGATCGCCGCCCACCACGTAGGCGCACCGGCCACAATTGTGGTGCCCGCCGATGCACCGCGCGTCAAGATGGAACCTGCCCACAATCAGGGCGCGCGCATCGTCACCTACGACCGGAAACGCGAGAGCCGCGAAGCCATCGCCGAACAGATTCTGAAGGAGACGGGTGGCACCCTGATACCGCCGTTCGATCATCCGATGATCATGGCGGGCCAGGGCACGACGGCGCTCGAGCTGCTCGAGGTAATTCCGCATCTCACAGCTCTGATCGCCCCCGTCGGTGGCGGCGGTTTGCTCGCCGGTTGCGCCACCATCGCTAAGGCCATCAATCCGGACATTCGCATTTTCGGCGCCGAACCCGAGTTGGCAAATGACACTTATCTCTCCTTCAAGGCCGGCCGGCGCACGAAGATTCAGGTGGGCGAGACGATCGCCGATGGGTTGCGCTCGTCCGAACCGGGAGAGCTGACGTTTCCGATATTGCAGCGCTACGTCGAGCAGATTGTGCTGGTGAGTGACGACGAGATGCGCGACGCGGTGAAGTTTCTCCTCATGCGCATGAAGATCCTGGTCGAGCCCAGTGGAGCCGCGGCTGCGGCCGCCGTGCTGCGCCGCAAGCTGCCGCGCGATATTGGCTCCATCGGCGTGATTCTGTCAGGCGGGAACCTGGATTTCGAGCAATTGGCCGCCTACTGACCCCATTTCCTCCGGCTGCCGGTTATGTCATAATTCCGGCATGAAACGCTGCCTGTTCGTATTGGCTTTCGCATCCGTTGCGATGTGGGGCCAGGACCGTGCGGTGATCGTGGTCCCGGACTCGCTTCCTGATGCGGATCAACTGAAGTCGCTGGACGATGCGTTCCAGCGCGGAAACGCGCTTCCTTCAGGGAAGGTGTTATTTGTACCGAATGCCCGTGTCCTCGAACTTGAGCCCACGGTGCCAACCACTCCTGACACCCGCACCTGCGCGGTTCCGCTACTCGTGGTCCCCGTCAATCCAAACATCGACCGCAAGATGGTTGTCCGTCCCCATAAATCGGCGTTCGAAAGCGCCGGCATCGTCAAGGGCATGCCGCCTTGTTCGAATCCCACCGAGAAGTAGCCCGCATTCCGCAGCCTCAATTCAGCACCCCAGGAGAGTATACTGTCGGCTGGGCGCGCGTCGTGTCGTGAAAGACGCCCCCCTCATCTACAGCAGGAGGATTGAAATGCTACTTCCTCGCACGTTCCTTGACTTCCCTGTCCGCTCACTCACCAGTTTGTGCCTCGCTCTGACACTCGGCCTTTCCGTCTCGGCCGCGGACTCCGCTCACGTCCGCGTCAACCAGATCGGGTACGAAGCTGGCAATGGCCCTTTTCGCGCCTACTTAATGTCGACCGCCGCGGAAGCCGGTGCGACGTTTCAGGTTGTGAACTCCAAGGGAAAGATCGTTCAATCAGGCCCCATCGGCGCGTTGCTCGGTACCTGGGGCCACAGCAAGTCAGTGACTTACGACGTCTATGCCCTCGACTTTACCGTTCCGGGTGGTGACACATATGCGATATCCGTTGCCGGCCCGGTTGCGGCCACATCGCCGGTCTTTGCTGTGG
>Ga0326728_10023023_pt1 | contig 11478 bp, 9 predicted proteins | sample MB3enrmetagenome_FD_207602 | JGI IMG/M metagenome (GOLD analysis project Ga0326728, IMG submission 207602) | Lab enriched peat soil microbial communities from McLean, Ithaca, NY, United States - MB31MN | ecosystem: Environmental > Terrestrial > Soil > Wetlands > Peat | place: USA: New York... | reverse complement strand
CGCCAGCTCGCCACCGATACCAAGGTGGTGCTCGCGAAGCTGCAAGCGGCCTATGCGGCACAGACCGGCGTTAAGACCCTCAAAATTCAATACAATCAGGTGTTCGGCTATTTCGTCGAGGTCAGCCCCGGCACCGCCGCCGTGTTGCAGGCTGAGCCGCATGCGGCGGTTTTCCGGCACAAGCAAACGCTCGCCAACGCCGTGCGCTTCACCACGGACGAGCTTTCCGCCCTCGAAAGCCGTATCCTGAACGCGACGGGCGAGGCGCTGGCCCGCGAGCTTCTCCTTTTCGATAAGCTCACCGCCGCGGTGCTCGCCGCCGAAGACGCGATTTCCGGCGCTGCCGCAGCGCTCGCCGCGCTCGATTGCACGGCGGCTCTGGCGGAGCTTGCAGCTGCGCAGAATTATGTGCGCCCGCGCGTGGACGAGAGCTGCTGCTTCCTCGTCGAAGGCGGCCGGCATCCAGCGGTGGAGCAGGCGCTCGCGCGCGAAGGCGGCGCTTTCATCGGCAATGCGTGCAAGCTCGATGGCGCGGGCGAGCGCGCGCCGGGCTTCCTCGTCGTGACCGGCCCGAACATGGCGGGCAAATCCACCTATTTGCGGCAGAACGCGCTCATCGCCGTGCTGGCGCAAGCGGGCTCCTTCGTGCCGGCCGCCTCGGCGCATATCGGCGCCGCCGACCGCCTCTTCGCGCGCATCGGCGCCGCCGACGATCTTGCGCGCGGCCGCTCGACCTTCATGGTGGAGATGACCGAGACGGCGGCAATTCTCAATCAGGCGAGCCGGCGCAGCCTCGTCATCCTCGACGAGATCGGGCGCGGCACGGCGACTTTCGACGGGCTTTCCATCGCTTGGGCGGTGCTGGAGCATCTGCACGACGCCGTGTGTTGCCGCGGCCTCGTCGCGACGCATTATCACGAGCTGACGCGCCTTGCCGAAGACCTTCCGCGCGCCGGCAATGTGCGCATGGCGGTGACGGAGTGGAAAGACACCATCGTATTCCTGCATGCGGTCGAGGCCGGCGCCGCGCACCGCTCTTACGGCGTGCAGGCAGCAAGGCTCGCGGGCGTGCCGAAGCCGGTGCTCGCGCGCGCCCGCCAGGTTTTGGCCCAGCTCGAAAACGGGCAGGGGCCGCACGGGCCGCTTACGCTGCCGACCGATATGCCGCTGTTTTCGGCGCCTGCGCAAAGCGCCGGGGAGGCTGCGCCGCATCCTGTGCTGGAGAAGCTCGCGGCGCTCGATGCCGATAGCCTCAGCCCCCGCGAGGCGCTCGACGCGCTTTATGCGCTGAAGGCGGCGCTGTGAGAGCGCCCCGAACGAGAATGTCTTTCTGACCTGCCGTAACAGCCGCACTTGCGTCGAACTCGGCATCATCTCCGACGGACTAGCATGCCGCGGAACCAGGGAGCCTTGCGACCTTTCGCGAGTGCATTGGGTTGATCGTGAGAATGGCTACCGTTGTGGAAAGCGGTAATCACGAACCAGCGTCCACCCCAAAAACCTGCACATTACCCCGAGCTGCGACGTCTGAGCCATAGAGAATCAGAATATAAGTTTCGCGGATTAGCAAATGGGGTGCCGCGGCATGGCTATTGCAGGGATTGACCAGGACACGATCAGCAAGATCATCCGTGATAATCTGACCCCATCTTCGGAGATAACCACGCCCGAACGCTTGTTTGGGCGCGAACGTGCCCTCAAGGACGTGACTAGGGCCCTCAACTCAAACGGCCGGTCAGTCTTCATTCACGGGGACCGGGGCGTAGGTAAATCGTCTGTAGCCCTAACAGCGGCCACCCTAATCACAGACTCGAGCATGACCCCCATCCGGGTGATGTGCGGGAAGGAGGACACCTTTGCAAAAGTGATACGATCGATTGGCAACGCTTGTCTCACCGTCGCGCAGCGCATTGAGAGCCCCGCCAAAGCGTTCCAGGTGGGCCTCAGCATACTCGGATCGGGTGGCTCATTTAATCCAGGAGAGCGATCTCGTGTAGAAATACCTCTACCCGACAGTCTGAACGACGCTTTGGACATAATCCGCTTCGCGCTTGAGAAAAGACAAGGGCAGTTCGTTGTTGTCATCGATGAGATGGAAAGAATCGCCTCTGAGGGGGAGCGTGAGAAGTTTGCTGAGTTCATAAAGAACATCCCTGCCTTAGAACCCCGAGTTAAGTTTATATTTTGTGGGATTGCGGCCACGCTGACTGAACTTGTAGGGGAACATCCCTCGGCAGGGCGCATACTGGAGCCTGTAAAGCTTGAGCGCCTGAGACATAATGAGCTTTGGCAGATAATAGAGGTAGTGGCAAAGAACTTAAACATTGAGATTGAAAGTGAAGCGTTGATCCAGATCAGTCGCATCAGTGATGGTTTTCCTACCTATGTGCACTTGATTGGAGATTCTATGTTCTGGAGCGTTTTCGACGACTCTGAGATCGTCTCGGCGGTGAAAGTCCGACATTTTCGAGAAGGCATTACTGGTGCCCTTCAACGCTCAGACGCAACTTTGCGGGCACAGTATGAAAAAGCCACGATGAAAACTAAGAACACTCAGGATTATGAGGAGGCTTTATGGGCTTTGGCGGACACGTCATCCGATTGGAGGCAACTTACGGAGATTTATGACTCATCATACAAAAAGATTATGCTGCAGAGATCGGGGCGCACAATGCTTGCCAAAGAAACATTGAACACTCGATTTCATTCCCTCCGAAAGGACGGTCACGGCCGCGTCGTTGTTAACAAAGGCGCTGGATGGTTTGCGTTTAGAGAGAACATCATCCGCGGCTACGTCCGACTAAAAGCTCAAGAGCAGGGGATTCAACTAGGGCGTGATAACGCGATGAGAAACGTCTAAACAGGACTTTGAAGTGCCATGATCGAGGTATTGAAGCAAAACAATTCATCTTCTTGAATTCTAATTATCAACGTTCAGTACGCGCTGGGTTTTCGTAACAAAATCACACCCAATGCCAAAGGCTTAAGACTTGCTCGGCGACGGATATTAGCGCTCGACTCCTGCTTAACCTGCAGGAAGAGACTTTCCTGCCACTGCCTCCAAGGTCCGCAATCTGGCTAGATAGCCTCAACGCAGATCGCTGCCAATAAGTCCGCTCCCACCCAATGCGTCAGTTTGGCTTCGGCGCCTTCTGGACTGAAGCGGCAACGAACCCAACCAACCCAGTCGCCGGCCAAGCCGCGCGAACCTGCCTAACTCAGCGCCGCCCGCAGCTTCGCCGCGTGCTGCTCCAAGAGAGCCCCCTCGGCCATGATCCCCGACGGGCGCAAAGCCACGCCCGCAAAGCGCGGGATCACATGGACATGCAGGTGAAACACGATCTGCCCGCCGGCCGGCTCGGAGAACTGCGTTATCGTCATACCGTCGGCGTTGAAAGCCTTTTTGGCCGCGATTGCGACACGCTGGGCGGTGTGGATGACGGGCACCAGCAGGGATGGCGAGGCGTCGAGAATATTGCGGGCCGGCTGTTTGGGGATGACCAGCGCGTGGCCGTCCGAGCGGGGCATGATGTCGAGGAACACAAAGGTGTCCGCGTCCTCATAGACGAAATAGCACGGCGCCTCTTTGCGTAGGATTTTCGCGAAGATGTTGTTCGGATCGTATGCGGGCGCGGTCATTGCGAACTCCTCCGGCTATGAGGCACACCGTTTTGGCCCTACTCCGGTGCGCCGCGCCGGTCAAGGGCCGTATCGGCCGCGCCGGTGGGGAACTCTAAGGCCGGTTCAGCTTTTTTGAGCGCCGCCGGACTAATTGGCGCGCTCGATATCGCGCGCGAGCATCTTTTGATTATCGATTTCCCACAGCCGTATGGCCTCTAACAAAGCCATGCGCTGCTGCAGGCCGTAAATGTGCTCCGAGCGAAGGCGTTCTCTTCGCGCATCGGGACATTCGTCTACGAGTTTGCGCCAGCACCGGGAAAAAACCTCGCTAAGCCGCCCGGACCCAGAACTGCGCATGTTCCCTCCAGTTACAATTCTTGTTGTCTAAAAGAACGCAAATCCTAATGAATTATTCCGGACTAAAGTTGCCCGACGCTGTGCGCCTCAATCGGCGGCTGAGCGCCGGACCCGGCTTTGCGGCGCGTGATTTTTTTTGCCAATTCGATTTTCGCCGGTGCAAACCCTTCGGGGCTTGCTAACTTATGGAAATGCCACCCCTCACGGAGACGAGAGTGCTCTCAGCGGACGAAATCGCGCGCTACAAACGCCATCTGCTCGTGAAAGAGATCGGCGGCCAGGGCCAGCAGCGGCTCAAAGCGGCCCGCGTGCTGGTGGTTGGCGCAGGTGGGCTCGGCTCGCCGCTCATCATGTATCTGGCGGCGGCGGGCGTGGGCGCCATTGGCATCGTCGATGACGACCGCGTGTCGGTCGATAATCTGCAACGCCAGGTTCTCTACACCACTGCCGACGCAGGCGCGCTGAAGGCGGAGCGCGCTGCGGCCTTCTGCCGGAGCCTCAATCCGCATGTTACGGCAGAGGCCATGCCATTCCGCCTCACGGCAGAGAACGCGCTCGAAATCGTCTCCCGCTACGACATCGTCGCCGACGGCTCCGATAATTTCGCGACGCGCTATCTCGTCAACGATGCGTGCTACTTCGCCAAAAAGCCGCTGGTTTTCGGCGCCCTCGGCCAGCTCGACGGCTATGTGTCTACATTCCGGGCCTATGAGACGGACGCGGCCGGCCAGCCGATGCCGAGCTACCGCTGCGTTTTTCCCGAGGCGCCGCCTGCGGGAGCGGTTGCGAGCTGCGAGGAGGCGGGCGTGCTGGGGCCGGTCGCCGGCGTGATCGGTACGCTTCAGGCCGTTGAGACGATTAAAGAAATTCTTGGAACCGGCGAGCGGCTCGCCGGCAAGCTCTTGATCTACGATGCTCTATCGGCGCGCTTCCAGACCATTGCGCTGAAATGGGACCCGGAGAACCCGCTCACCGGGCGCAACCCCACCATCCGCGATCTATCCATCCACCGGCGCCGCGCGGCTTGAGCGGTCTTGCGCAGCTTCCGCATCGAGTTTTGCGAGCGGGCATGCCCCAATTCACCGCAAGAGCCGCCGGAAAGCCCAGTCTCGCATCCGGCCATCGGCCCGCACCTAACACCCTTTGAAACCCAGCCGATGAGGGTCCCGGTGCGGCACGCACGAACGCAAAGCGAAATCTTTCATGAAGATTGATTTTTATCATGGAAGAATTCATGCAATGCCGGCACAATGCTTTTGCAATTATGTCATAATTCCCTAGTAATGTTGACTCTGATCGCAAATCGCGTCCGCCCAACTTTGCTGGTTCGGCAGTGGTAAGGTTTCTTGCTTCCTGGAGCAAGAGGCGGAAATGATACTATCGCGCGTTAATGTAGTATTCGGACAGGAGAGATCATGTATCGCTCTGTCCGCACGGCGAACGCAAAGAATGCTTTCGCTGTGACCGCTGCACCCCAATTTGGCGCAGAGGTCACAGCATTTCTTTGTATTCATTCCGCTAATACTCGATCAAAACGCATAGTTCTCAGCGGAGGTTCCAATGACAAAGCCGGATCGGCCCGGGACGCAACGTCCAGCCTGGCATTTCAGTGGGCAGGATTTTGAGGGCGAGGGGCCTCGCTCAACCATGAATGCGCTTGCTGCAGTCAGGCTCGCGCTTGACTCAGCCGAAGCCGAATACGAACTCATCTTGAGGGCCGGGCAGGCCGGGCATAGGCGATCGCAGACAGCACAGGAGGCGCTGGAGGCCGCTCGCCGGTATGTGGCGTGGCTGGAGCACCGGCTAGCTGAAGCCGAAGCGGACAAAAAGGCACTTGTAGCCGAAGATAAGACGGCCGATTCCGAAAATGCGGAGGAGATACGGGTACGGGACGAGCGCTTCCGGGCGGAGCAGCTGCGTGTAGCGGAACTCGAGGCCGCGCTTGCAGATGCATGGGCGGCGATGAAGACGAACGACGCTGAATATGCGGCAGGCAGACAAGCAGAGCAGCAATTGCGTGTAGCGGAACTCGAGGCTGAGCTTGCAGATGCACGAGCGGCGATAAAGGCGAGCAATGCTGAATATACGGCAGCCATTCAGGCAGAGCAGCAACGCGCCGCGGAGCTGCAAGCCGCGCTTGAAGACGCCAGAGCAACGATAAAGGTGAGGAATGCCGAATATGCGGCGGCCATACAGGCGGAGCGGCAACGCGCTGCAGAGCTGCAATCCGCGCTTGAAGACGCCAAAGCAACGATAAACACGGAAGAAGCAACGATCAGAGCGGAAAAGGCCGATTATAAAAAGGCCATTCAGCAGCGAGACGAGCAGCACGCCTTGGATGCAAGACGGTTGCGGGCTGATCGGGAAGCGCTTGCTAAAGCCGAAGCGAAGATAAGGACGGGCAAGTGGAAGCTGACCGCTTGGTCTCGTCTTGCTCTGGTGCTGGCAGCAATAGTGCTCGTGTTCGGCATTATCTATTGGGCGTCTATGTAACTCACGCATTGGCGCGCGCTGCCTATGCGGCGCGAAAATCTAGGCAGCCTGGCCGGGCCCGTTAACAGCGGCTTTCATGGCTCTGCGCCAAGCCGCTAAGGCTGTGAAAGAGAGATTCATGCGCGGGTCTGACCAGGCAATCTCGCTCACCGCCGGCCGGGCCGCGGCATAACCCGCGATAACGCCTTCGTTTCGCCCCAATGCCGGGTGTCATCCCGGTCATGTCTGTGAAAAATCATGTCCCCAAAAGATTGCTGGAGGCGATCATGAGAAGGCCCTTGCTCCGCGCGATAATCGCCGGCGTAGCTCTCGCCGCAGCGGCGGAAGGCAGCGCCGCATGCACAAACACCGGCAGCTTCGAAAGATGGTTATCGGAATTCAAGGCCGAAGCGCGCGCCAAGGGCATCTCGCCCGGCGCGATAGCCGCGCTCGATGGCGTGGCGCTCGACCAGGGCATCATCGCCCGCGACCGCCGGCAGAGCGTGTTCAGCCAAAGCTTCCTCGAATTCTCCGACCGCATGGCGGCGAAATACAGGATCGACAAGGGCCGTCAGCTGATCTCAGAGCGCAACGCCCTGTTCGGCAAGGTCGAACAGCAGTTCGGCGTGCCGGCTCCGGTGATCGTTGCCTTTTGGGCGCTCGAAACCGATTTCGGTCACGATAGCGGGCATCTGCCGACGCTGACTTCGCTCGCCACGCTCGCTTACGATTGCCGCCGCCCGGAGAAGTTCCGCGCCGAGCTGTTGGACGCGCTCCGCATCATCCAGAAGGGCGACCTGACGCCGGGCGAGATGGTCGGCTCCTGGGCGGGCGAGATCGGGCAGACACAGTTCGTCCCGTCCATCTACCTGAAATACGCCATCGATTACGAGGGCGATGGCAAGGCCGATTTGATCCACAATGCGACCGATGTCGTGGCTTCGACGGCGAATTATCTCAACGGCCTTGGCTGGCGGCGCGGCGAGCCTTGGCTCAAGGAAGTGCACGTGCCTGAGAGCATGGATTGGGCCGAGGCCGATCTCACCATCCAGCGCCCGGTCAGCGAATGGTTGAGAAGGGGCGTTAGGATCGCAGACGGCAGCAACATCCCAGGTGAGCTTCCTGCGTCTTTGCTTCTGCCCATGGGCCGCCATGGACCGGCTTTCCTCACCTTTCAGAATTTCAAGGTCTTTCTCGATTGGAACCAGTCGCTCGTCTATTCGACGACTGTCGCATATCTGGCGACGCGGGTTGCAGGCGCGCCGCCGATTACCCGCGGGACCGCGGTGCCTTTCGGATACGAGCCGACGGTAGGGCTGCAACAGCTGCTCAAGGCGCGCGGTTTCTACAACGGCGACGTCGACGGCAAGCTCGGCATCGGAACGCGTGCGAGCGTGAAGCAGGCGCAGCAGAAATTTGGCCTGCCGGCCGATTCCTATCCGAGCCCGGAGCTCGTCGCCCGGCTGCAGCCGCACTGAACCGGGAGGGAGGGGCAATCCGGCCCGTTAGGGTCTGTCCGGGTCTTAAGGAATCACGGGTGAAGTCCCCCCCCTCACTCTGTCTCTCTCCCCTCGGGGAGAGAGGACGCTGTTGCAGCGGTCGCAGACTCCCTCTCCCCTTGGGGAGAGGGCGGGGTGAGGGGGTCTTAAGGCGCTTCCATTGAAATCGGACTGACTCTAGCGGTGCGGGGGAGCTGACCGGGCCGCCCTCCGCGCGCAGTAAACGCCACAACGCGTTCGAAAATTGCACAAAACCGGTCCGGCCGCTTTCCCGCCGCGGCCGCCTCATGGCATGATGGCTGCGCTGGAGCAATCTTTGTGAGAGGACCGCCATGCGCGTTCTTGCCGTCCTCGCCTGTGCTGTGGCGCTCGCTGCGGCCGGCATCGCGTCCGCCTATGCGGAGAAGCGGGTGGCCTTGGTGATCGGAAATTCCGCTTACAAACATGCCCCGGCCCTGAAAAACCCAACCAATGACGCCAAGGACATCGCCGGCGCTCTTGAGCGCCTAGGCTTTGAGACCGTGCTCGGCATCGATCTCGACTATTCCGGCACGCGCCAAAAGATTCGCGCCTTCACGGACAAGCTGAGCGGCGCTGAAGTTGCGCTCTTTTTCTATGCGGGACACGGGGTTCAAGTTGCGGGCAAAAATTACCTGGCTCCGGTCGACGCGCGGCTTGAATCGGAAGCCGATCTCGATTTTACCACCATCGATCTCGACCTCGTCATGCGAAACATGGAGCGCGAGCCGCGGACGAACATCTTGTTCCTGGACGCGTGCCGCGACAATCCCCTCACACTGAACCTGGCGCGCAACATGGGGACTCGCTCGGCCTCGATCGGACGGGGGCTTGCGAGGGTAGAAAGCGGCGTCGGTACGATGATCGCCTTTGCAACGCAACCTGGCAACGTTGCGCTCGATGGCGACTCGCGCAACAGCCCTTTCACCAAAGCCTTGCTGGAGGTGATCGAGCGCCCCGGGCTTTCGATCAGCGAAGTCATGATCGCTGTGCGCAATGGCGTCTTGAAGCAGACCAATGGCAAACAGGTGCCATGGGAGCATTCGTCGCTGACGGGGCACTTCTTCTTCGCGCCGGCAGCGCCGGAGGAGGCAGCTCCGTTAGCCGGAGCGAACGCAAAGGACCCGGCCGCTGTGGAGTTCGCCTTCTGGGACACCATCAAAAATAGCAGCAATAGCCGGCTCTTCGAAGCTTACATCAAGCGCTACCCAACCGGCACCTTCTCGGAGATTGCCAGGATCAAGATCGAGGAGATTGCCGCCGCCAAGCTTTCGGAAGAAAACGCCGTCATCGGCGATCAAACCCAGTTGCACGAAATTCGCGACCGGCTCTACGAGCTGAACTTCGATCCTGGGCCGCTCGATGGGCCCTTGGGCGATGCGGCAAGCCAGGCCATACGCGAATATCAGGCGACTGCGCAACTGCCTCAAACCGGTGAGCCGACCCAGGGCCTGCTTAAGCGGCTGCGCAGTGCAGAATTGCCCAGGCCTTGGGGCTCCATCGTCTACGCCCAGGGCAGAGACAAGTGGGGAATGTCTTGGGACAAAAGCTCCCGCAAGGAAGCGGTGGAAAGTGCGCGCGCCTCATGCGGGGATTGTCCCGCTGAAGTCAGCTTCTTCGGCAGCGAATGCGGTGCGTTCGCCTATTCGAGGGGCGTTTGGTCCCTCGTCGCCCGCGAAACCGTAGAACAGGCGAAGGAGGTGGCGCTCGCCGAGTGCCGCAAGCGCGGCAAGGCTTGCCGCGTCATTGCCGCGGTGTGCGCCAATGGAACCGGGCTCCTCAAAGAAGATAAGTGAGAGCGGCGCAGCGATTCTACTGAAGCGGCGGCCTCATAGGTTCATGCGGCAATTCCGGTATTTGGATCCCCGTCAACGGGTCGCGGCGAAAGCGCATGCCGCCCAGCTCCGGGTAAAAAACTTGGCCGCGTTGCCCGGGATGTGGCGATCCGCGCTCTGCGCTTTTGGTGCCGTCCCCGCCCGTATTGCGCCGCCGCTGATGGCTCAGCGATCTCGATCTGTGCGGCGTTTCCGGGGCCGCGCTGCGGGATGACTCCGCTTCATGCCCGCCGGAAACCGACTTCTCGTGCTTGCCAATGGAACCGCCGATGCTTCCGCCCTCGGCGAATGTTTGCGCCGGCGCGCAGACCGCGCAAAGGAGCGCGATGACCGCTATGCATGACACTCTATCCGGCTGCCTCATGCGCTGAATACTCCTTAAAACGAGCGTCGCTTGGCAGGCTAAACCACGGCTTCGCAGGAATTGAACCGCACCGCAAAAAACAAGGTCTCGCGCAGGAACTGCGCGCAACAAACCGTAAGCATGCCTATCCTAAAGCGAAAGCATCTCTCGCGCAACGCGGCTTCAGTCCAAGGCCGTGCCGGTCCGGACGGAAACGGTGATGCCGCCTCCGGCGCTTTTCCGGCCGCTTCGCTGTTTACGATTGCCGTGAGTGACCATGGCTGCTCCGCCCTCTGCACCGCCGATTCCTTAAGGCGCAACGTTAGGAGAAAGCACCTTGCGAAAGCTTTAATCGCGCTAAGGCGCTGATTGCGTTACGTAAAAGTCAGGCGCGGCAGCGCCCCCAGCCGGGGCTGGCGCACTTATATGGTTAATTTCGAATTGGAAATATATTTAACGGACTTTTTGAATCGCGCTTTTGGGGTGAAAACGCGCAAAAATCGCGAGTTTTGCGGCGGGAAGAAATGAAAATCCGCCCCGTTTACCATCCGGATATTAACCATGCTCCGGCGCTGCGGAATTGCAATCCGGCTCAAGCGCCAGGACCGTGGCGCTCCGCGAGGGGACGGCGGGGCGAAGCTTGGCTTGGGCCAAAATCCGCCATTTCCGAATGGCAGAGGGAAGTCCAAAAGTTAACTTCAAAGCGCAGCATTTCCGGCGAGCACGAACGGTGCCCAAATGCTGGGGCCGTGACCAGATGGGAAGGGCAATGCTACCGGTCTTGGAAAGTGGTGCGGCATGAACTGCGGCTATCTGGAGCCTTGCAATTGCCTAAAATGGAATTTAGGTAGCGGGTCGCAACGACGGGGAGGCCGGCATGCGAATCGGGATAAGGGCGTTCTTAGCCATTTTGAGCCTTGGCGTCTCGTTATCATGCGATCCGGCGCGCGCGGCGGAAGACGAATCCATCGCGCTTAAAGCCGGCGAAACGGTCGACCTGGGGAACCTTTTTTGGGTCGCGAATTGCAAGTCGCTTTTGAACGGTCCGATATCGGTTGAAGTCATGGACGGGCCGCCAGGAGTGACCGCCTCCGTAAAGCAGCAGAAAGTAATCCCCCGCAAATTCAACTGCGCCAACGAAGTCCCAGGCGGCAGGCTGCTCGTGACCGCTCCTCCGCAAGTAACGGAACGGACAAGAGGGACGCTTATCGTCAGGATGAAATATCCAACCAAGGACGGCGAGCGTCAGTGGAGCCGCACGATCAATGTAACGCTGGTTCCTTAAGACTCGCATGCCGCAACTCTGCACTGAGCATTAGGAGGAATCGCATGA
>Ga0326728_10023022_pt1 | contig 11479 bp, 7 predicted proteins | sample MB3enrmetagenome_FD_207602 | JGI IMG/M metagenome (GOLD analysis project Ga0326728, IMG submission 207602) | Lab enriched peat soil microbial communities from McLean, Ithaca, NY, United States - MB31MN | ecosystem: Environmental > Terrestrial > Soil > Wetlands > Peat | place: USA: New York... | reverse complement strand
TCTGATGAAGGCATCGGGCGCGAAGCCCAAGCGTTCGATTCTCTTCCTGGCGGTCACGGCCGAGGAGAAGGGCGAACTGGGGTCCAGGTATTTCGCCGCGCATCCCACGGTGCCGGAGGATCGCATGGTGGCGGACATCAACCTGGACATGTTCCTGCCGCTATACCAGCTAAAGTACATCGAGGTGCAAGGGCTGGGGGAATCGACGCTGGGCGAGACGGTGCGCGCCGCGGCCAAAGAACTGGGCGTGGAGGTGCAGCCCGACAACGAGCCGGAGCAGAACCGATTTATCCGCAGCGATCAGTACAGCTTCATTCGCCGCGGCGTGCCGGCGCTGGCCTTCAAGTTCGGGTACGCGCCGGGGTCGCCGGAAGAGAAGATCCGCCGGGACTGGGTCCGCGAGCGCTATCACCGGCCCTCGGACGATCCGGGGCAGCCGGTTGACAAGGCATCCGCAGCTCTGTTTGATCGCGTGATTCTGGGGCTGATCGAGAAGGTGGCTGACGACGCGGCGCGCCCGCACTGGTACGAGAGCAGCTTTTTCCGGCGTTTCGCGGCGCAGTAGGCGGTGCGGGCAACTTCGAGCGTGTCCCTCCCTAACCCATCCCTAACCCGGCGAAGCCTGAACCAACAGGAAACTGTGTACTTGACGCGGAGGCGCGGAGCACGCGGAGCAAGACGCGGAGAACACCAAAGTCAAAACCTGAGAGCGCGGAGTTTGGCAGAGACCGCGGAGCAAGGCAACTTCCTCCAGCTTCGGCACGAATCCGACCTTTACGGTCGTGGCTCCGACCGGAGCCGGGCCCATACGGGCACCCCGTCGGCAAGCGATATCGCGATACGTCACCGGTGGTTTGGCGCGCTTACCGCAGCATGGCGAAACCGAAGAGGGTATCGCCGGCGGCGACTACCAGGTACTGCGTGCCGTCGAGCTCGTAGGTGATGGGACCGTTGGTGACGGGGCTGCCGAGATTGGCGTGCCAGAGGGGATTGCCGCTGGCGGGGTCGAGGGCCACGAGGTTGCCGGACCCGTCGCCGGCGAAGAGCAGTTTTCCCGCCGTCGACAGGAGGCCCGAACGGCCGCCATCCTCCCATTTGTGAGTCCATTTCACGTGGCCGGTTTTGTAGTCGATGGCCTGGATCATGGTTTCGCCCCAGCCGCCGCGGTCGTTGCCGCCCCAGCCTTCGGGCTTGTCGCTGGGATCGTAGATGTAGTACACGCTGAAGGCGCGCGACGCGCTGACGTAGAACAGGCCGGTATCGGGATCGTAGGTGGGAGGCGGCCAGTTGGTGCCGCCGCCCTGGTTGGGCGAAACCAGCGCGCCATCGAACTGCGGCTCCTTGGCGGGATTGGGAATGGGCGAGCCTTTGGCATCCACTCCTTTCGACCAGTTGATTTTCACGTAGGGGTCGCTCAAAATGTTCTTGCCGGTGGCGCGGTCCAGGAGGAAGAAATAGCCGTTGCGGCTGGCCTGCGCCACCAGCTTGCGCTTGCGCCCATCGATCTCGCCATCGAAGAGCACGGGCGTCTGCGTGGCGTCCCAATCGTGCGTGTCGTGCGGCGAGGATTGGAAATACCACTGCATCTTTCCGCTGTCGGGATTCAAAGCCACGACGGAAGCGGTGAAGAGGTTGGCGCCGGGCCGGGCTTTCCCGGCGATCACCGGCTGCGGGTTGCCGGTGGGCACGTAGATCATGTTCAGATCGGGATCGTAAGTGGGGGTGAGCCACGTCATGCCGCCGCCGTGGCGCATGGCCTCTTCGCTGGGCCAGGTTTCCGATCCCGGATCGCCCATCTTCTGCGGGACGGTGTACCAGCGCCACTGCAGGTCGCCGGTTTCCGGGTCGTGCGACTCGATGTAGCCGGGGCGGTCGAGATCGTCGCCGCTGACTCCCGTGATGATGTGGTTCTTCACTACCAGCGGCGCCATGGAGCCGAAGTAATACTGGTCGAGATCGCAGATGGGCTTGTGCCAGCGCTCCCGGCCATCCTGCAGATTGAGCGACACCAGATGGCAGTCGGGCGTTTCGAAGTACAGCCAGTTGCCGTACACGCCGGCGCCGCGGTTGCCGATGTGGTCGCCGCCGTGGGAGGTCCAGGTGTAGTGCCATACTTCGCGGCCGGTGCGGGCATCCACGGCCCAGGCGTGGTCGGGCATGGTGAAGTAGAGAACGCCGTTCACCTGGATGGGGGTGGCGGAGATGCGGCCGCCGAAGCCGCCCCCGCCGCCGGGGGCGCCGTTGGCGCGGTAGACCCACGCCAGGCCGAGCGACTTGATGTTCGACTGGTTGATCCTGGAGAGCGTGCTATAGCGCCGCCCGGAATAGTCGCCGTTGTAGGTCGGCCAGGAGTCGGTGGGAGGCGCGCCCAGCCTGGCGGAATCGAGGCCGCCCTGCGCCAGGAGGGTGGAGGCCAGCAGGGCCACCAGCGGGGCCGGATTGAATAATCTGTAACTGGGGGTTGGGGATCGGGGGTTGGGAGTTGGGATTGTGTGGCTGACCCGCAAAAACAGCGGGTGCCCCGCGCTCGCCGCAGCCGGGGGTCGGGCAGTCCTCGGGCGGGCTTTCTGGAGATTTTTCCTGGCCCGGCGACGATGAGGCAAAGGACTTGAGTTGAAGTCACAGGCCGGAAAGAGCGCGGCGGCGAGGCGGGCGAGATGAGATTTCATTTCACGGTCTCCAGGTAAGCCACCAGGTCATGGATGTTGCGATCGGTGTAGCGGTCGAGCAGTTCGTGGTGCGCCTGCGCCGGGTCGTTTTTGACGACCTTGAGAGCGGGCGTGCGCGGGAACGAGCGATAGTCGCCCGAGGCGTCGCGGAGGGCGACGTTGAAATCGTCGAGGTGCAGGAGCACGCCCGTGACCGGCGCTCCCGAGGCCGGCGTGACGGTAACGGTGACCGGCTTTCCCGCGGCGGCGCCGCGGCCACGCCCGCCGCGGCCTCCGGGGAAGAGCATGCGCTGCTGCAGTTCGGGCGGATCCAGGCGCGAACCGATGTGCGCCAGGTCGCCCGCCGTAGAGTGGCAGGAGGAGCAGCGGCCTTCCCCGTTGAACCAGGCCGCGCCGGCCCGGGGATCGCCGGTGAGCACGTTCTGAATCTGGAGGGCGGCGCGGAGGGTGTTGTAGACCTCCTGGTGAATGGTGTGCGAGAGATCGACGATCTGCGCCTGAGTGAGCCGGGCGGCGGGCGTGGTCTGGGTGGGATGGCCGTTCTTGAGAAATGGGCCGATGGTGCTGCCGTAGCGGTCGTGGAGGACGATTTCGGAGCGAACCAGGTCGGCGCCATGGTCGCTTCCGCGGGCGTGCGTGCCGTGGCAGGTGATGCACTCGGCGGCATAGACCTTGCGTCCGCGATCGGCTGCGGCCTCATCGATCACCTGCTTGTCGGCGGGGCCGGGGGAAAACGCCGGAGCGCGTCCCCGGCCGCCGGGCGCCGCGCCGCGCCGCCCGCCGGATGCCGGGCCGTACTGGCCGGCCAGGTAATCCAGAATCAGGGCGAATTCCTCGTCGCTGCCCTTGGCGCCGCGGGCGATCATGGAGTTGATGCTTTCCTACCACTCGGCGCGGGTGCGCCGCTGGCTGGTGACGGTCTCCACCGCATGGCAGGCGCCGCAGACCTTTTGAAAAGCTGCCGGCGCGCCGTTCGCCGCTTGCGGTTGCGCCACACCCGTTAAGGGCGCCAGCAGCAGCGCGGCCGCACAGATGGCATATCGCATTCCCGATTCCCTCCCGCCAAGACCGGCTCCGCCAGCCCTCGGACCAGTGTACAATCCGGCCGGTCCGCGGCGAAAGAGGGGAGCTTCCCACGGCTTCGCCGCACCCCTGGGCTCCTCGGCGGCATCATGTAAGGAGACCGGGATGCAGCAGCCGACTTTGCCCCAGCAGCCTCAGCCACACGTGAACCCGTGGATTGTCGCCGTAGCGGTGATGTTCGCCACCTTCATGGAGGTGCTGGACACCACCGTGGTCAACGTGTCGCTGCCGCACATCGCGGGAAGCCTGTCGGCCAGCGTGGATGAAGCGGCCTGGGCGCTCACCTCGTACCTGGTCGCCAACGCCATCATCCTGCCCATGACCGGGTGGATCGCCAATTACTTCGGACGCAAGCGCACCCTGCTGGCCGCCGTATTCGGCTTTACGGCGGCATCGTTTCTCTGCGGGCTGGCGCCGAGCCTGGGAATCCTGATTTTTTTCCGGATACTGCAAGGCGCCACGGGCGGCGCGCTGCAGCCCCTGTCGCAGGCGGTGATGCTGGAAGCCTTTCCGCCGGCGGACCGCGGCAAGGCGATGGCGTTCTGGGGCCTGGGCATCGTGGTGGCGCCCATGCTCGGCCCGGTGCTGGGCGGCTGGCTGACCGACAACTACAGTTGGCGATGGGTGTTCTACATCAATCTGCCGGTGGGCCTGATCTCGGTCATCATGACGCGCCTGTTCATCTTCGATCCGCCCTACATTCGCCGCAGCAAGGCGGGCATCGACTACTGGGGGATGGGCATGCTGGCGGTGGGCGTGGGCGCGCTGCAAGTGGTGCTCGACAAGGGGCAGGAAGACGACTGGTTCGCCTCCAACTGGATCTCCATCCTGGCGGTAGTGGCGGTCGCGGGGCTCGCCCTGTTCGTGGTGCATGAGCTGCGAACGCGCAATCCGGTGGTGAACCTGCGGGTGTTCAAGACGCGGACTTATGCCGCGGGCGTGTTCCTGATGACGGTGCTGGGCTTCGTGCTGTATGGCAGCCTGCTGTTGCTGCCGGTTTTTCTGCAGACGCTGCTGGGCTATCCCGCCCTGGATGCCGGCCTGGCCATGGCGCCGCGCGGATTGGGCTCGTTCCTGATGATGCCCGTGGTGGGGACCGTGCTCGGCCGTTTCGACCCGCGCAAAGTGCTGGCCGTGGGGCTGGTGGGAGCGGCCTGGACGCTCTACGCGCTGTCGAAGCTGAACCTCGAAGCCGGATACTGGGACATCTTCTGGCCGCAATTCATTCAGGGCGCCGCGCTGGCCATGCTGTTCGTGCCGTTGACCACCGCCACCATGGACCCCATCCGCAAAGAGGAAATGGGGAACGCCACCAGCATGTTCAACCTGATGCGCAACTTGGGCGGCAGCTTCGGAATCGCCGGCGCCACCACCTACCTGTTCCGCCGCCAGCAGTACCACACCAATCTTCTGGGCGCGGATGTGACGCAGTTCAATCCGCGGACCCAGGTGCTGCTCAAGGGGATTCAATCGAACATGGAGATCCACGGCGCGGATCCCAGCACGGCCCTGCACCGCGCGTACGGGACCATCTGGGGCATGGTGCAGCAGCAGGCCTCCATGCAGGCGTTTGTGGATACGTTTCTGGCCTTGTCGATCGTCTTTCTGCTGGTGCTGCCGTTGCTGTTCGTCATGAAGCGGCCGCGGCATCATCGTGGTCCGTCGGCGATGCACTAGCGCGGCCTGCGGCACGATAGACTTGTAGCGGTACAACTTGTTTGACTTGAGGTAGTACGACATAATAAACTTGTAGCTGTACGGCATTAAAGACTTGCGGCCAGCGACCCCATGGCGACCCCGAACGAAAAACTCGCGTCCTCCCTGACGATCCTTCGGAAGCTCCAGAAGGGCGGACGCCGCGTCTTCCAGTCGCGGGAACTGGGCCGCACCCACCGGGAGCGGCTGCTTCAGAACGGCTTTCTCCAGGAGGTGATAAAAGGCTGGCTGATCTCGTCGGGACCAAGCGCGCGCGACGGGGAGAGCACGCCGTGGTACGCGTCCTTCTGGGAATTCTGCGGGCGCTACTGCGCGGAGCGCTTCGGCGAGGAATGGTTCCTCTCCCCGGAGCAATCGCTGCTCCTCGATGCCGAGAATACGGTTATCCCGTCACAGGTGATTGTCTCCAGTCCCAAGGGGATGAACAACAACATCGCCCTCCTGTTCGGGACCTCGCTCTATGACCTGAAGCAGCCGCAGATGCCCCCGGCAGCCGACCTCGTGGTGCGCGACCGCCTGCGGCTCTTCGCACCGGCGGCGGCGCTCATCCGGGTTCCTGAATCCTTTTTCGCGAACCATCCCATCGAAACGCAAGTGGTGCTCGCCAGTTTCCGCGATCCATCGGAGCTGCTGCGCCGCCTGCTGGATGGCGGACACACGGTGGTCGCCGGGCGGCTGGCGGGAGCGTTCCGGCGGATCGGGCGGGCGGAGGCGGCGGACGAGATCGTCACCACCATGAAGGCCGCCGGCTATGGCGTGCGCGAGAGCGATCCGTTTGCGGAGCGCGCGCCGGCGGCGGCGGTGGCGGCGGCCGCGGCGGCGCCGACCGTGAGCAGGATGCGCGCGATGAGGGAAGCCATGCGCGGAACGGTGCTCGCGGTGTTTCCGCCGCCGCCGGGCCTCCCCGAAAACAAGGAAGCCTTCCTGAAATTTGTGGACGACATCTACCGCGCCGATGCTTACCACTCGCTGTCCATCGAAGGCTTCAGCGTCTCCGATGCGCTCATCGAGCGCGTGGAGGCGGGAAACTGGGACCCGGAGCATCGGGATGACGACCGGCACAGCCGCGATGCGCTCGCTGCGCGCGGGTACTGGCAGGCATTCCAGGTCGTGAAACAGAATGTCCGCGAGATCATCGCTGGAGCGAATGCGGGCCAGTTGGTGCGCACCACGCACCGCGATTGGTACCGCGAGCTGTTTCAGCCCTGCGTGGCGGCCGGCCTGATTGCGCCTGGCGCTCTCGCCGGCTACCGCAACGACGCTGTTTACTTGCGCACCTCTCGCTATGTGCCGCCCCGGTGGGAAGCGGTACGCGACGCCATGCCCGCGCTCTTCGATCTGCTCGCACAGGAACCGGAGCCGGCCGTGCGCGCTGTCCTCGGACACTGGCTGTTCGGATATATCCACCCCTACCCAGACGGCAACGGGCGCATGGCCCGGTTCCTGATGAACGCAATGCTGGCCTCTGGCGGCTATCCCTGGACCGTTGTGCGTGTCGAAGACCGCACGGCGTACCTTGCCGCACTCGACCGCGCGAGCATCGACATGGACGTCGGGCCATTCGCCGCGTTTCTCGCCGAACGCGTGACATGGTCGCTCGATCGGGCACAGGTGGAAGGGTAAGACCGCATGGATACGCTGCGCACCCCGTAGGCAGGCCGTCGCAACCCGGTAATCGTCATTGACGACAACGGGCACGCCCGGCAAATCGTGGAGACATTCCGGGTTGACGCGATCTGGCCTGCCGGCGATGACAAGACGGTTGCGACCTTTCCGGATCGCTTCTGGCGCGGGATGCGCACCGTCGTGACAGAGGCGCTCGGACCGGCGGTACTCTTCGTCCCAGCCGAGCGCGAGCCAGCGCAGTCCCTCGTAGATCGATTCCAGAGACGCCTCGGTATTGCGTTCGACGCCGGTACCGTCGATGCGCAGGACGACCGTCCTCCGTTGTGGCGGGCGTAGGCACTGGACGTCAGGCTGGCTCCCAACTAAACTGAATACATGGCAGCGTGGGAGGAATTCCTGAGCAGCAGACCGGAGGTCTGCGGGGGTGAGATCTGCGCAACGGGAACCCGGATTCCCGTAACGGTGATCCTCGACACTCTGGCGGAAGGCGCCACAAAGGGCGAGATTTTGGCGAGCTATCCCTCGCTTCGCCTCGACCACATCAATGCGGCATTGGCGTACGCCGCAGAATTGGCGCATGAAGAACGTCTGGTGCCAATCAGGGCAATGTGAAGTTCAAGCTTGACGAGAACCTCCCTGTTGAGCTGACGGAGGATCTTCGCAGCTTGGGCCACGATGCCGACACGGTCGCCGATGAAGGACTCCGCGGCGCTTCGGACCCGACAGTCGTGGATGCCTGCCGCGTTGCAGATCGGATCCTGTTCACGCTCGACAAGGGCATCGCCAATCTCCGGCGTTATCCGGTTCAACAGCACGCGGGAGTAGTCTTGTTTCGGCCGGACACGTCTGGCCGCAGAGCCGTCATCGCGTTTGTACGCGACCGACTACACAGAGTCATCGAGATGGACCTTGCGGGCCGACTGACCGTCGTCGGACCATCCCGTATCCGGTGTCGATAGGCTACCGCTGCACACACCCGCTTTAGAATCCCGGCGGCAACTTCTCCGGGGGAGCCGGGGGTGATTGCCGTTCCTAATCGGTGTCCGCGAGTGGAGGTCAGTCACTTCAGCGGTATGGGCGTTTTGTGTCAACATGGCAAGCGGCAGCCCAATTTCCGGTTGGCGTGATCCGCTCTGAACTACTCGGGGAGGGCGGTTTCCACCTCCGCGAAAAGTGGACGAGTCGTCAGGGTGGAAGCAGAAACGAGCTTGCGCAGGAGTAGTGTCGTGTTAGAGGATCGCAATCTCAAGTTTAGAGCCGCTCCTCATAGAACCGCCGATCCCCGTTTGACATTCCCTTTGAGACTCGGGATGAGCTCATTCGTACCTCAGCGCGACCATGGGATCGACTTTGGTCGCCCGACGCGCGGGGACGGCGGCGGCGAGCAGCGCCGCGGCCAGCAGGACGGCGACGGATTGCGACATCGAGACAAGATCGAAACTGTCGATCCCGTAGATCAGACTGCCGAGGAAGAGACCCCACGAAAATGCCACTACGACCCCAATCGCCAGTCCGGCCACCACCGGCACCAGGGAGAACCGCAAAATCATCCTGCCCACGTCTTCGCGCCGTGCACCGAGCGCCATGCGGATGCCGATTTCCCGCGTCCATTGCGTCACTACGCAGGCCAGCACGCCGAAAAGCCCCAGCGAGGCCAGGCCGAGCGCCAGAATTCCGAAGAAACTTGAGAGGTACGCAATCAGGCGCTCGTTCGCCAGGCGCCTGTTGATGTACTCTTCCATCAAGCGAACGTCCAGCAGGGGAACGTTTGGGTTTTGGTCTTCGATCGCACGCCGGATTCCCGCGATCACCGGTGCGGCGCTTCCGGCAAACCGCACCACTAGCGAGCGCGCGTCGGCGCCGTTTGACCAACTGGGCTCGTAGATAGTCCCGAATCGGTCGGCTTGTCTCATATCAACATAATGCACATCCTTCACCACGCCGATAACCTCAATGCCTTTGTCGGCGGGACAATCGGATCCAGACAGGCAGAATCGGCGCCCCACGGCATTTACGGTTCCGAACTTCTGGCGCGCCAATGATTGGTCTATGATGCAAACCCGGGACGCGTCCTCGTTCCGCCGGCCGCGGGGTGTAACGACAGGCTCATCCTCGCGCCGAAAGTCACGGCCCGCCAGGACGGGAATGCCCATTGTGGCGAAGTAGCCCGAGCTGACCGGATTGTAAATCGCAAGAGCTGGCTGGAACGCCTTTTCACCTGCAGCCATCATGCGGATATAGTTGCTAATCGGCGTCATGCCCGTCAAAGCGGCGGTGCGCACGCCGGAAAGGGTCCGCGTGCGCTCGAGCAACTGATCGTAGAAGGCGCGCAATGCCTGCCCGCTGTATCCGACGCGTGTGGTCCCGATCTCACAAATCACGATGCTCTCGCGCTGAAAGCCGAGGTCGATATTATAAAGATTTCTGAGCGTGCGACCAAACAAACTGGCCCCGATCAGCAACGCGAGGGACAAGGCGATTTGGCCAGCGATCAGAAACCTGGAAAGCAATGACCGGGAGAGCGTCTCGGTGGACACTCCACCCGCCTTCATGCTCTCCGCAACTTTCATCCGCGTGGCCCGCAGGGCGGGAATCAGGCCGAATAAGATGGTGGTGAGCAGCGTAAGGCCGGCACACGATGCGAAAACGAAGAGGCTGAGATGGAAACGAAAATCCGGGTCTAGAACATTGAGGCGGGTAAGAGCGCGTACACCGAACCAGGCAACTCCAAGCCCCGTCGCGCTCCCCGCCGCGGCCAGCAGGAGGCTCTCCGTGAGAAACTGCCGAATCAAGCGCCCGCGCGTCGCGCCCAGCGACAGACGCACGGCGGTCTGCTTCCAGCGTTGCGAGGCGCGCACCAGCAGCAGATTCGCCGCGTTTGCGCAGGTAAGCAGTAGCACCAGAACTGTAGCGGCCGCCAGGGCTTTAAGCGGATCTAGAGAAATCTCGTTGTGGACAAAGTAGGGGGAACGGGCCACAGGCGCGAGCCGACATTCGTCCTTTCCAAGGAGATGAGCTTTGGTGACAGCCTCGACGCCTCGGTCATTCACCTTTTCCACTGCCTGACGCCACAGAACCGGCATCGACGCTTGGGCTTGCTGCATTGAAAGGCCCGGCTTCAATCGCGCCACGCAGGTGAGCCAGGGATTCTGCGGCTTGTTCCATTCCTGTGCCGCGCCGGGGTTCGTCACTGGGTACATGGCCAAGGCCACAAAAACCTCGGGCTCGTCGCCCTTGAACAAGCCGCCGAACCCCTTTTCCGCCACGCCGGCGATCAAGAATGAGTAGTTGTTCACCGAGAGCTTCTGGCCGATCACCCGGAGGTCCCCGTTAAACTGCCGCTGCCAATAGCGATAGGACAGGACAACAACCGGTGGCCCCCCGGCTGTATCGTCAGACACCGTGATAACTCGGCCGGCAGCGGGTCCTATCCCGAGGAGTTGGAAGTAGCCGCCGCTGACGTATCCGACTTTGCCGATTTCCACGCCCCGCGACCCAGGGGGCCGAAGGCCGGCGGCCAGATTGTCGCTGCTGGCGAGGACTCCGTCGAAAACGTGGCTGAGGTCGCGATAGGCACGGAAAAAGGGATATGTGCGGCTGTAGAAACCTTCGATCCTTACGAGGCGATTCGCTTCGCGTGCCGGAACGGACCACAGCAAAAGCTGGTCGACAAGGCTAAAGAGGGCCGTGGTCAGGCCTAGGCCGAAGGCGAGTGTGGCCACTACTAGAAGCGTGAAGCCGGGACTCTTGGCGAGAGCCCGTGCCCCAAATCGAATATCGTCGACTAATGTGTTCATGGGGCCCTCCTCAAATTGGTTCGTGCCACCGGACCAACTCGGTTCGTCGTTCCAGGCCCAGCTTCGACCGCGACGAGGAGAACCCCCGCGGCCGCGATTACGGGCTGCAGGTGGCTCACGGGTGACAGTCTATCACCCTTGCCGGTCGTGAAATAGGTGATCGGAAACGGCTCTCCGGGCAACCCTGTCCAGTTCGCCGCCCACCCGGAAGCAATCCACATGAGCGTATAAGCCGCCAAACCGCTGAAGTGGCTCCATCAGCGGATTAGTTCCCCACAAGTCGGCTCCGGTCCACTGACGCGCTCGCAACCCTGTCCGTAGGACGCTGTGGAAGGGGGCATAAGAAATGGGAAGCGGAACTCGCTGAAGCTCGCCCGTTTCCAACCGGCGCCAGCAACGAAACGGGACTTGGGAAGACGGAGCCCTCCTTAGGTTAGCGCCCGTGCACTCCGATCCCTGGCCCGCGCTTTCGTTATACTGGCATTTCCGATGCTTCGAGTTCGCTTCGCGCCTTCCCCCACGGGGTTTCTGCATGTGGGGAGCGCGCGCACCTTCATTTTCAACTGGCTCTACGCCCGCCACAACGGA
>Ga0326728_10023021_pt1 | contig 11479 bp, 7 predicted proteins | sample MB3enrmetagenome_FD_207602 | JGI IMG/M metagenome (GOLD analysis project Ga0326728, IMG submission 207602) | Lab enriched peat soil microbial communities from McLean, Ithaca, NY, United States - MB31MN | ecosystem: Environmental > Terrestrial > Soil > Wetlands > Peat | place: USA: New York... | reverse complement strand
GCGACTCGTTTGAAGTTCGACAAGTGTCGTTCCAGCGCCCGCAGGCGCTTGACGGATTCTCCATTGGTCACAAGCAACAGGTCTGCGTGCAGGCGCCAGGCGGACGAATACCGTTTGGCCGCTTCATTGGCGCAAGCCTTGAGGAGGACCTCGTTAAGCTCCAGAAAGCCCGCACAGGCTGCCGACTCGGTCCAAGGGGTGGGCAGCTCCGGAAAGGCCAGCCGATCCTTGCCTGTGCTGGCTTCGTAGAGGACCTTCCCTAATCCGTAAAGGTCGGCCTGCGGCGTGCCAGGGCCTTCCGGTGGAATGAACCCGTCAGTGCCCACGTACGAGCGGGCCTGATTGGCGTCGGTCACCAGGCCAATATCCGCGAGCTTGGGCACATTGTTGACGAAGATGATGTTGGAGGGCTTAATGTCGCGGTGGACCAAACCGTGGCGGTCGAGTTGGACCAGCGCGTCACTCAGTGCCAGGCCCAACTGCAAACATTTCTCCAAGGAGAGACTCCCTCCCCGTCTGATCTCTTTGTCCAGGGTCTTGGAGGAATAATGCTCGGGGTCGATTTGCTGGCCCGATGCCTCGTCGTCACCCAGTTCCATCACGTAGTAGAAGCAGCCTTGCGCTTCGTTGATGCCCACATGCAGCACGTCGATAAACCCTTCGTGCGAACGGGAGATGGGCTCAAACTTGCGGATGCCGGATAATTCGCGCTCAAAAGGGCGCTGATCCTTGAAAGAGCTGCGGTAAACCAACTTGACGGCGCGGTAGAGGCCGAACGTGTTCCGGGCCAGCCACACTTCGCCGTAGCTGCCGCGGCCGATGCACCGCAGCAACGTGTGGTCGGGAATGGACACCTCCGGGAGAGCGTCGCCGGCAGCCATGGACGCGCTCGAATCGTCCGGCAAGGGCTGGCGAGCGGTTCGTCGGCCATCTGGCTCTATATTCACACAAACATCAGCCGGATGGCATTAGATGGGGAGAATCAATTCCTGGCAAACACATTTTCGGGTCTCCTTGGGTTTTCGCCGATTCCCTGCCCCTGCTTTTTCGGGGAACCAGCGCGAACAGCCAGGCCAAGCCAGGTTAGGCCCTCCAATTCGCATCGAAATCCGCCGCTTGATGGAAGCCGCCGCCCCAAGTGCTGCGGGCGCCGATATGTTGGACCAGAGAGGGGGCGTGATAGAGGAGCGGCTTCTTCAAGCAAGCGGCCAGCCGAGACATCTTGATGTCCTGCATGCCTCCGGCACGCCGCCAATGGCGGACCACATATTCGGCGGTTGCCCTGGAGAGGAGAAATGCCTGGCTGCCGAAAACGGATGTTGGGGCGACGATTCGAGCGTGGTTCTTGAAATCGCATGCTAATTCGCGAACGCCCGGATTGTATAAGCTGGCCAGGGTCACGACTCTGGTCGCGAGGGGCTGCCAGCGATACAGGTTCTCGCGAAGGTGCCGGTTAAAATCCAAATCGTCCTCGAGGAAAAGGATGTAATCAACGGCGCGCTCCAGAGCCTGTTTGAGGGCGAGCAGGGTACAATGCGTCTGCCGTTCACGGTGGTCATCGCCCGTGCCTTCGTCCATCTGAACGTGGAGGCGCAAAGTGCCCCAATCCGTTTGACGCAGATTATCCAGGGTCTGTTGCCGCACGCCGTTGCGCTCGGCGCAGGAAATCATCACGGCATCAACCCGTAGAGGCTTGGTCCAGGCGTGAGCTCGCGCCCGGAGTTGCTTCCGGAGGCGGGCGCCCACGCCGCCGTTCCACACCTGCTGCAGTTGGACCACGTAGGCGCGGCACCGTCGTTCGAAGCGAAAGTTTTCGACGCGGCGGTTGCACAAACAGATATCCCATTTGTCGGTGTTCCGGTGCTGGAAAACCCGCCGGCCCGTAAAATCATGCTGGCACATCGTGCGGTCCAGGGTATGGATGGGGTGGGGAACCAGGACATACGGTTGTCTGAGCTTTCGAAAGGCCAGATGGAAGGTCTCCTTATCGCCGTGCAGGTATTGATAGTAAAAGTCGGAGTTCTCGTTAAACCACATGGCCAGGCAAAGCGCCCGCCAGCATCGCCCTCGATCCACCACCATCTGGCCGCTTTCGAACTCCGCCTCTTGGGGCTCGCGCAATCCGCAGCTTCGCCAGACGGCAGCGGCTTTTGGGTTCTTCCCTCGCTGGTAATCGGGCCAGAAAACCGCCCCTCGGCTTCGGAATTGGGGAGTATCGAACAGAAACTCAGGATTGATCACCGGCACATTGTCGGCATCGAGCAGCAGGACTTCCCGGAAAGAGCAATGGAGGAGGGCATACGGCTTGAGTTCCCATCCGTGCAAGGTGCGGGCCGGAAACTGCCTTCGCCTCCTGGAAGCGTCGACGCACCGAACGTGGAGCGGAGTTAAAAGGGCCCTTTGCCCGTGGTCCATCTCGCCCTTGGCCAAATGCCACAACTCGATTGGGAGTTTGCAGCGCAGGCGCCGCAGCATGTTGATGCAAACCCAAGCGCAGGTGAAATAGCGGATTCCACCGCCGCAGATTACAATGCCTCGGCCTTGGCACTCGTTTGAGAAAGCCGGGATGGTTTGGATGAACTTTTCACACGCCATCCCGGCGGAGTGAATTGTCAAGGGCTGATCGTCAACCGCGTTCGTGGCGGTGGCGGCCACGCCGCGCTCGGCCGCCCGGCGCTCGATGGGGGAGAGGTATCTGAGGACGTTCCCCTGGTAGTATAACTCCACTCGGCGGATGACCTCCTCCGGGGTAATCATGTCCATGCAACGCGGAATTCCGGCCACGACATCGACACAACGGCGCCCGGGCCGGTCCCGCCTGTCTCCATCCCTCAGAGGCATCGCCCGGTCCTTCCAGCAGCCACCATGGGCACAACAGGGCAAGGCGCCGATGGTGTGAACGAATTGGTGGCCGGGATAGGCCTCCCAGTGGGCGGGCTCACGGCCGCCGGCAACCACGACGCACGGACGGTGGGCGAGTTGGCCGGGCTTGGTTTCGACGGCTGCGGCCAAGTGCATTAAAGCAGTGATCGAACAGAGCACTCCCTCCGAGTGATACACCAATCGAATCAGCTCGCGCAGCGTGGTTTGGCCGCGCAGATCGATCACCCCGGATAATCTTGGATGGTGGTGCCCATATTGGCCAACTTGGACAAACTGGACCTTCCCTCGAAAGTGGTCGATCACTTGCTGGTAGCGATCGGATTGCCACCACTTGATGGTCACATCGTGCTTCCCCCCCGCTGCCACGATCCAAAATGGAATGGCTCGCCCGGCGGCCTCATGGACCTGGGAATACCAGGCCTTTTCCTGGGCTGAGAGGTGAATGTCCCCCTTAAATGCCGTCGGTTTTATGGACAGGCGGAGGCGATGGTTGAGGAAGTCAATGAAGCCATGGAGGCAGTGGTATGGGGTTCCATTGCAGCCATTGATGAGAGGATAGCGGCAGTCCAGTTTGGTTGCGTCCGGGTCCTTGTCGGAGAGCGGCGTCAGATGCGGGTTGTTTTCCCAAAGATCGGGACAGACCGTCCGTACATCCGTCAGGAACTGCCCTGGATACCAGTGATGCAGATCGCGCACGGCGGCGGTGAGCATCACGACGTCACCGGGCGAGAGACCGCAGTTCAGAATCAGCTTCTTCAAGGGCAAAACCAGAGAGCGAGAACGGCCCAATCGGAACAGCCACATTCCGACTCGCCCCAAAACCCCGTCCCCGCCGTCTGCTGCTATTGGCGACTTCGCTTCAGGTATGGACTCGGGGTCTGAGGTTCCATAGTGTTACTGGGGCTTGGGGAAGGATCGTCCGCGGCAGACATCTTCCCGCGTCGGCGGACCGGTTTTGGACTGAAGCCGGGTTGGACTTTCGGTTTGCGAATCGGCGCACTTTGTTTCTTCCTGGCCATGTTGTTCGGGTGTTGATGGTTTTTGGTTTAAGTCACGGTCCGGCGGCGCAAACGCCGCCGGACCGGATTCCCCCCTGCAAACTCCCTGGGAAATGGGCGCGGTTCCACTTAGGGGCAAGTCTAGACCGGTTTATTGCGTAAATAAGAGATTTCCACCCGGAGGAGCTTGTTGGTTCGGTGCTTCGCCAAATAGACCTGGGCAAGATTGATTCTCAGGGCTCGAGCTACCCTTGAGGCGGGCACTTCATTGAGAACATACAGGTCATAGGCCTGGTACTGTTTGGGGTCAATTTTCTTTTTGACCCGTTCGAGTGCGGCGGCCAGGAGGTTGTCCTCCCATTCTTCATCCCAAATAGTCTCCAATGCTGAGCCGGCCGGGTCAGCGACCTGCTCAATCGTGGCTGTTTGCGTCTCTCTGGCCGAAAAGCGGGGTTCCGGCCGGGGCGATTGGATATGTGTCTTTCGCCTCCTCAACTGGGTCACGATTTGCCACTGGGTTGCCTGGAGCAACCAATTCTTGAACAAGCCTTTGGCCGGATCATAGTGAAAGCCTGGCATGCGCCTGACCATCGCCAGGACGGTGTCCTGAACCACATCTTGCGCCTCGTCATCGCTCAAGCCGGCCCTGGCGGCGGCGCGGTAAATGAGCCGCCAGTACGTCTCGAAGAAGACGCGCCAGCTTTCTTGATCGCCGGCATCCTTCAGGCGGCTCAACAAGGACTGCCTCGTGGGGATGAAGCAATTGGCGCGGTTTATGCTATAGCGTCTGGCATTCACTGTTTATGTCTATAGATGGATACGCCTCGAGAAGTCCATTTCTTTCAAAAAAAGGTAACTGTTCAGGTTTCGGTGGCAGGGCGGGCAGTCCTCCGCCCGCCGCCGGCAGTGGCATCGCATCCGGTCCGCCAGGAAGCGACAGACGGCGCGCACAGAGTGACGCGCCCTACCCTGCTCCTTACACGGATCTGCGATGGCGTGTGCGCGACCCCTTCTCGAAATCCCAAGCTCGCTACGGTCAGGCTATTCATCCCGCAGGGATGAAAGAGGGTAGCCGGGGGTCGAAGCCAGGCGAGACCCCCGGAACGACGGCGTGCATGGCCTGCACCCCGGAGGGGTGCCAGAGGGGCAGCCCCGTTTTCTGGCACCCCTCCGGGGTGCCGCGGGATGCCCCCCCCAACTGACCGGTGGTCGCAGCTCCGCTGCGACCCCCGGCTACCATCTGGCAGCCCTCCGGGTTGCGAAAAGCGGCCCAGACCCGCTTGGTATCGGTCAGGCCACAGGTTGGGGTCGAATCACCTTGGGCCCCCGAAGGTCCGTGTAAGGAGCAGGCCCTACCGTTGAGAGCTGAATAGTCACGCAGATAGAGCATGTCCTTTGCCATTCTCATACTCACTCGGAGCGTTCGCTCTTCGGCTTACGCTCGTCTCCTACAGCCAGAGAGTGGGGCCCGTTTCGGCGGCCTTGTCACTGGCCCTGCTTCTGCGGACTTCGGCTTTCACCTCCCGCCGCTTCCACATCAATCCGGTAACGCCGGTGCGTGTAGAGGTCGTCGGCCACCTGGTAGAGGGCGATGGCGTCCCGCTCGAGTTCCCGGTCGGCGTCCGTCGGTTTGGGCAGCAGGCTCATGTCCACCCTCTTAGGGTTGCCGGCATAAAACTCCTCGGTTTTCATCAACCCCAGGACCACGAGCCGGTCCCCTGCCAGCAGGCCGATGTCCCGATTGTGATTGAGCGGGGCGCGGCCGGCCTCGGGACGGCTCTTCAAGAGGTCCTGACCGAAGAACATCGTCTTGTAGGGCCGCCCAATGAGGCCAAGAACGGTCGGAGACACATCGAGGGAGCTGCCCAGTTGGCCGATGCGGCTGGGCATCCTGACTGCCGCCGGTCCGACGATGAGCACCGGGATCTCATACGAATGGATGGGAATGGTCTGTTTGCCATAGACTCGAGCCCCGTGATCGGCCACGACGACAAAGACGGTGTTCGTCCAAAAGGCCTCCTTCCTGGCCGCCCGGAAAAACTGGCCCAGAGCGAAATCGGAGTACCTCACCGCATACTCGCGCTTTCGCCGGTCGGGGTCTTCGGCGATCCTGCCCGTGGGATAGAGGTAAGGTTTGTGGTTGGAAACCGAAAGGGCCGTGGCAAAGAACGGCTTGCCCGCCCTGGCCAGTTGGCGGCATTCCTGGATCGTCCGGCCAAAGAGGTCCTCGTCGCAAACGCCCCAGATCGTGGTGAAGGTCGGATGCGCAAAATGCTTCTGTTCGATGAAACGGTCGTAGCCGTTGCGCACCGCATAAGAGCGCATGCTGTCGAAAAAACCGCGTCCGCCGTAAATGAAGAGCGTCGAGTACCCATCCCGCTTGAGCACGCGGGCGGTCGTCTCGACGTTGTCCGAGAGGTCCCGTTTCACAATCGAACCACCCGGCAGCGGGGGAAACGATGAGAGGACGCCTTCCATGCCGCGCACCGTCCGGTTGCCACAGGCATAAATGTTGGTAAAGAGCAGACCTTCCTGGCCTGCCAGCTTGTCCATCTCAGGCGTCAGCGTGTGGGGCCGTCCCAGGCAACCCCAGAATTCCGAGCCGAGGCTTTCCTCCAAAAGAATCACGACATTGAGCTTCGGGCGCGCGGGGTCGCCGGCCACCTGGCGCGCAATCGAGTCGCCCTCCGCCTCGAAAGACGTCCCCGGCCCCGCCGTCAGCCGCCGCGCCCGCCGGTAGGCCTCCTCGAGGGGCAGGGTCTTGTAGAAATCGGCGAACTCGAGGTGATGCGTCCACGCCGCCGCCAGAAAGGACAGCGCGCCATTGTTGGCCATCTCGTTGACGGTGCGGTCATTGCCGACGTGGGCGCCTTTGAGGTTGAGCGACGGGAGGAGCGCGGCTGCCAGCGCCGCTGCCGCCGCCAGGCGCAGCAGCCGGGCCCTGCCCGGAACCGGCACTTCCCACATCCCCTTGAAGAGCCGGCGCGCAGCCCACATCCAGAGGAGCGTCAAGCCCAGGCAGCCCAGCAGAAACAGCCCCACCGGATACGATTCCCAGATGTTGTTGATGACCTCCCTGGGATTGTCCAGGTAATCGACGGCCACGGTGTTGAAACGGGACCTAAATTCCTCGAAGAAGAAGAACTCGATGAACAGCAGGAAGACCTGGGCAAAACAGAACACGAAACTTCCGCCCAGGAACAGGAGCCGATGCCAGCGGGCCCCGAACTGGCGGTTCGACACCAGCGCCAGCCAGCAGAGCAGCGGAATGATCTCGGCCACGGCAGCGAACAGGTCCCGGTGAAACCCGCTCAACAACGCCAGCACGGCCTGCCCCGGCGCCAATCCCGCCGGCTTGAAGGCGCACAGCAACACGACCCTCAGCACCAGCCACCCGGCCAGAAGCGACAGCAGGCAGAATGCCGCAAAACCATACCGGGACCGCCACCACTGCCGCGCCGGGGGCGGAGCATCAAGCTTCATAGACTCTCACCCTATCCGGCATGGCTCTTGGACTCAAGCAATGATGTGGAATGGCTCGACCGCCCTGTCACCCCCGCCGAGCGCTGGTCAATTCGAGCTGGCGTTCCTTGTAGCGCATGGCGACCAGCATGAAGATAATTGCCACGCCGAACGTCAGCCCGGCGTAAAGATAGAAGGTGGAGACGCTCACCGAGGCGCTGCCCGCCTGGCCCGCCGAGGTATGGATGAGGGCACTCTTGAGTTTGGTGAGGATGGGAACGTAGAGATTGCCGATTGCCACCGTCACGAGCCAAAAACTCATGATGGTGCTCTTCATCTCCGCCGCCGCCTGAGTGAAGGCGAACTCGAGCCCGGTTGTCGAGAGCAGGACCTCGCCGGTGGTCAGCATGAAGTAGGGCAGCGTTTGCCAAAGCACGCTCAACCGCGCCCCGGCGTCCACTCGCGTCTGAAGCAGGCCGACCACCACGTAGGCCAGGGCCGCCAGCACCAGGCCCGCCCCCATCCGCCTCAGCGCCGAGACCCGGATACCGGTCAATCTCTCGAAGCGCGGATATATCCAGAGCATCAACGGCACCAGCACCATCACCAGCGCCGGGTTCATCGATTGCATCTGCTCGGCCCCGATCTTGAGGTTCCCGAAAAGCTGAACCGCCACCATGTTGTCGCCCTGCATCACCCACGTCGAGGAGGTCTGGTCAAACAGCGCCCAGAATATCGTAATCGGCGCAAAGACCGCCAGGACAGGTCCCACCGAGCGCGCGGCGTCCACCTCTCGATCCTTGAACCGCTCGCGCGCAACATCCCAGATGCTCTGCCCCGCCTTCCGCCGGCCCATGTTCGTCAGCGCATACCACGTGACCTTCATGAACCCCGCCGATTTGGTCTGGCTGGAGGGCGGGATTCGGGCGTAGCACTTCCGGCCGAGCCAGAAGATCAGCGTGGCGGCGAGCATCAGCAGACCGGGGACGCCGAAGGCCAGGCGGTATCCCCATTTGTCCTTGATCCATGGGATTACCAGAAACGAGAAAAAGGAGCCGAAGTTGATCGACCAGTAGAACAGCCCGTAGGCCTTTTGCAGCATCGCGCTCTGCTCCGGCTTGAACTGGTCGCCGCAGAAGGCCGACACGCATGGTTTGATGCCCCCGGAGCCGAGGGCGATCAGCACCAACCCGGCGTAGAGCCCCCAGGCGGAGCCGACGCTGGCCGCCAGCACCAGGTTGCCCAGGCAGTAGATCAGCGACACGTAGAGAATCGTATAATAGCGGCCCCAGAGCTTATCGCTCAGCCACCCGCCCAGCAGCGCAGAAAAATAATTGGCAAAGACCCACAGGTGAATGATTTCCGTCGCCCGGTCCTTCCCCTCGTCTTTGGGCAAGTACTGGAACAACACCTCGCTGATGTAAAGGGCCAGGATGCCGCGGATGCCATAGTAGCTGAACCGCTCGCAGGCCTCGTTCCCAATAATGAACTTGATCGGCGGCGGCCACCGATTGGCGGCTGGTTTCCCTTTGGTCGGCGGCCCCTCGGCCTCTGCGTTGGCACTCATAGAGTCCTGGTCTTTTTGACGATCTACGGCAATCCGCCTTGGGTGTCCAGCCGAACCCTCAGCGGAGGGGGCTCCTGACATTTGTTGACAGCGGAACGAAAAATCTTTAAACCACCGGCAATTCGCATACTCAAACTTATGGAAAACGTCCAACTCGGGTTCCTCGATTACGCCATCCTGCTCATTTACGTCGTTTTCGTCATCGCCATCGGGTTCGTCTTGAGACGATACCTGAAAAGCTCGTCGGACTTTCTGACCTCGGGACGGTCGATTCCGGCGTGGGTCACCGGCCTGGCGTTCATCTCGGCCAACCTCGGAGCGCTCGAGTTGGTGGGCATGGCCGCCAGCGGCGCCAAATACGGCATGGCCACCTGCCACTTTTACTGGGTCGGCGCCATTCCGGCCATGGTTTTTCTGGCGGTCTTCATGATGCCGTTCTACTACGGCTCGAAGGCCCGCTCGGTGCCCGAGTACTTGAAAATGCGGTTCGACGAGCGGGTGCGGGCGCTCAACTCGGTTGCCTTTGCGGTCATGACCGTGTTCGCCTCCGGCATCTCGATGGACGCCTTGGCCAAACTCCTCCACCAACTGCTTGGCTGGAATTATCACGTGGCCTTGTGGATTTGCTCGGCGGTAGTACTTGTCTATGTGCTCAAAGGCGGATTGACCTCGGCCATTTACACCGAGGTGCTGCAATTCTTCATGATCGTTCTTGGCTTCGCGCCGGTGGTTTATCTCGGGCTGCGGGACCTCGGGGGCTGGGACGCGATGACCAAGGCGCTTCAGGGCGTGTCCGTCAATCCGGCGGCCCTGCACCTCAAGGAGGCCGGCGTCTCCTACGCCCCCGACGCCTGGACCAGCGCCTGGCAACCTTTGCTGGCCGGCCCGAAGAACAATCCGATGGGCGTCGACTGTTTCGCCATGGTCTTCGGCCTCGGTTTCGTGCTCTCCTTCGGCTACTGGTGTACGAACTTCCTGGTCGTTCAGCGCGCGATGGCTGCCAGGAACATGGGGGCCGCGCGCCGCACCCCGTTGATCGCCGCCGTCCCTAAAATGCTCTTTCCCGCCCTGGTTATTCTGCCGGGCATGATCGCTGTGGCCTTGGCCTCGATGCCCGCCAAGAACTACCGCATCCCGCCGCTGGCCCTCGAAGAAAAGGCCATCGCCGCCGCCGTCGCCGCTGTGAAGGAAAGCTCAAGCGCCGACCCGCAGGCGGGCGTGCCGGAGGTCATCGAAAGGGTTAGCGCGGCGCAGAAAGGCGTGAACAAGGAAACCGGCAAGGCAAAGAAGCTTCTGGGGTTTGACCAGGCCGGGCTGGCCGCGGTCATCAAGGCCTACGCCGGCAAACCCATCGACGCGGACAAGGCCCTGCGGGCGGAGTTTGTGGCCGCCTTCAGCAATACCATGACCGATTATGAGTTCAACAACGTCATCGTCTCGCTCGTCCGGAAGTATTGCCCGAGCGGTCTGCTGGGCCTGGCGTTGACGGCCCTCCTGGCCTCGTTCATGTCCGGCATGGCCGGCAACGTCACCGCCTTCAACACGGTCTGGACCTACGACCTCTACCAGGCTTACATGGGCAGGAACAAGACCGACCAACACTACTTCTGGATGGGCCAGGCCGCGACGGTAGCGGGCATTTTGTTGAGCATTGCCTGCGCCTACTTCGCCAAGCAATACAACAATGCGATGGACATCATCCAGCTTGTCTTCGGGTTTGTGAACGCGCCCCTCTTTGCGACGTTCGTCCTGGGCATGTTCTGGTCCCGCTGCACCGGGACGGGGGCCTTTCTGGGCCTGTTCGGAGGCATTTTGACCTCGGCCCTATTCCACGGTGTGACCGTGGCCGAAGGCAAAGGCGGATGGCTTGGAATGCAGGCCTATTCGTTCCCGTCCACGATGGCCCAGAACTTCTGGCTGGCCAGCTTCGCTTTCATCGCCTGTTTCGTGCTCACCGTCGTCATTTCCCTGCTTACCCAGCGCACCAAGACCAACGAGGAACTCAAGGGCCTGGTCTATTCCCTGACCCCCAAGATCAAGGAAGAAGGCACGGCCTGGTATCTGCGTCCGGCCACGCTGGGCATCGTCCTGCTTGCCTGCTGCGTCGTGCTCAACCTCATTTTCCGCTAGAGAAAGGAACAACTTTATGGGTCTGGATATTCGCCTGCCAATCGGCCTCATGTTTACGCTCATCGGCGCAATGCTCGCCATCTACGGCTTGGCCACCGCCTCCGAGCCCGAGCTCTACCACCGCTCCCTCGGCATCAATGTCAACCTCCGCTGGGGGTTGGTGCTGCTGGCCTTCGGCATCACCATGCTGACCCTGTTCTGGCGCGGCCGAAAGTCCAACGGGCGGTAGAGCCCGCTCGTTACACGGATCTTCGGGGGCCCAAGGTGATTCGACCCCAACCTGTGGCCTGACCGATACCAAGCGGGTCTGGGCCGCTTTTCGCAGCCCGGAGGGCTGCCCTGGAGTTTGGACCTCTTGCGGCACCGCGAAGCGGTGATTTGAAGGTAGCCGTGTGGCTTCAGCCCACGGAATCAGCGGCCCGTAGCCGTCGCGTCGCGC
>Ga0326728_10023020_pt1 | contig 11479 bp, 10 predicted proteins | sample MB3enrmetagenome_FD_207602 | JGI IMG/M metagenome (GOLD analysis project Ga0326728, IMG submission 207602) | Lab enriched peat soil microbial communities from McLean, Ithaca, NY, United States - MB31MN | ecosystem: Environmental > Terrestrial > Soil > Wetlands > Peat | place: USA: New York... | reverse complement strand
TGGGCGCCCAGTGGGGCGACGAGGGCAAGGGCAAGATTGTGGACGTGCTGAGCGCGCGGTTTTCCGCCGTGGCGCGCTACGCCGGCGGGCACAACGCCGGGCACACAGTCATCCACGGCGGGCAAAAGTTTATTTTGCAGTTGATCCCTTGCGGCGTGCTGCGGCCGGGGTGCAAGAGCATTATCGGCAACGGCGTGGTGCTGGACCCGCTGGCCTTCCTCAATGAAGTAGCCAAGCTGCGCGATCTCGGCGTGGCTGTGGATGGGCAGCTCTTTGTCTCCAATCGCGCCCAGGTGATTCTGCCCTACCACCGCATGATCGAGCTGGCGGCCGAAAGCGCGCCGGGGCGGAAGAAGATCGGCACCACCAGCCGGGGCATCGGGCCGGCTTATGAGGATAAGATGGCGCGCAGCGGGTTGCGCGTGGTGGACCTGCTCAGGCCGGAGCTTTTGAAGACGCACATCGAGGCTGCCTGCGCGGAAAAGAACGCCATCGTCCACGCCCTGTTCGGCGCTGCCCCGCTGGACCCGGCCAGGATGTACGAGGAGTACGCGGCGGCAGCCGAGCTGATGGCGCCCTTTGTCGCCGACACCGCGCGCCTGTTGAATTCGATCATGGCAGAGGGCGGTAGCGTGATGTTCGAGGGCGCGCAGGGGACGATGCTGGACATCGATCACGGAACCTACCCCTTTGTAACCTCCTCGTCGGCCACGGCGGGCGGCGCGTCCACCGGGACCGGCGTGGGGCCGACGGCTATCGGCACGGTAATCTCCGTAACCAAGGCCTACGTGACCCGCGTGGGCGAAGGGCCCTTCCCCACCGAGATTCACTCGGCTGCAGGCGACCAACTGCGGGAGCGCGGCAATGAATACGGCGCGGTCACCGGACGGCCGCGGCGCTGCGGCTGGCTGGATATCCCGCTGCTCCGCTACTCGAACCAGGTGAACGGCGCCGAATGGCTGGTGGTGACCAAACTGGACGTGCTGGATGAGCTGGCTGAGATTCCCGTCTGCATCGGCTATGAAATAGACGGCAAATTCACAGACGAAATTCCTGCCGACGTACACGGCCTGGAGTCGATCAAGCCGCGCTACACGATGCTGAAGGGCTGGCGGCAATCCACCGAGAGCATTACCGAGTTCGACAAGCTGCCCCAGGCGGCGCAAGAGTATCTGCGCTTTCAGGAACTCGAGAGCGGAGCCAAAATCGGGATGATCTCGACCGGGCCGGACCGGGACCAGACCATCATGTTGCCGGAGTTTACCGCGGCGCTTAACAGCCTTCACGCGTAGACCTGGAATTTCATGCGGCTGCGGGCCTCACAGAAGAGTTGGGGGCGTCTGTTCATGCCCCGTTGATTTCTTTGATTGGTCCCCAGTTGTTGAGATAATCAATAAGACAAGGACGCACTCGTTGATGGTATTGGCTATTCCTTAAACGGTACGTCTACTTCCACATAGCTGCCTGGTTGCGTCGCGTTGACGGCGATAGCGATCCTTTCTGCAACCAGCTTCACCATTGGCCATTGTGAATGCTTAAGCACAACGAGAGCAATCTTGCGACCCTCCAAATTTTGCTGATAGCGGATATTTTTGTCCGCAGTTACCATGACCTCGAAACCGGCCTGCTCGGCCACGGCAATCAGTTCGCCATTTGCAAGCTGATCCCATTCGCGCATCCGTGCTTCCTCCACGGAATGGCCGGTGAGGAATCGAGCAAGGCCGCGCGGTGTGTTGTTATCGAAAAGAATTCGCATTTCGGCCTCGTTTTACGCGTAGGTAGGCTCTTTATCGAGAGAACGCGCCACAAAGGCCATGAGACTGTCGATCTGCTCACGGGTTACCGGAAACTCTTCGATCACCTCTTCAATGCTCATACCGGCTTCCAGATTTTCAAAGAGAACCTTAACCGGCGTTCGAGTCCCCCGCAGCACCCACGCGCCGCTGACCTTGCCGGGAATGCTCTCCACGGCGGGGCACTGCGACCAATCAAGTGCAGAAGTTGCCATCGTCGCCTCCTTCTCTTCCATCGTAACCCTATTCCCGTATTTGCTTCACAGCGTCCCGCAAAGAAAGCCGTCCTTTCACGGCGCGGCAAGAACTTCACGGTACAATCTCTCTATGATCAGTTTCATCGTTCGGCTTAAATTTGCCCCCGAAGATCGCGACGAGGTAGCCGAAACTCTGCGCCTGCTGGCTGCGGCCTCCCGCCGGGAGCCGGGATGCGTCAGCTACATCCCCCACCAGGTAGAAGGCGACCCGGACACCGTGCTCATCTATGAGCAGTACCGGGACGCCGCGGCCCAGGACGCTCATCGCGGCTCCGAGCACTTCAAGCAGTATGCCGTGGGCGGACTCTACCAGATGATGAAGGAGCGGAGCGTCGAGAACCTGCATGCTCTCCTTTGAGGTTCTCCTCCCGTCCAATCGGCGGTAGTTCCGCTTCGGTCGCGGCGCCTTTTTCGGAACAACAGAACCACTGATAAAGAGCTGTTTCTTGAAGCATGTTGACCGGCATGCCATTCCGGCGCTACTATCCGATACGCTTATGCAGTTCGCCGTCACCAACCCTTCAATGCACATGAGCCGCCGGTTGGCGCTCGTTTCTATGCTTGTCGCGGTGCTGGCGCAGGCGGCGTTTGCGAATCCCCAGCGTCCCGGGATGCCCCGGGCGCAAAAGCACGACGCGCGCCACGAGATCGACCAGCTCGAGGAGGCTTGGCGCAATGCCATTCTCACCTCGAACAGCGCCGTAATGGGCACTTTGCTGGCCGACGATTACATGGCCATCACCGCCCGCGGAACGCTGCAAACCAAGGAGCAGGCCCTGGCCAGACTGGCCAGCGGGCGGGTGCATTACACCTCCCTCGAGCTTTCAGACCGCAAGGTGCGCTTCTACGGAACTACAGCGCTGGTCACCTCGCTTGCCCAGGCAACCGGCAGCAACTCCGATGGAGAAGATATCTCCGGCAGCTATCGCTACACCCGCGTATATGTACGCAATGCGCAGGGCAAATGGAAGATCGTCAGCTTTGAGGCCAGCCGGATTCGCCAACCCGGCGAGCGCAGATAGCCGGAACCCGCTGCCTGCTCTCGCATCCCTGCATTCCGGATGAATTCCACAATTGGCTGCCGGCGCTACTCCCTCAATCATGTGAACAGGCATTGATAGTGAAGACTAATCGTCTAGCTTTGCGTAACTTAATTAAATGTGACTTGGGTGCTGAGAATAGTTACTTGTTGCTGTTTTGTATTCAGATACCTAGCCAAGTATATGTGGAAAACTTATATTATAGTCCGTATGGCGTGTGTACGTTAGGATCTCGTTTCCAGAACAACAGCACATGGACGCCAGTCACTCATCAAGGCGAGAGTGCGGGTTCTGAGGCGCTTCTTCAATCCCCCTGGTCCAGATGAAGCCCTCGATTCGACGCTCACGTGACATGTGTGCCATCGAACAGCCCGGCATCGGCTTGCACTGATGGCGAAGGCAGGCGCTTTGGTGGGTCGACAGAACGGAGGTCAATCGCATGAAAGCCGCACAGTTGATGACGCTCCGGTTCTTGTCGTTGTTGTTTCTCTTGCCGGGCTTGGCGGGCCTGGTGCTCTCCGCCGCGATCTCGACGCACTACATGGACACCCTGCCGAGGTCGCCGGTTCCGGATGAGTTGCGCTTTACGCCGCGGAATATTAGCGGATTCGTGGTGTACCAGACCGTGGAAGAGGACCAGCGGCTCAGTTTCATCGAGTACTCCTCGGTGGGGGTCTTCGCGATCGGACTGGGATTGGGCATGGTCTACCTGGAAAAATGGAGCAGCCTACGAGCCTCCGAGGCAGAGGAAGACAACAAACTATCTGAGAATCTCGGTTAGGGCTAGGGAAGGCAGTGCCTGACTCGATGCGCAGAGTCCTCTACTATAGCTAGATGCCCGAACTTCCCGAAGTGGAAACCATAGCCCGTGGCGTCCAGGAACGAGTGCGCGGCGACTGTATTGTCTCTGCCTGGTTTGGCCCCTATCGGAAGCTCTTCAGAACCCCGCCCGCGCGGCAGGCCGCCGGCCTTGAGGGACGCGCTATTCTGGCCGTCCAGCGCACGGGAAAACACATTGTCTTCAAAATGGGACTTGCCGAAGGGGATTCTCCTGCGGCAGGGCGCCGTTTAAGCGGGCCGGACGGCCAGGCGCAAGCCCAATGGATTGTGCATCTCGGCATGACCGGCCGGCTGCTGGTCACCACCCAGGATAGTCCTCTTGCCGCCCATACGCATGCCCGCCTAAGCCTGGCCAGCGGCCGGGAGCTGCGCTTTGTGGACCCTCGCCGGTTCGGGCGGCTGGAGTTTCGCGACCTGCGCCGCGGCCCGGGCTTCAGCGCACCCGGCGCGGAGCCGCTCACCATCGGGCCGGAGGAGTTTGCCTCCCTCTTCCGCAGCCGTCGGCTGGCCATCAAGGCCGCCCTGCTCAATCAGAGCCTGCTGGCCGGAGTAGGCAACATCTACGCCGACGAGAGCCTGTTTCGCGCCGGCATCCGGCCACGTAGAAGATCGGGGCGCCTCACCAGAGCTGAATTAGAACGGCTGCGGCTCGCCTTGCGCGAGGTGTTGGAGCACGCCATCCGGTTAGGGGGTTCGTCGGTCTCCGATTATGTGGACGCCGACGGAGCGCGCGGCTTCTTCCAACTGGAGCACTGCGTCTACCAGCGCGCCAGCCTGCCCTGCCGGCGCTGCCAGACGCCAATCAGGCGCATTGTCATAGCCGGACGGGGAACTCATTACTGCCCCAGGTGTCAACAATAGGGCGCGCTTCCAGAATTGGGCGCGCTTCTATGATTTTTTGAATTATAGCCCCTTCTGTCCTTCCAGAATCCACAATTCCAACCCTCAAGACACTCAGTATGCTATTGAAACAAAACAATCTAACAAACGGCACCGTGATTGCTAATAATAAGGCGCCAGTGATGTACCGGCTGCTGGGGAGAATTCCGGCCAGCCCAAAGAAAGCAGACTCCCGGCAAGAGCAACCGCCAATGAAGCGGCCCTCAAAAGGGATTAACCGGCCGGGTAGACTGTAGCAGGTACGGCGGAGACAGCCACCGTCCACAGAGTATTTGGGAGGCCAGTGACCAGCGCAGGACAGCGAAACGCCGCTCCATTCGGGCGGCGTTTTTGCGTTCAATGAAAGAATTGCCGCTGAACGCGAACTTTGGACCGCCGGTTACCCCATATACGACTTGCCAGCAGGGTCACATCGCTGTAGTATCGGAGTTGCCTATCAAGCGGCTGACGCAGGCCACCCAAATCGGGCAGAGCAAGCTCGCCGCCGAGCAGGAGTTTCGCCGACCGGTTCAATCCTTATCAGAATGCACGCGGCGATGGCTCACATAGGAAGGGCATCAATTCCAGGAAACCAGTGGCCGCACTGTGTCAGCCCCGGCAGGGAGCTCAACAAAGGGCCTGACAAACAGATGGAGCTACAGAGGCTCCTGTGTACAAGGCGGCAAGGTCCCTGGGAATCAGGTCAAGTTGCATGCGGAGCCTTGCTCCCCGGCAGATTGCCCGATGCCTTGCAGTGATTGGAGCGCCAACCGCCGTCTTCCCCGTCCACAGATGGACAGGCGGCAGGCAGGGAAGATAGGCGCCCGGCAGATAACGGCTGAATCTAGAAACTCAATGCGCCAGACAACAAAGTGCCAGGAAGTACTCGTATGACGACAGAATCGACGCAGCTTCAGTCTGAACTGGGGCCGGCGCCGGCCAATGGCCAGGCGCAGCCGCAGGGGCATCGGCGCCGCAGGCGCCGCCGCAAGAACAAGACCAGCCAACAAAACGCGCCCCAGGCGCAACAGAGCCAGGCTGCGCAGGCGCAACCTGAGCTGCAATCCCAGCCGCAAGTTTCGCTGCACAAGGCGGCTGAGCCCCATCAGGCGCATCAGGGCCAGAGAAAAGGGCGAAAGAAAAAGAAGTTCTTCCAGAAGGGTTCGACCTCTGCCGCGCAGCCCGGCAACAGCATCCCTGCTCCTTCGCATGGCAAGCGCAAGGGCAAGCAAAAGGGGCCCAGGATGTTCGTAGGCCCCATGGACCACAGCTACCGTGTCGTCAACGGCAACGTATCCGATGGCCCGCCTTCGACCATTCAGATAATGGGCAACGGCCACGCCAGCTATTATCCGGACGCCTACGCGCCGCAGCCTGTGGTTCCGATTCGCGAAGACGCTCCCACGCGCATCTTCTGCTTCATCGAAGATCTCTTCTTCCTGGCCAAGATTCAGGAGACGGCCCGCAAGCTGGGTGTGAAGGTGGAGTTCGTCAAGGGCGACAAGGACTCCGTGGCCAGGCTCACCGACCTGCCCGACACAGAGCGGCCCACGCTGCTGGTCTTCGACCTGAACAACCTCAACGCCAAGCCCATGGCGCTGATTCCCAAGTTCAAAGCCAAGCTCAAGAAAGCTACCTCGATCATCGGCTTTCTCAACCACCTGCAGGGCGAGCTGAAGGCAAAAGCCCTCGAGGTCGGCTGCGACACGGTGATGCCGCGATCGGCCTTTTCGCAGAGCCTGCCCAGCCTGCTGCGCCGCTACGGAGTGGAAGAGGAAGAAGAGTACGCTCAGCAGCCGGTGTAAGGAACAGTTGTCAGTTGTCAGTGGTCAGTTTTCCGCGATGATGGACTTGGTGTCTGTGGAAAGAGAACTGATCCCGGACCAAGAATTGAAGAGGGCGTCTGCCGCGGCGGGCGCCCTCTTTGTTTGATGCGAAAAACCCTACCCCGGTGGCCAACTGAACGGCCGTCCGCCGAGCAGGTGGACGTGCAGATGATCCACGGTCTGGCCGCCGTCCGGGCCGTTGTTCACCACCACGCGATAGCCCTTCGTAAGTCCCTTGGCGCGGGCTATCTCCGCCGCAACACCCAGCAGATGGCCGAGCAGCGGGCGATCGCCTTCGCCGGCCTCGGCCAGCGAGACGATATGCTCTCGCGGCGCCACCAGCACATGCACCGGCGCCGCCGGATGTATGTCGGCAAAGGCGTAGCAAAGCTCATCCTGATAAACAGCCGTCGAGGGAATGCTTCCTTCAATGATCTTGCAAAACAGGCAATTCATAGCGCGTCCAGTTTACAGGACCGCGGCCGCGTTCAGCTTACAATGGCGCTATATCCGCGGTTTTTCCTGGCGCGTGTAGATGGGAAGATCGAGTTTATCCCGGATGCGAGCGGCGCATTTACAGGGATGGTGTTGCATCAGAACGGACATGACGCGCCGGGGAAGCGGCACTAGACAGGGAGGCCCGGCGGCGTATTCATATTTTAATGAACGAGGGCGTGTCTTTGGGTGTATAAATGGGTCCGCGAGCCGGTCAAACAGAATTCCTGCACTTGGGGCTCACGATCTTCAATCAAACGAATTCCTGGCTCGCTAGGGAGGAGACATGTCTACCCGTACGATTTTCCTGAGCAGGCTGATCGGCCTGTACTGCATTGTTGTCGCGCTATTGATGGTCATTCGCAAACCAGCCGTCATCGATACTGTAACAGCCTATTCTCAAAGCCCATCGATGATGATATTTCTCGGTATGGTCGTGGTTGTCGCCGGCCTGGCGATGATTCTGGCGCACAATATCTGGTGTGGCGGAGCGCTGCCGGTGGTTGTTACTCTGGTCGGCTGGTTAGCGCTGATCAAAGGCCTGCTGTTTCTGTTCCTGCCGGCCGATGCGTATCCGGGAATCATCCTGTGCTGGCTCCGTAATCCACTGCTTTTCTACGTGTCCCTGGCTCTGATATTGCTGATTGGCGTATACCTGACCTACGGCGGATTCAGTTCGAAGGCGCGTTCATAGGCTGGACCGCAAGCTTAGGCAGCCATAGCGGTTGTGGACCGGCGCGATCAATCAACTTTGTGGTCTTGCGATCTTCGCATTGCCCTACAATGGCACTATGACCGCGGCTCTCCCCACCGCACCCTTTCGCATCGTCCACACCGTCTGCTCGCACGACTGCCCTGACTCCTGCGCCGTGCTGGTCACGGTAGACGCGGAGGGCCGCGCCGTAAAGGTGGCCGGCGATCCTACTCAGCCGGTGACCCAGGGTTTTCTATGCGGCAAAGTGGCCAAGTATCTGGACCGCGTCTACGCACTGGAGCGGATTCTCTATCCGCTCAAGCGCAAACCGGGCGCTGCCAAGGGGCTGTTACAAAGAGGCCGCGAGCACGAATCGTTTGAACGAGTGAGTTGGGACGAAGCGCTGGACGCCATTGCCGCGCGGCTCCGAGAGACGAGCGACCGCTACGGCCCAGAGTCCATCCTGCCCTATAGCTATGGGGGAACCATCGCCGTGCTGGGCAATGCGTCGATGGACCGGCGCTTCTTTCATCGCCTGGGCGCGAGCCAACTCGACCGGACGATCTGTGCGGAGGCGGGCGGCCAAGCCTGGAACACGGTTTACGGCAAGAAGCTCGGCATGGTTACCGAGGATTTCCGCTTAGCGAAGCTGATCCTGGCCTGGGGCGCGAACATTTACGGCAACAACGTCCACTTGTGGCCCTTAATGGAGCAGGCGCGGCGCAACGGAGCCCGGCTCATCGTTATCGACCCCTACCGCACGCGCACCGCCACGCTGGCCGACTGGCACATTGCCATACGACCCGGCACCGATGCCGCGCTGGCGCTGGGCATGATGCACGTCATCCTCAATGAGGGCCTGGAGGATCGCGCCTACATCGATGCGATGACTCACGGCTTTGAGCAACTGGCCCAACGGGCGCGCGAGTACACCCCGGAGCGCGTGGCCGCCTGGACCGGTATGACCGCGGGAGAGATCGAGCGCCTGGCGCGCGAGTACGCCGCTACAAAGCCTGCCGCGCTGCGCATGAACTACGGCGTGCAGCGCTCGGAAAACGGTGGCACAGCGGTCCGGGCCATCGCCATGCTGCCGGCGCTGACCGGGGCATGGAAGCATCGCGGCGGCGGCGCGCAGCTCTCAACATCCGGCGCCTTCGCGTGGAACAAGCAGGCTCTGGAGCGGCCCGATCTGGCGCTGGACTCGCCGCTGGGACGCAAGGCGCGCACTGTGAACATGTCCACGCTGGGCCAGGCGCTCACCGAGCTTGGCACAGCGCCTGAGGATGGCCCGCCGGTAAAGGCGCTCTTCGTTTATAACTCGAATCCGGGCGCGGTGGCTCCCAACCAGAACGCCGTGCGCCGCGGCATGATGCGTCCGGACCTGTTCATTGTTGTCCACGAGCTGTTTTTTACCGACACCACCGACTACGCCGATTACATCTTGCCCGCGACCACCTTTCTGGAGCATACCGACATCCAGGGCGCTTACGGACACTACTTCGTGCAGCTCTCGCGGCAGGCCATCGAGCCTCCTGGCGAGGCGCGCTCCAACCTCTGGCTCTTCGGCCAACTGGCCCAGCGCATGGGCTTCCCAGAGGCGTGTTTTCGCGACACGCCGGAAGAGATGATCCGTCAGGCGCTCAGTATCGGCGTGGACGGCCACTCGACAAATCCCGGCATGGAGCACATCACGCTTGAGGATTTGAAGCAGCAGGGGCACATTCCGCTCGGCTTCCATCGTTCGCCGGAGTCAGATCCCTTTCTGCCGTTTACTTCCGGTCCAGTTCCAACGCCTTCCGGCAAGATCGAGTTTTACTCCGAAGAACTGGCCGCCGCTGGCCTCGATCCGCTGCCGGGCTTTGTTCCTCCTGTTGAATCCCGTTGGGGCAAGGATGCGGAGCGCTATCCGCTCGAATTCCTCTCGCGCAAGGCCGACAACTACATGAACTCGACCTTCGCTAACCTCGACGGCCATCGCAGGATGGAAGCGCGCACCAGCAACCGATTGGAGATGCACCCGGCGGACGCTGAAGCTCGCGGCATCGCCGACGGCGATCCGGTGCGCGTCTTCAATGATCGCGGCTCGCTGCGCCTGACCGCGCTGGTAAACGGCAGCGTGCCCGCCGGCGTGGTGGCCGCGCGCATGGACTGGGCTAAGCTCAATCCCGATGGGGCCAACGTAAACGCCCTCACCAGCGAGCGGCTTACCGACATCGGCGCGGCCGCCACGTTCTATTCCACGCTGGTGGAGGTAGCCAAAGCATAGGGCGTGACCTCGATGTAGTCCAGCGCGGCCGGGTCGTCCTTGTCGGGAACGCCCTCAACGCGCAGCACATCGCCCTGCTTCAACTTGACGCCGCGAACCGTGTGGCGCGTGGAGTTGTCGCCGTTAGGGCGTTTCGAGGGCAACGTGGCATCGGCAGCCCATGCAGCGGCGGGCTGGCCGTTGATCCTGAACATGAACTGTGCCACGCCGCCTGCAAGATCGAAGTACTGGACGGCAATGTTGAAGCGGCCTGCCTGCCCATGCCAGGTCCACTCCGCCGAGCAGGCAGGCTGATCGCAGGAGACTGCCTTCCCGTCCGAAGCGTCCTCCCACGGAGTTACATCGATGACCTTGTAGCCGGTGAGGCGCGCGTTCTCTGCTTCGAGACGGTCGGGATAGCGGCCGGCGCGGCCCTTCTCGTCGGGAATGCCGCTCAGCTTGAGGAAGTACTGCACGATGGCGTCGCGCCAGACGATGGCGTGGCCAGCCTGGTATTCGAGCCGCGCGCGCACGTCTTCATAGAGCTTATTGTCGATGCGGCCCTTGAGCGCGGACCATTCGTTCCCTAACTCCGCTGCCTGCGCCGCGCCCTCGTAGTGGCTGTCGTAGATGTGCTGAATGACGGTTTTGCCGGAGTGAAGGTGGTAAGCATAGGGCACATGGTGGAAGAAGAGCAGCAATTTGTCGGGGGTTGTTGCTGACGACTCGTAGATCTTCGCCACCTGGGGCGGATACTGGCCCGCGAAACCGGTTCCAGTGGCTACGGTGCGGTCCATCCCCACGCCGTCCTTGTCAGCGCGGTGCCACTGGCCCCAGCCGTTGTTCTCGCTCGACTCGATGTTGGGGCCGTAGTGGCTGCCGGTGATGTCGGTCAGGGTTTGCATGCCGAGTGGGCCGGTATAGCTCTCATAGGCCGGCCAGGATTGCATCAGCATCTTGGTAACGGTCGAGACGACCTGCTCTTCCTTGCCGATCGTCTGCCGGGTCCACTCCTCCGCAATCTGCCCGGCGCTGAGGTTCGGGTTCCAGGCCAGACGACCAAAGGCGTAGAGATTGGCCAGTGCCAGCGGTGAGCCGAGCCAGGCGTCGCGGCCTACTCCGGCGACGCCCACCATGCCGCCTAGCGGACGATGAAAGCTCTTGCCGGAGATGATCTCCTTTACCGGCGAGGATTTGTTGTCCGCGCGCAGGTCGAAGTCCAGAACCTGCTTCCACATCGGCGCCAGATAAACCAGATGACGCTGCTGGCCGGTATACTCCTGCGTGATTTGGACCTCCATCGCCTGATTGGTCTGGCGAAGGCCGGCGAAGAGCGGAGAAACCGGCTCATGCGCCTGGAAGTCGATGGGGCCTTCCTTGATCTGGATGATGACGTTGGCGGCAAATTTC